>OHAE01000355.1_pt1 | contig 42989 bp, 32 predicted proteins | sample 1577061 | NCBI WGS metagenome assembly OHAE01 (sample SAMEA3541535, study PRJEB24748) | human gut metagenome | biome: human gut; feature: human-associated habitat; material: faeces | place: China | collected 2012
TTATACATTTTTGAATAACAGTCTCAGCTTCACTTCTATTATTGACACTGGCAATTATGATGTTGTATTTTCCTTCTTTGATTGACGGAGTAACTTGAGATGTTTCTGCAGTAATAATATTATTATTGTTTTTAGTTACCTTTTCTACTCTTATTGCTTTGGGTTTCAAGTCTGTGACTTTTTTCTTGTCTGAAGATTGTACAGTCAAAGCTTGCTTTACAGGTACTGTCGGGTTGTTTTGTGTATTGAATATGTTCAATGATATAAGTTCTGCATAATTATCTGTTTCAATATAAGTGTTTTCTACAGGAGTAGACATAAAGAAGAATGCAATAATTGCTACTGCTGCTGCAACGGCATGCCTTAACAATGTACGGTTGATTCTAATCTCGTACACATTCTTGGATGATTTTTCATCCGGTACAATTCTTTTTTCTTCTTGTCTGTACATAACCGATTTAAGCTTTTCTATTCCGAAAGAACTTAAACCATATAATTCCGGAGCAACTACTCCGTCTTCGTTGGGACAGAACTCATAGGTGTTGTCTATATTTAATGATAGAGTTCCAATTCCATGTAATTCAGCCTTCCCGTCTTTGTGAAGTATGTTGTTGAGTTCCGTAACAGCTTCTTCCAAGCGTTTACTTGCATCGGAAAAATCTGTATGATAAGTTTGCATATATGATTGAACCAGTAATCCGTCGTTTATTTTTAAATGGGGATTAAAACCGATAGTACGTGTAGGAGGGAGATATAACCCTTCTTCTTCTACCCATTTTGCAGAGGAATGATGTGCTACAAATCCACCAAAATCCGGTATGATAACACAATCATTATCTAATAATAAAGTCTCAATATGTTGTACTAATTCAATCATGTGTGCAAAATTAACCTTTTACTCGAATAAATACTACTGTTTTTTGAATTAAATTATCAACAAATTATAAACAGTAGTATAATTTTATTGCTAATTTTGCAACCGTTAATAAAATATGTGATATGACTTACATACAAACAGAAATTGATGGAGTGTGGATCATTGAGCCGAAAGTGTTCAATGATGCGCGTGGGTATTTTATGGAAGCCTTTAAAAAAGAAGAATTTGAGGCCAACATTGGTAAGGTGAATTTTATTCAGGACAATGAATCCAAGTCATCATACGGGGTGTTGAGAGGACTTCATTACCAAAAAGGAGAATTCTGCCAGGCAAAGTTGGTGAGGGTTATTAAAGGTGAAGTTCTGGATGTTGCGGTAGATTTACGAGAATCTTCTCCTACATTTGGTAAATATGTAAGTGTATTATTGAATGAAGCAAATAAGCGTCAGTTTTTTATACCTAGAGGGTTTGCTCATGGTTTTCTTGTTTTGAGCGAAGAAGCCATATTTACATATAAAGTGGATAATGCATATGCTCCTCAGGCTGAAGCATCTGTGCTCTATAACGATAAGGATTTGAGCATTGATTGGCCGATTAATGAAAATCAAATAATAATGTCTGATAAGGATAAAACAGCAAAAGCATTTAAGGATGCTGATGTATTTTAAAAATTAAAGAAAAAGAGTTATGAAGATAGCAATTGTTGGTACGGGCTATGTTGGCTTGGTTAGCGGAACTTGTTTTGCGGAAATTGGAGTAAATGTCGTTTGTGTAGACACAGATGAAAAGAAGATAGAAAATTTAAAGAAAGGTATTATTCCCATTTATGAGCCGGGACTTGAGGATATGGTTTTGCGTAATACTAAAGCCGGAAGATTGAATTTTACAACTTCTTTAAAAGAATGTCTTGATGATGTTGATGTTGTGTTTAGTGCTGTAGGTACACCTCCTGACGAAGATGGTAGTGCCGATTTGAAATATGTTCTTCAAGTGGCGCGTACGATTGGTGCAAATATGAATAAATATTTGCTGGTGGTAACGAAGAGTACTGTGCCGGTAGGGACTGCTAAAAAGGTAAAAGATGCGATTCAGGAAGAATTGGATAAAAGAGGAGTAAAGATAGAGTTTGATGTGGCTTCTAATCCGGAGTTCCTGAAAGAAGGAAATGCGGTTGACGACTTTATGAGTCCGGATCGCGTTGTAGTGGGAGTGGAGTCTGAACGTGCACAAAAACTGATGACAAAACTTTATAAACCGTTCTTGTTGAATAATTTCCGTGTTATTTTTATGGACATTCCTTCTGCGGAGATGACTAAATATGCTGCTAATTCAATGCTGGCTACACGTATCAGTTTTATGAATGATATTGCAAACTTATGCGAATTAGTCGGTGCAAATGTAAATATGGTACGTAGCGGTATTGGTTCTGACACCCGTATCGGACGAAAATTTCTTTATGCCGGATGCGGATATGGAGGTTCTTGTTTCCCGAAAGATGTGAAAGCACTTATTAAAACGGCAGAACAGAATGGGTATGAGATGCGCGTGTTAAAGGCGGTAGAAGAGGTAAATGAACGACAGAAAGGTATTCTTTTCGATAAGTTGAATGATTATTTTAAAGGTGATTTGAAAGGTAAGACAATTGCCCTTTGGGGATTGGCTTTCAAACCTGAAACCGATGATATGCGTGAGGCTCCTTCGTTAGTGCTTATAGATAAACTTTTGGCTGCAGGGTGTAATGTACGTGTTTATGATCCGGCTTCTATGGAAGAAGCAAAGCGTAGATTAGGCGATATTGTTTATTATGCTAAAGATATGTACGATGCATTACTTGATTCTGATGCTTTAATGTTATTGACAGAGTGGAAAGAGTTCCGTTTGCCGGCATGGGGAGTAATCAAAAAAGCAATGAATAACAATGTAATCTTGGATGGAAGAAATATATATGATATAAAAGAACTTCGCGAGCTGGGATTTGTTTATCACTGTATAGGAGAATAAAAACATGAAATTAAATGTCACTATTTTATTAGTGGCTGTCTTTTTTTGTTCCTGTCAGGGAAACAAACAAAAAGAAGCGGTAGCTGTTGATAGCAAAGCTAAAGAACTTTTTCAAGGTATATGGCTTGATGATGATAGTGAATCTGTGCTGTTTAGAGTTCAAGGAGATACTATTTATTATGCTGACGTACAAAATGCACCTGTTTATTATGAGATTGTAAAAGACAGTTTGTATATGTACGGAAATGAAGTGTCACGTTATCAAATAGATAAGCAAGCTGAATATATCTTCTGGTTTCATTCATTGGCAGGAGATGTTGTGAAACTACATAAATCAGAAGAGCCGGCTGATTCTTTGGCTTTTGTTGATAATACGTTTCAGGTAATACCTATCTATACGGAAGTGACAGAGAGGGATAGTGTCGTTATGTATAATGGAAGACGTTATAGGGCTTATGTGTATATTAATCCTTCCAAAATGAAAGTTTATAAAACTTCTTATTCGGAAGAAGGTATTAGTGTAGACAATGTTTATTATGATAACATAATGCATATATGTGTCTATGAAGGCAAGAAATGTCTGTACTCAAGCGATATAACCAAGCGAATGTTTGAAAATACTGTTCCGGGAGAATTCTTAGATAAATCCATTTTATCTGATATGAATTTCCTTTCAATAGATTCCTCCGGCTATCATTATCAAGCGTCGTTATGTATACCGGAAACTTCTCTTTGTTATGTAGTAAATTTAACTGTTAGCTTTGACGGAAAGCTCACTATGGCAGTCTTAAAATAGTTTGTTATTTTCGTTCCCGTTTCTTCTTGGATTCGGGAACGGAAATATTCTTTCCGATAGAGTCTGTTTTTATTGTATCACCGGGTTGAACCTCTTTCCTTCTCTTTCTACTGTTCCAGAGAAATATATCTCTCCAGGTATTGAAATCTTTTTTATAAGCGATGCCGACACCTTGTGTTGTCAATGTGGTTTTTGTGTAATAGCGATCATTAGTTTGATTATATGCTTTAAGACGTATTTCTCCGGATTTGGTTAATAACCATTCTACATCAAAATCCCCGACAAAGTTACTGTTTGCCATAGGGTTATCCCGATAGCCGAAGTTACCGTTTATTAATAATCGGTTATTTAATAATTGTCCGGATAGGATACCTTCTATTTCCATATCCGTCCATCCTTTTTCTCCTGTACTGAGGTTTGTTCCAAAATTCCAGTTATTGAGGTTGAGTGCTTGAGAAAGCATATTATTAAGCTGTCCGGATAGAGTGGATGATAGCATGGAACTCATCGCTTTTGATGATTGTCCGGATCGATTGTTCCCGTAATCATACGTATAAAATTTACCAATACCTAAAAGATATAAGATTTGCATATTCATTTCTTCGTCTGTACTGATGGCACTTCTTACAATTTCCCGTTCTTCTTCGCTGACGTTAGGTAGTTCAATGTCAAATTTGATATCGGGATGCGTCAGGTTTCCGGTCAGATTCATCATACAGTTTACTTTGACGTTGTTCTGTGAGAAAGTCTCTCCGATACCCAAATCGCTTAATGAAGCAGAATTTACGGTATAGGCAGCTTGTATGTCAAGATTAGCATCTAACGGGCTTCCATTAAAATCAATGGTACTGCCTGATTGAATAATAAAATCTTTTCGTATTACTTCCTGTAAGCTGAATTTGTAAATACCTTGGTCTATTGTATAGTTGCCGAACATTTTAACGTCTCCTTTATTGAAAAAGGAAACCCTGATATTTCCATTACCTTTTCCGCTGATATAATCCCCGGCAACCGGGTCCATGATGATTTTCATATTGCCATCAGGTGTCGCATCTACCTGGAGATTTAGGTGAATATCGATAGGAGTATTATCTTCTTTTAAGTTTTCTCTCAAGAAACTGCCGGGAGTATATATTGAATCTCGGATTTCTCGTTTAGGGGTTCTGTCTATGAAATTGATAAATTGATTATTAGCAGCAGAGGCAGTACTATTCATCATATATACAAAGTTGGTATTTCGGTTAGTGCTCATGGCTACATCTACGTTCAATCCTGTGGCACCTCCATTGAGTGAGGCATTTCCTGTTCCATAAACAGTACCATAAAAAGGCATATCCGGATCTTCTTTTGTATTATAGACCAGCATATTATTCACATCTATCAGAAAACGATAACTCAGGTTCTTAAAATGTGTATGTCGTAGGTAACCATTTATTTTTCCCGCATGTCCTTCCGGATCATATAGTGCACAATCTTTGAACTGTATTTCCTGAGGACGGAGGTGAATGGAGTCCCTTATATTAAAAGAGGTATTAAGTATATCAAACTTCAAAGATGCGTTTGCAAATACATCTCCTTCGAGTTGCAGGGATTTGAATCCACCGAAGAAATGAGCATGCCCTTTTATTCGTCCATGCACATCGGAAGCAATGTTCCGCATATAAAACTGTAAGAATTGGATATTTGTACTATCTACGTCGATATTTAAGTCCAATCCTTTTTTACCCGGATAGATATGGCCTTTTACATTGGTCCGCGATATGTCTTTTTCATGCATTCGTGCATCAAGGAAAATGCCCTCTTGCTCTTTGTCCCATTTTCCGGAAATATTCATATCGCCAAGGAGACCATTGTTAAAAGAGAAGTTCTTTACGAAAAGCTCAGCATTTAATTCCGGGCTCTTCATCACCTGGCTCGCGGTGGCTATGCCGGTTGCCATTCCTGTAAAATCCACATCTTTTAGTTGTACAATATCGAATACATAACCTATATTGATATCATTCAATTCGACCTTAACCGTATCTTCTTGATTTTTTGTAAGTTTTCCATTTATGCGAAGATATTGGTCTTTGTGTTTAAATAAGAAGTTATCAACGAATATTCTTCCGGAATCAACAGCGATATGGGACGGATGAATATTCCAAATGGAATCATTCAGTATTATTTCAGTCGGCTCTATCCATATATTAGCTTGTAGAATTGGTTTTTCACCTTCCGTTTTAAAGAAATCAGTCATGGCGGTGAGTCGGCCTCCATAAGTTGTTGCCGAATTATTTCCCCAATTGATTGAAGTCGTCATCTTATCGTTTCTGGCTTGAGCTTCTACAGAAAAGCTAAGTGCTCCATCTTCTTTCATACGTTTACTACCTCTGACCTGACATTTAAATCTGTCGGTTGGATTTTCACACAAAATCATCCCTGATTCTATCAGGTGATTACCATATCTTAGTGCAGGGAAATATCCTTCAATACGTAGTTTACGGACAATATCGTTAAAATATCCTTTAATGGTAGAGTGAGTGTAGATTGTGACTGGCAAATTGAATATTTCGGTCAGTTCCTCTGTATTATAAATATTGATATCAAAGTTAAAGTTATTATTGGGCTCGTTAATTTCTTTATTTATAGAAAGCAAAGATGGAATATAACGTTCTACTGTTTTTATGGCACTTGCCGGAATCGTGTGATAGGAATAGTTTCCTTTTACAGTGGCTGTGATGTATTGTGATGTGAAGCTTAGTTTCTTTTCGTTGTTTTCTTGTGTCGCTGTAATATTTATGTTATCCAGGAAGAATGTTTTTTCCGGAGCAGTGAACAGGATACTGTCAACATTGATTTTACCGATAATGTTATCAATAGAATTTCCTTCGAAGTTAGCATCTAGCTTTAAAGAGAATTCAGAGTCTTCATATTTCTTTAATAAGTTCAAGTCGTGAGGTCGTACGTTTCTTATATCTGCATGGAAATTGAATGTTGGTATTTTTTGTGCGGTATTAAAGTTCCCGTTAAGAAGAATACTCCCGTTTACATCGTTTAAAGCAATCTTTCCATCAAATCCTCCGTGTTCATATTTCCCGTCCAGTTCTATGTTATGATATTCATATTTACTGTATTCGATGGATGAGATCAAACCTTTCAGATTGATTGTAGGGAGCTGATTCCCGTATTTAACGGTGGAAACATCAACATTGAAACTAATTTCTCCCAAGATGTTTTCTTTAGCCAATAATTTCCCTAATTTGAAATCTACAGTTTTAACGGAACCGGAAGAAGAGTAGATCGCTTTATCCTTATCGGAGCTCAGTTTTATATCGGTTTTTATTGCTCCTAACTCTGTGTTTAAGACACCATAAGTTACCAAATCATTAAAGTATCCTGATATTTCTCCCCGGAAAGAAATTTCGCCTATACGTTTTAATATGTCAGGAACTTGAGCATTGTTTTTTGATAAGTTCTTAATCAGTAAATCAGTTCCGGAACGTTTGATGTGGAGCTTGGATAACGTACCATATATATATGCGTCACTACCTTGTGATAAATCCTGAAAAGCAACATTTCCCTTTATTTGGATGTCCTCATTGGCGTTGATTTCCAGTTTTGTACATTCTAACTGGTTTATTGTTCCATTAAAAGCTAAATCCAAATCCAGTTTATCCTGAAAATTAGCAAGAGGGGGGACGAAGCAAGATATATCTTTGAGAGTTATGTATGAAGGTTTCATTTTCCCGGAGAAATGCACACTATCTGCTAAATGCTTAAATGCTTCGAATCCATTGTATTTTATGGAGACTGTATCCATGTTGAAAGACGTATTGGGTAAAGCGATAGAGAAATTTTCTAATTGCAGAAGCTCTCTGTTTCCCAAAACTTTTAAAGATAACTTATGAAGTTCCAAACCGGATTGTTCGTTCAAACTGAGACGTTTGATCGATGCATTAATCGAATCATTGCTTAAAGCCTTTAGTGAGATGTTTGCAATAATATTCTGTAAGTTAATATGTTTGCCATTGAATTTATTTGGCGTGTCAGGCTCGGACAATACGTTGTATGAAAGTTTTCCCCTGCGTATCAGTATGGAATTGATACGTAAATCCAGATTGCTTTTTTCATTGATGGAATCTTTGGATGCAAACGCATTTAGAACGAATTGGAAATTGGGAACAGCTTCCGGATTTTGCTTGGATAAGTTTATATTAAAACCAAATAATTGTACGCTACTGATGGCTATCTTTCCTTTAAATAGGGGGAGAATCTCAAATTTAGCGGAAAGACGGGTTACCTTCAACATTTCCTTTCCGGTTTGGTCGTTAAGTAAAAGGTCATCGATAATGATTCTGTTTAAGGCTCCTGCGGATATCTTTCCTATCGAGAGCTCTGTTCCCAGAATTTTACGAAGTTCGTGAGTTACTAATACAGTAGTCTTCTGCTGAATTGCGGGTATGTTCAGCAAAATAATAATTCCCAGGTATAAACTGATAATTATTCCCAGGAACCATCTTACTATCCTTCCTAATGTTCTGATAAATCGACCTGTTTTGTATTTCCGAACAAAAATAAGCAATATTGCTTATCGGATAGCATAAATAGGCGTATTTTCTAATCTTTTTAGATATTCGTTAACATAAAAAGAAATTGTATTCAAACATCAAGGAGATTTTTAAAAACGTCTTGACGTTTGAAAATAACCACCTCGATGTCTTTTAAAATGTCCGGATATTTATTCTTCCCGATTCTTTTTATGTAAATTCTTTAGTTCAAATGAAAGCATAACGCGGAAGAAACCTATAATAAGGAATGCGAATGCCAACATGTAAACTATGGACATTGCTCCGATACCCGGTTGCCAGATTATGGCAAAAGAACAGATAACGGCAAGAATACCGAAAGCCATATACCAACCCCATTCGCGGGTACCATAACGCTGCAAGTCCATTGAATATCCCATAGCGCTGAAACCACGGAACATCAGCCAGAATGCGACGAAGAACGGAATTACTTCCATACTTAATAATGGGTAAGCTACCAGATAAATACCTAAAATCAGGTCGATAATACCGCCGGCCAAGTACCATCCCCAGCTAGAAAGGGTTTTGCGATTGCTTGCGGCAAATATAATTTCGAGTAGTCCGCTCACAAGCATTGATACACTAAAAATAATGCTCAGTGCAACGTAGCTGCTCAATGGAGCAAACATCAGGCATAAAGCTACAACAATGTATAAAAGTCCAAGTAAAAGAGATACCCACCAATTTTTGACTGCGTAGTCAATCTTGTCAATAAAAGTTTTCATACCGAATAATTTTAATTAGTTTAAGTAATGACTTCATAACAAGATTTGTCGTAAAGTGTTTACTTTTGTATCTGAAAGAATTCTAAAAGGACGTTTATGTCGCAAAGAAAAATCATACATGTGGATATGGATGCTTTCTATGCTTCTGTTGAGCAACGGGATAATCCTCAGTATCGTGGAAAACCTCTTGCGGTAGGGCGTGCAGAAGAAAGAGGAGTCGTAGCTGCTGCCAGTTACGAGGCCCGACGATATGGAGTTCATTCTGCCATGTCATCTGTAAGAGCAATGAAACTGTGTCCTGATTTGACTTTTGTATCGGGAAGGATGTCATATTATAAGCAGATTTCATTGCAGATACGCGAAATCTTTCAAGATTATACGGATATAATAGAGCCTTTATCACTTGATGAAGCTTTTCTTGATGTAACTGAAAATAAGAAAGGGATCACTTTTGCCGTGGATATTGCCAAGGAAATTAAGGCGAGGATTCGCAAGGAGTTGAATTTGGTGGCATCGGCTGGTGTTTCATATAATAAATTCTTGGCAAAAGTAGCTTCAGATTATCGTAAACCGGACGGACTTTGTACGATTCATCCGGATAAAGCGTTGGAATTCATAGGAAAACTTCCTATTGAAACATTTTGGGGGATAGGAAAAGTCACCGCACAAAAGATGCATTCTTTAGGTATACACAACGGAATGGATTTACGTGCCTGCTCCCTTGAATTTTTGCATCGTCACTTTGGTAAAGTGGGTACATTGTATTATGATTTTTCTCATGGAATAGATAATCGTCCTGTAGAAGCTGTCCGTATTCGTAAATCTGTCGGTTGTGAACATACGTTGGATAAGGATGTTACGGTATATTCTTCTATTATTATTGAACTTTATCATGTAGCGACGGAATTGATAGAGCGCCTGCAACGTTCCGGCTTTCGTGGAAATACGTTAACGCTTAAACTTAAATTTAATGATTTCTCGCAAAAGACCCGGAGTATCAGTGTAGGGTATGAATTGACTAATCTGAAAGATATACTCCCTCTGGCCAAACAATTATTAAAAGAAGTCGATTTAACAGGGCATCCAATTCGTCTTATCGGACTTTCTGTCTCCAATCCGATGGATGAAGAAGATAAAAAACAAAAATATCCGATTCAATTAAGTATTGATTGGGATGCAAAGTGGTAAATGAAATCATTTTTAACCTGCTGATATTCAGTACTGAATTCCTAAATTATATAATAAGCTGACTAAATTGCATAATGAGGATGTGATTTATGCTTTCAGTATTATTAAAGATTGTTACTTTTGAAAATCGTTAGGGATAAACGGATCATTTAAAACAACGCAGACATTGAATGATATTTAACATCCACTTCCTTTCACTTAAAATTAAGTATTGAAAGGAAGTGGATTTTTTACTGTCTTATCGGTATGAAATTCTTATTTGTACATGTTTTCAAATTACACTCACATAGTCTTCACCTTATCACGCTTTGGAGATAATCAATTGTATTACAGCTAGTAAAAGTGAAGGCACTACTTTTGTGAACTGCACTCCAAAATAGATTGTACTTTTCTGTGTCATCCGTAAACCATCGGCTTTCTTTAATTGAGAATTAAGATTTAAAATTTTCATTCAAACTTCTTCCTCATCAGACAGAGGAGCTTAGTTGATTTTTCGGGTGCAGTTCAAAAAAGAGTGCCTTCACTTTAATTAAATAGTAATCAATAATATAAGGGTGAAAAGTGATAAGGTGAAGGCTAGTCAAAGTAAATTAAATAACAGCTAAATCAGCAAAGTAAGCAAGCCAAAACGCCTAAGGGGGCGTTGGCTTACGCTCCCGTAGATGTAAGCTATTACTCCCTTGAGCGTTAGCCATCGCTCCCTTGTGCGTTTAGGTAACGCTCCCTTAGGCGATTTATAAAATGATCTTGATGTTTTTTTTAATCATCAGGTTGTTTTTAAAAAACATAGGGTTGATTGAAAAAAAACATCAGGTCGTTTGTTGACAAAGATACGGTCGATTGTTTGCAAACTCCTATCGTTTGTAATCAATCGACCGTATGCTGAAAAGCAGATTCCGTTATGGTCAGAACAAAGCAAATAGATAAACGGATAATTTCATGAGGTGATCCAATAAATTTCATGAAAAGTAACGTATGTTTTTTCTGTTTCGATGGAAATTCTGATTTTAGTTTAGTAACTTTGCATGATTTTCAGATAAAGAAATATCTAATAATAAAATGTTTAAAAGAAGAATAAATAACTGGCATCCGGTAAAAGGACAACCATTAACGGATTTAGATAAAAAAGTTCTTTATTTTCAGAACAAAGGACATTTGGTTCCAAGCCGTAAATTAATTAAAACTCCCGAACAAATCGAAGGAATCCGTCGGAGTGGAGTTATCAATACCGGTGTTCTTGATTTGGTAGAAAGTGAAATTAAAGCAGGTATGTCTACTGCCGAGATAGATAAATTGGTCTATGACTATACAATAGCCCACAGTGCTATTCCGGCTCCGCTTAACTATGAAGGTTTCCCGAAAAGCGTGTGTACCTCCATTAATGAGGTCGTGTGTCATGGAATTCCTAGTGAAACGGAAATTTTAGAAGAAGGAGATATTATTAATGTAGATGTTTCTACTATTCTTGACGGATACTTTTCCGATGCTTCCCGTATGTTTATCATTGGTAAAACGTCTCCGGAAAAAGAGAAATTGGTAAAGGTAGCAAAGGAATGTTTGCAGATAGGAATGGAAGCAGCCCGCCCGTTTGGTTTTGTAGGTGATATAGGCAATGCAATTCAGAAACATGCAAAAAAGAACGGTTTCTCTGTTGTAAGAGATTTATGCGGTCATGGGGTGGGATTGGAGTTCCATGAAGAACCCGATGTGGAGCATTTTGGTAGAAAAGGAACCGGAATGTTATTGGTGCCGGGAATGGTCTTTACGATAGAACCTATGATAAATATGGGAACGTATGAAGTTTTTGTGGATGAAGAAGACGGTTGGACTGTAGTGACGGAAGATGAGTTGCCCTCTGCACAGTGGGAGCATACTTTCCTGATGACTGAGAATGGATTAGAAATATTGACTTATTAAAAAGATAAAGAATATGGATACGATAATATTAGGTATAGAATCTTCTTGTGATGATACTTCCGCTGCGGTGATTCGTAATGGTGTGTTGTTATCCAACGTGGTATCCAGCCAAGCTGTACATGAAGCGTATGGTGGAGTAGTGCCGGAGTTAGCATCACGTGCACATCAACAGAATATCGTTCCGGTAGTACATGAAGCATTGAAACACGCCGGAGTGACAAAAGAACAATTAAGTGCTATCGCTTTTACACGTGGTCCCGGATTAATGGGCTCGTTGCTGGTCGGAGTATCTTTTGCCAAAGGTCTGGCACGTTCTCTTAATATTCCAATGATAGACGTTAACCATCTGCATGCCCATGTGTTAGCACACTTTATTAAAGAATCGGATGATGACCATGATCAACCGGAATTCCCATTCCTTTGCCTGTTGGTTTCAGGGGGGAATTCACAAATCATTTTAGTGAAGGCCTATAATAATATGGAGGTAATAGGGCAGACTATCGATGATGCTGCCGGAGAGGCTATTGATAAATGTTCTAAAGTCATGGGACTGGGGTATCCCGGTGGACCTATTATCGACCGTTTGGCTCGTCAGGGAAATCCGAAAGCATACACATTCAGCAAGCCTCATATACCTGAATATAATTATAGTTTTAGTGGTTTGAAAACTTCTTTCCTTTATTCGTTGCGCGACTGGATGAAAGAAGACCCCGATTTCATCGAACATCATAAAAATGATCTGGCAGCTTCGCTGGAAGCTACTGTGGTGGATATTTTAATGGATAAACTGCGTAAGGCGGCTAAGGATTTGAAGGTAAAGGAAGTGGCAGTTGCAGGAGGAGTGTCTGCAAATAATGGTTTACGCAATGCTTTTCGTGAACATGCAGAGAAGTATGGTTGGAAGATATTTATTCCTAAATTCAGTTATACAACGGACAATGCGGCAATGGTGGCAATAACCGGTTATTATAAATTCTTAGATAAAGATTTCTGTACCATTGATTTGCCTGCATATTCGAGAGTCGTTATGTAAGTGTTATACTTCGATGGAAAGGTTTGTTTTAGAAAAATATGAGCGAAGAAATTGACATAATATCTTTGAGTAGTGAGCTGGGAGAACTTTTAAAAGAGAGGAACTATATGCTTGCTACCGCAGAAAGTTGTACAGGCGGGAATATTTCCGCTACTATAACAGCTGTTTCCGGTAGTTCGGAGTATTATAAAGGTAGTATCATCGCATATTCAAATGAAGTGAAGATGAATTTGCTTCAAGTGAAAGAACAAACACTTATTAAACATGGTGCGGTAAGTGAAGAAACTGTCAGAGAAATGGTAAAAGGTGCGATGAAATCGTTGAATACGGATTGTGCCGTTGCAACATCCGGCATTGCCGGGCCAAGTGGTGGTACTCCGGATAAGCCTGTGGGAACAGTGTGGATTGCTGCCGGGTCTGGAAAAAAGATTATAACCTTGAAGCAGGAAAAGGATGAGGGTAGAGAACAAAATATTCTTCATGCTACGTATAATGCATTGTTTTTGCTTCGAGAATTACTGTTGGATGAGTAAAAATAGTCTTGAAAAGAGAATTATTTTATAAATTACTTGTTTTATATAGATAAAAGTGCTTACTTTGCGCTCTGTTTGAAATAAGTATAGATAAAAACTATAAAAATAAGATAGCAATGTCGAAGATTTGTCAAATTACCGGAAAGAAAGCCATGATTGGCAACAACGTTTCACATTCAAAAAGAAGAACTAAAAGAACTTTTGATGTAAACTTGTTTACGAAGAAATTCTACTATGTAGAGCAGGATTGCTGGATTAGCCTTAATATTTGTGCTAACGGCCTACGTGTGATTAATAAGAAAGGATTGGATGCAGCTTTGAATGATGCTGTAGCTAAAGGTTATTGTGATTGGAAAAGCATTAGAATAATTGCTTAATTGAGAGGAGAATATAGTTATGGCAAAGAAAGCAAAAGGTAATAGAGTACAGGTTATCCTTGAATGTACAGAACACAAGGAAAGTGGTATGCCGGGTACTTCTCGTTATATTACAACGAAGAACAGAAAAAATACTACTGAAAGATTGGAACTTAAAAAGTACAATCCGATTTTGAAAAGAGTAACAGTACATAAAGAAATTAAATAAGATTAACCCATGGCAAAGAAAACAGTAGCAACCCTGCAGACAGGTAAAGAGGGACGTTCTTATACTAAGGTTATCAAAATGGTTAAATCTCCGAAGACAGGAGCTTACATTTTTGACGAACAAATGGTTCCTAATGAAAAAGTACAAGACTTTTTTAAGAAATAATTGTTGTTGTAGAGATACAACAAACAAAAACTCCCTTTCATTGTTTTGATGGAAGGGAGTTTTTTTATACGGATATGTCAGCTTATTCATTAGAACATAATTATTTATTGTAATTTTTGACAATTCATTTTTAACTTTTCATTACTTGTTATATCTTTGTAGCAGTTATATACATATAAATTAGGTGGTATGGGATTTTTTAGTTTTTTCTCAAAAGATAAGAAAGAAACTTTAGATAAGGGGTTATCTAAGACTAAAGAAAGTGTTTTTGGTAAGATTGCCCGGGCGGTTGCCGGGAAATCCAAGGTAGATGATGAAGTTTTGGATAATTTGGAAGAGGTCCTTATAACTTCTGATGTAGGTGTGGAAACGACTTTAAATATAATCAAACGTATTGAAGGAAGAGTCGCTGCCGATAAATATGTTAATACGGATGAGCTGAATAAGATACTTCGTGATGAAATTGCTGCTTTATTAACCGAAAATAATTCGGTGGATGCTGATGATTTTGATGTACCTATCAATAAAAAGCCGTATGTTATTATGGTAGTAGGTGTAAATGGAGTAGGTAAGACTACAACAATCGGTAAATTGGCCTATCAATTTAAGAAAGCCGGTAAATCTGTTTATTTAGGTGCAGCGGATACTTTCCGTGCTGCTGCTGTGGAACAGTTGGTTATTTGGGGAGAGCGTGTAGGGGTGCCGGTTATTAAGCAGAAAATGGGTTCTGATCCCGCATCGGTTGCTTATGATACATTGAGTTCTGCTGTTGCCAATGATGCGGATGTTGTCATTATCGACACTGCCGGTCGTCTTCATAATAAGGTTAATTTGATGAACGAATTAACTAAAATAAAGAATGTAATGCGCAAAGTTGTGCCCGATGCTCCCAATGAGGTGTTATTGGTGCTGGATGGCTCTACCGGACAAAATGCTTTTGAACAAGCTAAACAATTTACAAAAGCGACGGAAGTTACGGCAATGGCTGTCACTAAACTGGATGGAACGGCCAAAGGTGGCGTAGTTATCGGTATTTCCGATCAATTTAAGATTCCGGTGAAGTACATAGGATTGGGTGAAGGAATTGAAGATTTGCAGGTATTCCGTAAGAAAGAATTTGTGGATTCTTTATTTGGAGAAAATTAATGAAGAAGAATACAATTGATATTATAACGCTTGGATGTTCTAAAAACCTTGTTGATTCGGAGCAACTTATCCGTCAGTTGGAGGATAAAGGTTATCAGGTAACACATGATTCCGATAATCCGAAAGGAGAGATAGCTGTTATAAACACCTGCGGTTTTATTGGTGATGCAAAGGAAGAATCTATTAATATGATTCTTGAATTTGCTCAGGCAAAGGAGGAAGGACATCTAAAGAAATTATACGTAATGGGGTGTCTCTCCGAGAGATACCTGAAAGAACTTGCTATTGAGATACCTCAGGTAGATAAGTTCTATGGTAAGTTTAATTGGAAAGAATTGTTGGATGATTTGGGTAAGGCTTATAATCAGGATATATATATAGAAAGAAGTCTGACTACCCCCAAACATTATGCTTATTTAAAGATATCCGAAGGTTGTGACCGTAAATGTTCCTATTGCGCGATACCTATAATAACCGGTAAACATATTTCTCGTCCGATGGAAGAGATATTGGAGGAAGTGAAATACCTTGTAGGTAAGGGTGTGAAAGAGTTTCAGGTTATAGCACAGGAGCTTACATATTATGGGATAGACCTGTATAAAAAGCAAATGCTGCCGGAGTTGATTGAAAAAATCTCAGAAATCTCCGGTGTAGAATGGATACGTTTACATTATGCTTATCCCGCCCATTTCCCGGTTGACTTATTCCGTGTCATGCGTGAACGAGATAATGTATGTAAATACATGGATATCGCTCTTCAGCATATCAGTGATAATGTGCTTTCCGGGATGCGTAGGCAGGTGACAAAGGAAGAAACTTATCAATTGATAAAACAATTCCGTAAGGAAGTGCCGGGTATTCATTTGCGAACGACATTAATGGTCGGTTTCCCCGGTGAGACGGAAAAGGATTTTGAAGAATTGAAGGAGTTTGTGCGTACAGTTCGGTTCGATAGAATGGGAGCTTTTGCCTATTCGGAAGAAGAAGGTACTCATGCAGCACAACAATATGAAGATAATATACCTCAGGAAATCAAACAGCAACGACTGGATGAATTAATGGAGATACAGCAAGGTATTTCTGCAGAGTTGAGTGCTGTTAAGGTGGGCAAAGTAATGAAAATTATCATTGACCGCCTGGAGGGAGATTATTACATAGGGCGTACGGAGTATGATTCTCCTGAGGTTGATCCGGAAGTTCTGATTAACCGTGAAGATGGTGAATTGAAAATAGGAGAGTTTTATCGTGCGGAGATTACGGATGCCGATGATTTTGATTTATATGCGAAAGTGATTTATGAATAATAAAGAATTTATTTCAGAACTGTCAAAGAGGTTGGGATATACTTTGAAAGATACAACTCAACTGCTCAACTCTACTGTTTCGGTCATGACGAAGCAGTTGCAGGATGGCGATACAATTGCTATTCAGGGATTTGGCACTTTTGAAGTAAAAAAGAAGATGGAGCGCATTTCCGTTAATCCGGTTACACAACAGCGTATGCTGGTCCCTCCTAAATTGGTGCTTACTTATAAACCGAGTAATGTTTTGAAAGATAAGTTCAAATAATCCGGATAATTGCTTTTATGGATGAAAAACTATACATACAAGACATTATAAATCTGTTGGCAGAGAAACAGGGTATGAAGGGTGCGGAAGCAGAAGCTTTCGTAAAGGCTGTTTTCGATATTATTAAAGAGGCACTTGAAACCGATAAGATCGTTAAGATAAAAGGTCTGGGTACTTTTAAGCTGACTGAAGTCGATAGTCGTGAAAGTATCAATGTAAATACCGGCGAACGTATTCGTATAGAGAGTCATACAAAAATATCCTTTGTTCCTGATACGTTGATGCGTGATTTGATAAACAAACCTTTCTCTCATTTTGAAACGGTAGTTTTGAATGAGGGCGTTGTGTTTGAAGATACGGTAACAGAGGAAGATGAAGAAATGTCAGAAGAAGATGCCGAGGAATCACAACAGGAAGAATCTTTCGAAACAAAAGAAATATATTCAGGAGATACTTCTGTTGAAGAACCTGTTGGGCAGAAGCTGTCTAAAAAGATGCTAATGGATGAAGTAGATTCTGTTGCAGAGATTACACAACCTAATGAAACAGCTCATCAACAAATCTCAAATAAAACAGAAATCTCCGATAATATTCCGGAAGCGATAGCTCCTGATGGTGATGTAAATGAAGATTCGAATGATGCTGACGAAGATACCGGAGAGGAAAGTGTATCAATTGCAGATGATCCTTTGGCAGTAGATTCATCGATTGAGACTGAATCAGGCGAAGAACAGGTAGAAACAACAAAACCGGAGGAGGGGGAGAACGAAAATAAAACTTCAAATAGTCGGCAAACCTTACTTTATGGTCTTGGCATCGTATTAGTTTCCATACTTTTAGGCTGTGGAGTTGTCTACTTCATATATCCGGATGTTTTTAATTCAGGTTCGGGCACTGTAAAGACTACGATTAATTCCGTACAAGATGAACCTGTGACGGTTGTTGTTGATTCATTGGAAGCTAAGGATACTGTTACAACTACTGTAAAGGAAACTCCTGTGCCGATGACAGATACGACAAAAACAGTGATAACGGGGGTGCGTAAAGGGAGTAATTCCGTGATAGCTGATTCTACGAGCTATGTTATAGTCGGAACGATGACTACCTATAAGTTAGATGCCGGAGAAACACTGACAATGGTATCTAAACGTTTTTATGAAACAAAAGATTTATGGCCTTATTTGGTGATGCATAATCGTCATATTATTAAGAATCCCAATCGTGTCCCTTCCGGAACAACTATCCGTATTCCTGCACTCAGAGACAAAGATTATCATCAATAAGTAGTGTAATAATAAACTATTTCTCAATATAATTAAAGTGCGGATTGCGTGCTCGTGTAATCCGCACCTGAAAAAGAGTATCCATCTTTTAAAAAGCAGCCAATTTATTCCTGTAATAAGTTTCGACATCTTTCCAATGATAATATGGAGCTATATCGCTATCAACCGGAAGTTTCATCTCCTGCTCGTTCAACATGATTTTTACTAAGATATCATCACTCCCATTCTTGCGGAAGAATACGAATTGGATATTGGATGCCATAGGGAATATCTTGTAATTGCGCCATACATCGGCAACTTTATTTGCATCATTTGTCTGATAACCACAATCTCCCAATTCCAAAAGACAAGCCAAAGGCATCACACAGACTTCATGTCCGAAGCGCAATGTTGCACTATTTTGTTTCTTCATGAGGCAGGTATCTGCCGTATCCAATATATTCTTCAAAAGATTGGCCTCCATATAAGGAATCTTTCCTTTGCTCAGAGGAGACGGACCGAAGGATACATACCAAGCATAGTTCTCTATCAACCATAAATCATAACATTCATCTTTCGTGAAGATTGAATAAAGATCTAAATCCGTATCATGACTTTGCATATTGCTTGCTAATTCAAATAATGCATTCATTAACTCATCGCCATCTATTTTCCATTTTATGTAGTCTTGGTTGTTGAAAAGAGTACTCATCAAACGTGCCGGATGAAGATGTTCCTTTTGAAATTGTGTTTTTGCGGCAACAACCTCGTCTGATGTGCGCATCTTATTGAACTTTTCATCTTCATTGTTCATATAATACATATCATGGTAACTGGCGTCGTTTTTAATCCTTAACTTTGGGTTTAGTGACTGTAACTTTTGACATTCGGAAGCCATAGAAAGGATGCAGCGGATAACAACGGTAGAGCGTGCATCTATTTCTGCTTCTCCTGAGAATACTTCCGGATAGTTTTTGTACATTCTTTCGGCAATGCCTTTATGCTGGCGGGCACCTAGCGGAGTTAATTCGCCATATCTTTGTACTGCCATTCTTGCAATACTGTCGAGTACCCCTAAAACTTGTTTCCCTAATGGAGTCAGCACACCGTTTTGCTCTGCCTCACGCATAATGCTCAACGGTTTCTCATAATCATTCGGATTAATTAAGAAACGGGAACCATGTCGTGCGTAGTGGCTCAGGTAGAAAGGTTTATATCCTTTCGGGGGAGTTGTCGGTGTACCGACGGGAGTAGGGTATGCATAATAATTACTTGCTGAGCGATGGATGTCGGCAGCGATTTCTTCTCTTGCCGTTTGAGCAAATAAATTGAATGCCAAACAGCAAATAACGGTTAGTAACATAAAACGTCTCATACGCATCTTATTTGATTGATAAATTTCTTTTTGAAAGTATCACTGCAAAGATATTAAAAAGTTGACCGGCAGCATTATTATTATGAATAAAGAATTTAGGCTTTTCACATTGGTGAAGAGATCTCTTCACCATGCTGAAAAGGACTTGCCACATTGGTGAAGAGATCTTTCCACCATGGTGAAAAGCTTAATAGGATAGGGTAAATGAGAGAATGATTTAAATATATTTATCCCAATAACCTTTAAAAAGTAAAGATTCGGCATTGTTTTTTAATAAAAATTAGTTGCTCCTGTTAATTATAAGCACTACTTTTGGAAATCGAAAAAGTAAGGTGTTTTCAGTGAACTTTTTCACCATTTCATAGTTTTAAGTAATCAATAAATAAACTTATAATTGTATGGCTGAATCAATTGATATTCGTGAATTGAACGAAAGAATCGAAAGACAAAGTGCGTTCGTTACTAACCTGATGACAGGTATGGATCAGGTAATTGTAGGGCAAAAGCATCTCGTGGAATCGTTGTTAATAGGTTTGTTGTCTGATGGACACGTCCTTTTGGAAGGTGTGCCGGGGTTGGCAAAAACATTGGCTATTAAAACATTGGCTTCTCTTATAGATGCTAAGTACAGCAGAATCCAGTTTACTCCGGATTTGTTGCCTGCCGACGTTATCGGTACGATGATTTACAGTCAGAAGGATGAGAAATTCATAGCCAAGAAAGGGCCTATCTTTGCCAACTTTATTTTGGCGGATGAAATCAACCGTGCTCCGGCCAAAGTGCAGAGTGCTTTGCTGGAAGCCATGCAGGAAAGACAGGTGACATTAAGTAAAGAAACTTTCCCATTGCCGGAACCATTTTTGGTACTTGCTACACAGAATCCTATTGAGCAGGAGGGTACTTATCCACTGCCGGAAGCGCAAGTAGACCGTTTCATGTTGAAGGTGATTATTGATTATCCGAAGCAGGAAGAAGAGAAGTTGATCATTCGTCAGAATATTAACGGTGAGAAATTTGACGTGAAACCAATCTTAAAATCAGAAGAGATTCTAGAAGCAAGAAAGGTGGTTCGTCAGGTTTATCTGGATGAAAAGATAGAACGATATATTGTTGATATAGTGTTTGCTACACGTTTCCCTGAAAAGTATGACTTGAAGGAATTGAAAGATATGATTTCTTTTGGTGGTTCTCCTCGTGCATCTATCAATCTGGCATTGGCTGCACGTACATACGCTTTCATCAAACGTCGCGGATATGTTATTCCGGAAGATGTTCGTGCTGTTGCGCATGATGTACTTCGTCATCGTATCGGATTGACTTATGAAGCAGAAGCAAGTAATATAACATCTGATGAAATTGTCAGCAAAATTCTAAATAAGGTAGAAGTACCTTAATTGAGTTTTTATGTGGTGCTGTTCCAACAAGTAGAAGCGAACGGCAGAATTATACCTTATTATATATGTATAAATAGAACTACATGGAGACAAATGAACTTTTAAAACGAGTACGCCAAATAGAGATTAAGACAAAGGGATTGTCCAGCAATATTTTTGCCGGACAGTATCATTCTGCCTTTAAAGGACGTGGTATGGCATTCTCGGAAGTTCGTGAATATCAATATGGTGACGATATCCGTGACATAGACTGGAATGTGACCGCCCGCTTTAATAAACCTTATATAAAGGTGTTTGAAGAGGAACGTGAACTGACGGTGATGTTGCTGATAGATGTTTCCGCCAGTTTGGAGTTTGGTACTATCAAACAAATGAAAAAGGATATGGTAACCGAAATTGCCGCTACATTGGCTTTCTCGGCTATACAGAATAACGATAAGATCGGAGTGATTTTCTTTTCCGATAGGATAGAGAAGTTTATTCCTCCTAAGAAAGGTCGTAAACATATCTTATATATTATCCGTGAATTGATTGATTTCCAACCGGAAAGCCGTCGTACGGATATAAAACTGGCTATTGAGTATTTGACGAACGTCATAAAGAAACGGTGTACGGCTTTTGTGTTGTCCGACTTTATAGATCAGACGAATTTCAGAAATGCTTTAACCATTGCAAATCGTAAACACGATGTTGTAGCGATTCAGGTATATGACAAGCGGGTAGAGGAACTTCCTTCTATTGGTCTGATGAAGGTGAAGGATGCGGAAACCGGACATGAGCAGTGGATAGATACTTCTTCTGCTGCTGTGCGAAGAGCTCAACATGAATGGTGGATGAAGAAGCAAACCATGTTGAAGGAAACATTCACGAAAAGTAATGTTGATGCCGTGTCCATTCGTACTGATCAGGATTATGTAAAGGCGTTATTGAACTTATTTGCTAAAAGAAATTGATAGAAATGAGTAGATACATATTAGGAAGTAGAAAACTTTTCTTGGTTGTGATATGCTTATGTTGCGCATGGGCGGTTAGGGCGCAGTCTGTTACGGTTGCGGCAAGCATCGATTCCATGCAGATCTTAATAGGAGAGCAGGCAAAGATTAAGCTGGAAGCAAGTTTTGATGCCAACCAGAAAGCAGTATTTCCGCTGTTTAATGATACGATTATTAAAGGAGTGGAAGTTGTGGAGGTGGCTAAGCCTGATACCCAATATTTAAATGACAAGCAGCGTCTTTTGGTAACACAGGAATATACGATAACTTCTTTTGATTCTGCACTTTATTATCTCCCACCTTTGGAAGTAATGGTAGATAATAAATCTTATAAGTCGAAACCTTTGGCTTTGAAAGTTTATTCAATGCCGGTAGATACTTTGCATCCGGAGCAATTCTTCGGGCAGAAAACAATTATGGAAGCTCCTTTTGCATGGGAAGATTGGGCGGCAGTAATCTGGTTGTCTATTCTTGCCATTCCGTTATTGGTATTGGTTATCTTCCTGATTATCCGTTTCAATGATAATAAGCCTATTATAAAGAAAATTAAAGTTGAACCGAAGTTGCCGCCACATCAACAGGCGTTGAAAGAGATAGAACGTATCAAATCTGAGAAAGTTTGGCAGAAAGGACGTGCGAAAGAGTATTATACAGAGTTAACAGATACTATTCGTACCTATATTAAAGATCGGTTCGGATTTAATGCATTGGAGATGACCTCTTCTGAAATTATTGATAAATTGCTGGAAATAAAAGACAAAGAGGCTATTGATGATTTGAAGACATTGTTCCAAACAGCAGATTTGGTGAAATTTGCCAAACATGATCCGCTGATGAATGAGAATGATATGAATCTGGTGACGGCGATTGACTTTATTGATCAGACTAAAGTGGAAGAACCTGTAAATCAGAAGCCGGAACCGACGGAAATAACGATTGAGGAGAAACGTTCGAAGCGTGCTAAGATATTGTTAGGTATAGGAATTGTGGTACTTAGCGCGGCGATAGTTGCTATCTTGGTATATGTCGGTATGGAGATTTACGATTTATGTTTTTAATGCGATAAATAATCAGACAATATGATATTTGCTAATATTGAATATTTATTTTTGCTGCTGCTCCTTATACCTTATATTATATGGTATATATTAAAGCGGAGCAAAAGTGAGCCTTCACTTCAGGTTTCCGATACGAGAGCTTATATGCACGCTCCAAAAAGTTTTCGGAACTATCTGCTTCATGTGCCTTTTGTATTGAGGGTAATAGCATTAAGTATGATTATCGTTATTCTCGCCCGTCCTCAAACAACGGATAATTGGCAGAATACAGAAGTAGAAGGTATCGATATAATGTTGGCAGTGGACGTATCTACAAGTATGCTTGCGGAGGATTTGAAGCCAAACCGTCTGGAAGCGGCAAAGGAAGTGGCTGCAAAGTTCATCAATGGTCGTCCGAATGACAACATTGGCTTGACTATCTTTGCGGGAGAGAGCTTCACACAATGTCCGTTGACTGTAGATCATGCAGTGTTGCTCAATCTTTTCCAAAGTATTAAAGGAGATATTGCACAACGTGGACTGATAGAGGACGGTACGGCAATCGGTATGGGATTGGCAAATGCCATTAACCGTTTGAAAGACAGTAAAGCTAAGTCGAAAGTTATCATCTTATTGACCGACGGAACAAATAACCGTGGTGATATTTCTCCGTTGACTGCTGCGGAAATAGCAAAAAGCTTGGGCATCCGTATTTATACGATTGGCGTAGGAACAAACGGAATGGCTCCTTATCCTATTCCTACTGCAATGGGTGTGCAGTATATGAATGTTCCGGTAGAAATTGACGAGTCTACACTGACCCAGATTGCCGGTACTGCTAATGGTAATTATTTCCGTGCTACAAGCAACTCTAAGCTGGAAGAGGTTTATGAGGAGATTGATAAATTGGAAAAGACAAAATTAAACGTGAAAGAATATAGTAAGCGAGAAGAAGAGTATCAGTTGTTTGCACTGATTGCTTTTTTATGTATCCTTGCCGAAGTTCTGTTGCGCAATTCTATATTAAAGAAAATACCCTAATTAAAACGAAGATAGATTATGTTTCGATTTGCTGACCCGACATATTTGTATCTGTTGATAATACTGCCGTTTATTGCTGCTTTCTATATTTATTCTAATTATAGAAGGAAGAGAAATATACGTAAATTCGGTGATCCGGAACTTTTGGCTAAGTTGATGCCGGAAGTTTCTAAATATCGTTCGAATGTGAAGTTTTGGCTGACATTTGCTGCTTTGACTTTAACAATCTTCTTGTTGACCCGCCCACAGTTTGGTTCCAAACTGGAGACTGTGAAGCGTAAGGGAGTTGAAGTGGTGATTGCGTTGGATATATCCAATTCCATGTTGGCGCAAGATGTAACTCCAAGCCGTTTGGATAAGTCGAAGAAATTAATTTCCAAGCTCGTCGATGAGTTTGATAATGATAAAGTGGGACTGATCGTTTTTGCCGGTGATGCTTTTACCCAGTTGCCGATAACAAGCGATTATGTTTCGGCTAAAATGTTTTTGGAATCAATCAGTCCGGCTTTGATTACCACACAAGGTACTGCTATCGGTAAAGCGATAGATGTGGCAATGCGAAGTTTTACTCCTCAGGAGGGTGTAGGACGGGCAATTGTTATTATAACCGATGGCGAGAATCATGAAGGAGGTGCGGTAGAAGCGGCTAAAGAAGCTGTAAAGAAAGGTATTCGCGTTTTTGTTCTTGGTGTCGGTTCACCGGATGGAGCGCCGATTCCCATTGAAGGAACGAATGAATACAGGAAAGATAATTCCGGTAATGTTATCGTAACTCGTCTGAATGAACAAATGTGTCAGGAAATTGCAAAAGCCGGTGATGGAATGTATATTCGCGTAGATAATACGAATTCTGCTCAGAGAGCTTTGAACAGCGAAATCAACAAGATGGCGAAAACGGATGTGGAGAGTAAAGTATACACGGAATTTGATGAGCAATTTCAGGCTATTGCATGGCTTATTCTTATTTTGCTATTGGTAGAAATGTTGATATTGGAACGTAAAAATCCATTGTTTAAGAACATAAAACTGTTTCATTAAGGTAAAATGCATATGTCGTACTTAAAATATATTACTTTTCTTGTATTTCTTTTGTTGGCAAATGTTACTTTTGCACAGAAGAACGAACGATCATACCTGCGTAGCGGGAATAAATTGTATAATGATAGCTTGTTTGTAAAAGCAGAAGTAGACTATAGGAAAGCATTGGAAGCGAATCCTAAATCTACCGAAGCATTATATAATTTAGGGAATACACTGTCTCAACAGCAGAAGTTTAAAGATGCGATGGAGGAGTATGAGGCTGCTGCAAGAATTGAAAAGAATAAAACAAAACTTGCACAGATATATCATAATATGGGGGTGTTGCTTCAAAATCAGAAACAGTATCCCCAATGTATTGAGGCATATAAACAGTCTTTGAGAAATAATCCGAAGGACGATGAAACCCGTTATAATCTGGCTTTGGCGCAGAAGTTGCTGAAAGATCAGCAACAGAATCAGCAGAACCAGGATAATAAGGATAATCAAGACAATAAGGATCAGGATAAGAAAGACCAAGATAAAAAAGATCAGGAAAAGAAGGAACAGGAGCAGCAGAAGCAGGATGAACAGAAACAAGATCAGCAGCAGCAACCTCCTAAACCGGATCAACAGAAAGATAATGAAATGTCTAAGGAAAATGCTCAGCAATTGTTGAATGCAGCAATGCAAGACGAAAAGCAGACGCAAGAAAAAGTAAAGAGACAGCAACAACAAGTTCAGAGTAGAAAACTGGATAAGGATTGGTAATACTAATTTGGATGATTATAAAATAAAAAGATAGCTATGAGAAAGCTGATTTTCTTATTTACATTATTAATAATAGGTTTGAATGTCTATGCAGATGAAGTGAGTTTCACTGCCTCTGCTCCCGATGCAGTAGTAAGTGGTGAACAATTCAGACTTACATATACGATTAATACACAGAATGTAAGAGAGTTTCGTGCACCGGCAATGAAAGGTTTCGATGTATTGATGGGGCCGACACGTTCTTCACAGAGTAGTACTCAGATCATTAATGGGAAAATGTCGTCGAGCAGTTCGATTACATTTACGTATATATTGATGGCAGGGCAGGAGGGAACTTATAAAATATCAGGAGCAAGTGTTGTTGCAGATGGAAAGGCTGCATTATCCAATTCATTGACTATAAAAGTTTTACCTCCTGATAAAGCAAATGGTATTGATAATGGAGGAAATACTTTTTCATCACGTACTCAATCATCTTCTACCGGGGTGTCGAATGCTGAATTGTTTGTTTTAGCTACGGCAAGTAAAACGACAGTTTATGAGCAGGAAGCATTCTTGGTTACTTATAAAGTATATACATTGACAAACCTCACTCAGTGTGGTTTTGCAAAAGCTCCTGATTTTAAAGGTTTTCATTCGCAAGAAGTTGATTTGCCACGTAACAAGACTTTCTCTTTGGAACATTATAATGGAAGGAATTATAAAACGGTAACTTTGAACCAATATGTGCTGTTTCCGCAACAATCCGGAACTTTAGAGATTCCGTCGGCTGAATTTGACGCTGTTGTTGCGAAAGCTGTACATTCTTCCGATCCGTTTGATGCTTTTTTTAATGGCGGTTCAAACTATGTAGAGGTCAAGAAGAAACTCGTTACTCCTAAGTTGACAATAAACGTAAATCCGCTTCCGGCAGGTAGGCCTGCTTCATTCACGGGAGCAGTAGGAGAGTTCTCTATCAGTTCTTCCATCAGTACTAAAGAGTTGAAAACCAACGATGCATTGACTGTTAAATTAGTTATTTCCGGAGTTGGAAATATGAAGCTTATTAATACGCCGGAAGTTGGATTCCCGAAAGATTTCGAGGTTTATGATCCTAAGGTAGACAATAAATTTACTTTGACCAAGAATGGATTATCCGGTAATAAAGTGATTGAATATCTTGCAATACCAAGACATCCGGGCGATTATACAATTCCTGCAGTGGAATTCTCTTATTTTGATCTGAAGACAAAATCTTATAAGACTTTAAAGACAGAGGATTATCAGATTAAAGTAGAGAAAGGAGCAGGTAATGCAGACCAAATGATTGCTGATTTTACAAATAAGGAGGATTTGAAGGTATTAGGCAAAGATATTCGTTATATAAAGACCGGTGATACGGTATTTAAGAAGAAAGGTGATTTCTTTGTCGGTTCATTGTCATATTATCTATGGTATCTGATTCCGTTCTGTTTATTTATTATTTTTGTAATCGTTTATAGAAAGAAGGCAATTGAGAATGCTAATGTGGCTAAAGTTCGAACAAAGAAGGCGAATAAGGTGGCCACTAAACGTATGAAATTGGCCGGTAAGCTTCTGGCGGAGAATAAGAAAGGTGAATTTTATGATGAAGTTCTGAAAGCGATGTGGGGTTATATCAGTGATAAATTGAATATTCCTGTATCGCAGTTATCGAAGGATAATATTGAATATGAGTTAACAAAATATGGTGTGAATGAAGAGCTTATAAAAGAATTTATTGATGCGCTTAATCAGTGTGAGTTTGCTCGGTATGCTCCGGGAGATGAGAATGCGGCAATGGATAAGGTATATTCGTCAGCTGTAGATGTTATCAGTAAAATGGAAAATTCAATAAAGCATTAAATATTAGATACTATACGAAATGAAAAAAGTATTATTCATAGTTTTTAGTATTATAAGTTGGACTACGGTGTCAGCACAGAATGATTCTGTGGCAGTAGATACTGTTACCGGCTCAGAGGTGAAAGCACTTGCTGCTGCCATGAATAATGATTTGACTAAAGGAGAGGCGGATAGTGCGTATATACGTAATGATTATGCTTCCGCTATTCAGCATTATGAAGATTTGTTGAAAGAAAAAGGTGAATCGGCAGATGTCTATTATAATTTAGGAAACAGCTATTATAAATCAGATAATATTGCAAAGGCCATTTTGAATTATGAACGTGCTTTGTTGCTAAAACCGGGGGATAATGATATTCGTTTTAACTTGGAAATGGCAAGAAGTAAGACGGTAGATAAAGTGAATCCAGTAAGTGAAATGTTTTTTGTTACCTGGACAAAATCGCTCATGAATACAATGGGAGCGGATAGTTGGGGTAGGTGGGCTATTGCTTCTTTCATTCTCTTTATTTTTTCCTTGATAATTTTTATCTTTGGCAAGCAAATAGTATTTAAGAAAATTGGTTTTGCTACGGCTATCTTATTTTTCTTGGTTGTTGTTGTGACAAATATTTTTGCATATCAACAAAAGGATGAATTAACTGATCGTGCAAATGCAATCGTTATTTCTCCAAGTATAACAGTAAAAAGCACTCCAAATAAAGGAGGAACAGATTTATTCATTCTTCATGAGGGACATAAAGTAAGTATAAAAGATAATTCCATGAAGGAATGGAAAGAAATTCGTTTGGAAGATGGGAATGTTGGTTGGGTTCCGGCCGATGCTATTGAAGTAATTTAATATAGATGATAGACATACAACAAATTATAGGGTTTGATAAACAGGTTTTATTGGCTCTAAACGGAAGTGATTCAATCTTTTGGGATAATTTTATGTGGACATATACAGGTCGGTTGATTTGGGTTCCATTGGCAGCTTCATTGTTGTATGTAATCATTAAAAATAATAAATGGAAAGAGGCTCTATTAATTGTCTGTATGGTTGGATTGGTTATTTTATTGGCCGACCGCATATCATCAGGATTTTTTAAACCATTCTTTCATCGTTTCCGGCCAACGCATGATCCGGAAATTATGGGTTTAGTTGATGTAGTAAATGGCTATCGGAGCGGTAAATATGGATTCTTGTCAGGTCATGCAGCCAATTCATTTGGGGTTATTACTTTTGTTTCATTGCTTATTAGACGGAAAGGATTTACTTTTGCTTTGATTATTTGGGCTGCACTAAATTGTTATTCAAGAATATATTTGGGGGTACATTTCCCAGGTGATATCTTGTGTGGTACAGTCCTTGGTTGCCTTATCGGAGTGTTGGTTTATTATTTATATCGTTTTCTGAATAAAAAAATATTTAGTAGAGAATATTCTCATGTTATTGCGCATCAGAATAATAAATATACTATTTCTGATGTAAAACCCATCTTAACCGTTTTATATTTAAGTTATTTTTTCATCATAGTCAAAGCCCTGTTCTAATAATTATTAGTAAATGTTTTGATAGATATCCGTGGAATATTTGTCTTCTTTTTAATTCATATACGTGATTTGAAAAGAAGTTTCAATTTTCTAAAAATATCATCAAAAAGTTGCTTTTATTTGTTTTTTTGATTAAGTTTATAGCGTGATAAAAATCACTAGTATTAACCAATAAATTTACTATATCATGAACAGAACAATAACTTTCAATGAACTCCGTAAGATAAAGGATTCATTGCCGACAGGTAGCATGCATAGAATAGCGGATGAGCTCGGTTTAAGTGTAGATACAGTTCGCAATTTTTTTGGAGGATACAATTTTAAAGAAGGAAAAAGTGTTGGAATACATCTTGAGCCCGGTCCTGATGGCGGGTTAGTAATGCTAGATGATACCACAGTACTTGACCGGGCTTTAAAGATATTAAGAGAATTGAATATAAATCATCAGGAGCAAGCTACAGAGGAACCTGTTCTATCATAAAAGATAAAATCAAAATCCCGGTTGAAAACATTCAATTGGGATTTTTTGTTTCTTCTAAATAATAAATAATCATTATGGAAGATAAATTAGTAACATTAGCTATTCTCACATATTCTAAAGCCCAGATATTGCAGCATATCCTTAAAAATGAGGATATTGAGTCGTATATTCATAATGTGAATTTGATACAGCCGATTGTTTCTTCAGGTGTAAGGTTGAGGATAAAAGAGAGTGATTTACCACGTGCTTTAAAAATTGTAGAAAGTTCGGAGTGGTTGTCGGATATATCTAAAAGTAAAGATAGTGAAGCTGATAAAGAGAAAAGAAGGAAAGTATTAGTTCCAGTTGATTTTTCTGATTATTCATTGAAAGCGTGTGAGTTAGGATTTAATTTTGCAAAAGAGTTTGATGCAGAAGTAGTCTTGTTGCATGCTTATTTTAGCCCTATTTATGCATCCTCATTGCCGTATGGTGATGTTTTTAACTATCAGAATCAGATTGCAGAAGAGGAGTCAATGAAAGATATGATTCAAATTGTTCATAAAGAACTAAATATCTTGTCTGATAAGATTAAGGAAAAAGTTAAGATAGGAGAGTTTCCTGATGTGAAATATACCTGTTTACTTCGTGAAGGTATACCGGAAGAGGAGATTCTGAGATACTCTAAAGACAATAGTCCTATTATAACTATAATGGGAACAAGAGGAAAGGATCAGAAAGATATTGATTTAATAGGAAGTGTAACAGCCGAGATTATTGATAGAAGTCATACGTCAGTATTGGCTATTCCGGAGAAAACACCATTTAGTTCTTTTAAATCAGTTAAGAAAATAGCTTTCGTTACAAATTTCGATCAGAGAGATTTAATTGCTTTTGATAATCTGATGAATGCATTTAAACCTTTTGATTTTTCCGTATCATTTATACATTTAGCAGAAGTGAAGGATACTTGGAATGAAATAAAATTAGCAGGTATCAAAGATTATTTTCAGAAACAATATCCAGATCTGAAGATATTCTATGATGTTGTTATGGAAGATAACATATTGAGTAACTTTGACAAGTATATCTCAGAGAAAAATATTGATGTGATAAGTATCACAAGCTATCGGAGAAATATTTTTGCCAGATTATTTAATCCGAGTATTGCTCGTAAGATGATATTTCATACTGATACACCTTTGCTGGTGATAAAGTGATTAAAAATATTGCGAAGTTTCTCATAATTTAACAAGAGCTTTTATAATTAATATTACAAGTAGGCTCATGATAATTTGTTTCTCTGTGCAGTTATCAATGCTGTGGTATTATAGAGAAGTTATGGTAACTCTATAATTATTATTATGTTTAATAACGAAGCTGAATATTTCTATACTATCCTATGAAAGAAAGAATATAAAAAAAGAGTTCTAATTTAATAGAACTCTTTTTTTATAAGAAATATATCTTTATTATTGCATGAGCTTTTCAATGGCTTCGAATTCTGCACCAAGATTCAACTTATAGTAAATTGTATAAAGTCCATTCAACCATAAATCTCTTTGATCTGGTTTAAGTTCTCTTGCTTTTTCATAATATGGTCTAGCATCTTCATAGAACTTTTTAATTTTAGCTTGTTCTTCTGCATATTTAGGATCATTGAAATCAGTTGTTACTTTATCAGTATAATCCAAACCTTGTTGACAGTAAATCAAACCTAAGTTAGAATAAGCTTCTGCATATGTAGGATCTGCTTCTATTGTTCTTTTGTAGAAAGAAATAGCGTTATCATAATCCTTCATATTTTGATATAAGTAACCTTTTACATATAAGAAAAAAGGATTGTTTGGATCTTTTGCTATCATATTATCAGCAAAAGTCATTGCTTCATCGAATTTCTCTGAATTGCTGTAATAATCAATTAGATGACCAAAAAAGAAAGAATAATCGGGGTGTTTTTGGATACCATCTTTTAATGTTACAATCCATTGAGCTGTATCTCCTTTTGCTTTATAGGCGGTTGCAAGGAATTCCATGGAGTATTTACCATATTCTTTATCGTCCACTCCCATTGGAGCATATTTAATTACATTGTCGTAATCTTCTGCTTTAGCAGCTGCAAGTGCTGCATAATATGCAATTTGACTAATGAGAGTATCTTTGTTGATCAAGTCTTCTTTTTCCATCATCGGTGCTTTTGCCACATCAACATACATGCCAAAAAACTTAAGTGCTTCCTGATTATCATCTTTGTTAAATGCATTGATACCACCATTGATAAGATTAGGACGTTCCATCAACATTGTAGCAGCATTAGCTTTTCTGTATTTGAACTTAATTTTTCCTTTTTCATTAGGAATCTGTTCCAATTGGTCGCATTTCAAGAAATACTCAAACATATTGTAAAAGCTATTATAGACACCATTCGTGTCGAAAGGCTGTCTTAAATAAGCTTTTTCATTCTCTTTTTCAGTGTACCTTTTCTGAATAAGACCTGCTACATTCCAAGTGTTGGCATCATCTTTTGTCTCAGGATTAGTCAACGCTTCTCCTATTAATTCCTGTGCTTTTTGAAAATCCGGTTTGGTTTCTTCTATCAGACTTTTAGCTTCCTTTACATTTTTGACTTGTGCAAAAGTAAAGCCAACTGTCATTAATAGCACCATTGAAAATAATACTCTTTTCATGATTGATAGTTGTTTGATTAAATATTAAACTTTTTTTCTCTCTCTATTATTCATTTGCTTCTTCCGGTTGATTGGTAGATGATGATATTTCGTTACTATCAGATTCTTCTGCTTCGATTATTGTTTCATCTTCTTCTGAGGTAACTTTGCATACAGAGCCGATTTGATCATTACGTTTTTCAAGGTTAATTAATTTAACGCCTTGGGTTGCACGGCCCATGATACGTACATCAGCTACTTTCAAACGGATAGTGATTCCGGATTTATTGATAATCATCAGATCATTTTCATCGGTTACCGATTTGATAGCTACCAATTTACCTGTTTTATCTGTGATATTCAGGGTTTTGACTCCCTTACCGCCACGATTGGTCTTACGATAGTCTTCAATATCAGAACGTTTTCCGTATCCTTCTTCTGAAACAACCATAATCGTTTCGGTTGGATCTTTAATACAAACCATTCCTATTACTTCATCGTCTCCTCCGTCAAGAGTCATACCTCTTACACCTGTTGCCGTACGTCCCATAACACGAACTGCATTTTCATGGAAACGAATTGCCCGTCCGTTACGGTTAGCGATAATGATCTCATTATCTCCATTGGTCATTCGAACTTCGATTACACTATCATCTTCACGGATCGTGATTGCATTTACACCATTTTGACGAGGACGTGAATACTGTTCCAATGATGTTTTCTTAATGACACCGTTTTTAGTACAGAACAATAAGTAATGGCTGTTGATGAATTCTTGGTCTGTCAGGTTCTTAACACGTACGTATGCTGTTACAGCATCGTCAGACTCAATATTCAATAGATTTTGTATGGCACGTCCTTTTGAATTCTTTGTACCCTCCGGTATTTCATATACTTTCAACCAATAACATTTACCCTTTTGAGTAAAGAACATCATTGTATTGTGCATTGTTGCCGGATAGATATGTTCTACAAAGTCTTCATCTCTTGTTTCACTGCCTTTAGAACCTACCCCACCACGGTTTTGTGCACGGAATTCGGTTAATGGTGTGCGTTTGATATAACCCATATGAGAAATAGTCAGAATCATCTGATCATCCGCATAAAAATCTTCCGGATTAAATTCTTCAGATGAATAAACAATTTCAGAACGGCGTACATCACCATATTTGTCTTTAACTTCGATTAATTCGTCTTTGATAACTTGCTTACAAAGCTCGTCATTGGAAAGCACCTCTTCGTAATAGGCAATTTGCTTCATAATTTCATCATATTCAGAATGAAGCTGATCTTGCGCTAGGCCGGTTAATTGGCGTAAACGCATTTCTACGATGGCACGGGATTGTATTTCGGACAGATTGAAACGTTCCATCAATCCAGCAATAGCATCGTTTGGAGTTTTGGCTGCGCGGATAATACGAATCACTTCATCAATATTGTCCGAAGCGATAATCAAGCCTTCCAAAATATGTGCACGTTCTTTGGCTTTGCGCAAATCGTATTGTGTACGACGAATGACTACGTCATGGCGATGCTCTACGAAATATTTGATTAAGTCTCTCAAATTCAACATTTTCGGGCGTCCATGTACCAATGCAATATTGTTTACACCGAAAGATGTTTGCAAAGAGGTCATTTTAAATAACTTATTTAGTACTACGTTGGCATTGGCATCACGTTTAATATCCACTACGATACGCATACCTTCGCGGTCTGATTCGTCATTGGCATTAGAAATGCCTTCAATTTTCTTTTCATTAGCCAAATCAGCAATAGATTTGATTAATTCGGCTTTATTGACGTTATAAGGAATTTCGGTAATGACGATTTTGTCATGTGTGCTACCGGTTTCTATTTCGGCTTTTGCACGCATAATTACTCTTCCTCGACCTGTTTCATATGCTTCGCGAACTCCGCTTATACCATATATATAACCACCTGTCGGGAAGTCTGGAGCTTTCACATATTGCATCAGCCCCTCAATGTCGATGTCATTATTATCTATGTATGCGATACAAGCATCAATTACTTCAGATAGATTATGTGTTGGCATATTGGTTGCCATGCCTACAGCAATACCGGATGCACCATTCACCAAAAGGTTCGGGATACGTGTTGGCATTACGGTTGGTTCTTGCAATGTGTCATCGAAGTTGTTTTGGAAGTCAACAGTCTCTTTATAAAGGTCTTGCATCATTTCCTCACCAATCTTTTTCAATCTAGCTTCGGTATAACGCATTGCTGCCGGACTGTCACCGTCTACTGAACCAAAGTTACCTTGTCCGTCCACTAATGGATAACGCATAGCCCAATCTTGAGCCATTCTGACTAAAGCTCCGTATACGGATGAATCACCGTGTGGGTGGTATTTACCTAAAACTTCACCGACGATTCTGGCTGATTTCTTGTAGGGCTTATCTGACGTATTTCCCAGTTCCATCATTCCGTAAAGGATTCTTCTGTGAACCGGTTTAAAACCATCTCTAACATCAGGAAGTGCACGCGCTACAATTACGGACATTGAATAATCAATGTACGAGGACTTCATCTCTTCCTCGATGTTGATCTTTATAATTCTATCTTGTTCAAGCATTTAAAAAAGAATATTAATTATACATCTGTGCTTTATCAAAAAACAACGCTAAATTACTACATTTTCGTGATATACGAAAGGATTCTTCCAAAAACTTTCAGTGTGCATTAGCTTGTTGAGAAAGTGATTTTTGGTTACCAGCTGAGGGAATATGATAATTTATATTTCTTAATATATAATAAGGTATACGGATTAACGTAAAACTCTAATGGCACGAGTTTTGTTATTATTAATAATAGAGAAAAAAAGTACGCATCATCTTACTAAATGCGTATATTTGCAGGGTAATAATATTAAAGAGAAGGAAAACAAATTTATGAATAGTCCATTTTCACAAAAAGTATCTGAAATCATCGTATATAGCAAGGAGGAAGCGACACGCTTACGTAATGGCTATATCGGACCAGAGCATTTGCTCCTTGGACTGATACGTGATGGTGAAGGTAAAGCGATAGAAGTACTTAATAAACTGAATATTAATTTGCAAGATATAAAACGGGAAATTGAAGCAAAACTTAGTCATAGAACACTCTCGATTGAAATAGCAGATGAAGATGTCAGTTTGACAAATGAAGCATCTAAAATATTGAAACTATGTATTTTAGAAGCTCGTTTACTTAAAAATACTGTGGTTGATACGGAACATGTGTTGCTTGCACTTCTTAAGGATAAGAATAATATGGCAGCGGATGTTTTGGAAGAACATGATGTACAGTATAAAAAGGTGTATGAACAACTTAGCCTTCAACCAGATATCACTTCCGGACTTGGTTTTACTGAGGACGATGATGAAGATGAAGAAGAAATGACTTCCCGTCGTTCATCGGGCGAAGCCGGGAAGCAACAGTCCACGCAACAGCGTAAAACAGCAAATGATACGCCTGTATTAGACAATTTTGGTACGGATATGACGAGAGCTGCCGAGGATGGCAAACTGGATCCTATCGTAGGTCGTGAACGTGAAATAGAACGTCTTGCCCAGATTCTAAGTCGTCGGAAAAAGAACAATCCGATTCTGATTGGAGAACCGGGTGTGGGTAAATCTGCTATCGTAGAAGGACTTGCATTGAGAATTGTTCAGAAGAAAGTATCCCGTATCTTGTTTGACAAGCGAGTGGTAGCGTTGGATATGACATCCGTGGTAGCGGGTACGAAATATCGTGGCCAGTTTGAGGAACGTATACGTTCTATCTTGAATGAGTTGCAAAAGAATCCGAACATCATTCTTTTCATTGATGAAATCCATACGATTGTCGGAGCAGGTTCTGCAGCTGGTTCAATGGATGCTGCCAATATGTTGAAACCGGCTTTGGCACGCGGTGAGATACAATGTATCGGTGCTACTACGCTTGATGAATATCGTAAGAATATCGAGAAAGACGGTGCTTTGGAGCGTCGTTTTCAAAAGGTTATGGTAGAAGCGACTACTCCTGAGGAAACACTTCAGATATTGAAGAATATCAAGGAGAAATATGAAGATCATCATAATGTGAACTTTACGGAAGCTGCATTAGAGGCTTGTGTGAAGCTGACAGACCGTTATATCACAGATCGTAATTTCCCGGATAAGGCGATTGATGCGATGGATGAAGCCGGTTCCAGGGTACACCTTACTAATATAAGTGTACCGAAAGAAATCGAGGAGCAAGAAAAGCTAATCGATGAGATGAAACAGAAAAAGAATGAGGCTGTAAAATTGCAGAATTACGAGTTGGCGGCTAGCTATCGTGATAAGGAGAAAGAGCTTGCAGAGCAGTTGGAAGAACAAAAGCGTGATTGGGAAGAAAAACTCAAAGATAATCGTCAAACGGTTGATGAAGAGCAGATTGCAGAGGTCGTTTCTATGATGTCCGGCATTCCTGTTCAGCGTATGGCACAGGCGGAAGGCTTTAAGTTGATGAAAATGAAGGAAGATCTTACTTCCAGAGTTGTAGCGCAAGATACGGCCATCGAAAAGTTGGTTAAAGCTATCCAACGTAGCCGCGTAGGCTTGAAAGATCCTAATCGTCCTATTGGAACATTCATGTTCTTAGGACCGACAGGTGTAGGTAAAACTCATTTGGCTAAGGAATTGGCAAAATATATGTTTGGCTCATCTGATGCGTTAATCCGCATTGATATGAGTGAATATATGGAGAAATTTACTGTTTCTCGTTTGGTCGGAGCACCTCCGGGATACGTTGGTTATGAAGAAGGTGGCCAATTGACGGAGAAAGTTCGTCGTAAACCCTACTCCATTGTGTTGTTGGATGAAATAGAAAAAGCACATCCTGATGTGTTTAACTTGCTGCTTCAAGTGATGGATGAAGGTCGGTTGACTGACAGTTATGGCAGAATGGTCGATTTTAAGAACACAGTTATTATCATGACTTCCAATGTTGGAACGCGACAATTGAAAGATTTCGGACGTGGTGTAGGTTTTACTACACAAAACCGTTTGGACGATAATGAATTCTCGCGAAGTGTTATTCAAAAGGCTTTGAATAAATCGTTCGCACCGGAATTTATCAATCGTGTCGATGAAATAATAACTTTCGATCAATTGTCGTTGGATGCAATAACGAAGATTATCGATATAGAACTTGGCGGACTTTATAAACGTATTGAAAATATTGGTTATAAGCTAGTTATAAGTGATGATGCAAAGCGTTTTATTGCGAGCAAAGGATATGATGTGCAGTTCGGAGCACGTCCTTTGAAACGGGCGATTCAAACATATCTGGAAGATGGACTGTCGGAACTCATTATCAGTTCTCAATTACAGGACGGTGATACAATTTCCGTAGAGTTGGATGCGGAAAAGCAAGAGATTCGTATGGAGCGTAAGCCTAAAGAAGAAGCATAATAAATAACTCTTTTATATTTTTATCAGTCAAAATGTCAGACGAATCATCGTCTGGCATTTTTTTTGCCCTTTTCTTGCAAACAAGAAATTAGTAATAACTTAAAATAACGTATTATGCAGAAAGGAAATATTGGGGTAACAACCGAAAACATTTTCCCCATCATCAAAAAATTCTTGTATAGCGATCATGAAATATTCCTTCGTGAATTAGTTTCTAACGCAGTAGATGCTACTCAGAAGCTGAAAACATTGGCTTCTATCGGTGATTTTAAAGGTGAGTTGGGTGATTTGACGGTAAAAGTAAGCGTAAATAAGGATACAATTACTATTTCAGATAGAGGTATCGGTTTAACGGCTGAAGAAATAGACAAGTATATCAATCAGATAGCTTTCTCCGGTGCGAATGATTTTCTGGAGAAATATAAAAATGATGCGAATGCCATTATCGGTCACTTCGGTTTAGGATTCTATTCGGCTTTTATGGTTTCCAACAAAGTAGAGATTGTTACAAAATCCTATCAGGAAGGTGCTCAAGCTGTTAAGTGGACTTGTGACGGTAGCCCTGAATTTACCCTTGAGGATATAAAGAAAGAAGACCGTGGTACGGATATTATCCTTTATATTGATGAAGAATCTAAAGAATTCCTGGAACCTAACCGTATATCTTCTTTGTTGACGAAATATTGTCGTTTCTTGCCTGTTGCAGTGGCTTTTGGCAAAAAGAAGGAATGGAAAGACGGTAAAGAAGTTGAGACAGACGAAGATAATGTAATTAACGATACAAATCCTCTATGGACTCGTAAGCCTAATGAACTGAAAGATGAGAATTATTTGAAATTCTATCATGATCTTTACCCAATGGCAGACGATCCTTTGTTCTGGATACACTTGAACGTGGATTATCCGTTCCATTTGACAGGTATTCTTTATTTTCCGAAGATAAAGAGTAACATTGATTTGCATAAGAATAAAATTCAATTGTATTGCAATCAAGTGTATGTGACTGATTCGGTGGAAGGCATAGTACCTGACTTTTTGACATTACTTCATGGCGTTATTGACTCTCCGGATATTCCGTTAAACGTTTCCCGTTCTTATCTGCAGAGTGATTCTAACGTGAAAAAGATTTCTTCTTATATTTCTAAGAAGGTTTCTGATCGCTTGCAGTCTATCTTTAAAAATGATCGTAAAGAGTTTGAAGAAAAGTGGGATGATGTGAAGATCTTCATCAATTACGGTATGCTGACTGAAGAAGATTTTTATGATAAGGCAAGTAAGTTTGCATTGCTGAAAGATACTGATTCTAAGTATTATACCTATGAAGAGTATAAGACTTTAATTAAGGATAATCAGACGGATAAGGATGGAAATTTGATTTATCTGTATGCTAATCAGTTGGATGGACAGTATGGTTATATAGAAGCTGCAAAGAATAAGGGATATAATGTGCTGTTGATGGATGGTCAACTTGATGTTGCTATGATCAGTATGTTGGAACAGAAATGGGAAAAATCGCGTTTCACCCGTGTAGACAGTGACATTATCGAACATCTTATTGTGAAAGACGATGTGAAGAAAGAACCGGCTTTGGAAGCAGGAAAGCAAGACGTGCTTTCTTCTGTATTCCGCAGTCAACTACCTGTTATTGAAAAAGTTGAATTTAGTGTTGTAGCTCAATCTCTTGGTGAAAATAATAGCCCGATCTTGATTACTCAAAGCGAGTATATGCGTCGTATGAAAGAAATGGCTAGCATACAGGCCGGTATGAGTTTTTACGGAGAAATGCCGGATATGTTCAATCTTGTTGTTAATGTAGATCATAAACTGGTAAAACAAGTTCTTGAGGAAGAAGACAAAGAGTGTGCTGCTGCTTTGTTGCCGATTGAAGAAGAAATGAATCAGTTGAACATCCGTCACGATGAACTGCACAAGCAACAGGAAGGCAAGAAAGCAGATGAAATACCTGTTGCGGAAAAAGATGAATTAAGTGACATCGAAAAGAAAATAGCAAAACAAAAGAGTAAAAAAGAGGCTGTTTTGGGTGAATATGCCGGAAAGAATAAGGTGGTACGTCAATTAGTGGATCTGGCTTTACTCCAAAATAATATGTTGAAAGGTGAAGCGTTGAATAATTTTGTTCGCAGAAGTATTGAGATGATTTAGTTTGCTTTTTTAGCACTATATTAAAGTTGGTTGAAGAGCATTGTAGGTTTTTATTCCTGCAATGCTCTTTTTTATTGCCAATATTCGGTTTAATTCCAAGCAAATTTCTATATTTGAAGTGTAAAATGAAATGGAGAAGTAAATGTCATGGATTTCATAAGAAAAGCGCTATATATTCTGTTCTTTGTGTTTTTACTGATTCCACAAACCTATTCGCAGAGTGTAGGGCTTGTGTTGAGTGGTGGTGGAGCCAAGGGCATGACCCATATAGGACTAATCCGTGCTTTAGAAGAAAATAATATACCGATAGATTATATCACCGGTACTTCCATGGGGGCTATCATCGGTTCTCTTTACGCTATGGGATATTCTCCGGACGATATGGAGGAACTTTTAGCATCCGAAGAATTTAAACGTTGGTATTCCGGGCAGATAGAAGAAAAGTATATCTATTATTTTAAGAAAAATCCTTCTACGCCGGAGTTTTTTAATATTCGTTTGAATTTTAAGGACTTAAAGGATAGCAAACCGCAACTTTTGCCTACAAGTATTGTGAATCCTATTCAAATGAATCTTGCCTTTGTGGAACTTTTTGCTCCTGCCACGGCAATGTGTAAAGGTGATTTTGATAATTTATTTGTGCCTTTTCGCTGTGTGGCTTCTGATGTGTACAATAAGAAGCAACTCATCATGCGTGAAGGAGATTTAGGTGATGCAGTGCGTGCATCCATGAGTTTCCCGGTAATGTTTAAACCTATTGAAATAGATAGTGTATTAACCTATGACGGAGGTATTTACAATAATTTTCCGACAGATGTGATGCGGGAAGATTTTCATCCGGATATCATTATCGGAAGCATTGTTTCTTCCAACCCTACAAAGCCTAATGAAAAAGATATAGTGAGTCAGTTGGAAAGCATGATTATGCAGAAGACGGATTATTCTTTGCCGGATTCATTGGGTATCTTGTTGACGTTCAAGTATAATGATGTGAATCTTATGGATTTTGACCGTCTTAAGGAGTTGCATGATATTGGCTATAATCGTACAATCAGCATGATGGACTCCATAAAAAGCAGGATTCATCGACGGGTGAATGCGGACAATGTTCGTTTACGCAGAATGGTATTTAAAAGTAATCTTCCGGAGTTGCGCTTTAAAAATATAAATATTGTTGGAGCTAATTCTCAGCAACAAAGATCGATAAAGAAAGAATTTCATGAGAATCCGGATGAAATATTCACGTTTGAGGACGTTAAGATGGCCTATTTCCGGTTATTGTCTGATAATGTGATTTCGGAAATCATTCCCCATGCTGTCTATAATCCGTCTGACGATACGTATGACCTGAACTTGAAAGTGAAAATGGAAGATAACTTCTCAATTCGTGTGGGAGGAAATATATCTTCTACAACTTCGAACCAGATGTACTTTGGAGTGTCTTATCAAGATCTGAATTATTATTCGAAGGAATTTATCTTTGACGGGCAGATAGGTAAGGTATATAATAATCTTCAGCTTTCTGCTCGGATTGATTTTCCGACAAATATTCCGACCTCTTACAAATTTATAGCTTCTATTTCTACTTTCGACTATTTTAAAAAAGATAAGCTCTTTTCAAATAATGATAAACCGGCTTTTACGAAAAAGAAAGAACGTTTTGCCAAGTTGAAAGTAGCTCTGCCTTTCTTGTCAAAGAAGAAAGCGGAGTTTGGGTTTGGAGTGGCAAACGTTGAGGATCAGTATGCGCAGAGCAATGTGATTGATTTTAATGAAACCAGACGTTTTGATAAGAGTTCTTACTTTTTGTATGGTGGCTCTATTTATTTTGGCGGAAGTACGTTCAACTCGAAAGAATATGCGACAAAAGGACGTTCGGAAGCCCTGGTAGCCCAGATATATAAAGGAAAAGAACGGTTTCGTTCCGGAAAAGATTCTACCGGAGTCAATAAGTTTAAGAAAGACCAAACGTGGTTGCAAATATCTTATAAGAGAGAAGAATACCATAAAATATTGCCTCATTTTGTTTTAGGAAGCTATGTTGAGGCATTTTATTCATCAAAAAACTTTTCTGAGAATTATACGGCCACCCTATTGCAGGCAGGCGAGTTTACACCGACATCGCATAGCAGATACTCTTATAATGAGGCTTTTCGTGCCAATCAGTTTGTGGCTTTGGGTGTAAAACCGATCTACACGATTAATGATATGTTTCAGGTTCGCAGTGAGATTTATGGATTCATGCCCATATTTCCAATAAGACGCAATTCGCTTAACAAAGCATATTATGGAAAAGCATTTTCCCGGTTTGAATATATGGGTGAACTATCGGTAGTTTGTACATTACCGTTTGGGGCTATAAGTGCATACGTAAATCATTATAGCTCACCGAGTAGGGAATGGAATTTTGGTTTGACGCTTGGATGGCAATTGTTTAATTCTCGTTTTGTGGAATAATATTTAGCAAAAAAGTAACCAAAACCCTTGTAAATTCGGAAAAAGAGCGTATCTTTGCACCCGTTAAAGTTAAAAACAATGGTCGCGTAGCTCAACTGAATAGAGTAGCTGACTACGGATCAGCCGGTTACAGGTTTGAATCCTGTCGCGATCACAAATTTCTTTAATGGCTCCTTAGCTCAACTGAATAGAGCATTTGACTACGGATCAAAAGGTTATAGGTTTGAATCCTATAGGAGTCACGAAAAAGCTTCAGCAAATGCTGGAGCTTTTTTAATATCCCTTTTTGACGTTTTTCGGCTCATACCAAAATCCTGGGCTCATACCAAAATCCTGAGGGATTGTTTTCTTACGCATAAATTTTAGAAAGTCTAAACAAAAAGAATGCTACATCCCTTACCCCTCTAAGTTGTGCTC
>OHAE01000363.1_pt1 | contig 42530 bp, 35 predicted proteins | sample 1577061 | NCBI WGS metagenome assembly OHAE01 (sample SAMEA3541535, study PRJEB24748) | human gut metagenome | biome: human gut; feature: human-associated habitat; material: faeces | place: China | collected 2012
GACCCCGAGATTACAAATCACGTGCTCTGGCCAACTGAGCTAAAGAGGCATTGCTATTAAAAATACAGCCGTTCGTTTATAAAGTAAGCGAAACGGCTGCAAATTTAGCTATTTCTTTTGAACCACAAAAACATTTGTGATTTTTTTTATTTGCTACGTTGTTTTTCTTTGTATTTCAGTAACTGCTTAGACAAAGCCTCAACACTTTCATCAACAGCCTCCTCAAAAGTATCTTTCACTTTATTAGCGTATAACTCACCACTTGGAACGACAACTTTCACGCCAGCCTCTTTATTTTCAGCAGTTTCTGGTTTTACGACCTTTAACGACACCTCCACTAATTTTATATCATCGTAAAACTTCTCTAGTTTTGCTACTTTTTTCTGAATAAAAGCTTGCAACTGTTCCGTTGCATCAAAATGAATTGATTGAATTCTCACTTCCATACAAACCTCCTTTTTTTACGCTCTCGGATGAGCTTGTTTATAAACCTTTTTTAGTTCCTCAAAAGTAGCATGTGTATAAACTTCTGTTGCAGAAAGGCTGCTATGTCCCAAAAGTTCTTTCACGGATTCCAATCCTGCTTCATTATTAAGCATCGTTGTCGCAAAAGTATGCCTTAAGACATGTGGGCTTCTCTTCTTCAACGTTACTACTTTCGATAAATTCCTTTTCACTAAATTATAGACTTCATTGTCATAAAGGCGCTTCCCATTTTTATTCACAAAAAAAGCTTCGCACCTATCTGACACTTCTTCATTTCTTACCTTAATATATTCTTCCATCGACCGCCGGAGTTCATCTGCAAAAGGTATTAATCTTTGCTTATTTCTCTTTCCGGTTACCTTTATCAATGAAGCTGGGAAATCAACATCTACATCGTTCAGACCTATTAATTCCGACCGTCTCATGCCGGTAGCATAAAACATTTCGATAATCATTTTGTCCCGGCATCCGATAAAACCTTGACCGAAATCCGTTTCATCAATCAACTGGTTCATTTCCTCCTCTTTTAAAAAAGAAGGTAAAGGCTTCTTATTCTTAGGTCCTGTAACTTTACGTACCGGATCTTTTTCTACCTTACCCCTAATTAAAAGAAAACGATAAAATGAACGAAGTGTGCTTAACTTACGATTCACAGAAGTCGATGTATAACCTTTCTCCATTAATAAGATTTCCCACTGCCGGATCAAGTCCGAATCAACTTCTTCTACCGTTAACTCCTCATCAACACTTTTGATAAAATCTTCAAACTGAGTTAAATCTATACCGTAACTAACAACCGTAGCTTCCGAATAGTTCCTCTCAAAACGAAGATAGTCCAAAAAAGAATCTCTCAACATAAGAAACATTGCTTCTATAATTCAGCAACGAATGTATGAAAAGAATTCAATAATTCAAAAGAAATTACGAATTATTATTCTTCTACTTGCTGAAGTTTCTGAACGTAAACGGCACGTTCTTTCTTAAGTCTTTTAAGAACAGACGGTTTGTCAAACTGTTGTCTGCTTCTTAATTCTTTAACTACACCGGTTTTTTCAAATTTTCTTTTAAATTTCTTCAGCGCTTTTTCAATGTTTTCGCCTTCTTTTACAGGTACTACTATCATTTTACTATTATTAAATATATAAATTGTTTTTAATTTACGTGTTAAAATTGCGGGGCAAAATTACACATAGTTTCTTTATCCACAAAACTTTCGGCAAATATTTATGGTAAAAAACGAAAGAATTTATTAAAACTGCACCTATCGTTAATTCATTCATATATAGAAACTAATGTATTTAATAGCCACACCAAGAAGAAAGCATGGACTATTTAGCTAAAACGATCAGTTACCACTGATTATCCAGTTAGTTCTCCGTTTCTTTTGATACAGTCAAATAAATATTCTGTATATTTGCAAATGACTATAAATGAATCATTATGAAACAAGTAATAAAGGAACGCATTGCAACTCTACGCCAATTTATGAAAGCACATAAGCTGGCTGCATTCATTATCCCTACAACGGACCCGCACCTTAGCGAGTACACCGCTTCTCATTGGGAATCAAGAAAATGGATCTCCGGTTTCACTGGGTCTGCCGGAACAATTGTTATCACAGATAAGAATGCCGGCCTATGGACAGACTCACGTTATTTTCTTCAGGCAGCAGAACAAATAGCCGGAAATGACATTCAACTATTCAAGGAAAGTCTACCCGGTACGCCTTCTATTACAGAATGGCTCTGCAAGACATTAAAACCGAATGACTGCGTAGGTGTAGACGGACAGATATTTTCTGTTACTGAAATAGAAAGAATTAAAAAAGAATTGGAAATTTGCCGAATCAGTTTAAATACAGAATTCGATCCGATGGATGAGCTGTGGAAAGACCGTCCTGATATGCCACAAGCTCCGGCATTTATCCACCTCATTCAGTATGCCGGGAAAAGCTGCATTGAAAAAGTTTCTGAGATTCGTAATGCAATGGCACAGAATGATGCAGACGGGCTATTAGTGTCGGCTCTTGACGAGATAGCATGGACACTCAATCTGAGGGGCAGTGATGTAAAATGTAACCCGGTCGTAGTTAGTTATCTGATAATCACCCGTCAAGACATTATCTATTTCATAGCACCGGAGAAAATCACCCAAGAAGTAAAAGAATACTTGCATTCGCAAGGGGTAACGATAAAAGGATATACAGAGCTTTGCGATTACCTGAATTCATGTCAGTTAAAGAAACTACAGTTAAATCCGGTAAGCACTAATTATGCAGCTTATTCTTCTATTAATCCCGATTGTCACATTTTGCGCGAAAAGTCTCCGATTGCTCTTTTAAAAGCAATAAAGAATGAACAAGAGATTCAGGGTATTCATGTAGCTATGATTCGAGACGGGCTCGCACTTGTTCGCTTTCTCCGCTGGCTTGAGCAAGCCGTTCCTGCAGGAAATGAAACCGAGATAAGTATAGACAACAAACTGCATGAGCTACGTGCCGAACAAGAGTTTTATATGGGCGAAAGCTTTGATACGATTGCCGGATATAAAGAGCATGCGGCCATAGTACATTATTCCGCCACTCCTGAAAGTGATGCTGCACTACATCCCGAAGGTTTTCTGTTATTGGATTCAGGGGCACAATATCTTGATGCCACAACGGACATTACCCGGACAATTGCTCTCGGTTCACTAACAAAAGAAGAGAAGAAAGATTATACCGCAGTTCTGAAAGGGCATATTCAACTTGCCATGTGCAAATTCCCTCATGGAACCAGAGGGGCACAAGTTGACATTTTAGCCCGACTTGCTCTTTGGAAAAGCGGAATGAACTTTTTACACGGAACAGGTCATGGTGTGGGAGTATTCCTTAGCGTACATGAAGGTCCACAAAGTATCCGAATGAATGAAAATCCGGTTATATTACTTCCCGGCATGTTAACTTCTAACGAACCGGGTATCTACAAAGGAGGCAGACACGGTATCCGTATCGAAAACCTGGTTCTTGTATGCGAAGATCAGGAGACAGAATTCGGAACATTCTATAAATTTGAAACAGTCACGATGTGTCCGATCGATACAACCGGTATCATTAAAACGATGATGACGCAAGAAGAAATCGATTGGCTGAATGAATACCATCAAACGGTTTACAAGAATCTGGAAGCATACCTGATACCAGAAGAAAAAGAATGGCTAAAAGAAAAAACATCAGCAATTTAATGTAACATACAATATATAAAATATAAAAACAATGGCTTTAATAAAATCAGTCAGAGGATTCACACCGGAATTCGGCGACAACTGTTTTCTCGCAGATAACGCAACAATTATAGGAGATGTAATAATCGGAAACGATTGCAGCATTTGGTTTAATACTGTTTTGCGGGGTGACGTCAATTCCATTCGCATCGGCAATCAAGTCAATATACAGGACGGAAGCGTACTACATACTCTTTATGAAAAATCAACGATAGAAATAGGTGATAATGTTTCCATCGGACACAATGTAACCATACACGGAGCTGCAATCAAAGACGGTGCATTAATCGGCATGGGGGCTACTGTGCTGGATCATGCCATAGTGGGAGAAGGTGCCATCGTTGCTGCCGCTTCTTTAGTTTTAAGCAATACCGTAATCGAGCCGGGAAGTATCTGGGGAGGTGTACCTGCCAAATTCATTAAAAAGGTAGACCCCGAACAGGCAAAGGAACTCAACCAAAAGATAGCCAAGAATTATCTGATGTACTCGCAATGGTACAAAGAGTAGGGAATATTCCCTACTTTTCATTATCACCAAAATCCAGTTCCTCCATATAATTGTCCGTAGGGAGAGTAAACATAATACAGGAAAGCAATATATTCAGGACAATTATCAAAAAAGACAGCCAAAATCCTCCTGACAAATAGCGGAAATTATTTAGGGCCAACTCTGCATTACATAAACATATAATAAAGAAAACAGAAGATAATAATGTAAAAACGATGCGAAAACTCCTCTTCACCAACGAATGATTCTTCCAAAACAGAATATTAAGAAGAAATCCTCCTACCGCTCCAATAGCCACTAACCACGGAGCAAACGGATGCCCCAACTCCGAAGAACTGCTTGTTAACAACTCAAGTCCTGTTCGCGCATACTTCGCATCGGCAAAGATATCTGCAAACAAAAATATTACCAGAGCAATCACATTCAATAAATTCGATAGTAGCCCCATAATAGTAGATTTTAATAGTTAACAATCGCATTTGCTAACTCTTTCTTTCCCAAGAGTTATGGATAATACAAATGTATCGAATAAAAAGAAGAAAAACAAGAAAACAGCTCATTAGTTAGTAAATCAGGCATAAAAGTATGATTTTCAGATTATATTAAAGTTACCTTCACTTATCACCATTTTGATATAAACAACTGTAACACAGAATATAAAAGTGAAGGTACTTTTATCAGTTGAGAATTAAGAGTTGAGAATTGAGAATTTAAAGAAAGAAGGTGAACTCTCCACTCTCAATTTTCAACTCTCAACTTTAAAATAAGCCACCTTCACTATAATAAGCTGCAAATCAACAACAAACGCACAAAGCGTGATAAGGTGAAGGCAAGCCTAAGTAAAAGTTGAATAACAGCTAAATAGTCAGAATAAACAAGCTAAAACGCCTAAGGGAGTGTCGGCTTACGTCCCGGTAGATGTTAGTTATCGCTCCCTTGAGCGTTAGCTAACACTCCCTTGGGTGATAGGCTACGCTCCCTTAGGCGATTTCGAACAACCTTGAGATTTTTACAAACACCAAGATGTTTTTTAAAATCATCAGGTTGATTGAAAAAAACATAAGGACGATTACAAACAAAGATACGGTCGATTGTGAACAAACTCCTATCGTTTGCAAACAATCGACCGTATCTTTGTCTTAGACAGAAAGACGCTATTATTTAATAGCCTCTACCGCTCTTTTTATTCGAGAAATGGTCTCCTCCTTACCCAAAACCGCAGAAATGTCAAACATGTGTGGACCTTTACCCTCTCCTACCAATGTCAGACGGAAAGCATTCATTATAACACCCAGATTATAGCCTTTCTGCTCTATCCATGCCATTACTATCTTTTCTTGATTCTCGATAGAGAAATCATCTATACTTTCAAGTAACTCTGCCAATTCCAACATTTGTGCAGGAGATTCTTCTTTCCAACGTTTCTTTACCGTCTTCTCATCATATTCTGTCGGAGCGACAAAAAAGAATTTGCATTGTTCCCACAACTCTTTCACAAAGCTGACACGTCCTTTCATCAGACCGACGACTGTGACAATCTTGTCCATCGGAGCATCAATGCCATGTTCTTTTAGAATCGGGGCAAACAATCCCGCTATCTCTTCATTACTTTTCAGCAAAATATATTCATGGTTGAACCATTTTCCTTTTTCATAGTCAAATTTAGCACCGGCCTTGCTGCAACGATGCAAATCGAATAGTTTTACCAATTCATCCATCGACATGATTTCCTGATCATTTCCCGGATTCCATCCTAATAATGCCAAGAAATTAATAACAGCCTCCGGCAAATAACCGGATTCACGATAACCGGATGAAACCTCCCCGGTTTTAGGATCATGCCATTCCAACGGAAAGACCGGGAAACCAAGACGGTCACCGTCACGTTTGCTCAACTTTCCATTGCCATCCGGTTTCAGTAGTAAAGGCAGATGGGCAAACTCAGGCATGGTATCCGCCCAACCGAATGCACGATATAATAAGACGTGCAACGGTGCAGACGGCAACCATTCTTCACCGCGAATAACATGAGTTACCTCCATTAAATGGTCGTCTACAATATTAGCAAGATGATAAGTAGGCAATTCATCGGCAGATTTATACAATACTTTATCATCCAATATAGAAGAATTTATAACAACCTCTCCACGTATAATATCATGTATATGAACATCTTCATTCGGCTCTATTTTAAAACGCACCACATATTGTTTGCCTTCAGCAATCAGAGCGTCCACCTCTTCTTTTGAAAGTGTCAATGAGTTACGCATTCCCATACGGGTAGAAGCATCATATTGGAAATTATTTATCTCTTTGCGTTTTGCATCCAATTCTTCAGGTGTATCAAATGCAATATACGCTCTATCGCTATCTAAAAGTACGTTTACATATTTTTTATAGATATCCCTTCTTTCAGACTGACGATAAGGGCCATAATTGCCACCAAAGCTAACGCCCTCGTCAAACTTAATGCCCAACCATTTAAACGATTCTATAATATATTCCTCTGCACCGGGCACAAAACGGTTTGAATCGGTATCTTCTATACGGAAAATCAAATCCCCACCATGCTGACGGGCAAATAAATAATTGTACAATGCAGTACGCACTCCACCAATATGCAATGCTCCCGTAGGACTCGGAGCAAAACGAACTCTAACTTTTCTTTCTGCCATTTTACATTAGTATATAAAAACGGAGCAAAATTAAGGTATTTTTCCCAAATAACAGCACAACTTACATGCAAGTATATGTGTTCTTTATAAAAAAACTTACTCTTATCATTTATTTTTTGTATTTTTCGCCCCAAATAAGAATATTATGAATATCAGCAACAATAAAAAGAAATTCTATAAGGACTTACTATATAAAGCCCTGATATTTATCGGCACAGTAGGTATTATCGTGTATTTCCTACCGAGAGAAGGTAAATTCAATTATCAATTCGATATTAACAAACCATGGAAGTACGGATTATTACAGGCTTCTTTTGATTTCCCGATTTTTAAAGACGAGAATGTGGTTAAAAAAGAGCAAGACAGCATACTTTCATTATACCAACCCTATTATCAGTTGGATAACAACATTGGTAAATTGGAAATAAATAAATTACGGGAAAACTATAATAAAGATCTTAGAAAGACTTTGCCATCCGTCGAATACATGAAATATATCGAGAAAGCACTGAAAAAGATATATGAAACAGGCATTGTGTCAAATGAAGAAATGAACCGGCTCTCTAAAGACAGCATACGTTCTATTATGGTAGTCAACAAGAACATGGCTACACCATTGGCTGTCAACAATTTATTTACTATTAAAGGGGCATATGAATATATTATGAATGCCGACACCATACATTTCAACCGCAACATGCTTCACTTGTATAATTTGAACGAATATATTACCCCAAACTTGACGTTCAACGAACAAAAATCCGCAGTTGCCAAAAAAGATTTACTCGCCAACATTTCCTGGGCTAAAGGAATAGTGCAAAGCGGCCAAAAAATCATAGATCGCGGTGAAATAATCACTCCCGAAACATACAGCATATTGGAGTCATTGCGGAAAGAGTCTATCAAACGAAGTGAATCCATAGAGCAGAAACGAATGATACTAGGAGGACAAATTTTATTCGTTAGTATACTGATGCTCTGTTTCATGTTATATCTGGAATTATTCCGCAGCGATTATTATCAACGGAAAGGAAGCTTGTTATTGCTCTTTGCTATTATTGTATTCTATTCGGTACTCACTGCCTTAATGGTAAGCAATAATCTCTTCAATGTTTATATCATTCCATTTGCCATGTTACCAATGATTATTCGCATTTTTCTGGACTCACGCACGGCATTCATGACATTAATCACCACTGTACTCATCTCATCCGTAGCCCTACGGTATCCATACGAATTTATCTTATTGCAAACGGTTGCCGGATTGGTCGCCATATTCAGTTTAAGAGAGTTATCGCAACGATCACAACTATTCAAGTCTACCATTCTAATTATTCTCAGCTATATTGCCTTATATTTCGCTTACGAGCTCATTCATGAGAATGATTTGACAAAGCTAAATCTGAGTATGTACACCTATTTTATTATAAACGGAATTCTATTATTATTCACCTATCCGCTACTATTTTTGCTGGAAAAAACATTCGGATTTACTTCCAACGTTACATTAGTGGAACTTTCCAATATTAATAATAGCCTACTAAGAAAGATGTCTGAAATAGCTCCCGGAACTTTCCAACATTCTATGCAAGTAGCAAACCTTGCGGCAGAAGCAGCTAATAAAATCGGAGCTAAAAGTCAATTAGTACGTACCGGAGCTTTGTACCATGACATAGGAAAGATGGTTAACCCCGCTTTTTTTACAGAAAATCAATCAGGAGTAAATCCGCATAAAAGCCTCAGCTATGAACAAAGTGCACAAGTTGTCATTAACCACGTAACAGACGGGTTAAAACTTGCTGAAAAATATAATTTACCCAAAGTTATCAAAGACTTTATCAGTACGCATCATGGATTGGGACAAACCAAATACTTCTATATTTCGTACAAAAACGAGCATCCTGATGAGCCGATAGACGAACAGAAATTCACTTATCCGGGCCCCAACCCATTCACGCAAGAAACAGCCATACTGATGATGGCAGATGCTGTGGAAGCAGCATCACGCAGTCTTTCCGAGTATACGGAAGAGTCCATTAGTAATCTAGTAGAAAAAATCATTGATTCACAAGTAGCAGAAGGGTACTTTAAAAACTGTCCGATCACTTTTAAGGATATAGAGACCGTAAAATCCGTGTTTAAAGAAAAACTTAAAATAGTTTATCATACGCGAATCAGCTATCCTGAATTAAAAACTAAATAACAGACCTAAAATACCAATAGATGAGAAACAAAATCATTCTGCTAACGATTCTTATTCTCTGCCTTTATAATTTCTGCCCAATTAATGCAGAAGAAGATACTACTTATCAATCGATTCTACAATATAGCCCGGAGGAACTATTTCAAAAAGCAGAAAGATTTAAAGCTGAATCTCAAGAAGATTCGGCACATCTCTATTATTCAATCATTCTTAGCCGTTATAACGATCAAATTACTCTGGAAGAAGGAAAACTTTATGCTCAAAGTGCTAACAAGGCAGGAGTAATATGTTATTACTCGGGGAATTATACAGGAGCATTCAATCTTTATATTGAAGGCTTAAAGATTGCCGAGAAAAGTAAATATGTTGAATATATGCCTAACCTATACATCAATTTAGGAAATATATACAGCATTTACCAAGACTATGAGATTGGACGAAGTTATTACGAAAAAGCTCTGAACCTAAACAAGCAATACAAGAATCCCGATATTGACTTCAAAATATTAACGAATCTGGTTCAGGTCTGTTGTTTCATGAAAGATACGCAACAAGCCAATAAATATTTCAAAGAGATACAATTTTTGCATCTGCAAAACAGTGTATTCAAACAATATTTCGACAGATTCAACTTAGGACTTATATATGTTACGGATAATCAAAGTTCAAAAGGCATTTATTACCTAAAACAATCTGTCGATTATTGTCAGCAATATATAAATGATCCGGCTGTAGAATGCTCCTCATTAATTGAAATCAGCAAAGCCTACCAACAAGTACACCGATTGGATTCAGCTTTATACTACTCAAAATTATGTTATGAGTTGGCCAAAAAGAATCAGGTAAAAGATATGCTGATACAAAGTTTAAAAGATCTGTCTGATCTTTATGAAAGAAAAGGTGATTTATCTAAATCATTAGCATGCAAGAGTGAATATCTCTCTCAAAATGATTCAATCTTCAACATAAGAGAATTCAATAAAATAAAAAAGATGCAATTTCTTTATGAAACGGAAAAGACCAATAATGAAATTGCTATGCTGAACAAAGAACGTGAAATAAAAGCATTACGTATCAAACAACAAAACAAAATATTATTTTCCATAGCGTTGGGACTACTTATTACAGCAGCATTTCTTGTTATTTTATACCGACAAAAGCGTAAATTACAAGAGACCTACCAAGATTTATTCCAGCGCAATCGCGAAATCATGTTATCCGAAGAAATCTATAAAAAAATACATCTGCGCAGTGAGGCACGCATAAAAGAATTGGAAAACAAGCTAAAAGAACTACAACCGGAAGAAAACATACAAGAAAAAGAAACGGATGAAGATGACAAGAAATATCAGAAAAGTAACCTTAACGATGAGCAGAAAGAAATACTTCTTGAAGCCATCAATCACGTAATGGAAGACACTTTAGAATTCTGTAATGTAGATTTCTCATTAGAGAAATTAGCTTCATTGGTCAATTCAAATAGCAGATACGTATCTCAAGTAATTAATGAAACATACCATAAGAATTTTAATCTGTTCATCAATGAGTACAGAATCAAAGAAGTTCGCAAAAGGTTGATGGACACCGAGAATTATAGCAACTATACGATTAAAGCTATTGCCGAAAGTGTGGGTTACAAATCACACGCCAACTTTGTCCTTATCTTTAAGAAGTATACAGGCATAACCCCTTCAATGTTCCAGAAGATGGCTAACAAATAACAAAATGATACGAATTTAAGAATTCGTTCGTCACGGTTTCCCATAAGGTTAGTATTTCATGTATATTTGTAGTAAGAATTTAATTGTTATTGTTCAACTGTTTAATTAAAATCTTATGAGAAAAAGGACTACTTTATGGATGCTGTTTTTAATAGTGTTCTCATTTGCTTCCATAACATCAGAAGCTCAAACGGTTTCTGACAAAAGGAACACAACAAACAAAGAAAAAGGGATTCTCATGAATAGCCTTTCTTCTAAAGTAAAGAAACAAAGTAACCCTGCGAGAAAAATACCTCTGCAAAATGTATCAGCAGGGAACATACCGACTTTTTACGGTACTCTTCTATATACTTCTCCTTGGGGGAGCAATCCCAATAACAAAAAATACGGAGTATATTCTTTTAATGTTACCGATAATGGTTTCAGCTCGTCCCCTCTCATTTTAAACGATGATTTCCGGGATATGTACGCAGGGATGTACCTGGATGGGAAATATTATACATTGGCCAACCGCCCCGAAACAAGCACGGAACTCCCTTATGTTCTTTATACAACTTACAATACTTCTGACTGGACGATTGTCAATCAAAAGAAATTGCCCTATACCTCAATAGCTCTTGATATGACCTATGATCCGATAGGCAAACAATTCTATGTTCTTTCTTTAGATTTAAACAATAATCAAGTCTTAGCAACTTTTGATGTAGCCACCGGAGACATGGCTAAGATAGATATTATTAAACCGATGATTGCTCTTGCCGCCAATACGGATGGAAAACTCTATGGAATAGGAACTGACAGTAATTTCTATAGTCTGGATAAAAGTACCGGAGAAGAAACCCTTATCGGCCCAACTGATACAAGATCCCTATCAAATTATCATTTTGTACAATCTGCAACATTTGACTACTCAACCGGCAGACTATATTGGGTAGCATGTTTCGATGATCAATCTTCTTCCTTATATGAAATAGACTTGACTTCCGGAAAAGCATTATTAATCCAAAACCTACCAACAGACGATCAAATCACCGGATTATATATATTAGGAGATATTCCCGATGCCACAGCTCCTTTTGCTGTATCTAACCTACAATTCAATTTCACCACATTAGGAAGCACAGAAGGAAATATATCTTTTAAGGCCCCTACTACCAATTTTTCAGGAGAAGCGTTGACAGGAAACATGGATATAACAATCACGCAAGATGAGGAAATCATAAAAACACTCACCGGCATTGCTCCGGGTATAGATTATGAAAGCGAAAAAATAACAATTCCGGCAGGATTACATACTATTAATATCACCCCGTCCAATGAAAACGGTAAAGGTCCGGTCAGCACAATCAGAATATGGTCAGGACCGGATGTTCCTGCTGCGGTAAATAATTTGAAAGCTATAAAAGCTGAAGACGGAGGTGCTATCTTGACATGGGAAACTCCAGCCAAAGGCGCACATGACGGTCTGCTTAACAGCAATTCTATAACCTATAAGATTATACGTAATCCTGACAATTACACTGTAATTGAGAATCTCACGACAAACACTTACACTGATTATGTAACCAGTGAGCTTGGTTATTTCACATATACCGTCATTCCCGTATCTGATGGAGGTGAAGGAATTGCATCTACTTCCGAAACATTAATGTTGGGTAAAGCATTCGATGTTCCCTATACAGCTGACTTCACCAAACAAGAAGACTGTCATTTATGGACTATCATTGACAATAATAAAGATGGAAAAACATGGTTTTATAATGAGAATAGAGGTCATGTTAGTTCTGACTACAATGGTTTATTAAGCAATGATGACTGGTTCATTTCACCGGCAATACAACTTTCCTCCGAAAAAGTGTACAAATTAGAATACGAAGCAGCAGCGGGACTTAGTTCATGTCCGCAAAACTTTAAAGTTACTATAGGTAAAAGTCCTAATCCGGATTCGCAAGTCACAATTTTAGATACGCATGAGAATTTTAAAGATAATGTAAGTAAAGCATATGAAGTTATATTTTCCATCCCTGATGATGGTATCTATTATATAAGTTTTCAGGATTATAGTACAGTCAATCAATTTGCGGTTTATCTTTTCTCATTTAAGCTGACAGCATTAACTAGCTCCGGAGCTCCCGGAAAGATTGAGGATTTAACAATAACTCCCGACAAACAAGGAGCTTTATCGGCTCTTATCTCTTTTACAACTCCTTCATTAACCTATTCCGGACAAACATTGACAGCTATTAATACTGTTAGTATATACAGAAACGGAGAACAGGCACACATGATCCAAAATCCCAACCCGGGAAAACAGTACTCTTGGACGGATGAGCATGCAATAGCCGGGAATTGTTCGTATAGGATATTTGCATCTAATGATAAAGGAGACGGTATGGGTGTTGAACAATCGGCTTTTATAGGTCTTGATACCCCGAAAGCCATAGAATCTGTAACACTTAAAAAAGAGAATAATAAAGCAGTTATCTCTTGGGAACCTGTTACCGAAGGTATAAATAATGGCTACTTAGGAGATATCCATTACCAAATAGAGAGAAGCGATAATGTAATAGTAGCAGATAATATTTCGATAACAAACTATACAGATGATGTAATCAGCAGCATTTCTAGCGGACAAAAACTTATTTCCTACAAAGTAACACCTATAAATGCAAACGATATAGCAGGCCAACCAACTACATCAAATGAGATTGCTTTTGGTTTCCACTATACCGTACCGTTTGCAGAATCATTTGCCGGTAGTAAGCAACAAAACGAACCGTGGATTATTGAGAATACATCTAAAAACGGAATATGGTCCATTCAGCTACAGGGTTACAATCCTACAGCCATACCACAAGACAATGACGGAGGATTAGCTTCATTTAATGGTTATATGACAAACGGAGGTATGAGCCGTTTGATTTCTCCAAGTATCACATTAAAGGATAGTAAAAACCCCACTCTGCAATTCTATCTATATCATAATTATGATGGAGAGAACAAGGGTGATGATAGGGTACAAATCGAGGTAGCTGTAAACGGCGGTGACTTTACAGAAATAGAAGGGGCACTGTTTAAACGTGAAAGTCAAGAATTTGAAGGCTGGAGAATGTATGAAGTGCCATTAGTTACTTATCAGGATGCCGAATTTATTAATCTTTCATTCAAAGGTATTGGAGGTTACGGTCAAAATCTACATATAGATAATATACGTATCGTAGAGTCTTATACTTATGATCTGGAAATGACCGATCTATCCGGTCCATCAACGATAGAAGCCGGAAAAAGTAAAGAAATGGCTGTTACAATCTTAAATAAAGGAGCAGAAGCGACAAGTGAGTATACAGTAGAACTCTATAGAGATGGCAGTTTGTTCGAGAGCAAAGCCGGAACTTCAATAGCAGCAGGAGCTACTTCTGAGTTTAAATTCATGTTAGCCACTACATTGGACGATGCCAACACATCTTCCATATTTACAGCTAAAATAATTTATTCTAAAGATGAAGTACCAGAAAACAATGATTCCAAAGAATGGAATGTACAAATAACAGAGCCTATCTATCCTAAAATAACCGAGCTTCAAGGAATTGCCGATAACAATAAAATCACACTATCCTGGACAGCACCGGAAACAGGTGGTATAAGCGTTGCTGAAGCTATTACAGATGACTTTGAAAGTTATCCGACCTTTGCCATCGACAACATCGGACAATGGTTAATGTATGATGGTGATAAAAAGACTACTTATGGTATAAGTGGGGTAGATTATGATCACAAGAATGATCCAAAAGCTTTCCAAGTAATAAACTTCGATGAATTTATGTATGAAGATGAAGATGCTGAAAAAGCATGGGCACCTCATAGCGGAGTACAACACTTAATCTGTTTTGACGCTAAAGAGTCTACTAATGACGACTGGTTAATATCACCGGAATTAAGCAAGAACGAACAAACCGTCACATTCTTTGCCAAGACTGCTGTTTCCAAATACGGAAAAGAACGTTTTGAATTCTGGAGTTCAATTTCCGGTACTGAGATCACTGATTTCACGAAATTGAATGAAGGGGATTATATTGAAGCTCCGGATTCATGGACTAAATATTCATTTACTGTCCCTGCCGGAACCAAATACTTTGCAATACGATGCGTTTCAAACGATTCATATGCATTCTGTGTTGACGATGTTACTTACGAGCCATTAGCCGGTGAAACGAATTATGAAGTATCAGGTTATAACATCTATCGTGACGGAAAGAAAATAAATTCCGACCTTATAAAAGAAACGACCTATACTGACAATGGATTAGAGGACGGAACATATTCTTATAAAGTAACTGCCGTCTATCCGGAAGGAGAGTCGTATTATTCCGATGCTGTTGAAGTAACAGCCAAAGCATCCGGTATTGAAAGCATTACTGCACAATATCAGGTTTATGCTCAATCCAACAGCATTATTATAAAAGGAATTGGGAACAAAAACATAGCAGTCTGCAATGTCGATGGCTATGTACTATACAAACAATCAAACAGTGACGAAAATATCGAAATACCAGTACAACAAGGTATTTATATTGTCACTATTGAGGAAGAAGTTTACAAAGTCTTCGTAAAATAACTTAGACCTTATCCATTAGGGAGCTACAACTACCGTGAAGGCGAAATTTGTTTCACTTTCACGGTAGTTTCATATTATTTTCCCAACATTTCTAATAAACCGCCGCACGCATCTTCAAGTATATCCAATACGTTCTCAAAACCGGAATCTCCTCCATAATAAGGATCTGGGACATAGTCTACAACCTTTTTTACCGAGAAATCACACATACGATATATTTTCTTTTCTTCTTCCGGTGAGGGGGCCAGTTCGCGAAGATCATCTATATTACGATCATCCATACCGATAATCATATCAAAATCATAAAAGTCCTCTGTACGCACAGGACGAGAACGATGCACTAAATTGTAACCGCGACGAGCCGCGTGCATACGCATTCTTGCATCCGGCAGTTCTCCCTGATGATAACTCAGAATTCCCGCAGAATCGACTTTTACTTCATTTTCCATCCCTGCCTGCTCCAACAAACGAAGCATAATCCCTTCGGCAGATGACGAACGACAAATATTTCCGAGACAAACAAAAAGAATCTTCTTCATACCTATTATTATTCCAAGAATGTACGAAACAAATCAATTTGTGTATTAACAATCAAACTTTCCGGAAAGTCCGTTTCCACCAACAGTTCATACAGAAACTCATAATTGGCAATATCAAACGAAATATGCGCATCACTTCCCAATATAACAGGTATCTCATATTTCTTGCACAACTGTAATAACTGTAAATTATTATCACGGGCCGAGCCCTTATGACGAGCCGGTTTTAGCGAACTATTGTTTATTTCCAACAAGGTGTGATTTTCCTTTGCTGCTAATACGATAGGTTCAAAATGAAGCGGAACGGTACCATCGCCGGGATGACTGATTATCTGTATCGCCGGATTACGGACAGCCCCGACAATAGCTTGGGTATTCTCATCTATTGTTCCGGACTGATAGCACAAAGAATGAATTCCTGCTATACGAAGATCAAGCATAGAAAAATATTCTTCCGGCATATCAACATTCCCTTTATAATCTATGATGTTCATTTCTGCCCCAAGCAACAATTCCACACCATACATATTTCGAGGGACAACATGTAAATTACGAAAATAAATCAACTCACACGTACCCGGAATACCCGGTGAATGTTCTGTTATACCAAGTATTTTCAAACCTTTATCCGCAGCAGTACGTACCATTTCCTGCAACGTACTGAAAGCATGACCGCTAGCTATCGTATGCGTATGTACATCAAGTAATATAGAATTCATAATCTGCTTAGTTTTACATCGGATCCACATCATAATAAACTATCAGCGAGCGAAACCGTTCATCCTCCACCATCTCCCGTTGTACACGAAGTAACTGGTCGCGTACTTTTTTCATAGAAGCATTGGCCTCGATCTTTATTACAATCTTCTTTATATAAAGAGTTTGAACACGAGCTACCGGCGGATTGTCCGGTCCCAATATACGATTACCGAATACGGCACGAAGTTTATCCGCCATCGTCCTCGCCATCAAACCCAATAAATCTTCTTTCCTGTTTTTTAAATAAACATAAATCAAACGGTAATAAGGCGGATACTTAAATAATTGACGTTCGGCCAGCTGTGATTCATACATAGTTTGATAGTCATTTTGTATCACTTGATGTATGATGGGATGCTCTATCGACTTGGTTTGTAATACAACCAGTCCGCGCTTATTCTTTCTTCCCGCACGCCCTGCCACTTGTGCCATTAATTGATAAGCCCGTTCATAAGAACGAAAATCCGGATAATTGAGCATTGTATCGGCATTCAGAATACCAACGACACTTACATGATCAAAATCCAACCCCTTGGATACCATCTGCGTACCGATAAGAATATCTGTTTTTCCTCCTTCAAAATCCGCAATAATACGTTCATAAGCCGCACGGGTACGTGTTGTATCCAAATCCATACGGGCAACGGTAGCCTCCGGAAAGATGAGTTTAATATCATCTTCCACCTTCTCCGTACCGAAGCCACGGTTAATCATTTCCACTCCTCCACATGCCGGACATGATTTAGGCACTTGATAGGTATAACCGCAATAATGGCAAGTAAGTTGATTAATCCCCTTGTGATACGTGAGACTCACATCGCAATTCTTACAACGGGGCACCCATCCGCAAGTACGGCATTCTATCATCGGAGCAAAACCACGACGGTTCTGAAACAATATAATCTGCTCCTTATTCTCTAAAGCTACGCGTATCTTTTCCAACAGCATGGGAGAAAACTGACCGGACATACGTTTCTTTCTTGCCAGTTCCTTAATATCTACCGGCATAATCTCCGGTAATTGTATCTCTTTATAACGCTCCGCCAACTCTACAAATCCATATTTCCCGCTAACTGCGTTATAATAAGTCTCTATCGACGGTGTCGCCGTTCCCAACAAGGTTTTCGCATCATACATGGAAGCCAATATGATGGCGGCATTCCTTGCATGATAACGTGGAGCCGGATCTTGCTGCTTATACGTATTCTCATGTTCCTCATCCACTATCACAAGACCAAGATGCTCAAACGGAAGAAAAACGGAAGATCGTACGCCTAAAATAACTTGATATCCATTACCTCCCAACTGTTTACGCCATATCTCAACCCGCTCGGCATCGGAAAATTTAGAGTGATAGATACCAAGTTTATCACCGAATACCCGTTGTAAACGTTCGGTAATCTGTGTCGTCAAAGCTATCTCCGGCAATAGATACAATACTTGTTTGCCTGAATCTATAACCTTTTGAATCAGATGAATATAAATTTCCGTTTTACCACTTGAGGTAACTCCGTGAAGTAAACAAACGTTTTTCTCCTCAAAACTGGCAAGAATAGCGTCAAACGCCTGCTGTTGAGAAGTATTAAGTGCATTTATTTCCGAGACATTTGCTTGCTGCCTGTTTAAACGTCCGATTTCATGGTAATAAACTTCAAAAACTTTTTTATCAACCAATCCGTTGAATATAGCAGGTGATGCTGTAGCTTTAGCCAACAAATCCTTTTTTGAAACTTCTTTCAAAGGCGTCTTTCCCATAAATCCGGAAAGTTCCACATACTTCATTAGCAACGCCAACTGTTTGGGAGCACGAGACAGCTCATCGAAAAGCTCCCTTAAACGTTCCTCCACGGAAGCCTCAGCAGTAAGCCGCACACGTACTTCCGTCTTTGGCTTATAATTACGTTTTAATTCCTCTTTTATGAAAAGGGCTTCTTTGTCCAATAGGGATTTAATTACGGACAACACATTTTTCAATCCGCTCTCTTTCTCCAATTGCGTGACACATTGCTCCGGCTCTTTAGACAATAAGTCCAAGATTAACTGCTCTTTCTCCGGTAACGGAGCATTTGCTTCAAAATCGGGATTATAAACAACTATCGTTTCACTCTCCAACTTCAGCCCTGAAGGAAGAGCCGCTTTATAAACATCTCCGTTCGTGCAGAGATAGTACTCCGACAACCAACTCCAGAAACGAAACTGTATGGGAAGAAGTATAGGTTCGGCGTCAAGCAATTCCGTTATATCTTTTGTTTCATAAGCCTCCGGAGCAGAAAAATGCACATTGGCTACTATTGCCGTATAAAACTTCTTACGTCCGAAAGACACAACGACACGGCAGCCTATCTTCACTTTCTCCGCCATCTCATCAGGCAAAGAATAAGTGTAATAGTTAGCTAAAGGAAGTGGCAATATGACGTCTACGTATTTCTTCACGGCTTCATCATGTTAAACTCCGACAAAGATACAACAAACATCGGCATGATTAAATCTTTTCTCCCTTTAAATTGAATCGTTTCACCATGCTCATCCTGTCGTTTGAGCAAGGAAAGCCTGTCGTTCAGCCATGGTAAAACGCAAGGATGTCCATAGGTGAACGATTCAAAGACAAAGAAGTTATTCCATATTCAATATAAAAGGGACGTATCCGCAATGGACACGTCCCTTTCAAACAAAGTTTTATTCCTATTAGAACATATAGGCAAGAGAAACCTGCCACATCTTATTCTTTTTCTTAAATACATCACCGGTTAAGATAGTATCTAAATTCTTATCACTAACCGTCGCTTTATTAGAGTTTCCTAAAGGAATGTTATAATTTACAGCAATCTGCAGGCAATTAATTAATTTAGCACCGAGACCTACATTGATACCAATGTCTGCTTTCTTTGCAGTGCTTTTCACTCCACTACCGATTGTTTCTCCTGCCAAATCAGCAATTCCCTTGAACACATCGTCCGATTTCAAATTAAACGAAAAGTCCGGTCCGGCTGTTACAAAGACACTCGCCATATCACCCATACCTATGGAGTATTTTAAATTGATAGGAATATCTATGGCATGCTGGCGGCTGGTCTTACTTGCCGTAGCCTCTCTCGGATCATCCGGCGTATATTCTATTTTAGCGGACTTCTGAGAATATAATAAGGAAGCATCAAATCCCAATCCACCGATAGGAAGTGTGAAATCAAGCATCGGACCGAAAAAATAACCGGCCTTATTTTCTGCTTTAAAGTTCTCTTTCAAGCCTGAGAAATCAGCTTTATTTAAATTCAATCCGGCTTTAACACCCCATCTTAATTGAGCCTGTGAAGGAACGGCCATACACAAACATACAGCTACCAACAAAGCACTAATAATCTTCTTCATAAGTTCATTTGTTTTAGTATTCATAGGCAAAGATATGTAATTTCTTATTAACACCCTAAAGATTAGGCATAAAAAGTAATTACCCGGCTCTACCGCATATTCGCCTTTCTATAAAGAAATAACAATAAAACGGCTTAATTGTTTCTCTGTTCAGGATGACAAATTCTGCCCGTGATAAGCATCAACCGCTTTTTTTACCGATCCATACAGCAGCAATAGCCGTTTAGCCTGTTCATATTCTATTCCTAATTCTTCAGCCACCATACGGGTTCCTCTATCCACCAGTTTTTGATTGGACAATTGCATATTGACCATTCTATTCCCTTTCACACGTCCCAACTGAATCATTGTAGAAGTCGTTATCATATTTAGAATCATCTTCTGCCCTGTTCCCGATTTCATTCTCGAGCTTCCCGTTACAAACTCCGGTCCGACAATCATTTCTATCGCAATATCCGCTTCTTTTGATATAGGCGCTTCGGGATTACTGGAGATAGAAGCTGTTAAAATACCGTTTTCCCGAGCCTTTCTCAATGCACCGATTACATAAGGAGTGGTACCGGAAGCTGCGATACCGACAACCGTATCTTTCACATTAATGGAATGTTCTTTTAGTTCCTCCCAGCCTCTCTCCATGTCATCCTCTGCATTTTCTACCGGGCAACGCAATGCACGCTCTCCTCCGGCTATCAAACCAATAACCAAAGTAGGAGGCATACCGAAAGTCGGCGGAATTTCCGAAGCATCCAATACACCAAGACGACCGCTCGTTCCCGCACCCATATAGAAAAGACGCCCGCCTTGTTTCATTCGCTTTACAACTTCCGTCACCAGCTTTTCTATTTGCGGAATCGCTTTCTGCACCGCATCCGCCACTTTATGGTCTTCTTCATTTATATCTTCAAGAAGTTCACGAATCGGCTTCTTCTCCAAATCATTATATAACGACGGTTGTTCTGTTATTTTTATAAAAGCCATTTTAGTTACTGATTCTTTTTAGTATGATAATTTATTAATCCCTCCATAGGACTTTTCACGATACTCTCAAGCTCTATTCCCATTTCAAAAGCTGCTTCACGCAAAACATCCTGATAATAATACGCCACAGACCCAACCATACGTATGGGATAATGACGATAATCATATTGCATCACATTCCGTTTGAAGAAGGCTTTAAAGCTATTCAGTACCAACGAACGAACTTCCGGTTCACTGAGGTTGGCCGCAATAAAAGGCGAAAAGCTTGCTAAGAAACGATTCGGGAAAGGTTGTTTATAAACCCTATCCATAATCTCAGCTCTCGTAAGACCGGATTGCTCAAAGAACTTTTCCTGCAATGTTGCCGGCAGTTGATTCTTTAAACAGTCTCCGATAAATAGTTTACCCAATACAGCCGCACTTCCTTCGTCACCAAGAATAAAACCTAAAGGAGATACATTACTTGTAATTTCATTCCCGTCATAAAAGCAAGAGTTAGAACCGGTTCCCATAATACAGGCGATCCCGGCTTCTTTACCGTAAAGTGCACGAGCCGCCGCAAGCAGGTCGCTACCTATTTCTATCGGCACATCTATATGCCGGGCTATTGCCATACTGACAATCCGGTTCTTTTCAGTGAAAGCACAGCCTGCACCATAGAAGTAAACCGCATCAATCACACTCCGCTCCAACTTCGGCATCAGGCTACTCGCAATTTCTTCGCTAATCTCATCGGTCGTTTGAAAGAAAGGGTTCGTACCCTTCGTACAAACGTGTAACACCGGCTTCCCATCAGTTACCAAACACCAATCCGTTTTAGTAGAACCGCTATCTGCCAACAATATCATATCTTTATATCTATTATTCATGCCTTTTCTTCTATCTCTTGTTTCCCATAATCCGGATCGATCTTAATAAACGAACATACAGCAATGGTCGCTGCACAACACAACATTACCCAAATAAAGAAATTCTCATAACCAATATGTTCTTGCAGCCATCCGGCAGCCATACCCGGCAGCATCATACCCAAAGCCATAAATGCCGTGCAGATAGCATAATGCGCTGTTTTATGTTCGCCATCCGAATAATAAATCAAATAAAGCATATAAGCAGTAAATCCGAAACCATAGCCAAACTGTTCAATGAACACACACAAATTTATGATGATTAAACTCTGAGGCTGCGCATATCCCAAATAGACGAAAGTAAGACAAGTCAGCGAAAGGCTCCAGGCCATCGGCCAAAGCCATTTTCTCAGTCCGCCTTTGGCTGCACAAATACCACCGATAATGCCACCGACCGTCAATCCTATAATGCCAATCGTACCATATACCCATCCCACTTGTTCCGTTGTAAGCCCCAAACCTCCTTTATCCAAAGGATCAAGTAAAAAAGGATTTATTAATTTGACCAGTTGAGCCTCAGGGAAACGATAAAACAACATGAACAAAATAGCGATACCTGCCTGTTTCTTCTTGAAAAAAGAAGCAAAAGTGTGGAAGAACTCTCGAAAAATATCCGAGACATTAGTTACACCACCTGCAACACGCCTGTCCGACACAGGTTTAGGCAAAATAAACTTATGGTACAAGCTAAATCCTATAAATAAACCCGCCAATATAAAAAATGTAATAGACCATGCAAAAGACACTTTTCCCGTCCAGCGTTCCAAAGAACCGGCCAATATAACCAATAACCCTTGTCCGGCAATTGTTGCTATACGATAGAATGTACTACGGATGCCGACATATAAAGACTGGTCGTGCACATTCAAAGCCAACATATAAAAACCATCTGCCGCTATATCATGGGTTGCCGAACTAAAAGCCACCAACCAAAAGATTGCCAAAGTCAACTGAAAGAAATAATCCATCGGGATGGTAAAAGCAATCCCTGCCAATCCTGCCCCGACCAACAGTTGCATGGTTACCACCCACCAACGCTTCGTTTTCAATAAGTCAATAAAAGGACTCCAAAAAGGTTTAATTACCCACGGCAAATATAACCAGCTCGTATATAAAGCAATATCCGTGTTAGATATACCCAAGCGTTTATACATGATTACAGAGATAGTCATGACCGCTACATAAGGCAATCCCTGCGCAAAATACAAAGTAGGAATCCATGCCCACGGAGATACTTTTTTATCTTTCATCATACTTTTTCAATATAGTTTATTAACCATCGCTCCAATATAATAGTGCAACAATATCTCGTTGTAATTATAACCTTGCTCGCCCATCACAGCCGCACCGATCTGGCAAAGTCCGACACCATGCCCCCAGCCTGCACCATAGAGAATAAACTGATCGCCTTTTCTCTCTACTACAAAAGCCGAGCTATATAAGTGAGATGTTGACAATATACGTCTTATCTCCAACTCCTTTCCGATAGTCAGTGTTCTCTTACTACCAACGATCTTCAGACGGACAAGTCTTCCTGATACTCCACGTTCTACCGGAATCAACTCTTCTACCGTTCCAAAATCAATGCCTGAACGCCGGTTAATCAGTTCGGACAATTCGTCTTGCGTATATACAACCTTCCAACGATAGAAATTTATAGTTTCCTGATCATAATTATTTAAAACCTGACGCAATATACGCTGATCCGTCGTATTACAGAAACTATCCGGAATACTTTTTATCCATTTCTCTGCTTCCGTTTCAAGACGAAGATCCGGTAGCTCCGTACACTTCTTACTATCTCTTTGTCTAGACAAATAAGGATGTTTCTTGTCTTCCCAACAATATTGGAATTCTTCGAAGGTCCCTCCGCAACATTTAGAGAAACGTGCATCGCAAATTTCACCTTCATACATCAAGACCTCCCCTGCCGTTTCCGTCACAGCTTGTGTTACCGTAGGTCTGGAAGCACGTGTTATGCCCTGATACCGTTGGCAATGATCATCTGCACAAACATTAAAAAGCAAATGATCGTCCGTATCATACCATTTTATCAGTTGGGAATCCTGAATAGCGAACTGAGGTTTCTCCGATTTACCGTTCGATCCTCCATTGACAGATTTCAGCTTATTCATTAGCCAGCTTCTGGATATAACGGCATGGGCTTTAAGTAACTCCAAAGAAGCAGAGGCACTCATTTCGGAAGAAATAACACTTATCAGATACGTTTCAAGCGGAACAACATTGATTACTAATAACTTCCCATTTTCCACTATAAACTTCAAAGCACCCTGAAACGATTGGTTCTCTCTTCGCTCCCAATGAAAACCTATACCGATACTCACTTCATACAACTCGAAAAAGCTCTCCGTAGATCCGGATGGTTCAAATAAAAGTTCAGAATAATATTTGTCTTTCCATTTTATGCCTTCCGAAGAATAAGTAACCAATTGCTCACCTGTGAAACAAGCTTCTCCAAACAAATAATCACCATGAAAACAAAAACGGATCTCTTGTCCGGACATGATACCTACACGCACTTTCGGCTCTTTCATAATTCTCTCTTTAAACGCATAGACAGTTTATCCATATCATTAAGGCTCACCTCCCGAAAAACGACGCTCACATCCTCTTTTGTTATCTTCTCAAAATCTTTCTCCAAAGGGATAATCAATACCCCTCCCATATCCACTGCACCCGGACTGAGCAATAAATTTCCGTCTCCTTCTATCGAATAACAAGCCGGGCGATGTTTCTCACGCAAAAACAAACAAACGATCCATTTATCCTCTTCACGCCAAGTCAACACATTAAACATCGGTTCCTCTTCACCTGCCTTTACTTCCAGCATTTCATAGACTTTCTTAAACAATTCCGCTGCATCTGTTTTATGTTCCGATTCTATTATCAGCACACTCCGAAGATAATTCTTCAATGTATAAAGTTTTAAGCCTGTACGCTCCCAAAGCAGTTCTTTATCTATGGACTTCCATTCTTTTTCTATCGGAAGGAAACCTTTATTGCCTGCTTGAAAGTGAGCATGATCCGGTGCCGAAGCACCACACCTCGGACCATTATAAAAGATTACATACTTATCTAATGCCGTTGCCATATCAAGCATATCCTCAAAACGAGTGGAAAGGGATTGTGGCAGGTGCTTCAACAAAGGTATCGTAAAATGTTCCGGAAATATAGGAAAGGGATTAACCAATACCTGATAATCATCTCCAAAAGGCAATCCCCTTTGTTCCTCAGGCAGATTGGCAGGACATAGAAAGCATTTCCGTTCCTTCAAAGACTTATTATCTGTTTTTGCTGCCGATGAGACAAGGCGTGCAGGATTAAACTGAAGATGAATCTCAAAATCGCCATATTGAAATCGCTTAGTTTTAATTCTCCCCAATGCAAGATAATTTTCTCGCGCCAGTTGCCAATTTTCCAATTGCACTTTAAGCAGTTCCTGTGCCTGTTCTGATGTTACCAACCTTTTCATTGCTTTTTATTTAATGCGATACGCGCCTGAAGTTCCCAAGTACGGATACGGTCTTTATAAGTATTATGTGCATTCATCTTCGTCACATCAAGCGAAGCATCCGAATTATCTTCCCAACGCCGACAAAGATATACCACATCATAAACACGTCCTATCCGGTATTCACGTGAGATATTTAATCCTAACGCATAATCTTCTCCATAACTGGTATTAGGTACTTTCACTTCACGCAGCACGGGGGTATAAAAGGCACGGGGAGCACCTAAACCATTAATACGTAGTGCGTTATTTCTTCCATTGTCCGGCGTCCATTCCTTATGGTCTATAACACCCGGAGCAATCATATTCATATTAAAATCCGTCATCATGTAAGTACCGACCACCATCGCACAGTTTTGTTCATAAAAAGCATCTACCATTGTTTGCAAGGTATGCTTGTCCTTATACACATCGTCACTATCCAATTGTACGGCAAACTTTCCACACTTCGGATGGTTTACTCCTTCATTCCAGCAACCGCCAATACCCAAATCATAACGGGAGGGAATAATATGAACCAATCTTTCGTCGGCACTATATTTCCCGATAACCTCGCTCGTTCCATCCGTTGAATGATTATCAATAATAATCAGATTGAACTTAAAATCAGTATCCTGACACAACACCGAACGAATAGCATCTTCTATGGTACGAATACGGTTACGAACAGGAATGATGACAGATGCTTCATATTCAAACTCTCCTTCATTAAATACCACGCCCTTAAATTCCGGTTTCAAGTATCCGCCAATCCTCTTCAGATGTTCCGTACAAGCACTCTCCATTTCAATTTGTACCTGACGGTTCTTCGGGTCTACATAATCGAATATCTTTTCACCACTCTTACGTGCATCATGTTCTACCTCCGAATAAAGATATTCATTAATATGCACTAACTCACCCAAGCAGGAAACACGTAAACGTAAATCATACAGACCTGCAAACCGATAATCTTTATCCATTTCGTCAACGGCTTTTCTCAACAAGTCCGCCCGATACAACAAGACAGAACCAAAGTCAAAATCATCACGCAGACTACCCTGTTGATGATCAATCACCGGACATATAGAGGAGTTACCTTTCACCACTTGATAATGATCCGCATAAAGCATTGCCGCCTGGGTATCATGCGCTATACGTAGCATACGCTCTAAAGCATATTCACCCAATTGCAAAACAGTATATTTGGTATAAACCAGTGAATATTCACTATCCGAATGAGACGCAATTCCTTTCATCGTGCTTGTACCGGTCAAAGAGTCTGCCGGAAGTAACTCACAACCGTCAACCGATTCAATATGTCGGCCAGACAACAAATAAATCTTATTCACCAAGCCGGTTTCTTGTAGTCCCTTTACAGTTTCGACGACCTGCTCTTTATCTTTAAAAGGAATAAAACAATTGATTATTGCTTTCATCTTATTTGTTCGTTTTACTAGGTTCAGCCAATACGGGCGAAAGGCTCAACAAATATAAAACAAACTTGGCTAAATCAAAAAGAATTATCGACTTACTTACCCTATCGGTTTACAGGAAATAGTTCTAAATTAAACGTACCATACCTATATATAATCTATATACTATTAACTTATATTTTATACCCCCTACTAAATTTTTGTCGCGGAGCTCATTACCAACACTTTATCTTTCAAAAAGCCTCAAATAAGAAAACTTGTGACATCAATCGTCCTTATGTGTGCTGAAAATTTGTCGCCCTTTTTGCACGACTCATAAAAATGCACTACGTCTTTCGGCAACTTCGTCAGGGAGAGTCCGGTTAGACATCAAAGAGAAAACTACAATATACAGGGAGAACGCACCTAACAGTCCCGATGCTGAAACAAGAACTATAAGCCTTATTTCTTTCTAATCAGAAGACAGGCTCCGAGATAAGTAAACAAAGCATTAAATATGAGAAGTTCATAGCTGAAAGAATAACCGTTAAACCATTCTTCCGAGTTCTTTTGCAGAATAAAACATAATATCGGAGAAAGAATAGCGACTAACGGAATATAGCGGTCATACACTTGCTTCTTAGTAAAGATGCCAAAAGCAAACAAGCCAAGTATAGGTCCGTAGGTATAACTTGCTAAAGTATAAACCGCATCAATAACACTTGTATTGTTCAATAAATTAAAAATCAGGATTGTCACAGCCATTACCACCGACATCCCTATATGCACCAGTTTACGCACTCTAGCCACTCCATTCTCATCTTTCTTCTTGGTCGTTTCCAGGATATCCACGGTAAATGAAGTTGTAAGTGCCGTCAATGCCGATCCCGCGGCAGAATAGGCAGAAGACACCAATCCCAGCACAAAAAGAATGCCGACAATTACAGGCAAATAACCTTGCGTGGCAATCATCGGGAATAGTTCATCGCTCTTTTCCGGCAACTGTATACCTCTCTGTGCTGCATAAAAGTACAGAAGTGCGCCTAACATCAAGAACAGCCCTATTACAAAAAACTGCGAGATAATACTCACAACCATATTCTTCTGCGAGTCTTTAAAGTTCTTACAGCTAAGATTACGTTGCATCATATCCTGATCCAATCCTGTCATAGCTATCATCGTAAAAATACCTGCCATGAACTGTTTGAAGAAAAAGCGCTTATCATTGACATCATCAAAGAAAAACACTCTCATATACCCACTTTCACGAATGGAATGAAACATATCCGCAAAGCCCAAGTCCATATCAGACACGATATAATAAATACAAAGTATAAGGGATGAAACCAGACAAAAGGTTTTCAGGGAATCTGTCCATATCAACGTTTTAACTCCTCCTTTAAAGGTATAAAGCCAAACTAATGCTATCGAAAACACGATATTCAGTATAAAAGGAAGATGCAAAGGGGTAAAAACCAGTAATTGCAATACAGCACAAACGAGGAACAGACGAACGGAAGCACCCAACATTTTGGAGATAAAGAAAAACCAGGCACCCGTTTTATAAGTAGAAGCTCCAAAACGACTTTCCAGATATTCGTAGATAGATACCAGATTCATCTTATAGAATAGTGGGGTCAGTAGGAAGGCGATAATAAACTGCCCGGCCATAAAACCCAGCATCATTTGAAGATAAGAGAAGTTACTGGCTCCCACCATGCCGGGGACGGAAACAAAAGTTACTCCAGAGATACTGGAGCCTATCATGGCAAAGGCAACAAGATACCATGCCGACTTTCTATTCCCTACAAAAAAGCCTTGGTTGTCTGCTTTTCTACCCGCAAAATAAGAGATAAGAAAGAGAATAACGAAATAAAAAAAGATTGTAGATAAAACCAATACAGGACTCATAAGCTCATTTTGTTTTTATCTACAATCCGTTAATCATTAAATACCCAAAGGTAAAACCTATTTCCTGAACTATCTTCTTTGGCGTCTTACGGAAACTCTCGGACCGGAAGAAGACGAGGAAGATTTAGAAGCCTTAGAAGACTCTTTCTTTACTTTCTCTTGCTTAGTAGAGGTAGATGAAGCAGCGGCATTATCCGTTCCTTTCTTCTTTGAATTTCTACCCACAGAAGCGACCTTATCCCGGGATTTACCAGTGCTCTCTTTCGCCAAAGCTACGCTATCAACAGGTTCAACAGGCTTAATCCGGGTAGATTCCCACAAGTTATCATTGAACGCTTGCAGCTGCCCTTCTATACGTTTTTGTTCCTTTACAAGGGCACTGTCCGTAGGGCAATACTGGCTCAATGTCTGATTAAGCATATTGGTTGTCTTATAAATCTCCCCTTTGTACATCCTTGCCGTGAAATAATCATTTACATTCAGGTTTGAAGTATTGTTCAAATCACTGGTCATAACAGGCACTTGGCTCAAATAAGGGCTTATATCATTAAAATCCAACCAAAACATCGGTGATTTAACCTCTTCCGTAGAAAAGTCTCCCGTACGATGGAGCACCGGACAAATAGCAACGACTTTAGCATTCATAGTTGAAGAACGCTGATCGAAATACCAATTCTCTTTTATAAAATAGCTCAATACTTCCGATGAAGGTATATCACTATTATCTATCCGAAGTAAAGTGTCCCTCTTCTCAATCTGTTCTTCATAATAAATATGGAAACGATCCAATAAATCCCTGAAATTAATTCGATTTTCGGCAGTCAGAGACTCAGTACCATCCAATCTGTATTCATACGCCGGGATCTTGCCTTCCGCCATCAACTTAAAGATGAAAGTGAACAAGTTCATTCTATTCCCTATCGGTTCTACAGGAAAATACAATGCCGCATTTTTCTCGTCTTTTAAATTTAGCGTACGATATATTTCACGTTTCCAGATAACCTCTTCAGGCATCGGCACTTGTCCTGTATATTGCGCTTTGGCCCTCACTGAAAGTTCAGGTGCCGATTGCGACTCTTTCTTTTCTTGTTGTGCCCTACGCAATGGCGGTTGTGCCATTATTTGCTGTACAGCAAAAAGAGAACAAAGAAATGTTACTATACAAATAAAGCGTTTCATATCTTGTTATATTTTAATTTACAATTACTTCAAGCGATGTTGGCAATAAACGTTCCACTCCATCAGGTCCGACAGCTTTAACACGAGAAATATAAAAACGTTTGCCTCTTGACAGACGGCGGAATAAATCACGTTGACGATTAGAGAACTTACTTCCGTCTGAAATCTCAGGAACCGCATTTCCCATATTATCAAAAAAGACAGTCTCGAAGCTCAATACATTAAACTTGATGTTCAGTAACCCGTCGTCAATGGCTGCAATAATTCCCTCAGTGCCCATTAACTGAGCTTTCGAGAATCCTGTTCCTCCACGATATCTCTGCGGATTTCCCTTGTCATCCTTATATTCTATGAAAGGAGTCGGGTTCGGCAATTGCCTTACACGGAAAGCATATTGTCCCATCACCTGATTTCTACCCTCCAAATTGGCACTAACCGTAATTACCGCATCTTCGCCAACTTTAGACGGATGAGCGATAAATCCCCCTTCAACACTCTTTAATGTTCCATTGCCATTCGATATAGTAGCCTGTATCTTTTGATTCGGCACACCCGGAACGGATATACTTATCGGATTGTCATAACCGGCATAAAGCACATTCATCATCGTAGCCGAGACTGTTGCGGAGGGTTCTACGACAGTATATTTCTGTGAAAAGTCCCTTCTAAGTACGCTCCCATCCGCCTGATTCAACTCCAAATAGCCGGCTAAAGCAAACTCACCTGTGCTGTTGCAAATCGTTTCATAAAGTCCGTTACTCTCCTGAGGCAATTCTTTATCACCTATAAATATAGAAGGACGCTGGGTAGAGTCGACAGCTGCAAGAATGATATTTGCACTGAATTTACCACCACGCACAATATTCTGCGAGTTCGGTATGACATAGGCATTTACCTGATTCACACGCAAATCACCCACATCAATATTCTTCACTAATGTATGAAGCACTTCACCCTCAGCATACCGGATATCATTTTGCAATTTAGTCAACAGTGTAACCGCTGCGGCAACAGGTGTATTCTCAAATATATATTCTTGCCAATTCTTACCCAAAGCGGATGACTTCTTAGGAACCTCCGTACTTAAATTATCGCTGATAATCGTTCTCTGAAGTGAATCCGTTATCATGGACAATATTTCCTTCTTATATTCATTAATACTATTGAAAAGCTTATTACCCTGTCCGGTTCGGGGAGAAAGCATGATATAAGATGCAGCCTCGAGATTTTCCTTGTTGGATATATTCTTCACATCACCTTTTTTACCGTCCGATTCTTTCACTATACGTACTTTAAGTTCATCCACATAGTCATATAAAGAATCAGATATACGCTTAACGTGTTGAGCTTTATCATACCAAGCCTTTACTTTTTCCGGATTCTTCTCCATATAATAAGAAAAGTCATCATATAAAGACTGATTCTGTGTCGTTGAATTCGAGGTAGAACGATTTAAGCTCTCATCTACCAACGAAAAGCCATTAAGCACATCCGAGGAAACATTCAGGGCAAGCATAGCCATTAAGACGATATACATCAAGTTTATCATCTTTTGCCTTGGGGTTTCCGGTCCGTTTGATGTTGCCATTGTTCTTTATTAATTTATATTTTAAACAAATCAGACATTATCTGTCCCGTTTACTTTCATATTTACTGTCATAGCTTCCAGCATACGTGCATATACCTTATTCAGTTCATCGATTTGAGAAGCCATCTTTTTACTTTGTTCATTAATCTCATCCAAAGTTCCTAATTGTGAACTAATGCTACGCAATTGTATTTCATAAATCGCATTGATCCCATTAAGGTTCTTATTCAATATATTTATCTGTTCCGCATCCTGTCCCATAGATTTCGTTTGGTCAACAAAACGGGTCAAAGCATCTGTCATTTCTTTCAATTGCTCCAAATAAGCCTTTGTTGCTTCCTCCATTTCCGGACTTACTTCTACTCCCGGAGTTACCGGAGCGACACCACCCGAACCTATTGATATAAAAGGAACACCACCTGCCATATTACCAGCCCCCGCAGGCATAGTACCTGTCGGTACTGCTCCGGCAGCCTCAGTAGCTTCTGTAACAACATTTGGCTGAGCACCTTGCACTGCCGATTGAGGAACTTGGATATTTCCTCCCATTCCACCAATAAAAATGGCACCACCGCCTCCTCCGGTCTGTTGACCTTGCATGCCTTGAGCTTGCATTACGGTACTCATTGAGTCTTCGGATTCGTCAGCTGTTTCATCCTCTTTTTCTTTCTTTCCATAATCTGCACCCGCAATCTTTATATTCGGAAAAACGCTTTCCCACTTATATGATTTGAAAGGTCGGTCAAATGCAGAAATAAAAAACACTAAAACTTCCGTACCCATACCGGCAAATAACATAAAGTTTGCTCCCGGCAAGTGAGTCAGCTTAAACAAAGCACCCAAAATTACGATAGCAGCACCCCAGCTATAGGCATAGTTCAACATAACTTTACCTTGATAGCTCGCAAGAAAATCCTGCAACTTACGGGTCAATCCCCCTTTTTTATCTTTGTCTGTCATATCTTATATATCTTTATTTACCTTTTCTATTGTATCCTATCTGCGTTCTCACACATCTAAAGCCGATATATGAACGTCCCACATTCTGATATTCATAAGTACGGGCATCCGAACGTATGAAAGCAGCAACATCTTTCCAAGAACCTCCCCTTACTGTTTTCTTCTTCATCATATAGGGATCTTCCTTAGCAGCATTATACGTCAAATCGGGATTCATATCACTCATTGATAAAACTCCGGCTTCAGTATAAACCGTTGAAGTCCATTCTGCCACATTACCCGCCATATCATATAAACCATTGGAATTGGGTGAGTATGCTCCGACCCTTGTAGTAATCAAATTACCGTCCTTGGTATAATCACCTTTGTCTGGTTTGAAATTTCCATAAAAACATCCCTTATCAGACTTTGTCTCTTCTTCTTTCCACGGATAAATATTACCGTCAACACCTCTTGCCGCAAACTCCCACTCCACTTCAGAAGGTAAACGATAACGTTGGATAAATCTTGCCGCGCCACGTAAACCTGCCAATAAATAGTTCGTGCGCCATGCACAAAAAGCATTTGCCTGTTCCCAGTTAACGCCGACAACCGGATATCCATTATAACTCGGATGACTAAAATACAACTTCATATAAGGCTCATTATAAGCATTCTGAAAATCATTCACCCAGCAAGTCGTATCCGGATAAATATTTATGATGTAACTATTCTGAAAATCATACAAGCTGGATAATGGTCTGGTTACCGTCTGGTTGATAATGCGTCCGTCTTCATCCACATATGCAGTATCTTTTGAAATCATAATGACTTCATCCATATTAACCGGCACATCAGTATTTAGGTTTCTCTCTGCCGGATTAATTCGATTCTTGCGTAAAGCCGCTTGTGTATGGTCAAAGAACTCATAAGCATAATTCATCTGATCAGCATCCAGTATTTTATTACCCTCTACCGGGTGTATTTTATAGACACTTTCAATGGCCAGCTGCTCATCTTCCGTCGCCTTTTTCCAAGGAATTGGTTTGTTCCAATTTAAATGAGGCTTAATAGGATTTCCTTCTCTATCCTCTTCTATCTTGTATAACTCATTTCCACCAAAAGCCGGATCAGCCAAACGCTCACGAATGATAGAATCACGTACCCAAAATACAAACTGCTTATATTTTGAATTCGTTATCTCTGTTTCATCCATCCAAAAGGCATCAACAGAGACCTCTTTCGTAGGAACAGAAATACCCCAAAGGCTGTCCGATTTTTCCGGACCTATTTTGAGAGAACCGCGCTTAACCAACACCATTCCATAAGGAGCAGGTTCATTCCACGCTACCGCACTAACTCCGGTCAATTCGCCCCCCGCTGAAGCTCCTCCTGCCGGCCCCATACAGGCAGACAGCGTCCCTAGAATTACTATACAGCCAATTAACAACAACTTTTTCATATTCATTATAATATGCGTATACTCTTATGTTTATTTTTACTCTTTCCCATAAAATTCATATTCATCGAATAGTTTACGAAAATATCATGACTGCCACTAAGTGCACCGATCTTAGACGTAAACATATTGTAAGCATACCCCACAGTTAAATCCTTCAGTTGCATACCCAAAAGAAAAGAAACTGCATTTCCCGGGCTATACGATAAACCTGCATAATACACTTTTTCATTCCAGGTATATAAAGCACGCGCCGTCAAATCCGCCTTAAAAACTACCATATCTGTTTTAAGCATCACCGACGGTTGTATTGAAATTAACGGATTTTTCGTTTTTATATTGCATCCGCCTGTGAAATAAAATGTAGGGTCTACTTTTATTTCATTATTATCACCCAAAAGAACAGTAGGAGCATTAAGATGCGAAACGGATAAACCGGCATAAAATATCGGATGAGTATAAAAAGCCCCGAAATCAATATCAAATCCTGTTCCACTTGCTTCAGAAGAGGGAAAAGCGGGGTCGTTCTTAGAACTCTCGTCTTCTCCGAGATACAAGTTCTTAGGGTCAAAAGAAATACTTAATCCACCCAACTGGGCTCCTATCCCTAAATTACCACCAAACAGTTTAAGTTTAAAAGAGTATTGTAGCCAAAAACGTTGATTACGGAGCAAACCGATACCTTCGTTAAAAAATCCGGCACCTACGCCATGTTTCTTTCCCAAAAACTTAAAAGGCATATCCGCACCAAAATACATAGACTTTGCTGCATGAGTAAAACCCAGCATCTGCATACTATATGTTCCGTAAATATTCAGTTTATCGGTCTGCCCCGCATACGCCGGATTATAGAATCCATTCAACGCCCAGTAGTTAGTAAACTCTACATCAAACTGGGCTTTCCCCTTAAGAAAGCAAAGCAACAGACAACCAAATAGTAACAGCCTTTTAATATTCATCCAATCATGTAAAGAATTTCCGTACCTTATAAAACTGACAAATCGTGAATAAATTGTGCCAATATATAAAAAAGGGAGCTTTTTAATCAAACTCCCTCTCATATATCTGTTTATAACAGATGTATACTCACTTAATACTCTTCTTCATTGAAGAAGAAATCTTCTTTGCTAGGATAATCAGGCCAGATATCTTCTATGCTCTCATATATTTCACCTTCATCTTCCATTTCCTGAAGATTTTCAATAACCTCCAAAGGTGCACCTGAACGCATTGCATAATCAATAAGCTCATCCTTGGTAGCAGGCCAAGGAGCATCTTCTAGTTTTGATGCTAATTCCAATGTCCAATACATAGCTTCTCTTATTAATTGTAATTACTAATTTCTTATATCTCTATTTTCCCGCAAAAGTAAAACAAATAATTTCACTTGCAACTTTTATTCCAAAATATTTCATCACAATTTTCACACAAATTGATTTTACGGGATAAAACAAATAAATAATCAGACAGACGATTAATGTAGGCCAATACATTTTCATCAATAACACAAGTGTCTTTCAAAGACAAAACACAACGTTCGGCTCGTCGGCAAACTGTTCGGCAAATATGACAAACGGCAGCCCCACGTGCTCCACCTGGAATAACAAATGCCCTGAGCGGAGGCAACAATTCATCCATCGTATCAATCGCATTCTCTAAAACAGTTATATCATCTACAGAAATAATACTGGCGCAATTAAGGGTAGTCGTAGATTGATCCGTGGCTAAATAGGAACCAACTGAAAATAATTTATTTTGTGCTTGCAAAAGCAGTTCTCTATCATGCTCTTCATTTAAATAAGTCAGCAATAAGCCTAAATGTGCATTCAATTCGTCAACCGTACCATATGCGTTTAAACGAATGTGAGTTTTAGCAACTCTTGTACCTCCAACTAAGCTCGTAGTCCCTTTATCACCTGTTTTTGTATAGACTCCACTTTTTTTCATGGTTATATTTGTTTGATTAGACTTCAGTCAACACACAAATATAATTAAAAGTTGACGATATAATGCTGTTTTATCTTTGTTTTATCATAAAAGATTAATCCGAGGTCATATAAATCAAAAGTTATTCCCGTATGTTCATCTTTAACCAATTCGCTCCACCACTCTTGCATACATTTCGAATCATGAATTCCTTCTATGACAAAAAGCGAGTCTGTATGAGTCTTAGAAAATAATTGTTCATAAATCTTAGGTTCAGGTTTTCTTCGATTGAAATGAACAAAGTCAATCTGAGTTGCAGTATTAATATAGGATGTTACCAAATCTTCAACATCACCTGACAAAGATATTATTTTATGATAAGGCGCGAAAAACTTTCCAGAAAAAGGTCCATCATTTCGCTGAATATCAAAAGTTATAACATCTGCTTTTGTATTTGCAGATACCATATAAAGAGTGGATAAACCGGATTGGGTTCCGACTTCTAAAATAAACTTTGGTTGCATTTCATTTACCAAACGAAAAAGTAACTTATCTACTTTTTCTGTATTTAACGAGTTTTTATAGGCTATACCTTTCAACTCTTTCCGGATCTTCTTCAATCGATCATAGGCATAAAAAGGATATTTCTCATAAATAACCCATGTAATCAAGTTAAAAGCAAAAGGAGAATGAACTCCGTAACCACAACGATTACGAAATCTCTTACACCATACCCACGCTCGCGTCAAAGGAGTAACCTTATTCATTATTCTTATTATTTCGAACTAACTTATCACAAAGGTATGGAAAAAAGCATTTACCAAATCAAAATAGAATAAATAAAAAAGAGTTGTCCTAAACGAAACAAAGACTAAGTACGCCAAAATCTGCCTCCATTCAGGACAACAAATGTTTTTTAGAGAATCAACATCTATTCATTATATAACAAATCAATTACTGTAGCTTAAACGTTACGGGGACAGTATATTTTACACGTACAGCCTTTCCTCTTTGCATACCCGGTTTCCACTTCGGCATCGATTTGATTACCCTTAATGCCTCTTTATCCAAATAAGGATCAATGCTTCTTACTACAGTCGGATTAATAATCGAACCATCTTTATCCACAACAAACTGAACAATCACCTTTCCTTGAACACCGGTCTCCTGCGAAACAGTCGGATACTTTATATTTTTTCCCATAAATTCCATTAAAGCTTTCTGACCACCAGGAAAAGACGGCATCTCTTCTACAATAATAAAAAAATCCGCATCCATATCATCCACTTCTTCTTCCATCGGCTTCGCAACTTCCTTGATAGCTACGGCTTCGTGATTTTCTTCAGTCCCCTGAACAGATGTTTCTACTACATCAGCCTCATTATCTACAATTTGCAAAATTTCGGCAGGAGTGACAGTTGGCGGCGGAGGCGGCAACGGTTTTTCTTCATTAAAGGTAATAGGAATCAATTCCTCAACAAATATAGGATCTTCCGGCCCCTGTATCGAGCTAATTCTCATATCACGTTGATTCCATTCGAATGCCACAAACATACACGCAAGTACACTGATGAAACCAATAAGTAACCATGTAGTACGGTTACTTTCAATTTCCGCTTTCTTTGATTTCTTTACTTCCATAATACTAAACTTTAAGTTGTTATAATTAAAAGATGACTATTCTCAAGTTAAGAGCCCACGATTAATGCGAAACAAAAAGTTAAGAAATACTCAAATACGCCTCTCTTTTGATAATAAATATAGAATAAATACAAACACGTTGTTCATTTGAATATCATTTTTTAAACAATCCGGAAGTATTTTGCCTTTATTTTACAGTTCAACGATTTATCCCACATTTGATTAACTTAATATTTTACCTATATTTTATAATATTATCATAAACATCTCTTAGCCAAAATGATAATAGTTACCGTCGATTGTCTATAAACAATAGGAGTTTATTAGATTCACCCACTATTTATTGAGAAGCACAGATCTTGATACTAGAGAATCAGGTCTATTGATAAAAAACTTATGCTAAAGCCTGTGTATTGCAATCACAAACGATGAAGATCTCATTCTTTGTATAGTCACAAACCAACCATTACTTATAAGCTTCATCTTTCAGCTTGTCTATTTTATATTGATACTGAATGAGTTATCCTGAAAGACGGAATCATTCAGCAGATTTCAGGCTCAGTTCATCAGCTGAATCTTTTTTTCGAGAAAGGTTCAGGATAATATATTGATAATCAGAGACATATTTGCAAACTGAAGGATTGAAGGATAAGTAGGAGTAACTTGTTTTTATATTGTTTTTACCTACTAATTGATAAAATTATCGGTGGAGTCTGTGAAAATTTATCTTGATGTTTTTTTAAATCATAAGGTTGATAAAAAAACATCAGGTCGTTTGAAGACAAACATACGGTCGATTGATTACAAACTCCTATCGTTTGCAAACGATCGACCGTATGTCGAATAGCATATCAACAACAATAAAAAGCCGAACCAAAATAGAAAGATTCATGATTTTTAAAGAACCGATTTACGGATATCCTCAGGGTAGGCTTGTTTTTTATATGTTTATACACTATATTTGCCATAACAATTGAAATATTATAGTCAACGTATATCAGGACAAATCAGCATTCCAAACTCTGCCGTTCTATCTATATTTATCACAATATAACATTATACAAGTAACCTAATATAACGATGAATATCGTCACCAGGCCGAAAAAAATTCCTATCAACTTCCACGTCATTACTTTTTTCAACAACGTAGCTTCGGGCAATGATAAGCCCACAACTGCCATCATGAAGGCAATAGCTGTTCCGATAGGAATACCTTTTGCCACAAATACCTCAATAATGGGAACTATTCCAACAGCATTAGCATACATTGGTACAGCTAAAATAACGGAAAAAGGAACGGCAAACCAATTATCCTTAGACATATATTGCTCGAAAAATCCTTCCGGCACATAACCATGCATAAATGCCCCTATGCCAATACCTATAATGATATACAAAAGTACTCCTTTGACAATCCCCCATGCTTCCTGAGCAATTATCGGCAAACGTTTAATAAAGGGAGTGTTTTCTTTTTTCCACGCATCCGAATCGGATGACGAATGCTGCTGTATCTGCTTCACCCAGTCACTCAAATAAGGCTCTAACTTCATTTTGCCTAAAATAAATCCACCTATCATACCCAACAAAATGCCACTAATCACATATATGACTGTGATACGTACCCCAAAAGTTCCTATAAACATCGCAACAGCAACTTCATTCACCAAAGGAGAAGTTATCAAATAAGCAAAAGTAACTCCTAAAGGAATGCCGCCTTTCACAAACCCGATAAACAAAGGTATGGATGAGCAGGAACAAAATGGAGTAATAGCTCCGAATAGAGCAGCAAGAAAATATTGTAACCCGTATAACTTGCGGGAAGTTAAGTAATTACGTAAACGTTCTATCGGGAAATAAGCATTTATAACACCCATTATTACACTGATAAAGAATAGCAATATCAAAATCTTTATCGTATCATAAAAGAAGAAATTTATAGCTTCACCTAAAGCTGTGGACGCATCCAAACCAAAGATGTCATATACCAACCAGTCTGCAAATCTCTGTATCATATTATACCTAAATTAAGAAATCCATAATAAACACCTATTAAAATAAATAGTATCGCTACCATACAATTAAACCACTTCTGAAAGATTTGCACTCTATTGTAGAACTTACCTATCCCTGCAACACCGTAAGCCAAAACCCAAGCAACAAGCATAACTGGAAGCCCCGTTGCCAAAGCAAAAACAACAGGTAACAAATATCCTTCACTTTCAAGAGCAGACATAGGAATAAGCATACCGAAATAAAATAATCCACTAGTAGGGCAAAATGCCATAGCAAACAGTATTCCCAATAGCAAACTGCCCCATCTCCCCTTCAACTTCTCTGTTTTTTCAGTAGCAGAGAAACCGAATTTTGGAAGATGCAATCTATCTCCAAACAGCATAAACAAGCCTATCAAAATTAAAACAGGAGCAAGCAATAATTCTCCCCACCGGCTAATTCCTTTTTGGATAGAAAACATATCTGCACCTTTTCGGAGTATCATTATAAGTATTACTCCTAAAACAGAATAAGCCAGCACACGCCCTAATGTGTATAAAATGCCATTCTTAAAGATTTGCTTACGATTGTCTATATCTTTACTAATAAATCCGATAGCTGTGATATTAGTAGCTAATGGACAAGGGCTTAGAGCAGTCAGCAAACCCAGCAGAAACGCTGTGATAACAGGAATTTCGCTGTTATCCAACAAGGTTTGTAGATATTCCATAAAGCAGTTATTTCAGTAGCTGGTTTATTTTCTTTTTCACCTCTTTCTTAAACAGGTCTGTTTTATTTCTTGCATTCTGAAAACTGAATTGTGTCATATCATTGCGTTCTTCCTTGCCATTCTTCCACCCATTTACGTAAAGAGAAGACCAACTCACACGATACTTATTTGCCAATTTTTCGCCTTCGGAAGTTGAAATATCCACTTCCTTAAAACGTACTTTTCCAGTCTTTACCAATTCTGCAAAATCTGTATAAACGACCTCTCTAGTGTACTTTTCAATAGCTTTACAAGTCACACAACGCTGTTTACCATGAAAATAAAGAACTTCCACATACTTATCTGTTTGAGATTGCGCTATCCCTAAAACAGAAAACAAACAAATCAGGGAAAAGAATAAAAATCGTTTCATCGTAATATCTTTTATTTGGTTAGTATTGCTTTTATTTCTTGTGCTGATACTTTTCCTTTTGCTACTACTTTCCCGTCCACAACAAGAGCCGGAAGCATCATTACATTATATTCCATTATCTTCATCAAATCTTCTTCTTTGATGATTTCAGCAGTCAAGCCTAAATCTTTGACCGTTTGTTCTACTGTCTGATACAACGCTTTACAACTCGCACAACCTGTTCCTAAAACTTTAATTTCCATAATTCTATTATTCTATTCAGTTAAACGTAATTCGCAAAACAACGAACATTTATTTCAAAAAAAGGGCTGTCACTCACAACATTCCCTTGACTTACATATACTCTGACCGAAGAACTCCTTAAAAAGTTCACGAGCCAGTTTCCAGTTTTCACGATTGATACAATACTTCACCTTGGGAGTTTCGACTTCACCTTGTATAAGTCCTGCATCTTTTAGTTCTTTCAGATGTTGAGATACTGTCGCTTTAGCAATGGGAAGTTCTTCATGAATATCACCAAAATAACAAGTTTCTTGCTTTGCCAGAAAGTACATAATGGCAATTCGAGCAGGGTGTCCCAACGCTTTTGCAAAGCGTGCCAACTGTTCCTATATAGCTGTATAGTCTTTCTTTTCTTCCATATCTTGAATATTGTTCGCAAATACACGAACAACAGAAATACAATACAAAAGAATTAAGAGTTTTTTCTAATTAGTAGAATTTCTAAAACATGAAATCAAAGCCTTTCTTACGAGAAATATTGAATTTCTCAATTTCTAATGCAAGTAATTTCTTTAGCTGCACCTGCCATGAAATCCAAAAACGGTTGATTTACCTCATCATCTTGCGATTGTCGCAAAATAAAGAATATAATCAGTTCTATCTTCTTTAAAGATATTCATTGGAAAAAGGTAATAGCAGAATTGGATATTATAGTTCATCAACAAACAATGTTTCAGCTAGTTTCAGTAGAAAAACAGAAAACCCTTGTAAACTTTTTATTTACAAGGGTTTATCTTCATCTTTTCGTACCCATACCCGCATTTGAAATAATTAAAGTGGGGAAAATGTGGGTAAAAAGAAAAATGCGAAAAAACACTGCAATTACACTGTATTTCAATGGCTTACAATCCTATTAAATTTTAATCCAAGTTAATCGAATTGCAAAATATTTAGCAGATGTGGGGAAAATGTGGGGAAAATGTGGGGAAAATATCTATATTTGCAGCAGAGTAAAATTCAACCTGAAAGTCTATGAAAGTAACCTTTATCATTAAAAAAGCAGCCAAGCGATATGATACAGAATCCATGGCTACAATCTATGTCCGTTTTAGAAACGGAAGGCAGTTAGACTCCGTTGCTCCTACTCAGTTAGCCATCAATCCCAATCTATGGGATGATAAAGACGAATGTGTAAAAACGAAAGCTGTCTGCAATGAAGAAATGCGTACCCATATAAATGAAGAGATACGCCAGTTGAAAACCTATATCGAGAAGGTATATCAACAAGAAAAGGAAGCAATAGACAAAGAATGGCTAAAAACAACACTTGATAAATTTTACCATCCTGAAAAATATTTTTTGCCGGAGGAAGTGGTTATCAAGCCTACCATTGGAGAACTATTCGATGAATTTCTAAACAAGCACCCTTTGTCGGAAGTACGAAAAAAAAATTTCCGGGTTGTCAAAAGAGCCTTACTGCGTTATGAACTATATGTAAGGGCAACAAAGAGAGGACAAAAGGGCTTTATCTTTGACGTGGATTTGGTAACACCTGACACGCTTCGGGATATGTGGGATTTCTTTCA
>OHAE01000374.1_pt1 | contig 41934 bp, 18 predicted proteins | sample 1577061 | NCBI WGS metagenome assembly OHAE01 (sample SAMEA3541535, study PRJEB24748) | human gut metagenome | biome: human gut; feature: human-associated habitat; material: faeces | place: China | collected 2012
ATGACTTCGGTAAGATTGTAAATTATACGATGAAAGGCAACAATAAATCCAAGCTTCTTGCTACCGAAGGAGTGCGTTCAGACAGCAAACAGCATATAGCAGAAAGTTTCAGTTGTCAGGCAGGTTTAAATACAAGAATCAGAACTCCGGTCTATCACATATCATTGAGCTTTTCAAAGCAAGACTCCGGGAAACTGACTGACGACCTAATGGTAAAAATTGCCGGAGAATATATGGAAAAGATGAATATCAAACACACACAATATATTGTTGTAAGGCATTACGACAGAGAACATCCTCATATACATCTTGTAATAAACCGTGTGGACAATGACGGGAAAACCATAAGCGACAGCAATGACCGCATAAGAAACAACAGGGTATGCAGGGAACTGACAATAAAATATGGCTTGTATATGCCGAAGGGTAAAGAGAATGTCAAGTATGACAGGCTTCGTGGCAAAGACAAGCATAAGTATGAAATGATGTTTGCCATACGCAAGGCTTTGGAGAAAAGTAATAATTGGAGCGAGTTTCAAAAGAAACTGAGCAGAGACAAAATTCATTTTTCTATAAGAACAGACAGCAAAGGTAAGCCATGTGGTATAGTCTTTTCACGTGGCGAATATACATTCAGCGGTTCAAGGATAGACCGTAATCTGAGTTATTTTAAAATAGCTAATATGCTAAACAAATATGAGAACAGTCTAGATACATCGAACAGCTTTGGAAATACCCAACAAGACAAAATCCAGGAGCAAGAAAAGGATACAGTCACACCAACAGAACATGAGGAAATATATGAAAACGACGTTACTTCTCCTACTGGCAATTCTATTATAAATGCTGTTGCAGATTTACTTCTTCAGCCTAATGCAGTAATATCTTCAGGAGGTGGTGGAGGAAACAGTAACCAGTTGGATGATGATGAAAGAAAAAGAAAAAATCGTGAACATATTAGAAGTAGAAGAAGATGATAAAGAAAGAAATTGAAGGAGCTGCTCTCCTATCCATATATAATGAACTTAAAGATGAAATAAAAGCCATACGGACAGACATTCAGCATTTGAATATTCAACAGCCACAGCAATCAGAGAACAATCAAGAATTAAATTCATTGTTGAAGAAAACGATTGTAAATGCTGTTAACGACACTATAAATGCCCACATAAACAGTAGAGAAAACTATGCTGATGAAGTCAGTAGAAGATGTAAAAATACTATTGATTTTGCAATTGAAAGGGAAACCAAGCTGGTTGATAATGTGTTATTACCCAATCTTTCCCCTATTATTCAAATCAATAAAAAGGTTGATGCCATAAATGCAAGGCTTTACGGAATCGAAAATTACATACAGAAGATACCAAAAGATAATATAGGTAATACCAACAATCACAGATTTCTCTGTATAATGTTGATTATTATTACTTGTATATTTTGGATATTGGGAAATTTTCTTTACATGGATTTAAATCAAAGGTATAATGAGTTAAAGGAAAGGCATGAAATGGTTATGAGGAATATTAGTTCTGATAAAGACAAGAAATAAAAATGGCCAAGTATATTCAGTATGCTATACCCTCTAATAAAGACATTGAGCATATGGTCTTACAGACTAAAATTACGTAATAGCTTCTAACCTCAGTTTCTTATAAAAAGAATTATAAAGAACAACGAGCACCAAGCAGTAATATTTTTTACAAGATTTTATCTTGCTATATTTCAAGATAAAATACCAAGACATTTTAATCAAAACGCCTCGGTATTTTTACTAAAATTTACTATCATTTACAAGCAAAACATCCAATATTTATAAAACACTGATAATGTGACATTTACTACAATAATACTAATCTATAGAGAGTAATCGATTTGTTGTAAAAATTCTATACAATTTAATTGTTTATTTATAGAATCCGCAAATATACATTATAGATGGACTTATTTGGATAATCAGAGTTTAATACGAATAAAACAGATAAAGATATAATGCTTTTTTAATATATAGTACAATATAATTGGATTAATTCGCAAATCCATTTGCATATTACTCGTAGATTTTGGACGTTATCTCGACAAATTTTATTAGATTTGCATTATTGAAGTAATAAAAACATAAACATATGGAAAATCACATACAAAACAGCGTTGTAAACTGTTGCCAATGTATTTTCCTCATAGAAATGATTTAAGATGGAACAGAATAAAGAACTGAATCGGCTAAAAGTGGTTCTTGTAGAAAAGAAAAGAACTGCTAAGTGGTTAGCTCAAGAATTAGGTAAAGATGCTGCTACAATCTCCAAATGGAACAGTAACACCTCTCAACCTTCACTTGAGACACTTCGTAAAATTGCTGACCTACTTGAAGTAGATGTCAGAGAATTATTAATTCCATCAAGATAGAAATAGCTATATGATAAATTATTCTCCTGGACAGCGCATTACAGTGCGTGGTGAGGATTTCCTGATAACCAATGTAGACCGCAATTATAATGGCGGTCATTTGTTGCATGTGAAAGGTCTTAGCGAATTAGTACGAAATCATAGTTTCATATTCGATACTGATTTAGACGACAACATTGAGATTGTTAATCCCGCCAATGCCCAAATTGTAAGTGATAATGACCCACGTTGGCGAAAGACCCGTTTATTGATAGAATCAGCTTTACGTAGTAATGCATACTTCTCAAAGAAAATAACTATTGCACAAGGAGGTGCCTTTGATATCGCAGATTATCAGATGACACCTACTCTTAAAGCATTTGAATTACCTCGTCCACGTCTTCTGATTGCAGATGGTGTAGGTTTAGGTAAAACTATAGAGGTAGGTATATTCTTGGCAGAAATGATTCGCCGTGGGCGTGGCAAAAGGATTCTGGTCTGTGCCTTGAAAAGTATATTGGCACAATTCCAGGAAGAAATCTGGAATCGTTTTGCTATACCTTTAGTGCGTCTTGACAGTATTGGCGTCGCAAAAATTCAAAACGAAATTCCTCTTAACAAAAATCCGTTTGACTACTACGATAAGACCATCATCTCCATTGATACACTTAAAAACAATGGACGTTTCCGCGCATGGTTAGAGAAAACCCATTGGGATATCATTGTGATTGATGAATGCCATAAAGTGGCAAACGATAGTAGTCTTCGTGGAGACCTTGCTCAGTTCCTGGCACAGAAGTGCGATTCAATGATACTTACTTCAGCTACGCCTCACAATGGAAATGCCGAGTCATTTGCCAACCTGATGCGTATGCTTGAACCTATATCCATACCAAGGAACGGAGAATACACCAAGGAAGACATACAACCTTATTATGTTCGTCGCTTCAAGCATGATATATCCGATGAACGTATCCGTAGTCAGTTTCAAACCCGTGAAGTAAAGAGTATTCCCGTACAACTCACTTCAGAGGAAGAAGACATTTTAAGCCTCCAGCATACACGTTTCCGTTCACTGCATGACGAGCAGAGGAATGATGCATTGTTTGCCTTAACCGTGTTTAAGAGTTATCTATCCTCTCCTGTCGCTGCACTCAGAACCTTGGAGGAACGTTCAAAAAAAGATGACAGTGATGAACTCATGCAATTGACTGAGCAGGTAAGATCATTGGTCGATAGAAAAGAAGATAGCCGATACGATGCTTTTAAAGCTAAGTTAGCAGAATTGTGGAAAGCAAACCCCAAGGAACGAATTGTTATTTTCACAGAACGTATTGCAACCATGGAGTATCTGCAAAAACGCATTTGCAGTGAGTTTAAACTGACTGCCGAACAAGTAGTACGTTTCGATGGTTCACTTTCAGATACCGAACAAGAGGAAATGGTGAGCGACTTTGCAAAAGAAGACAGCAAGGTAAAAGTCTTTATCTCGAGCGACAGCGGCTCACAAGGTGTCAACCTCCACTATTTCTGTCATATCATGTTCAACTATGACATTCCTTGGAGCTTAATAACATTGGAGCAGCGTAATGGCCGTATTGACAGATATGGCCAGAAACAAACACCTGTCATCTACTATATGGTTGCCCAAAGTGATAATACAGATTTACGTTCTGATTTCACGATTATAGACAAACTCAGAGCGAAAGAACAAGAAGTTCACGATACACTGGGGGATGCTATGAGTGTAATGGAACTTTATAATGTTCAGAAGGAAGAAGAAGAAATTAAGAAAGCTATCATGACGGGTGATACAGAGGTTCTTGAACCTTCTGCAACTCGTCGCCGTGCCCGTGGCGGTTTTAAGAAAGCCGATGCTGTAGTTACGACTCCTGCAACAGAACGTTTGTCAAGTAATATTTACGAAAGAAGATTCTCTTTATATCCCGATGATTTAAGTTACTATAAAGACTTGTTTGCAGAGCTTGAGGCTGTTGGTAGCATACATCACGGTGATGTTGTGCTTCATGAGGATGCAACTGTTCCTTATGTTGAAGTGAAAAACAACGAGGAGTTAAGAGATGTACTTTACGACATACCTAAAGAAGCTTTTCCTCGTGATAATATATTCCGTTTAACAATGGATAAGGCATGGCTGAATAAAAGTATTGCTGAGTCACGAAAGAGCACCACAAGTGAGTGGAGTAAATTCTTACCACTGTATGACATTCACCCTATTATCAATTATTTGCTAACAAAATTTACAGCATCGCTCCCGAAGACACAGGCCATGTGTGTGCGCAGTACAACTCTGCCACAAGGGATGAGTTATTATCTGTTCTATGGAAGTCATGGAAACGGATTGGGGCAGAATTTAGTGAGCAAATTCTTTATTGTTCCGTTAGATAAAGAAGGAGCTTTGCGTGAACGTCCCTCATCACTCTATGACTTTACTCAAAAGTATCCTATACTGACACAATTCATGCAGGGCTCGACTGATGAAGACATAAAAGTGATTGAGTCAAATCTAAAGAATGCAATAGATGAAGGATTAGTGAAGTATATGTACGATGCTCAAGCCAAAGTTGGTGATGAAATGGAGAAACAACTCAATGCATATAAAGAGAAACTAAAACTTTGGGCTAATACCGCCAACACACTTTTCCCGGATGAGGATGTCACCCTGACACGTCAGAATTTATACAAAAAAGAGCAAGAAGAGATTCATAAAATTACCGACCAATCAAGTCAATTTTATCAGGACCTGTTCTCTCTTGATAATGCAGAACCATATATGCGCCTTTTGGCCGTATTTCATAATCTTTGATAGTTATGGCAGATAATATAACATACAGGTTTATACAGAACGTGGGAGACTACTTCCCCTCAGGTTATTTCACTGATGATTTTATAAACAAAGTACAAAGTTGTGCAGGATACAGTGCTGATGATATGAAAGCGCTGTGTAGTCCTTATGTACAGATACGTGGAGAATACGAAGAATACAAAAATTTCATTATCAATGCGCACGCCCGTAAAGAAGATGAAATTAAGCATACACATGACTGGCATACCATGCTTTTGAAAAAGCTTGGTTACGATACAGAGAATGCCTATCAAGAACCTTACGTCGTGAAAGAGGGAGGTCCTGACGCACCTACAGAGATTATCCCTGTGCGCCACATCATTCGCAGCGGTGACCAAAATTCCATGCTTATCATGGAGATGCAAAACTTGATAACGGTCAACGATACAGAACCGGACGGTCTGTTCAAACAACAATATGAAGATGAACGTGCTTCTAACGAGCAACGATATTATACAGGACAATGGAGACAAGTAATTCCGTCCCGATTCCTTGATCGTGAGAAGTATCGTTTTTCTCCAGCCATTATCAACAAAGCAATTACACAGATTTTCCTGATGCCGGAAGATAGTCGTCCTCACTATATTCTGATGCTGGCAGGTAATACGGTTTTCCTTTTCGACCAGGAAAAATGGGCCAGAGGTTCATATCTACAGCTCTCCCTTGACGAACTATATTTTCAAGCTCAAATAAAGAACTATCGACTTCACTATGCCCTCTTCCATCTGCTGTGCTGCAAAGAGACACTTGCGGCATATGGTCAGACGGTTTTGATGGATACACTTATTGAAGAAAGCTATAAGAATGCTTACGAGGTAACCAAGGATCTAAAGGAAGGGGTAATCTTTGCCGTTGAGACCTTAGCAAACGAAGCACTCTATTATATGCATCATGTGGCAAACAAACCTTTCGGTAAATATATTCAGGAAACAGATTCTTATGATGAAACCGACGATGATTTTGAGGCAGAAGTTAAAGACGACTGTCTGACCATTGTCTATCGTTTGCTTTTCCTTTTCTATGCAGAAAGTCGTGAAGAACTGGAAATTCTGCCTACTGGAGATGAGGTGTATAAGCAGGGATATTCTCTTGAATCATTAAGAGACCTCGAAATGATGCGCCTTAACTCTCAGTCCAGTCGCGATGGTTATTTCTTTGATGATAGTATACACCATCTGTTCTCTTTGCTTGCAAAAGGTCATCATGTTGATCTGTCACCATCGAACAATAAAAGCTTCCGGGTACGTCCCATTGATTCTCCTCTATTTAACGATAAGAATCTACATCATTTGGGAGATGTAAAAATCAGAAATATCAAATGGCAGGAGATAATCCGTGCGCTCTCCCTGTCAAAGAAAAAGAATTATTGTGGCCGAATCAGTTATGCAAACTTAGGTGTAAACCAATTAGGCAGTGTGTACGAGAGCCTGCTTGCTTATCGTGGTTTCTATGCAGAAGAAGATTATATTGAAGTACACAAGGCTAATGAGCCACAGGATGGAACATTCCTTGTTCCTTATAGCCGCATGAGCGATTTTGACATCTCAGAAGTTCTTTGTAATCAAGAGGGCGAACCGATTATCCTACCCAAGGGAACGTTTGTATATCGGTTGAATGGTCGTGACCGCCAGAAGTCGGCCAGTTATTATACGCCGGAGGTACTTACCCGCAGTACGGTAAAATACACACTGAAGTCCATTATCGATGAGGTCCGCGAAAACAAGCGCCGTGCTACTGAATTGCTGGAACTAAAGATTTTGGAACCGGCCATGGGTGCTGCTGCTTTTCAGAATGAGGTTATCAACCAATTGTCTGAAGCCTATCTGCTTCATCAGCAACGTCAGCTACGGGAAAAAGGAATCCACAACTGGCGTATTGCCCCAGACCATTACCGTGATGAATTGCAAAAGGTAAAGGCTTACATTGCAACTCATAATGTTTATGGAGTGGACTTAAACCCGACTGCAATCGAGTTGGGTAAGCTATCTCTTTGGCTTAACGTCATCCATAAGGATATGGAAACTCCCTTCTTTGCTAATCGGCTTACAGTTGGTAACGCCGTGATTGGCGCCTGGCTGAAAGTTTATAGCAAGAAAACCAGTTCTATGGCATATCCGACCGTTACGGTTCCAAATTAAAACCTAACAAGTGGTGGGAATGTGCTCCACATAAGGTGAAATTCTTCAAGAACAGTGTAAATCGTTCGGTGAACGAAGTGTATCATTTTCTTTTACCTGATGCCAATATGCTGGGCGTACGCAGCATCAAGGAACAAAAAAAACTATACCCTAATGAAGACCGACGCATGACAACTATTCTGAAAGACTGGACAGCTCCTATTAGTGCACATGAGTTTCAGATACTACAGCGTATTTCAGCTAAGATTGACATCTTACTGAAAGAACATTTTATTGACCAGCTTACCATTGAAAAGTATACCAACAACCGTAAAGAAGTGTGGGATGGCATTGACCACTCAGCGCAAGAATCGTTATTTAAGATTGAGGAACAAGTTGAAAGCTATGCTCAGAAACAAAGACTGTACGACACTCGTTATGGTCACAACAACGCATATCGCAAACTCAAACTTGTGATGGATTATTGGTGTGCTCTTTGGTTTTGGAGTTATGACGATACTCTATCACTTCCTACACGTGAAGAATATTGGAAAGATATCGAAGCACTGTTGGCAGTTGATAACGAACGACTAGATCGCCGTACACGTTTGGCCTTAGAACGTACAGGGAAAGGCATGTTAGCTGAAGATGATACAGAGTTTAATCGAATTACAGACGAAGAAGCTCAGATTGTGGCTCGTACCCAAGAAGAACTTCTCACTGAGGCTCGTGGAAGCCGTTCTCTTTTTGCTGACGATGACCCTATGCGATTCAAAATAGTAGCTCGTCTGTCAGAACGTTATCATTTCTTCCACCCGATGCTGGAGTTCCTTGAAGTATTCTGGCTACGCGATGGATTTGACATTATTTGTGGTAACCCACCATGGCTGAAGTTGGAATTTGATGAACAAGGCATTATCTCAGAAAAATATCCAGAAATAGCTATCCGTAAGATTTCTGCACCTCAAGCCAGAACTATGCGAGAAAATTTCTTTACCGCATCACCTCTACTCAAAAAACTCTATAATGATGAAGAACTAGAAAATGCCGGTTCTGCAGCATTTACGAATGCATATTGCAACTATCCGTTATTGGAAGGTCAACAGACCAATCTTTATAAATGCGTTCTGGAGAATGGCTTTACAATGTTGTCTGATAAAGGTTACATGGGATTACTACACCCTGAAGGAGTGTACGATGACCCGAATGGTCAGCCCTTACGTAAAGATTTATACAGACGTTTAAGATATCATTTTCAATATCAAAATGCTTTTAATTTATTTCCAATAGGTCATCGAGAAAAATATGGAACAAGTATTTATGGTGGATATCAAGATATTAGTTTTTATAGTATTAATAATCTTTTTACCCCACAGACTATCGATTCTTGTTTCGCACACAATGGATATGGTATTTGCGGAGGAATAAAAATTAATGGAGAGTGGAACACAGCTGGTCATCATGATCGTATTGTTCACATTACAGAAAAAGAATTGAAGGTCATGGCTGATACATTTGAACAGGGAGCAGAGGCACAGTCTGCCAAACTTGTTTCTATTCATACCACCCAAACAATGGAGATTTTAAAAGCTTTTGCCGCATTTCCTAAACACGTTGGAGAATTTAAGCCTAACATACAAGAATGCTATCACGAAACAGGCGCAGTAGATTCTGGCATTATTAAACGTGAAACATTCTATCCTAATGTAGATAATTATGAGATGGTGTACAATGGGCCACAAATATATGTAAGTAATCCTAGTTATAAAACACCAAAATCTATCTGCAATACAAAAGCCGATTATGATACCATTGACCTAACATCTGTTTCTGCGGAATATATAGCTAGATCCAATTATAGACCTATTATGCCGTTAGCTGAATACAAGAAGCAAGTACAAGGGTTTTATATTGGCCAAGATAGTATGGGTAATGCAACGTATGATAACTGGATTGATTATTATAAAGTAGGATTTCGTAAAATGATTAACCTTTCGGGTGAAAGGTCGTTGATATGTGCTGTCCTGCCACGCAGGACAGCACATATCAACGGTGTTATCTCTGCTACTTTCAGTAGCAGAGATAACACCGTGGATATGGCTGCGCTTTGTGCATCATTACCACTAGATTTCTTTATGAAAACTATTGCCGCACAAAATCTGACTTCAGTTCGTATGCAGGGATTTCCTCTTGGAGTTGATAAGAAATACAATTCTGCACTTCGTTCAAGATGCCTCCGTCTAAATTGCGTTACCAACCATTATGCCGAGCTTTGGCAGGAAGTATGGAATCCCGCATATAGAGAAGAGACCTGGAGTATAAATGACCCACGTCTCGCACCATGGGATACTCTTACAGAGCAATGGAATCACGACATTCCATTGCGTAATTACTTCGCGCGTCGTCAGGCACTTGTAGAGATTGACGTGGTTGCAGCAATGGCTCTTGGGCTTACTCTTGATGAACTAATCATGATGTACAAAATTCAGTTCCCAGTATTGCAACAAAATGAACAGGACACATGGTATGATGTTAACGGACAAATTGTTTTTACATGCTCAAAAGGACTGACTGGTGTAGGTCTTGATCGTAAAGGAACGCCAAGATCAGGTATTTTAGGCTGGGAAGATATTCGAGGAGAAGCTATTTCCGATGAACATGGTAATTTCATCGGCTATCAAGGCACAACTCCAACTTATACTCATACTATCGATTCTGACAAAAGCGAACTCTACGGTGGACAGAAACAAACTTTCGTTGCACCATATACCAAGTGCGATCGTATTGCTGACTATCGTACAGCATGGGCACATTTTGAAAAGATATTTAACAAGTAAAATATGGCAGATTTTAAAGAACTGATAGATAGTATAAGAAAAGAACAAGTAACATTGTTTTTGGGGTCTGGCTTTTCTCGTAAAGCTGGAGCCCCAATGGCTAATGCTATTGTGACATCCTTGAAAGAGTCTATGCCTGTTGACATAAAAGATGATTTTCGAGATGAGACACATTTAGACTTGATTTCTGAAGAGTATGAACAGATTTATGGTCGAGAATCATTGATAAACAAGTTAGAGGAAATCTTCAAATTTATGCCGACTGATACTTCGGATCACACATGTTTAACTAAAATACCACATATACGACATATTATAACCACAAACTATGACACATTAATTGAAGACGCTTTTGGCCCAGATAATTGTTATGTGGTTAGGACAACTGATGATTGTGTTAATTTGCCAAAAGACAAGACAATCATATATAAGATACATGGTGATTTTACGAAAAAAGACAATATAATACTAACTAAACAAGATTACACTAACTTCTTTAGCAGTAACAACGAACCTCTTCTTTGGAAGTATATACAGAGTCATATACTAACAAATGATATGTTGTTTATAGGTTATAGCCTTGAAGATAGTAATATCTTTACGCTAATTCAAGAGATACGCAAGCAGGTTAAAGTTGATACAAGAAAATATTTTCTCATTGCTCCAGGACTTTACCATCATAAGATTGAAAGACTAGCAAAAACGAAAATTAAATACTTTAATGCTAAAGCAGAGGACTTATTTTCTGTCTTATTTGAAACATTAAACAAGAAGATAAAATCGGATTATCAAAGAAAGTATATATGCTTGGATACTTTTAGACGATATAGTAATCAGCACTTTTTGCAGCCAATAGTAGAAGAAGGTCAAAAAGAAAATAAGATTATTAGATTTGACTCTACTGGAAAAACAGATGTGAAGATTAATGTTTCCGGACTATCAAAGGAAGTAGCAGAAACCATAATGAGTCAAGATACCACATTATACAATTCATTTTTACCAAGAACACATATCCCTGCATATATGATAACTCAGGATATGATGAAGGAGTTAAATATAAGCATTAACGGCCTTACTATTGCTGATTATGATGATTGTAAAAATCTATTCATCTCTCCTACCGTGGAGACAATAAAGACAATCATTACAATACCTAGCATAAAGTTCAAGGAGAAGATAAAATTACAAAGATATAATCCTAACAAGGAGCAAGTATGTCTTTTACTGGAAACTGAACCATATACCTTCAAGTTAGTTTTCTCCTTCTTGCCGAATAAGGTTCTGAATTGCACTTGCAATGTCAATTTAAAGGAGAATTGTAAAAAGCTCCAAGAAGCTATTAAATGGATGGATTTCGTCATTGCTCTATGGAGCCAGGAGGAATTTATCATAAAAGCATTTGACAAGGTTCCTATCCGATTTCCGAAAACGAGTCTTCATGAACTAAAACAGTTCAAAAAAATAAAGAAATACTACGAAAACACAAGTGACATAGAGGACTTGTATAACGTTGAATTTGAAACCATCGAAACTTACTCTGAGGATAATTTTCAAATAAGTGAATTGTTAATTCATTCACATCATGAGCATAACCTTAGAGAGAATATGCTTGGTCAAGAATGTACAGTGGAAGTGGGACAAGAACAAGAAGGCGTATGGGATGAAATTAAAGTTGGAGAAACGAAATATAGCCTTGCTTTAACTCAATCCTCATTGGAACAAATAGTTTTTAATGGTCAAAAATTCAATATAAAGAATAAAAACACTATAATACCACAATGCCAAATACTTGAGATTCAAAAAGAAAATGGCAAGATGAGACAAATTACATTCAAGATTCTATCAGAATATGTATTTATAAAATATACGAACCGAGCATTAACTGAATTTGAGGAGTTTAGCAATTTGAAAAAATAAGTTGAATCTGAAATTTTGAGGATACTAACAACTTAAAATAAATTATTATGGCATATTTCAAAAATAAATATCAAATGCAGAAAGCTTCTGATGAAGAAATTCGGGAGTTTTTTGCTTCAACCATATTTGAAGGCACCTTTTCAAATGAAGTAAAGAGTAATAATCATGCAGATTATTTCAAAGGGCACATTCACTCGATCAAAGTTAATGGTGAGCCAACTAACGTAATCGGGTCATATATCAATGTGCCAACCGTTGCTAATGACATCGCAGAAGGTGAATGCACTTTTAAATGCCGTGTAAAGGATGTTGTACGAACATCTCCATCACAAATAAACTTCACTTTATCACCAAAAACGCTGAGAAGTAAAAGTGCATCTAAAATTAACCTGCGTATTGAGCCAAGGGAAGGTGAACTGACAAATGAAGATTTATTTGAATTATGGGGTGTAGATGATTGTGAGTGTATTGGATATTATCATTTTGACTCGAAATCCGGAGGTTATCTTATTGATGATCTTCGCAAAACCAATTTTGATCGCATACCACCATACCTTACAAATAAAAAGCCTATTACATTATGGCTTAAATATCCACAAAAAGATATTGAACTTGATAATTATTACCGATTTACATGGAAACTGTCTTATAAAGATTCCAAAAATCCTTATGAGATATACCTTGACAACAGATATTCGCTACAAACAATTACCCCAAAATGGTTTATAGACAAACTTTTTGAAGACAGACATAGCGATAAATCTAAAAATTTCGGCTCTGCTGCTAACTTTCTTGATACATTAAGTAAACAGCTTAGTGCCAGAGAATCTACATTCGTGTATGAGCTTTTGCAAAATGCAAATGATTACCCTGTTGAAGGGCAAATGGTGGACGTTGAATTTCATATTACAGACAATTATCTGTTATTCCTACACTCTGGAGAGAAGTTCAATGTGAGAAACATATCTGGTATTTGTGGTATTAACGAGAAAGAAAAGATTGCAAATAGAAAAACCATTGGTTACAAAGGAATTGGTTTTAAGACCGTATTCCTCAATAATCATTATGTGTATTTGAGAACTGGAGATTATTCTTTCCGTTTTGACCAAGGAGAAACTCCAGAAAAGAAACGTGGAGGAAGAATTAAGCGTCAGGATGCCCCATTCCAAATTTTACCTATTTGGACTGAGCATGATGAGGTATCTCCTGAGGTGAATTCTGTTTTTGATAAAGCTGCGCCAAAGTTCCAGGTAAAAATTGCATTGCGACCAGATAGCCCAAGGATATTACATTCTGGACGAAATTCTTATGAGAATCTTTTCCGGGAAATATTTTCTGATTCTAATATTATCCTTTTTATTCCTAATATCAATTCTGTCCGTGTATTCATTAACGGTAATGAAGAACGTGCTTGTTATCGTAACAATGAAGAATGGATTGTAGGTGATTATGAAACAGAAATAGATCCTATCCTACAAAGACGTATCAACAAGACCATTAAGAAGGGAAAGAGTCGTATACCTGAAAAATATACTGATTTTGACTGTACAAGGATATCATTTGCTTGCAAGCATACCGGTGCAATAATATCACAAATTGATGATGCAACCTTATATTGCTATCTTCCAACTGGAGCTTCGTGGGGATTGCCATTCCTTATGAATACGGATATGATTCCTAAAGGTGATCGTAACGACATTGAAACCGAAGTCGAGCTCCTTGAACTAGAAGAAAGCGATTTGGAAGAGAATGACAATATAAACTTGGAGGATATAAAGGGGAAAAATGGCGAAACCAATTTCAATGAAGAATTGGCCTATGTAGCAGGTTCAAAGCTATTCATTTGGATTCGTGATTTGCTTACCTCAAAAAAATATCAACTTGGTTCTGTTTTTTCTTTGGTTCCTGATTTCAAGAAGTGTAAGAGAGAACATAAAGATTATTCAAGTTTTATAGAAAAATTTGAAGAAGCTTTCAACAACTGCATGGATACAGAAACTATCGTTCCTGTTCCTCAAGGTATCTCCCTTGTCAATAAGGTTATTTTAGATACAACTGGACTCAGCATATCTGGAATAATGTCCGATGACGAGTTCTGTAAATTCACGGGTATGAAAGATTATTATCTCCCATTGCCTATGCTACGCAAAGACAAGCATTTCAATTCTTTTTTAAAACGCTATGCTGAGGACGATCAAATTTTTGATAAAGACTATCTTAAAAATCTTGTCTCTAATGACGATTTTAAAGAATGGCTTAAAGATCAAGATAATAATAATAAGTTCTTGAGCTTCCTTCTAGGTAACGATTATCTGGAAGATTACTTTGATGAAACCATATTCATAGAAGAGGAATGTGGAAAGCTTTTCTCAGCAAGTGATTTATATTACAATATTGATGAGGAATTGAAAGATTTGTCTGCTTTTAGTTCCCATTTGTGCTATCTGTCATTCAAGACCCGTGATTTTTTCAAAGATAATGAGAAGTGGAATGAAATTATCGATGGGCGGTTCGCTGAATATGATTCTGAAAGCTTTATAAACGACACTTTGTTAAGTGACAACTGGGATGAAACTGTTAAGGCTTTGAAGGAATGGAATACCTCGTTCCATTTTTATAGTTATCTGGCTAAGAATAGTATTGTTCCAGACAACCTCTGTAGTCTGCCATTTTTCAAAGATGACCCAGAAGCGACTGTTGAAGACGATTTCCATGATAAATTTATTTTCCTTTCTTCTTCAGAAGGAAAGAAAACATGCAGTGCATCATGGTTGTCTTCTGTTTCTTTCTGTTTTGTATCATCCAAATACGATACAGCTACGCTTAATTATTTTAAAGAGAATGCCGGAGTTTTAGACTATTCTGATGACATTATAGTAAATGACATTATTCAGTCAGAGGACTATCATGACAATATAAATGAATCTCAACAGGAAAACAAGGAGACCAGTGTAGCATTTGTAAAGTTCTGTTTTGAACATGAATCTTCATTTGGTAGTGGTTCTTTACGAGATTATACTCTGAACTCTTACGACTGCGATGGAGACCAGACTTCTGTACTGTCCGAAGACCATATCTATTTCCCTTCTGCATATTTCGATGAGTACTCACAAAAAGATTGGTTGGATTGTGGCTGGATGTATAGTATAGACCCAGATTATCTCAAAGTAGATAACGATAAAGAGAAGGTAAAGGCTTTCCTAAAAAAAACTTTCTATCTTGAAGAACTTGGTGCGGAGAACTTCTATACAGAAATTGTACGTCCAAAGATCAATAATATTATATCAAACACTAGTGGTGACAACGACAGGAATGGTTTAAAAAATATTGATTTCGTTTCTTACCTCGACCAGAACTACAAACTTGTTTTCGAACAAGAAAAAGATGCAGAAAGGTTTGAAGCGTTTATATTCTTGGCTGATGCTGAAGACGGAGGATTCTATGACATAGAATCAGATGCAACCTATATATATGCCTACGACTCAGAATTGAAGGAAATTCTGAATTCTGAATGGTTCCCAGCTGATATAGTGCACATGTGTACAAGCAAATATGGCGAATCTAAGTCAATACAGGCTATCAAAGCCAAGAAGTATGATTTTGCATTTTTTTTCAACGATGTCATAGCTGAGGAACTTGATAATATCAATGACACTATAAATTCCAAGGAAGCGAGTATAGCATTTCATTCCTTCATCATTGATCGTCTTGCTGACCTTACCGACAAGCAAAAGGAGGTAATGAAGGGGGCAAAGGTTTATCTTTATGGTAATGATGAAGCAAGTGACAGATCTGATGGACATCATATATTAAGCAAGAGCGCACGAGAACTTGCATATATGGGTTTAGTTGATGTTTCCGACCTAGACATCATTGATCCAGATTATCACATAGAGGAGAACGAAGAGTATTGGAAAGTACGATTGGGAAATAAACAGTTTACTGTGACCGACTTCATTACTTGGCTGACTGATAATACAGATATGTTCTATTCAACAATCGAAGACAAGGATAATAATATTAAATTCTGGAGATGGGTTAAAGGGTGCAACCTTACTGATCAAACACTTGGAAATCTTCCTGTTCTTCCTATCTATCTTACAACAGATAAATATGTAGATTCTGATGATACAATCTACCTTTCAGATGACTATATCGAAGAAGGAGGATTAGAGACTATTGTAAGGAATTACCATCTTGATGCCTCATTCATCAGTAGTGAATATATTGCTGAGGAAGACAATATTGATTCCTGGAAAGATTTCTGGGTAAAGATGGGCCTGAGATTTGAGATGGTAGATATTCTTATCGACACAATTGACAACAGATTATCAGAGACGGATGATGTTAAGTTGCCAGCTACAATTGCAAAGTATCGCTTGAAATTAGAAGAGCACTACGAAGGAGATTTGATTTCTAATCTCCGAGATCTTCGTGTCAAGGCTCATGATGGTGAGTTTTATAGCCTATCTGAAGTTATTTATATTGATAGCGAAAAGGAAGAACCATTTAAATATATTGACATTCCAAATCAAGCTTCGTTTGCTACTGCTGACGAAAGGAAACTCATTATCGATATATTAGACAAAATTGATGGTTGTAAAATCGTCAAGCTTACGGAGTGGCAAAAAGTTAAGATAGATCGTTATCTTGAAATTCAAAATGATAAAAATAATGAAGACCTACTTCGTTCTATACACTTCCGTTTTGTGGATGAACTTGCGGCAATGTATAATGATGATAAGGATAGTTTCAAAGAGTTTGACCAGATTTCTAATGTACTCTTCTTGGATTCCGATGATGAGTTTACTGACGTCTCAGAAATGACAGAAGGTAGCCTATACAAACCATTTTGTGATTTCGAAAAATATGGTCTTGACTATGACTATATCTCTAATTCTTATTTACAAGAATGTACGAATGACATACGAAAGATGCTCAATAGAGTCTTCAAGATTCATTGCGATTTTAGAAAAGATGATATTGAAAATCTGTCAGACAGAGATTTCTCAATATATTTTTGGAGCCAGTATCTAATTAAAAGAGATACTGATATTAGTGGTATCAAGAAACTGATTGATGATAGGGAATTTGACTCTGTAGAATGTATTCCAACAAAGGATTACATGAAGAAACCCAGTGAAATATATTCTCTAAGTATATCTTCATATGTCATAAAACATGTAGATGATTGGGAGAACAAATTACCTCTAAAAGAACTTCCAAATATTGAGTATGATAAGGACGAAAATCGTACTTTATTTGGTTTATTGTTAAATAAACCATCGAATTTACGTCTGTCTTTTTGTGATTCATTGTATGCTCTTTTCAGCATTGCTGGCCAAGATCGAAGAGCTCAACTCTTGCTGTGGATGATAGAGACTTACGACGAGAAATATGATGTAAATGTTACCGAATATAGAGCAGATGAATCTGCTAAGTGGAAGAATACAAAAAATGAGGATAAACCAATTATCGAATTGTATGCTTTGTCATATAACGATAAGAAATTGGAGCAGTACTTTGGTAATCTTCCACAAATCATCAATAAGGATTACCTTCCATCCGGTCCAATTCCTTTCAAAAATGCATGTGATATACTTCAGATAACGACTATTGAACCTGAAGATTTAATTGTAGACAAAATCGGTCAGGCCTCAAAGAATGAGGTGTATAAGAAAACATTAAGAGTTTATGCATTGGTTCTTGCTGGATATGAAGATACGGAAAACTGGAAATCACGCTATCAAAAATACTGCGAGCTTATAGATGCGCTAAAGTTGTGGTGCTGTACAGCAATATCTATTAGATATAAAAAGGATGAGAAAATTTGCCAAAACTTAAAGAAATTTTATCGCGAAAAAGGTTCGGCAGATTTCTACTTTGTCAAGTCATTGGACGAAAAACGAGTATTCAAACCATTTGTAGAGAATTTTATTGAGTATTTGGGAATTGAAGCAGACAAGGACTTCGTTGAAACCGTTATGGATAGTCGTGAAGCAGCACTGGAACTTGTCCAAGAAAACAATACTCTTATGCTTAATGATACCTTTAAGGATGAACTCGATCTTTTGATTCCTGGAATTAAAAGAGAACTTAATGGTATAGAAGCTGATGATACTGATCTCGTTGATGAAGATACACGTCATACATTTACAGGTTATACAGATGAACCTGAGGATGACACTTCTGAAGATGATAATCTTGAGGATAAACTATCAACAGAAAGCATTGACATTAAGAGCACTGAAAGAGAAGAAGATCATAATAATGCAATCGAGTATCTTCGTGAAGAAGAGTACTATGATGACGATGAACGTGAAGCTATTGAAAAGTCAGATGAAGATCTTGACGAAGATGACTTCTGTGATATCACAAAAATGTACTATAACTATAATGGTGAAGAAATAGAAACTATATGTGAACACTATCGTAATGGTACTTGGGTACGTGGTCATTACCGCGATGGTTATTGGGTAAATGGCTATTGGAGAAGTTGCTCTAATGTTAGTTCTCATACACGGAGTGCAGGTTCGCATAATAATGGTAACAACTTTGAGCAAGAAGTTCCTTCTCAGAGTAATTCTACCTTATCATCAAAACCATATTCACAACATACAGATGGTAATATAGATGTGATAGAACAGAAGAGAACTCGTTCTGATAAGAGCTCTACTCACGATTATCTAACAACAAGAGAACCTAGCAAGAGGAAGTCTTCTTCGAATGCGACTCCAACAAAAGCAGGTGAAGGTACACGTTCCTATAGTGACATGAACGGATGGGGGGATTCTGGAAGTAATTATACTCCACAAGCCCCCAAACCTTACTCACCTGAAGATGTAAGAAACTTCGGCTCTCATGGAGTGACTAGAACACTTGATGTTTTGGAACCAACTATGTCCGAAGTAGCTGAGATTAACAGAATTCTTGGTGAGGACCTCTCGTCAGAGCAAATAGCAGATCAAAACTACTTGGCTCAGTTGAGATTGTACAACAATCTTGTTAAGAGAGGTATGACTCCAAATGAGAGTAAAGACGACTTTGTTCGCAACGCTCACATGAAGAATGAACATACTATTATCGGAGGCAAATATATTCATAAATGTAGTGCTGCCGGTGGCATCATGTATCTTTCACCATCAATTTGGAATAAGATTGCTGACGACAGATGCGTTGTATGTGTCTATCTCGGTGCGAAGTCGAACGAGTTTATGTACTTTAATTCGATTGATGATATTCTTGAATGGATTGGCGAAGATGACATTGTCATCAAGCTTACAGGTGAAGAAAAGGCAGATGTCGTTGAAGAACTCTATTCCGGAATTCTCAATGGCGTAAAGGGAACTGCTTATACCCTCATTAGAATTAACACCAACGAAAAGTACAATTCTCTCTTTGCTCAATTACCTAAAAATAATGAAATTAACGAAACAGAAGAAAACGAAGATGAGTATTAACAAGAAAATACAGAACTATCAATATTTCTTTTCTGATCAAGTGCGTGAAGCCGAGATGGAACAAAAGTCCATCATCAAGGCCCCAATGAACCAACTGTTTAGAAAAGAAGAAATTATTATTGGATATGTAGACCATGTAAATGACAAACTTGGTCATGTTATTATTAAATTTCCTAAAGATAAAGCTCCACGATTAAAGGTGCAGAAATCTATTATGGTAATCAAGAAAGATGCAAAGGCAGAGTTGGGTACAAATGTCACTTCTTGGGCGTGTTCATTCCTTGATTTTTGTAAAAACACTCAGTATCATTCCAATACTTCGGACTTGTTACCTCTATACTATACAAAGAAAGGCGACTTGCAATACGATTATGTTGGATGTACAGGATTAAGCACTACATTATATGATTTATTTAAGAAATCAACAGAAGCTGGAAAATCATTATCAGTAATTGTATTCTCGCCTTTTCCACCAGTGGATTATTTCAATAATCTAGTTAATTTTTTGGATGTATACCATTATCTGCCAGAGCAGATGATTGAACCTAAAATCAATTATGAAGATTGGCATCCAGAGGAGCTAGAATACAACCCTGAGAATGAAGCCGCCATCCCCGAAAGGATCCTTCAAACCTTAGAGGAGGAAAATTGCTGCATTCTTCAAGGCCCTCCTGGAACAGGAAAAAGTTATACTATAGCTCACATAATAGCAAACTATCTTACAAATAATAAGACAGTTTGCGTTACAACCATGGCTAACAAGGGGCTCATTGAACTTATTCAACAACCTCCACTTTTGCCATTTCTTAAGAATGGAAAAATTTCCAAGTCTAATTTGTCTGCAGATGAAAGAATAACCGTGCCGGGATTGAAACCAATAAAAAAGGGATTCATTATACCAAATGGAGAACTTTTTTGTTCAACCAATTATGTACTATCTCAGGTATATAATACAGAAAATCTATGTAATGATGGTTTACCAACATATGACTTGGTTATCATAGAAGAGGCTTCTCAAGCTTATCTTGCTTCTATATTGGCATTTAAAAAATTAGGACATAAATGCCTTATCGTTGGTGACCCAATGCAACTACCACCGATTGTTAGTAATCCAACTAAGGAGGTGTATAATGCATGGAATGCTAATACCCAAATAGAAGGACTTAAAACATATGCTTTAGGAACGGATGTAAAATCATATCGAATAATTACAACTTTTCGTCTAACTAAGGCAAGTGCAAAGTTGACAGGTATATTTTATAGTAATAGATTTAGATCTGTACAGAAGGAAACTGTCAATTTTAGCTTATGTAGTTCACATCTATTCCCATTGGGGGGTGGCGCGATTTATTATTATACCCAAGATTTTACAAATGGCATAGTCTCTGGAACAGGTCTGAATATTGTAGGCAAAGTAGTTAACGAGATTTGTAAAAACTATCCTAATAGGTCTTTGGCTATTATTTCTCCATTTAATGATACTGTAAAACAACTTCAAAAAAGTTTTTTAACAGACTCTTCATTAGATGATTTTACTATTGAAACTATTGATAGGATTCAAGGTATGACTGTGGATTATGCAATTTTATATATTCCTGGTAGAAATCCTGGTTTTGCTCTAGATGAGAGAAGATTTAATGTAGCAACAAGCCGTTCACGAACTACTACATTAATTGTGTCGGACATACCACTTACGAATATGCATTCGATTTCTCCAAAAGTAGCGTCATTCATTATGAACTGTCAGACATTGGATGAAACGAGTATTATGGATTGTCATGAATCAGAAAGTCTATATGATATTATTGAGCGAAATGAGATTAAAGCTATCTATCCCGGTCTAGAACATATCGTAGACTTACTTCTTGACAACAATATACATTTCAGTACAGATGGTGATGTAGATTTATTAGATTCTAATGATTTAGTTATAGCGACAGCAGGTATGATCCTTAGAGATTACAAAATAGTTATAGATCCTATTGACTCAGATTCTGTTTCAATTTTCAGAGCGGCAGGATATAGAGTCATTGAATCTTCACAGTTTAATATTTCCATGATAAAATAATTATACGATATGCTTCCACTACAACAAGCTCGCGAAGTACGTGACTCGATTATAGAGTACATTAAAGCCACATTCAGATTCAAAGAAAAGGATGTAAGCGATGCGTTCTATCGCTTTATAGAAGATAAGAATGATGGATTATTCAAAGGACCTTTCATCTCTTTGAAAACCCCTTTTGTGTCTGCTACAGAAGAGGAATGTGCCAATATTCCATTAGATATAATTCCTTCATTTCCTCCCTACAAGCATCAGCTACAGGCTTTTCGGCAACTTAGCATGAAGAACGGTCATAGCCCGGAACCTACACTTCTTACAACAGGTACTGGCTCTGGTAAGACTGAGTGCTTCTTGTATCCTATACTTGACTACTGTTATCATTGCAATCAGTACGAACGCCAGACAGGTGTAAAGGTTATTATCATGTATCCGATGAATGCACTTGCCAGCGACCAGGCCAAACGTTTGGCTGAGACAATATGGAATGACCCTCGCCTCAAGGATAAAGTAACTGCCGCTCTTTTTGTGGGTGAAGGAGTTGATGCGAAAGAATATCCACGCACAATGGGCTCTGACCATATTATTGAAAATCGGGATGCTATCCTAGATACGGTTCCGGATATACTTCTCACTAACTTCAAAATGTTGGACTACGGACTTATGCGGCAAAAATTCATGTCGCTATGGAAAGGAAATATTGACACGGAACAGAAGGCACTCCGATTCATTGTGCTAGATGAGCTACATACTTATGATGGTGCACAAGGTACTGACGTGGCGAATCTGATAAGAAGATTGAAATTAAAGCTCCACATTCCTAAAAGCTTATTATGTCCTATCGGTACATCAGCAACAATTGGCAGTGGTTCCGACAGCAAGGCGCGTTTATGCGAGTATGCTACGAATGTGTTTGGAGAGACATTTTTTGAAGAAAATGTCATTGAGGAACATCGTATTGCCGTGGATGATTATGTGGATGTCATTTTCAATGGCATCCCAGACGGAAAGCTGATAAAAGAATGCGTTTTCCAAAATAATGATACGGTAGATACTTATATTAGGCGTATATGCAAATACTGGCTGAAGAATAGTGAAGCCTCTCCTATTGAGGCAGGAATATTTCTTCGCAAAATGGGTATAGTACGGGATCTTCTTTTTGTTCTTAAAGATGGAATTCTGTCTATTGATGAAATTCAAAATAAGCTTGAAGATAATACTGAGTTTCGCAGACTTCGACAGCAACACAATGAAAAGACCTGCAAAATAGCAATAGAAAATCTTTTAGCTTTAATTGCCTATTCTAAACGTCCGTTGCCTAATGGAAAAACTATACCCTTAATGTATCTTCAAGTCCAATTATGGCAACGTGAATTGAGTGGAATACTACGCTACGTACAAAAAGAACCAGAGTTCGTTTGGAGAGGAAATCTGAATAAAGATGATGAGAGGATTGCTCTTCCAATGTATTTTTGCAGAGATTGTGGTGCAAGTGGCTGGATAAGTCGCAGGCTTGCTACCGATGACAGGTATTGTTCTGATGTAAAAACCGTCAATAAGGCTTTTGCAGAACGGGAAAAAGAGGTTTATCTGCTCAATACTGAGATGAAAAGACATGAGGCTGTGGATGACTATATTAGTGAGAATGCAGTTAATATTGCAAAATATGTTAAACTAAAAGATCTTACTGAAGTAAGTCTCAGCGACAGTGACACCATACGGTTAAGAGTATGCAGCAAGACCACATCCAACAAAAACGGGAATCAAAAATTCACCCGAAATTGTCCCGAATGTAATGGAAGTGATACGATTTGTCAAATCGGTGGTAGAACATCTACCCTATCTAGTGTGGCAATAAGTCAAGTTCTGTCAAGTGATTTTGATAATGCCAATGCTTACGAACGTAAAATATTGGTGTTTACCAATAGTGTACAGGATGCCGCTTATCAGGCTGGTTTCTATGAAGCACGTACTTACCGTTTCCTGTTCCGTCAGTCAATGCAGAAATATATTAATACGCTCGAAAAGCCTGTAAATTTGGTTGAACTACAGAAGGGTTTTAAATCGTATTGGCATGCCAGATTAACAGATGACGACTATTATAATCGTTTCTTACCGGCTGATCTGGCTAAACATATTGACCTTCGGAAGAACTATAGAACTGGAGGAGAAGGTAGTCTTTTTATGGATAGTTTCAAGCAGGAGTTTGATTTGCGTGTTGACTGGGAGATTCTTAGTGAGTTTGGGTTGACAGCTCAATTGGGTAGAACGCTTGAAAAAACAGGAGCTTCTGCGACTTATTTCAAAGTTAATATTTTGCGACATGTTTATCAAGTTATGGAGCATTGGCTAAAGGATAATAACATGGAAAACATCTGGGGCAATGAATCTGGATTCATCCACTTTGTATATGGCATATTGCAGAGAATGAGGACTCATGGTGCAGTTGACCATCCTTTCCTGGAAAAATACCGTAAGGAAAATCTCACACAATGGGCCTTGAACTGGAATCGTGACGGCCGTCATTTCCTGAATAAGACTCTTGGCGGTAGTATGCAGTTTCCGAAACTTGTAGGAGTTGTGCATACTGGTAAGAACCACGAGATGCTTGATATGGCTGTAATGCGTTCCGACAGCAAAAATACCTGGTACAGCAACTATTTTATCGAAGTATTTAACGACCCATGGATAGCAAAAAACTCCTCTCTGTTCAATGATTTTATGCGCAGATTGTTCGACGCAATGACTGAAGTCGGTTTACTCAACAAAGAGGAACAAGGTGGAGGTAATTATGCTATAAATCCGGAGCATATATGGGTCAGCAAAAATGTAAAACATATACAATGCGACCTGTGTCAGTCTAGACTCTGTGTCGCTGCAGAAGATGAGTGTGCAGAAGGAACACATTGTTTGGATTATAAATGTAAAGGAACATATTCTGAAGAAACCAAACCTGAATTAAACTATTATCAGCAGGTCTATAATAGAAACCTTTCACCCCGTGTCCATGCACACGAGCATACTGGATTGCTTGACAGACATGACAGAGAAGCTTTAGAAAAAGACTTCAAAGAGCATCCGCACAGCAATTCGGTAAATGTCCTTTCTGCTACTTCCACTCTTGAGATGGGTATAGATATTGGTGATTTGAATGTAATGGGTAATACGAATGTACCACCTAAACCAAGTAATTTCTTACAACGTGTTGGACGAGCTGGACGTAAAGAAGGTGCTGCATTAGTATTGAACTATAGTCATGCTGCCGAACCACATGATATGTATTATTATACTTACCCATTGGAGATGATGCAAGGAGAAATCAGTACGCCTGGATGTTTTCTTGAAGCAAAAGATATTCTTAGAAGACATTTCTTAGCATACTGCATTGATACTTGGACTTCATCAGATGTAAACAATACTTTACCGGAAAAGATTCGTGAACTTCATTTACTGAATGATAACATTTTCAATGACCCTACATTTGTTATCAATAGAATAATTGAATTTATTAAAAACCATAAAACCATATTACGTTCTGAATTCAGTTTCCAATATGAGGATAAGACTCAGGACGCACTTAAGAAATTGTTTGAGACATTGGATGATGGTACTTTTTATAATCGGATCATTTCTGATTTCGCAATGTTGTCAAACAAGCTTCACTTCCTTGGAAAAGAGCTCGAACAGTACAGGGAACAAGAAAAACATATTCAGGCAAATGATCCACAATTGAGGCAGATCAAAGAATTGATTTCTGCTTCAAACAAACAGTATCGTCTGCTAATGAACGATAGTGTCATTGAGTTCATGACAAATATCAGTCTTCTGCCCAATTATGCTTTTCCTGAAACTGGAGTCAAGTTACAGGCAAATGTATATGCTTCGAGGGAGAAATGTGATAAAGAAGGAAATATAGCTGAGCCAAAGGCTTTTGAACTGACACGGTCTGCATCTCAAGGTATTAAAGAACTGGCGCCAGGTAATCATTTTTATACTCAAAGATTTAAACTGAATGTCAGCGGACTCAATACATTTGATTGGAAGGATTCTCTGACAGAAATGAAATACTGTTCCAAATGTGACTGTATTTCACTGAAAGGAGAAGATGGATTTAATCAGACCGCCTGTCCTAAGTGTGGTGATCCTTCGTGGGGTATAAACAAGCATAATATATTGAAATTTACCGGCGCACGAAGTGTAATGTATAACAATGATGCAGCATTGGACGACTCGAAGGAAGAAAGAGAAAGTGAAAACTACATTATAAAGCGTCATTATATGTTCCATCATATGGGAGCTACCACCTCCTATGCTATTAGAGGAGTTGGGTTTGGTATTGAGTTCTGCAATAATATGGAACTCTTTGAAGTGAACTATGGAATGAAGATGCAATCGGGAAGTAAAGTGGAAGTCAATAATGATGCCAATGTTTCTCAGAATGGCTTTATAACTTGCCGATACTGTGGCAAATCTACACCGGTACTGAGTGGAACGGCAACGGAAGAGCAACATTACAGATTTTGTACGCATAAAGACATTTCTTTTGCCGATGATACAAAAAGCGAGGTTTTTGAAACTCTTTATCTTTACCGTCACATGCAAACTGAAGCTATCAAGATTTTGCTACCTATCCAGATAATGGATGCATCATCGGCTATAGAGATGTTTAAGTCAGGTATTCAATCAGGGTTGAAAGCTTATTATAAATCGTCGCCTGAACATATCAGGATAGATTCATATTCAGAAATGAATTTGGCTACCATGAAGAAGGATTACTATCTGGTAATGTATGACACAATACCCGGTGGTACCGGTTACCTTTCAACGCTTTATAATACAGAAGAATTTTCCAAATTGTTGCAGTATGCATACGATAAAATTCACGATTGTCAATGCCAATATGAAGGTAAAGACGGTTGCTATCATTGTATTCTTACATACGGAAACCAATACAATAGAGAGTTGTTCAGCAGAGAACAGGCTGAAGCTTTGTTTGAAAAACTCATAGAACATACAAAATCATGGGAAACGCTGCCGGGTTCTGTAGGAACCATATCACAGACTGGCGTGGCTGAAGACAGTGAATTGGAATTGAAATTTATTGATTCCATTAAGACTGTAGCCCGCACCAATAAATGGGATTTTGAGAAAGTACCAGACGCTGACTCTTATCGATATGAATTAAGAATTATGGATGAAGAAAATGATATTAGATATTATATCATTCCTCAGTTTGCACTTGGTGGTCACTATGGAGTAAAACATTATACCGTTGCAGATTTTCAGATTATTTGCATGTCTGCAAGAATTAACGGTAATGATTTTAAGGAGATTGATAAATTGCCTATGTGGGCTATATTTCTTGATGGTTACACCTATCATGCTCAGGCTCCGAACATGAGATTCTATGGCGATAAAGAAAAACGCGATGGAATACGTGATTCTAAAACGCATAGGATATTTTCATGGACGATGACATGGGAAGATATTCAGCTATTTGAAAATGACAAGGAGGATTCTTTGGGACTTAATTCAATTACCCGTTTAATTGAGTTCTTAAAAAATCCTCAGATGGGATATATCAGAGAAACCGCTTTTGGATGTATCGCCGATGCAGAAAACTTTATGGGACATGGAGGTGCACTTTATCAAGGTGAAATAACGATAGATGAAAGTTGCTATGACGAACTTACCGATTTCTCAACAGACGAGGAAGTTGCTGAAGAAATTGATAAGGGTATATCATATAACTGGAATCTGCAACAGATTTATCCGGATATTGATAAAGATGAATGGATCGGATTTTGGAGACGATATAATTTACTGCAATTCTTCTCCAATACTACAAAGGTTGAACCTGTTATAGATGCGGATATGGTTTCTGTTGACCGGGATGAGATAAAGATGTACTATCCTGGACTGGAACATATTGTAGATATTCTATTGGACCATAAGATTCCATTCGGAACAGACGGTGATGTAGATTTAACCGATTCTGACGGAATTGTTTTAGCGACAGCCGGAATGATTATCCGTGATTTAAAGATAGTAATTGATCCTGCTGATGACAACTCTGAATCTATTTTTGAAGCAGCTGGTTTTAAAATATTTACAGCAGAAAACTTTGATATTAATGAAATAACAAACATATAAAATTATGAGACTGTTTTTATCAGACACTTGTTATGAATCACTTTTTGATTTGCCTAAAAGAATACAGACAAAGGTGGTCAATTTCCAGAAAAAATTCCGTGAATGCACAACTTCCAATGGTATGCACTTAGAGCCAATAGCACAGTTTAATGACAGCTCGATGCGAACAGCTCGTATTGATGACAATTACCGTGCTGTGATTGGAATTATTGATAATAATGCATATCTATTGTTTGTTGGTACGCATGAAGTTGCCTACAATTGGGGCATTAGAAAACGTCTGGTATGGAATGATCATACTCAAGCCTGTCAATTGGTTTCAGTTCAGCAAACAACTGAACCTATTGCAGAAAAGACTGAGACAGAATCTATGACGTCTTCAGATTCTGTATTTAAAGATATTTCGAAAGAACAAATATTAAAAATTGGAGTTCCAGAGGATTTAATTCCTACGGTAATGAAGATTACCTCTCTTGATGATTTGGACCCATTGGAGGATTGTTTACCATCTGATGCATACGAGAATATCTTTAATTTGCTGGATGGGGTATCCATTAATGACATAATAGCTGAAATAGAGGAAGGCCAGGCCAAAGAGAACGAAGACCAACTTCTCAGCAATAATAACAAACGTAGATTTGTTGAACTCACTGATGATGAAGCCCTTCAACGTATTCTTGATAATGATATGGAAAAATGGCAAATTTTCCTACACCCAAGTCAACAGAAGTTGGTGAATGCTGATTATAAAGGAACTATAAAAGTTAGCGGTGGTGCAGGAACAGGAAAAACCGTTGCTGCATTGCATCGACTTAAATTTTTGAGTGCCAATCCTAATGCAAAAATCCTTTTTACTACTTATACAAGAACACTTAAAGAAAACCTTGAGGACCTGATAAAAAAGATGGACATCAATCAAAACAGATGTACACTGAGTAATATTGACCAGGTATTAATTGAAATAGCCAAACAATACAAAATAAAGGACGGATATAAGGTTCTGGATTATTCCGGTAATGAAGAATCCATAAAATTATGGCGTGAGGTTCTTGAAACAGAAGTGACAGAATTTGATGAACAATTCTTGTATGATGAGTATATAGACGTTATTATCTATTTTGGAAATACTGATGCTAAGTCGTATATGATGCAACAGCGTGTAGGACGTACTAAAGCATTAAGTCGTAAACAAAGAATTGATATTTGGAAATTGGTTGAAAAGTATGTGGCACTAAAAAATGAAAGAAAAGTAGTTGACAGACTTGAGTTGTTTAATGAAACTACGAAATATCTTAACGACAATAATATTCGTCCTTATACGCATATTATTGCAGATGAGTTCCAGGATTTCTCAAATCCAGAACTTAAATTCTTACGTTCATTGGTAGCAGAAGGAAAAAATGACCTTTTCCTTACAGGTGATCCTATGCAACGAATATACAGTGGACGAAAGATCAATTTCAGTGCAGCCGGTATTAACGTGAGAGGTGTCAGAAGCCGAAGACTTAAGATTAATTATAGAACTACAGAACCTATAAAACGTGTCGCTGTAGGAGTGATAAAAGGCCAAGTATATGATGATATGGATGGCGGAACAGAGTCAATAAAAGGATATGTCTCTCTCATCCATGGAGGAGAAACACCATTATATAAAATTGTTGACAATGCAAACGATGAAGTCATGCAAATTGTAGAATGGGTGAACCAATGTACTCAGAATGATATTCTTTTAAAAGACATATGTATCGCTTCTCCAAGCATGGGATTGATGAAGGACTTACAATCACACTTGCATGTTAATGGTATTGCATATAAGGTCTTAAAAGGGACATCGAAAGTTGGATCTAACAATGGCATTTCACTTTGTACATTCCATTCACTTAAAGGACTTGAGTTTAAAGTTGTTATTTTAATGGGAGTAAATGAACGGAATATTCCATCAAAGGCGACAGACAGCTATCCTTTTAATGGAATGGATGTACTTGAGAAAAAAGAATTTCTTTCATCTAAACGTTCATTATTATATGTTGCAATAACGAGAGCAAGACAACTCGTCTATATGGTTGGTTATGGTGAACCATGCGGTTTGCTTGAAAATATAAATAAAACTATTTAAAAGCAACGGTATGAGTATGCTTGAAGATTTCAGACCACGTATTATTAATGTGACACGTAAGCTCTCAAAATGGACACTTTTGAGAATATCAAATATGTTTTACAATTTTAAGTAGAATTAATTTCAAGCCAATAATGATATTTGATAAAATATGAATATAACATATAAAGAACAATTAAGTAAGCATGTTGAAAACATCTTCATGGGATATTCGAAACATGGTCTTCACATCTGTGACATTGCTACAGGTGGTGGAAAATCATATACAATAGGTAAACTGACATGCCAATACTACCCTGAAAAGTTTGATCGCATTGTTATCCTCTGCGTTCAAAATAAACTGGTGAACAGCATGAACCGTGAAATAGACCATTTCATTAACTCTGAAGGAAGTCTTATATCCTCGTCTGACAAGATGGTAATAGAGAACAACCCCGAAGTTATCACTCAAGCCATCAAAAACGGGTACTTCAAGAAACTTCTAGAAGAAATGTGCTATCAGATTGGAGAACAGAAAAATGCAAATTACAAGGTCGATGAAATACAATACAATTACAATGCCGTCAAAAAGATATATGAGGGACTGACAGGGTTGATAAAGACTCTTGACGAAAGTGGAAAGAACGACTATATTCTTAATCATATTAACGAAGGAGAAGCAAAACTTCGTAAGGTTGTTCGTGGATTCTTCGACACCTATAAAAGACATCTCGAAAAAACTAAACAGCTGAAAAAAGTCTCTCTCGAAACTATTTTAAATAAATTCCAGTCTCTCATTAAAGTTTATCCTCAGGTAGATTACAGACGGAAAAAGGTACTTCTTATGACTGTTCATAAAGCAATGTATGGAATTGATCCTATTATTTCTGAGAAGATTTACCTGCAAGACATTGCAGAAAAGAACAAAAAGACGCTTATCCTCTTTGACGAATCCGACCAAGCTGCAGTAGCTATGCGTACGGCAATCATCGACCAATCTATTGATAATGCTGGAGGTAGCAAGAGATTTGCAAAGGGCTATAATGGTTATCTGCAATATAAGGATTTGATTGATAATCCAGAACAAATAGCCAATCAGTATTACGGAGATTTGTTAGAAAAATGTCTTAACAAAGCTAAGGATATTACAAATTCAAACTGGAAAAAAGCTGTTGGCGACATTCTTCCTTATAAAAATATTTTCTTAAGCAATTATGAAGAACTAGAAACATACAGAAGAGGGGGGTTCTTTTCAGGCCCTGCACTGAAAATAAATATCTCCCCAAAAGGAAACAATACCAATTCGTATATCTGCTATAAGAAAAACGACCGACATTTCTATCTCGTTCATGTAAAAGATGCCAGTATGCTTACAAAAGAATATGCTATGGCAATTCCGTTAGACAGATTCCTTTCTCTCATCATCAGTAACACAACGTCAATAAAAGCACAACTCAGAAAAGTCATTTCTGATTCACTGAAGAAAAGCCGGGAGAAATTCGAGGCAGAGGAAAAAAAGGTCTCTGCGAATACAGCAACAACAAACTACTATCTTGGCTATCCTACATTGGAACGGGAGATACATACTTTATTCTCTCGTTTTGAAACCACATCAGAATATCAATTTGAGCAGCAGATTAACGAATTCATGACAAACAGAAAGAACTTGTTTGTTTCTGATGGTAGTAGCAAAATGAAGCTACCCGATTTCTCCGTGTATTCCCAAGGAGTGCAACTTTATCAAGAAGAAATTGATGAGCGTGATAACCTGCACAGGGTCAGATTGTCATGCCGAGAGATTTCAACAACCCCTGAAAAGATACTGATTGATCTCGTAAACACCGACGGTACTTCTGTTGTTCTATGCTCTGCAACTGCTTCATGCTGGTCTGTGGTAAGTAATTATGACATCAAGTACTTAAAGCAAACACTCGGAGAAAAAGTTCATGTGCTTTCCAAAGATGAACGTGAGACTTTTGACTGCCTTGTTGATAAAACATACCCCTCAGTACACCAGATTAAAGTTGTTCCTCTAGAGAGGTATGAATATGATGATAAAAGAGAGAATGCGATAGTGTTGCCGGACAAATACAAGCAGATGTTCTCTCCTGACGCTTTGGAGGGAGGATTGGCAGACAGATGGTTCAAAATTACATATAGAGAACTGAAAAAGACCACCAAGAACATAAATGACATACAGTTCCAACTGTACAGGCTTTTCCAGTTTATTGAAGCATATTATTGGTTTTTCACACACAATGATATTCATAGCATGATATTCTTCCAAAACCGTACAGGAGATAAAGACAAAGATCAAATTAGCGTCCTTAGCTGCCTGATAGACGGAACTTTCAAAAACATGACTTGTACTTTGGAAGATGAAATCCCGTCAGATTGGGAAAATAAACACATCCGTATTTCTAAAGACTGGGAAGATGTGGAATCCAATATTCTATCAGAACTTAGTCAGGACAAAGATGCAAAATTGATGCTGATTTCTGCCTATGGAAGCTTCAAGGCGGGTGCCAACATGCAGTATGAAATACCCGAAGGTCTAGAATATACAAGTGGAGATAACTGGGTTAATGAAGGAGAAAAGCTAAAAAAAGACTGGGATGCCATCTATGTACAATCACCCACCTCATACCTTATGATAAATGAAGACGGCAATGAGATGACATTTGAAAAAAGCCTTTACAATGCCATGCTTACACTGATGATGCTGTATGAACGAGGATGCCTTTCCAAAGCTGATGTCACTCAGTGGCTCTATTATGCATTGTCCAATAATTTTATGTTTAGTGAGAAGCGTAATCCAGGCATAGTCAAGGATAAAGCGGCATGGGCACAAACGACAGTGGAACAAGCTATTGGCAGATTATGTAGGACAAGGAATAAGCCTTATACAACATACATCCTTTTCGATGAATCCATGAAACCTTTCTTTGATGCCTCAAATATGGAGAAATCGCTCACAAAGGAGTTCAGAGCTTTGGCGACCTACATTTTATCACATCAAGATAAAAAGGAAGAAAGAATCGACCTAGAAGAAATCATGCGATGCAATGACGCCAACTATGCACAGGCACAATTGGATCGCTTACGCAGGATTGCGCTTCGCTATACTCCTCACAAACAAGACGAGGATGAATATGATGATGACATTGAGGAAGAGGACGAACTGCCTTACAACGTAAAAATCAGTCAGATAATGTACCAGAACTACAAACAAACCATTATCAGAAAACCTGTAATCGCTACTATTGAGGATTTGAATGAGAACGACAAACGACTGACTTTTATGCCAAAATGCTATGGCAACTGGAAGCGTAACTCCGCATCTGAATTAAATTACTATTGTGATGAAAGACTCAAGGTTTGTCCAAAAGAAAACGGGAAACTGTTCCCCTATCCTATCTCACCATCCTACGTCAGGCTTGATGTGCTAATGAAAAATCCTATTATCAAATCCCATTTTGAAAAAAATGGTTTTGCAACAACTTGGGAGAAGGAGGGCATGATACTACACCCACAAATACTTGCCACAGACTATGCTGGAGAAATTGGAGAAGAGGCTTTCAAGGCAATCTTGTTACATTATACAGATTGCACTGAGAAAGACATCAAACATTTGGAAGGAAAAGATTACGAACTGGCTGATTTCGTTATCACGAATGAGGACGGAAACTATAGAATCGCATTTGACGTAAAAAATATGAATCCCAAAGTAGACCATAACGACAAAGAAAGCGACATGCCTACTACACAAAAACGAGAAATCAAACGCAAACGATTGGGATGTGAGCTGATTACGGTTAACATGCTGTACATGGATGCTGCCGGGATGGATGAAATACGTGAAATTCATGGAGTTATAGATGTGAATGGCAACATCATTCCTAGTGCTATCGAACGCATTCAGAAACTTGTAAATAAAAACAACATATGAAGTTAAACGAAGAATATATTAAAAGTCTACCACTGACAACCAACAAGATTAACGTGATTTTAGACAGGGAAGCATTCTTTTCGAGATATTCCATCGTGTCATACTATGGCACTAATAAGGAACTAAAGAATCTTGCATACGAGCAACTAGCAGACGTACCTTGTCTGTCTGTAACTGGCGTAAGGGCAAGATGGTCAGGGTTACGTTTTCCTATGGTTCACTTCTTTATCCTAATAGCCAAAGGTAAAGAGGAACAGTTTTTAAATAGCTTAAGAACATATGAGCATATCCGTTCTAAAGTCGATACATTGGAGGAGTACGACGATACACTACAGAAAAGGATTATTGCCTCTCTAGCCATCAACTCGATTGGGAAAAAGAGAAGTGATAAGATGATGTATAATGATGGAACGCTACTCATATGCGATGACAAGAATTTCAATGTCCCCAAATCCAGACAAGAGCTTGTTTGTTTGAAGATAGAAATCAATGAATATATGAATCTTACAGCCAAGACCACATCATTCTCTAACCCATCTTCATACAATGAATTAAGAAAACGCAAAAACTGCGTCTTCAAAATCGGGAAAGACATTGAGGGGTACTTATGGGAAGGGCAATCTGTGAAACCTATAGTCATAAAGGATTTCAAGGATGGTGACTTCAACCTGAAAAAACTGTATGTACAGAAGAAAAGATTCAATGACAATAAGAACAACGTTCCCTATTGGCCATATAACAAAGAGAACTATACTCACGGAAAACTATTTGCCATTTGGCAAGTAGTACAATCCGTCAATGAAGACTTTGATGGTCTCGTCAAAATTGACTTTTGTGATTTTGAAGTATTGCACTATGATGAATGCAAGACTGGTGATGATATGCTCTCACTTCTGAAAGAATATCTATCAGGAAAATGCATTTTATTTGAAGACCCTTTTGGTACTTCCGCATCAAGAGAACTGATTGATCAATTCAAGAACGAAGCTCTTTCGTTAATGGATGGCAAACTCGTTTTTCCACGAAAAGCTTCTGGAAATGACATGGTGATAAAACTGTGTGAACCTAAAGAGGAAGATGCAATTTGTACCCATTATACAAAATCCCTCTATCGGATGTCACATTCTGGTAAGGCACTTCAACATATCACATTCTACGGTAATCAAAAGGATGATAAGATAAGCAAAGCTAATACAAGAAGAATCCTCATTGAGTTGCTTGTAAAAGATTCGTTAATCAACAGAAAAATGCCCAACCAACTGACTGAACTGATAAACGATTGGAAATTCTTCCGATACAAGATTAATGAAGGCTTTGTGCATGGCGCTTCATTAGCCGTTAATATCTCAGGCACAATGAGTATAGAAGAATACGGACTGTCTCAAAACAACTTAGAAGAAGAATTCGAACAGTTTGTCCACGATAAATTAAGATATAACGACCCTGATAAGATTCGTGGTGGACGGGATTATATGGCCTTGGAGAAAAACGGCAACGTGTATCTGATTATCGATACAGAAGAGATACCAATACTCGATGCTAACCTGATTGATGATGGATATGGGAAGGTGGTCAATGAAGGAGAAACTATCTCTATGTTCAAACGCAAGAAAGTTGCGCATGAATACTTAAGAGGCTATATCGGTTTCCATTTGTGGAAGTCAGATGGTATCAATGGAGAAGCAAATGGCTCCTATTCGTACATATCAGGCACGAATAGCGAGAATATGCAAATAATGCAGAACACAAAAATGGATAAGATGCCTCGCGCACGAAGGATATTTGTCTTGAACAAATCGAATCCAGAAACAGTAGAAAACGAAATTATGGAAATCGCCTCCATGTTAAAATTCGGCTTCGGAAGATGGAATGAATTAATGACCTATCCCTTCCCTTTCAAGTTCCTTCAGGAATATCTGGATGACGCTTGTGAAACCGCTTTTTCAAAACACTGGAAAGACATTACTTACAAAGGTGAATTATAAACTATTATGCATAAAGAAACAGATATATTAAAAGATCATGTTCCATCTCCCCTAGAGATTACTGAATATGAACAAAAATGGAACACGTTAGCCGATTATGTCAATCAGAAGGAAAGAAAGATTACCGCGTAAAGAAAATCAAAAAACAGGGGACGGAGAATAAAGCCGTCCTTTTTCATTTCCCAAACGCTTTACGGAAATGGATGTCAGATGGAAAAACTGAATTTCATCCATATGAATTTGAAAAATAGGAAGCTATAGAATTCCTGTATTCCGGCTATATGGAAACATGCTTGATACCACCTACAATACATACAGAAGGAGGTACTTCAAACCTGAAGCAAGAATTCCTCAAATATGAAAGAGAGTTTATAAAGGATCTTAAACAGATTACGGAAAAACTAAACGAGTAAGTAATTTCAATGCCACTGTAAGTTCATATCTAATTCTAATAAATGATTCTTCAAAAAATGCTTCGTAAGCCTCCGGTTAAGTACGTATTTTACTATGAGGATTAGTTATAAAATGGATATAGGCTTAAGAAAGACAATATAGCCTCTTACTTACCAAGAACAATCCGAATAAATAATTCGAGGTATTAAACACAAAAATGGATTTAATATATAATTAGTTTATTTTTATGTATTACCCCAATAATAAAGCCCCCTAAATATTTTCTGTACAAACGTACCACACTTATAAATATTTGTGGTATCTTTGTACAGATTTAGATAGTAAGCAATGAAGAAACTTAATTCATACATATCATCATCAGACATGAAGGAAAAAGGGCGTGCAGCTTATTACAAAATGTTGGAAAGTGTACGCCAAGGTGAACTAATACAGGTTCGACGAGGACTGTATGCCAACATTGACCAGCTTTCAAGCAGCATGATTGACATAGAAGCAATTATACCAGGTGGAATTCTTTGTCTCTGGTCTGCATGGAGCATACACCAACTTACGACTTCTATGCCACAAGCCTATCATGTAGCCATAAAAAGAGATAGAAAAGTAGTAACACCTTCATTTCCCTCAATAGAACTTCACCACTATACTGCTTCTATACTAGAAATTGGGGTAAGCAAGATGGTTTTGGAGGATTACAATATCAGGATCTATGATATAGAACGATGCGTATGTGATGCCATTAAGTTTAGAAATAAAATAGGTATTGATGTCTGCTCAGAAATCATAGATAACTATCTTACACGACCGGAACGAAATATAAGTAAACTACTGGATTATGCCAGACAACTCCGTGTGGGCACAATCCTTGAAAACTATCTGCAAGTCAAACTATGAGTAAAGAACAAAATAAAAACTACGGAAAATCAATTCGTACAAAGCTCTTGAATGTAGCTAAAAAGGAAAATGTATTCTATCAGACTATATTGACACGATATTTTCAGGAGCGATTACTATATAGGATGTCACAATCACGCTACCGCAACAATTTCTACCTAAAAGGTGGAGCTCTTATGTATGCCTATGAACGTTTTGCTGCACGTCCTACATTGGATATTGATTTTCTTGGTAACAATATAAGCAATGAAGGTACTTCAATTATAGCAGCATTCAAGGAAATATGTTCCGTACCCTTTGAAGAAGATGGAGTGATATTTGACGTTGAGCACATTACTGCCCAAAATATCACTGAGTTCAAAGACTATCATGGAATACGCCTAAGCATACCGGTAAAAATGGATTCCATAGCACAAGTGCTGACTATGGATATTGGTTTTGGCGATGTGGTTACACCCTCACCTGTCAATCTGGATTTTCCTATTTTGCTAGAACATCTGCCTTGTGCTAATATCCTGGCATATTCTCTGGAAACAGTTATTGCAGAAAAGATGCATGCAATAATAGACCTTGCAGATCAAAGTAGTCGTATGAAAGATTATTATGACTTGCATAGAATACTGAAGGAAGAAAAATATGACCCAGAAGTTTTACAGGAAGCTATAATCCGTACATTCGAAAACAGACATACACCATATGATGAGAACACAATGTTCTTTCGTAAAGATTTTGGAATCAATCAACAAATGGAAGTAAGATGGAAAGCTTTTATGCATAAAATCACAAAGACCGCTGATCTATCCTTCTCCGAAGTTGTGGCATTCATTCAGGAAACACTTCGTCCATATTGGGAAAACATACCGCATGAATAATACAGACTATAAAATATATGAATTTCTAGAATGTAAATCTATAATCATTTCTGGGGATATTCACGGAGATTTCAATCTTCTTGTGAACAAAATGTGCGTACAATACAGGATGGAGAATACGCTTCTCATAGTTGCCGGAGACTGTGGATTTGGTTTTGAAAATAGAGGCTATTATGAAAATATCGTCAAGAAGAACGCCAAACGTATGAATAATAATAACAATTGGATCCTTTTCGTCAGAGGTAATCACGACAATCCAGCCTATTATGACGGTTGCACATTCAAGCATAAAAGATTTATTTCAATCCCAGACTACTCTATCGTAAAAGCATGTGAACACACATTACTCTGCATTGGAGGAGCAATATCCATCGACCGCTCATACAGACTTAACGCATGGGAACAGTTACAGAAGAAGCGCCATAAATCATCTCATGATTTAAGTAAAGGAATCTATGAGCGAAACTATTATTGGCCAGACGAAAAACCTGTCTTCAATGCTGAATTGCTTGATAAAATAACTGCAGAACAGACAATCGACACTGTTATAACTCATACATCACCGTCATTCTGTGAATTACAAAATAAGAACGGACTTTACAGATGGACCAATAACGATACACAACTGCTGGTAGATGTTCAGCAAGAACGGGAAACTATGGACTCCATCCACCATATGCTGAAAGAGAAGCAAAATATTACCCATTGGTGCTATGCACATTTTCATCAAAGTTGGCATAACAATATTGATGGGATTTTATTTAAAATGCTGGATATTATGGAGTTCTACGAAATAAAATGACATCTTGCAATATGTATACTAAGTGGTTATTGTTATCTAATCATATTTGGACAATCCTGTTGGATCAAAAGAATTAAAGAGTATACTTTTCCTAAACATTAAAGCCAATTTTGAATAGAGTTATATTATAAATGAGGTCCTATAGAGGCAACGAAAATCATATCTTCATAGCCTTTAACATCAAAAGCAAAATAGATTCTTGGATGGAACTTATCATACTCGATATGACCTTTATAATTTTTATCCTCCTGTGATATTTTCAAATGTGGTTCACAACACACTGTTAATTCTCCTTTTTCTGTTTTAAATAAAAATGTCATTACATCCTTCTTTTTGATATTCCCTTCCAGTGAAGCAGGCTCATCAAAACCGTATTGTCCAGAGAAATCCATAAGAATATCATTCCTGTCACTATTGGACTTGTATTTATTTCTGATAATATAAAATTAATCATTTAAACAAGCAAGATATAAAGTCAATTTTCTAGGAATAGTTTCCAGATAATTATCTTGTTTTAAGGACTCAACACAATTTTCATGAAAAACTATTTTAGGAAAATACTTTTTAGCTTCATTTATATAATTATCGGGATTATTCGGGTGATTTCCCATAATCTGCCTTCTTAGGGTAATCCATGAATCTTTAGAATAAACTATCATATATTTTTCAAATTCCATATAAGGTTTATTTTTACCAACTGGTCCATTAGCAATAGGGCTATTGATTACCAAAATGGAATTTACTTCTTTCTCATCCTTATCATATTTGCATAATTCTTCTAGTTCTTCATAGCTTAAAGCATAATCATCTGAAATATTACAAAGCATTGAGTAGAATAATGTTGCTTCATCAACATCAAGATGTTTTTGAATAAAATCCATCACCAACTCTTTCTTGTAAATCATGCAATTGTTTATCAAATCATCCGAAGTTTTGAAAACATTCTCTTTGCTGTACTTATATACGATATCAGAAATATCATATAGTAAATTCTTAATTTTTTTAACAACAGTTTCTTCTGAATCAGTTCCATTATATCTGAAAGCTTCTGAATGCAAATATAGATTAGCTATCATAATTATTTCTTCCTAATTTCAATATTTCTGCAAGTTCATGCTGATATTGGTCAAAGAAACCTTCAGGCCAATTTTTAATTTTCCCATTTTTTTCAATTTTCAATTGAGTTATACTAAAATCATAATTGAAAAAGAAAATATTTAGATCATTATTATTTAAAGAAAAATCATCTTTAAGAGCTGCAATTCTAAAACCGTTCACAATATGTTCACTATGAGTTTCTATAAAAACCTGTACGCCATTACCTGTTAGTTTAGCTAATAAGTATGACAAATTCAATTGAGCTTTAGGATGTAAATGTGCTTCTGGGTTTTCAATGATCAAAATATTTCCTTCTTTAGCAATAAGTGCACTTACAATAATAGACAAAATATAACTATATCCAAATCCTACATTATACGATTCAAATTTTCTTGATGAATTATTATTCTCAAATCCAAACTGCAATGATAGCGTAGAACTTCTTTTATTTTCATTTTTTGCATAATCTTCTACATTGACATTTCCACCATTCATTATAAACTCTATCCATTTAGTAGTTGCAGTTACTAAATCATATTCATGTTCATCATTATTGGAAATATTCATTTTAGAAGAAACCTTCTCTTTATATGTAGATAACGTATTTATTGTAAAGTTACCATTCCTGCCCACTTTATGAACTTCAGGAATTTCCATTTTTTCTACAAACTTTACAGGCCCGCACCTGTTGGCAGAAACGTAATGAATATTATTAGACCCTAATATTGAATTTATATAAGATGGTAACAATTTAGCCAATATTTTATTATCATTATTTACATTTATGTCATTCGAGCCCACAGAATCAAAGAAATCATCATTGTCAATAATACACTTACATATTTCACCAACCTTTATATCAATATCCGATAATTTATATCCAAAAGAAATATTGTGTTCAATATCATTACTTTGCAAACCAAGATTAATCTCAAATTTATCAAGATGGTCATTATTTAAAATTTCATCAAAATCTCCTAAATTAATAAGATCTCCATTTAGATGAATTTTTTCAAGACTGTTCAGATTATTTTTCTTTATGGATTGCGAGAGCATCATTATAGATTGCAGAATACTTGATTTACCTCTTCCATTATAACCAGAAAATATATTTACTTTATTGAGTTTAAATGGAATATTAGGTATGCATTTAAAATTTTTCAATAATATAGATGTTATCATAATATTAAAACCGTAGAATTATTCATTAAGCCATTTCCAATTTGAAGAAGCCATCCATCCATTTATTTCATTTTTATCAAGCATCGACAAAAAAAACACATCGTTTTCGCCCATCTTTTCTTTTATCATATCACATATTTCACTGATAGACTTAGTTCCATCATATTTTATCCACCATGTATCTCTTAATACATGTATAGAACTAGTAGCTAATTCTTTTTCAAGGAAAGAATACAATTTAGAATAATCTTTCTCCACAGTTTTAAGTTCATATGATAATTGAAGAATCATCCTATCAAGTCATTTTAAATAATAATCAATACAAAGATATAGTTTTAATTCTGCTTATCAAATTTTTTTTTAATAATATAGCATTTTCCTTAGTATGTTCTAGGATCAACCCTAATTGAATTGTATATACCGATGAGGTAATATACAATGGACTCCTTTAATTTTCAATTATAAATTACCATCAAAACACCAATTCCCTTTGCCTGCGAACAATTAAAAACGAGTACATATGGCAAATGAATAAATCACTTTTAATAAGCTGCCGCAGGCAGTAGGTTATCTCACAGAACAGATGTAACAAATCCGGCAAATGGTGGTAGCATTGCAAGCGCAGGCTTCTTCCGACAAGCATCGTCTTATTGAAATTGACGAAGTCTGTAAAATCATACGTAAGGCAAAGCCTATCATTTTATACGCTTGCACGTAAAGGACTGATTCCGGCTTACAAACGAGGTAAGAAACTCTACTTCTATGATGATGAGTTGCTGCAATGGATTGAGTCTGGTCGCAAGCAGATGCAGGCAATGTCGCTTCAGGAACAAGTAGCGGAGATAGTATATG
>OHAE01000391.1_pt1 | contig 40612 bp, 33 predicted proteins | sample 1577061 | NCBI WGS metagenome assembly OHAE01 (sample SAMEA3541535, study PRJEB24748) | human gut metagenome | biome: human gut; feature: human-associated habitat; material: faeces | place: China | collected 2012
ACAGATTGACCAGATATCATCTGGATGGCAGGTACCGGATTGACAATAATCTGGCTTATCCAAACTTTTTAGTTATCCAAACTCCTTCAGCTATCTGCGCTTAAATCAAGCATTGACATTTCAAGAGTTTGGATAATTGATGGAGAATTCAGTCCACATTAATACCAAACATGGCGGCCAGCGAACGATTGTCCGGCATAGTCCATTTCTTTTTCATTGTCTGCGTTACATTGTTTTCAAGTGATTTTATTGCTTCCCTCTTCTGCTTATCGGTAACATCTTGATAGACCATTGTTGATGTCAAACTGGCATGTCCCATCAACTCCTTGATTTCCACGATATTTATCCCATTTTCACGCCAGTGGCATGCGGCTGTATGGCGCCAAAGATGCGCATGCATAGGACTGGGAACTTCATAGCAAGTGAGTCTTGCCTTGTCAGCATGAAGTTTCATCCTTTTGCTTACAGCAGGCTGGGTCAGCTTACACCGCTGCCCATGGACAATTGAGTAAAAGAGATAATCCTCCTGATTAGGAGTTTTTCCATGGAAGAGTTTCATGTAGCGTTCGTACCATTTCATTATGCCTGATTGAAGATATACGGAACGTATTTTACTCCCTTTGCCATGGAGGATAGCGTATGGATCTTTGACATCAGTCCGAAGATCTTTTACTTTCAAAGAGAGGATTTCATCGATTCTCCCGGCAACTCCATAACACATCAGCATAAGGAAGAGATCCCTGACCCCAAGTTTTGTTGTTGTATCGGGAGCTGCAAATAGAGCCTTTACGGCATTTCTTGTCATCCCCATTATATGGACCTTCTCTTCTCTCATTTTCTTAACATGCTCTTTTGCGTTAAGATATAGTCCGGCAAAGGCCACATCTCTACCACCTATATATTTAAGCATGCATTTCATAGCTCCCATCCTGCCATTGCAGCTTGCAGGCTTTAGATTTCTGTTATCTCTAAGCCATAGGAGCCAGTTGTTGAGAACCTCGGGTGTGAAGCATTCTATGCTTAATGTAAATGGGGTATATCCTTTTTCTTCCAGATAGGATACATACAACGAGAGTGATGTTCTATAAGCTCTTTCAGTATGGGAACTACATCCCCGCATTCTTGGAACATAGATGTTTATCCAGTCGCTTATATATTCCGCAAGGTGTCTGGCCAGAAGACTTATCCCTGCACAAGATTTTTGCTTCTTTTTCATGATTCATAATTGATTAGGTTCATTTTCCGGATTGGAGGGAAGAAGGTCATCGAAGGCATCCCCACAGTTCTTTCTCAGTTTGTCTGTAAGCATAGGTGTCAAATGAAAATAACCGAAGGTGCTCTGTATGTTCTTGTGTCCCATGCTTCTGGAGAGGAAGAGTAGCTTTCCGCTGAACTCAAAGCCATGTTTTTCCCACTGTGAGATATTTGTGGTGGCATAATGATGACGGAAGTCATAAGGACGTGCTGATTCCTGGCTTATACGCGGCCACAGATTTCTGAAGTGGTAGCCTTCCCATGCCGCCCTATGGGGTTTGTCACCTGTTGACGGAAAGAGATAAATTCTCTCAGAAAACACTTTCCCGATCGCTTGATCATATTGACAAAGTAACTTCAACATGCTTTCGTGCAAGACCACACGGTGCTTGTCTACACCCTTGGATTTCTCAATGTTTACCACTCCGGTCTGGAAGTCGACGTCAACTCTCTTGAGTTCGCGAGCCTCACAAGTTCTCATCCCTGTGCTGAAAAGAAGACGAAAGAACACTGGAAGTTCAAGCATATTGATAAGTCGGGGTAATGTTCGTTTATTCTTGTAACATTCATACCAGAATATATCGCATTCTCTGAAGAAACGCGACAATTCGTCTTTCGAGAAGAAGTGTGGTACCAGTTCAACCGGCACATTTGCGTAGCATCGTAAGATGGTTACACCTGTTTTATCACGGTCACGAAGATAGGATACAAAATTCCATATGGGAGTAGTGCGGTATCGGCAGGAGTTACCCTTTTCTGTGGAACGTGGCTTACACCAGTCCATCATTACTTGCGTCAGTTCTGTGGATGCGGGATAATGAGAGTGGATATAATTGTCGAAGTAGTGCAGATTCTCATAATATGTATTACTCCAGCTGCTCTCTGCTTTCTTCCTGGCAATAAAATTCTCCATATCCAGGGCAAGGAAGGATTTAAACGGTCTTTCCATACACAGATACAATTAGATTGAAAAATAATTTGGAGGCATAGGATAATCCTCAATAGATAAAGCACAAGCCCTCAGATGATCAATGTCGGAGTCTGCATAGTGTTTGAGTGATTCCGGAGATCTATGACCTACGATTGAAGACACGACCTCACATGCTGTACTTTGACCCAAAAGAGTGGTTACAAGGTTGTGCCTCATTAACCGTAGCCCCCCGACCGCATTTTGTCGGATACCCGCTATCTTAAAAATCTTGGATAAAATCCCGGCGACCGTACCCAAAGATCTGTCCGTTGATCTCTGTTGGCGGAGGATAGGTCCCTCTAATTCGGCATTGGCCCTCTCCATCGTCAGATAATCGAAAAGTTCATTACCGATGTGGACATTCATTGGAAGGGACAAAGGTTCACCGGTCTTTGATTGAATCAGGCTTACAACCTCATTTCTCCAATCAACATTTCCTGTAGTCAGCGATATGATATCAGTTCCACGCAGTCCCCAGAAGAAAAGAATCCAACCAACAAGTCTGTCTCTATGAGTAAGTTTGTTTCCCTCGTCCAGAAGGACTGCTCGGATTTTTTCAAATTCTTCCTTCTCAAGATAAGGATAAGGTTTTTCACCTGACTTAATATGCGGGAGCCAATTGATGATTTTCGTGACATTGGTCTTGACATATTCTTCCTGATGATAAGTCTTGATAAATTCAAAAGCACGTTTCAAAAGGAAACAGAGAGCTTTCCCGCGTTTCTGCTTCTCTCCATCATGGAAGAACGCCAACACACTTGACTCAGAAATATCATTTAAAGAGAAAATATCAGAATCTTGGAGATAGGACAGAAAAACTATAAGCGCACGTGTTCTGGTGTATATTGATTTATCACTGATGAACTGATGGCTCAACTGTTCTTCTTTATGGAAGCGAACAAGTGCCTGGTACTCTTCTGTAAGTTCGGTTTCAACTGGTTTCCTGGGGAAAAGTCCCCCATGAGCTTTACGGTCCGGTAATTTCCCTTCTATATGGAAGCGTTTCACGTTGCCCAGGTAAACCATGAAGGCTTTGAATCGGGGTTCGTTTGGTTTATAACCTCTTCGTTTGACTTCTTTCCAGAAGATTTCCTCATAACTTTCAGATGTTGGCCCTAAGCTTAAAACTAGATTGACGCATCGCCTTGTGAGCCAGAAAGCATCCTTGTGATAGTTGTTTTTCTCCAGATGCTCAATTAACTTTTGGAAATTGAATTTTAGATAAGATATGTCCATAGGATGATATGTTTGGGTTAATATCAGCCCACAAGTTATAAATATTATCCAAACTTTAAATCCATTATCAGCGAATTATCAAGTGATTACAATAATAAGTTTGGATAACTAAAAAGTTTGGATAAGCCAGATTATTATCTATCTTGAGCTTGCCGTCTTTGAGATAATTTCTCATACGTGGCCAAAGAGTATAGGCATAAGCGATGGCTTGTCCCATGCGGCTTTTGGGAAGCACTTCCGGATAAGTTGCTTCCATCCACTTTTCTATCTCGTCAAGAATGGGGAGTGCGTGTTCCTGCCTTCTTGACATTCGTGTCTCAGGGGATATTTCCTCCACATCGGCAACCTGCTCTATCCGGTAGAGTTTTTGTATTTTAGCCAGAACGTATTCAGCCAGAGCCCTGTTTTCCTCTTTAGCTACCTCATAGTGGCGTCTGATATGAGCAAGGCAACCGACAAGATACACCTCTTCTTTGCCTTCAAAAACATTGTAGGCCGCATAACCGTCACATTGAAGATATCCTTTAAATGGTTTCAATAAGTTTCGTGCGGTTTCCTGTGAGCGGGAACCGTCATCATAATAAAAGAAGTGTGCGCGTGCGTTCCTCGCCAATCCGTTTATACTTTGTAAGATCGATGCCTTGCGGTTCTATGACGACTTCCACAACCGGAAGCCCTTCCAAAAGCTTACGGTTCTGGCGTTCTTTCTTTTTGGCAACCATAGGTGTTTGAGCTTCTTCAACTACGGATTCTTCCAATCGTTCCGGTTCTGAAGATTGAGTGGGCTGTTCAAACAGGGATAGTTGATTGGGATCCAGATGGGATAACTTTTCACTCTTACGGCCAAAAAGTTGTCGGTTTAACCACGCTACCTGGGCCAGCAGTTCATCCAGCTTGTTTTGTAATTGCTGATTCTGCCGGGTTAGCTGCCGGATGGACTCAGACTGACTGGCGTTAGTCTGTTGGAGTGTAGCTACCAAAAGTTCCAAAGTTTCTGTCTGAGTCATTATTTACAGCGATTATCAACAACACAAAAATACTAAAAATGACTGATTAAAACAAGGATTAGACTATTGATTCTCATTGTTATATTTCACTTTTTCGTAACGCTTTCAATCGCTTGAGTCTCTTAGCGGGTTCGTCATTGATCCCCTCTACCATCATGACCAAGTCACGCCATTGCATGGAATATGATTTGCTTTTCTGATCATATTCGGGCAAGCGGAAGGTCCCTTCCTCCAGCCTTTTTATATACAGGACAAGGCCTCCATCTTCCGCGTGCAGAAGCTTCATCGTGGTCCGCTGGCGGTTTATAAAGATGAATACGTCACCCAGACGAACATCGTAGCCCATTTTATCATGAATGACTCCGCATAATGAGTTCATGCCCTTACGCATATCTGTCTTGCCCGGGCAAAGGAAGTAGCGCATCGTATCATTTAGGCAAAACATGGTGACCGCAAATTTGAGTGAGTAACCGCATGGCCGCATGGGATTCGGCCATACCACTGAAGCGGGCTATTATTCCACCCGGAAACTCAATCCGGATTTCTCCGGGTCCCATAGCTACTCTATCATAAGCCTGATTGGAACTTAGCGAGGAGGTCAAGTTGACTGGGGCGAATTCTTCTGAAGAGGACCTTGCCGCCTGATAAGGTCTGGAGAGACCAAACTTTCCTTTCCAATAGTAAAAACTCGATTCTGTATAGGCTTCGTTCATACAGAAGTCTTTTATCGTCAAACCGCTACGTTGTTGACGAGATAGAATTTCTAAGAATTCTTCTTTGCTCATTTTTAGCATAATACTTTTTAGGCAAAGATCGAGCGAAAATAGAAAATAGACAACGGGGATTTTATCGGGGGCTTACTTAAAAACGGTTTCCGTTCGGCTTTCCAGTCGATGAAGATGCAAAACCGATCCGGACTCTTCCTAAAGGGATATCCCGGTATGCCGTCTGCCATGATGCGGAAATATTCGGTTTTCTGTGCAGTCACTTCAAAAAGGAAGTCGAAACCGAACATATAATCGACTCCTCCCGAAGGGTGGTCGAATGGGGGTGCTCCGTCTATTCCGATTCGGATAATTTGATGACCAACAGCGTGAAATTGATCTATCTAAATCGTCGAAATTGTAATTATCCGCTATCCGTACTTGTACGTAGTCGGGAATATTAAATATCATATATGGTACCTATTCACACCATATTCAATCGTGCAATATTCAGAGATTTCCGGAGGACTTTATATTAATAATTTCTTTAAAACATCCTTCTGCACCCAAAAAAGGTAACATAACACTACCTTCGTCTTTATTTTGCTGCATGATTTCTGTTATTATATCTCTTATCTTATATGCATTTTCTTCGTAGTTCAAAAGTTGACCAAATTCTTCAGTTTTTAGGTTATACGTAAATTCACAAAAGCTAGCTACCCCCCAGTCAACTGCCAGAATAATAGAATAGACTTTATCAATCACCTTTTTCCCTATATCAAATGTTGTATACTTCAATTCTAATCCTTTGATTCCACAAATTCTGGCTTCAAGAGTATATTTACAGGTATCTCTTAAAAAAGTTTTAGCAATCCCTACCCCAATAGTTTTTATCAAGTCATAGTTTAAATCAGCCGGCAAAAGCATCTGATCTTTATAGTAATATATCTCAGGTTTGAATGGAGTACCATAAGAAAACATAAGCCACAAAGAATTTATTTTTAAAACGGAATCCTCTAACTTTTTAGCAAATCCAACACTGATCTTGTTTTTACCATTCAGAATATGATAAATCGTATCAGGTGATTTATAATTTAGTATTTTAGAAAGTGCATAAGCTGTCAGTTTCTTCTCCTTTAGAATCCACTTCAATCTTTTTTCTGGACTATTCAATGTCTCTTTCATTATAAATTACAATTTATTGATTATATCACAAAAGTAAACATTATAGCAATATATCAAACTAATCACCCCAGAGATTTCAATATACCACCAACAACTATATATACCACCTTATAAATGGTACTATTTGCAAATAACTTAGGCAGTGGCATTTCGGGCATTGACTATCCAACCGCGTTTTTTACCTTCGGGACGTGAGATGTAGCCTTTTTCAGCGAGGAAATCCACCTGCTTTTGTATTGCAGAACGGCTTATGCCAAGAGTTGTTGATATTGCTGACAATGAAGCATCGGCATCAGATTGCAACACACGAAGTATTCGTGCAGGTGTAGATGTAGAAAAGCGTATGATTTCCCCCTCATACCACCACATGGTTTCGATGTCGCCTGAAAGAAATTCGAGCATTGCAGATATATCGGAAGCTAACACTGTTTCCATATATGCCTCAAACGATGAAATTGATTTCAACGAAGCATGTGCGCCATCGGCAGGACTAGAACCAACGGCAACATCAGACAACGCCAATGCATTAAGATAGGCTTTTTTGTTTTTACTACGGATTATCATCATTGGCCATTTATGTCGACGGAGAATAAAATTAACCATCAATCGAGCTATACGACCATTACCATCCTCAAATGGATGTATGCGGATATACCGATAATGAAACAATGCCGCAAGTTGTATAGGTGTTAACGTACCTTCGGCAACAGCATCATTGTACCACTGCACCAAATCGGCCATAAGAGTTGGTGTTTCTTCGGGCGAAGCATATTCAAACTGTTCACCAGTCGGAGTAATTACCGAATTAGGACGTGTTTTATATCTTCCGACATGAACCGTATAGCTTGTTGTTTCACCGCCAGGCAATCTGCGATAAACCTTGTAATCCTCGCAGAGCATCACTTGATGGACTTGACGAATAAATGTATCAGTCAAAGGCTCGTCACCATCGGCCTTACTCACAACCATATTCAGACATACATTATGATCTCTCATTTCCTCCAAATCCTTCATCTTGGCAGACCCCACAACTTCACCAAGTAATAGCAAAAATACGGTTTGTCCATAAGTCAGCATATTCCCCTCAATATGATTGCTATTGTAATTGAAGTCAAGCATAAACTTCCGTTGCCACAGCCGTTCATCATCAACAGAAATCGGCTGGGCATCTAACCATTGCTTATAAAGTTTATCAAGTTGAGACATATCGTAATATTTGATGCAAATATACGGAATATACCACTTACATGCAAATATACCACCATAAAAGTGGTACGTAGCTCACCAATTTAAAAATCAAATTTAACTTTTTCAGCCAAAGCACTTCTTGAAAATAATCCACCAGAATATCTTCGAAAGTCTAAATATAGAGTAATAACAATCAATATTCAGAGAGAACAAAGTTATTTTCATCATATTTGCATCATTATTATAAGTAACCTGTCCGTTTATTTAGGTTAGGTGTTCATTTTCGGACAATCTCAACAACCATTAATATACTCAGTATCAAAGCAATAATGTCATGGCACATATATTGCATTCTTTAGGGCAGCAAAATAAATAATGTTATGATAAGAAAATATTTAGTTCAGGCGTTAAATCTCATCAGGCAGAATCCATTGTATAGTACTTTCTATATTGTGGGGACTGCACTTGCCATTTCAATGGTTATGCTGTTGGTTGTTATCTATTATATTAAGATAGCAGATATTTATCCGGAGGAAAACCGTTCACGAATAATGGTTGCCACTACTGCTCATATGCAAAATATAACCGATCCCGGATCTAATACTACCGGTTCAATTAGTTATAATTTTGTGAAAGATTGTTTTTATAAAATGAAAGAGGTTGAAGCTGTTTCCGCCATCGGAGTCGATTTGGTAAATAATGGTTATGTCCAATTACCAGCAACCAAACATCGCATACCTGTAGTACAGAAAGCTGTAGATCCGGCCTTTTGGACCGTTTTCAACTTCAAATTTGTCAATGGTGCCCCTTTTAGTGAAGCAGACTTTTCAAGCGGAATACGTAAAGCTGTCATTTCTGAAGAAATAGCACAGCGCCTTTTCCATTCCTCCGATGTCACAGGTAAATATATAACTATAGATTTCATAGAATATAAAATATGTGGAGTCGTAAAAACACCGAGTTATGCCACTAACTTGAGTTATGCTCAGATATGGATGCCGTATACCTGTATTCCAAATTATGATAAATATAGTCAGATGGGAGCTCTTGGAGGCTATCAAGTAGTAATACTTGCTCGTTCTTCAACAGATTTCGATTTTATTGCATCCCAGGTCAATGATTTTACCCGGAGCTTTAATGCTACCCCACAGGATGGGTATAGATTATTATGGCACGGACAGCCATATGCGTACTGGAAAACTTTATTCCGTGTAAACGAAATGACCGACTTGGACTTTACTAAGATATTCAGGCAAATAGGCTCCATTCTATTGATGCTATTGTTGGTACCCGCACTCAATCTATCAGGCATGATATCCAGCCGTATGGAAAAGCGTTTACCTGAAATGGGGGTACGCAAAGCATTTGGTGCAACTCCCCGTATTTTGTTTTCGCAAATTATTTGGGAAAATCTCATTTTCACTGTATTAGGCGGATGCTTGGGTCTGATCATTTCCTATGGCATGGTGCTTCTCTCAAAGGACTGGTTGCTGACACTGTTGGATGATTATGTAATGGCATTGCCTGATGGTGTAAGCATGAGTATTACACCACAAATGCTGTTCAGCCCAGTATTATTTATATGCACTTTTATGGTATGTGTGGTAATAAATCTGCTCTCAGCAATTATTCCGGCATATTTGTCCCTGAAAAAAGATATTGTTTATTCCATTAACAAACAAAAATAGTAAACTATGTTACGCCATATATTTATAAACCTCTGGAATACCCGTAGACGGAATATCTGGATAATGCTTGAATTAGTTGTAATTGCCATAGTATGTTGGATGGTTATTGATCCGATATTTGTCATACTCTATAATAAATCGATTTCCAACGGATTTGAGACAGACAGACTTTATCGGCTACAGTTGTCAAAAGTACCAAATGGGAATGTTGGTACTTCTGAAGAGTTTCATCAGCTAATGCAACGTCTCCGTGAACACAAACAAATAGAGTCTGCAACATATATTGTAGGCGGGCAATATCCTTGTGCACCAGGTAGAAGCTATGGCAAGCTCAGGAAAGACACTGTGAGTGTGGATGTAGCGTTTATGACTTTCATACCTAAAAGTGATTTCTTTAAAACCTGGAGGATGCGATCGGCCAAGGATGGTACTTGGGAAACATTGGAAAAGTTGGAGTATCCACATAAAAGTATCATATTAACTTCGGATGCTGCCCAACACCTTTCACCAAACCAGGATTTATGGGGTGGTGTAGTGTATAACAGAGATAGTTTGCCTATGCAAGTAGCAGCTTTGGCTCAGCCTGTTAAAATGAGAAGTAGTAAATTACCTTATTATTTGCGACTGACAGCATGGACAGATACACTTCCTTCCCAACTTCTCAATGATGATGTCACAATCTTTGCCCGTACAAAACCGGGAGTTGCAGAAGTACGTTTCATAGAGGATTTTATCCCATGGATGGAGGAACATCTCGTTGCAGGATCTTTTTTTGTCAGTAAAATAGAACCTTTCCACAAGGTCAGCGAATTGAGCGACCTAAGAGAAGGAGCTACTAATGAAATACGCATTAAGTATGCTCTTTGTTATTTCTTTCTGGTAAATTTGTTTTTAGGTATCAGTGGAACTTTCTGGCTGAATACCCGTACCCGTCGTGAAGAGATCGGAGTTCGCCTGTCCTATGGCTCATCCCCTTGGAAAATTCGTCTCATGTTACTGGGAGAAGCGACTGTGATGGTCACTGTTGCAGTATTAATAGGTTGTTTCCTCTATTTTCAATGGGCATTACAAGAAGGATTTTATGTGTTAGGAGGCGTAATCCCAAGTGATGATTCACAATATATTACCAATCAGTTTATGGAGCATTTTTTGGTTATATCGGCTATTGTATATGCTATTATGCTTGTAGTAACTTGGATAGGAGTATGGATACCGGCATATACTATTAGTAAAATATCTCCTGTAATGGCATTGAGAGATGAGTGAGTTTATTATAGTTTTCAACTTGAATTTTTATATTTACAATCATAAATGATATTCAAAAATATACACATAAATACAGAACTATAAAATTTAAAATATATGAATACAAAAAACCTAATTTCATCTCACATTTCGAAAGTTTTGCTTGTTGTTGTTATTTTGTTTGGACATAATTATAGTTACTCTCAAAATCAAACAGATGCAAAAATGGGAGAAATACTAAATAGCGGTGATTTATTCCGATTGAAAGAAGAATATCCACCCTTGAAAGGTTCAATCAGTGTCAAAATGCTAAATGTTGGTAGAGGAAATCATATTTATATACCTGTGGAAATAAACGGAATAACAAAGGATTATATTTTTGATACCGGATGTTCTTTTGGCAATTTTGTTTCAGAAAAATACGCAAAAGAAGTAGGATTGGATATTTTGACTGATTCAATACCTGTTTCAGGTATGACGGTAGGGTTTGTAAAATTAGCCACTACCGATTCTCTAAAAGTGGGGACCATGACCTATCATAATCCAATTTTTATGATAGCACCTCCAGATAGAGAAGTAGATTCTTTATTTACATTTGACGGCGTTCTTGGTTATCATTTTATCAGAGATGCCCAAGAAATCATCATAGATAACGAATCCAACACATATATTTTCCCATATAAGATATCAACTGGAACCCCGAATATATATCTCTCATCTAATACTCCTCAGCTAAGGATTGAGTATGCTGAACAACCTTTTGATATTATATTCGATACTGGGAATGTAAAATCCGATCTTGGAAATAAATTTTCAAAGATATTTCCAGAATCAATATCAGGTCTTACAGAACACACAACAAGCAGAGGGGGATTTGGTGGTGTATCTGAAATTAAAGCTGTTACGATGCCTGAATTTCATTTTAAAGTTGCAGATACTCCTGTTACATTATATAATACAGAAGTAGTGAAATATAACACAAATGGTAGTCAGTTGTTTTCCGGCTCATTAGGTGCAGATTTTGTATTGTCATTCAAAAGGTTAACAATCAATTATAATAAAATGTTTATCAGAGGAGAATAAAATAATATCAATATATTTCTTTATAGACAACAGGAATTTAAAAATAAGCCTCCAGCGGTGATCTTGCTGGAGGCCTGCATTTTCATACGAACATCAAAAAAACATTGTTTTTATCTTTTTTCCTAAACACCTGACGACGAAGTACGGGATATATTTGTCAAGGGTGTAGGATAAATGGGATAAAAGAAGCCAAACATCAAATACAGTCCAATGGTATTGATTTCGAGAGACAATAAAAGATGGCTTCATAAGTATAATCCTCACAATTATAGCAAAGTATAAAATCATACTAATGATGAAAAAGTATAATCCAATAGAAATCCCAAGAATATGATTACTAAAAAATTAACCTGGGTTTAGTTTTCATCATATACACATCAAATAATAATAGATTTATAATTAATGTATTGCATATTATCCTATTTTTGTAATGACTTAATTAAGACAAAGATTTCACGTGAAATGCATGAATAATAATTTAAAGGCCATTTGCAGGTAATTTTAAACCAATTATTCTTCATAGAAGAATAATACATAGATAAAGTCCTGCCAGCTTTTACTGAACAGTTTTTGTTATAGCAGATGGTCTAAAATATAAAATGGCAAATAACTTTAACTAAAAGGGAATTTATAAAATATCAGTTATAATTTAAAAGAAAAACATTATGAAAAATCTTATATTAACAGCAACTTTTTTATTGTATTCAGTTCTTAGTTTTGCTCAAGTTGATGTTGCCGTAGAAAGTGTAGAAGTAAACCCACAACAAGGTTATAAGGGTGATTATTTTTATGGAACCATAACATGTTCAAACCCCGGAACTCAAAACATTGATGATTTCATTGTTTACTTCTATGTATCTAAATCATCGACATTTAACATCAACACTGCCACCCCAGTAGGGTCACCATATTATGGTCGTAATTTGAGTACTGGTTCTAAAGCCAATGGCTATGTTTCATTTAACTTTCCAACAAATGTTTCTAATCCTACGACTAGTACATGGTATTTATGGGCAAAAATCGAAAGCAGAAGTTACATCGAAGGCTATGACAAACAGGCAAATAACACGAAAGCTGCTCCTATAACGATTTACGGATCAAGTTTCTAGTTTGCCACTATAGGATTACAATAAAGAACGGAAGAGTTTTTATGTCATCAGATAACATAAAACATATCTCCCGTTCTTTTAAATAATACAATATAAAAAATGGTATTGCTACTACAGCTTATAAATTTCCATTAATTGACTAATTACTAAAACATATCAAGTTATGAAAATTGAATATTTCAACAAATACAATATCATTGTATTACTCTTTACACTTTTACTGAGTGGCTGTGAGGTCAGTGGTGAGAAAGGACCAGATAATAAAGAAAGCGCCACTGAAGGATTATGCCGATATTGGTGGAGTGCAGATTATTTAGATTATGATGATGCTAATATCAGACAAGAATTTATATTCAACGTGGATGGTACAGGAAGCGAAATTTTAACTCGTATGAAGATTGGACAAGCAACTACTTCAAACGAATATTTTTATAATTGGTATTGGGTTTCCGATTCATATAGATCCATCCGTTTGGAATATGGAGATAATGATATTGTTTTTATGGACCGAGTATTTATAGCTGATAATGTATTTACTTGTTTCATGACTGGATTAGAATTAACTTTCTATGGCCGAGAAACTCATTATTAAAATAAATCACCATAAACCTATTAATATCATTTTGCAATACATTTATATTTCTACCTGCAAAAGATTGATGTGTGATAATCTTATCGCATCATCTATTTGCACTATCTTTTTTGAGTTTAAACATTTAATATAATTCATACAGCATTTACTTTATATTTAAGTTACCTAAAGATAACATCGCCTAAGATCAAATTATATTATTTTATTAATAGAATATTATTCTCAATCCTATAAAATTTGGCAATATAAGACTCTCCCTATATCAAAATAATTAACCTCGGTTTATTAATTAGTATTGAACGGAGAATAGTATGGTTATCAAGTATAGATATAGGCTATAAATGCATACATTTGTACAGCGCTAAAAATACTCATGAGCAAAATTAGTATTTATTATTAATAAAAAAAGAAGAAGATGAAAACTAAAATTTTAATGTTTTGCATGTTAGCTGCTATTGTTAGTTCATTAAATAAATATCTATGCGTACCATTCTAACAATATTGTTTGTATATTTAGCCATTCCGACATATGCTCAAAAAAATGAAATCACTGTTTCGGGTTATGTATACACATTGGAAAAAGATGGGAATAAAATGCCTCTACCTTATTCTTCTGTGTCGATAATACAATTACCTGATTCAAGCCTTATCTCAGGCAATTCCACAAATAAAAGAGGGCATTTCGAAATAAAATACTTTAAACAAGAAAAGAGTTCTATAGTATTAAAAGTATCTTATACAGGTATGTCGTCTCAATATTATCCATTAAAGCAAATAGATAATGAAGTAATAGATAGTATTTATTTAAAAGATGAATTTGTATTATTAGATGAAGTATTCGTCATTGCCAAACAACCAAAGATACAACAAAAAAGAGATACAACCATAATTAATGCGGAAGCTTTTACTATTCCTCAAAATGCCTACCTTCAAGAACTTGTCAAAAGGATACCAGGTATTATATATGATGTAGATAACAATAGATTGTCATATAATGGAAAAGACATTCAGGAAATAAATATAAATGGAGAACCTTTTTTCAATCAAGATACTCAAATAGTGTTAAATAATTTACCAGCAAAGTTTATAAATACAATTAAAGTTTATAACAAAAAGAAGAATCGGTTATCTAAACACAATTATAATGAATACTATGTTCTGGATTTGCAAACAAAAGAAGAATTTAATGGCTCATTACTAAATTCAATAAAAGCTGGTTATGGAACACAAAAAAAGAAAGACTTCGAGGGACAAGCAAACTATTTTAAGAAAAATGGAGATAACTTGTCGCTAATTTTACATTCCACTAATAAAGACTTAAACTCTTTTTACAATGACAACATCTCGCATTCAGTTGGATTAAATATTTTCCATAAGTTTAATGACAAAATTAATATAGCAGGAAATATACAATATAATAAAAATAAAATAGGTGAACTATCGAAAAGCTACATAGAGCAGAATTTGCAAAACAGTAATCTTTACTCATTAGGTATTACAGAAAGTACAAATAATAATAACTCTGTCCTTACATTTCTTGGTATAGAATGGAAACCTAATGAAAAAACAAGTCTTTTATTTAACATTGGGTACAATCACAATAATTCTGATGCTACCAATTACGATACGACTGATGTCTTGAATCATTCAATAAATTCAATTCGAACTGATATTAACAATATTCCTGAGGAATATAAAGTCAATTCAAATATACATAAATCATTATCAAAAAATAAAAGCCATCATCTTACTTGGCAAACAATGTTAAGCCGTGATATTAATAAACACATAAGGTTAGATTTCAATTTGCAATACAATCAGAATAAAGGAAAAAATATGAATTTTTCCAATTCAGAGATAAACTATTATCAGATAGAAAATAGCATTAATAAAGATTCTGTCTTCAATAGCCGGCAATATATATATTCACCACTGCAAAATACGACATGGAATACCTCATTCACAGTTTCTCAAATTATAAATAAGAATCTTGTCCTGTCGTACTTTTATGATATGAATATAAGAAAAGAAAATCTTCTACGTAATACATATGATCTCTCAAGTTTTAATAACTCCAATATAGACGTAGGAATTCTTTTTCCACATTATGAACAAGGATATATAGATAGTTTAAGTAATAATAGTTATAGCCAATCTTATATTCACAACATAGGTTTACGGCTAAATTATCATTCAAAGCAATGGAATATAAATGCAAGTTTTGGATATGCTCCATTACGACGTTCAATAAATCAACAGACAGGTATAATTAAAACAGATACAATCATCCATTCAGCTGATTTCCAATCTTCAATATCTGCCAATTGGCATAAAGACAATATGGATATTCTCCTTTACTATAACGGCCAGACAAATCAACCTGCATTATCAGCCCTACTTCCCGTTACAAATATAAGTAATCCTCTTAATATTATAAAAGGCAATCCAAATTTGAAAAGGACTTTTGTGCATTCTGTCAATTTGGATTTTCGGGGATTTAAAGGTATTTATACATCAATCAGGTACCAGACTAATATAAATGACATAGCACAAAATATAACTTACAATAATATTACGGGAATACGTGAATCTTATCCTATTAATATTGATGGCAACTGGAACATAAGCACTAACATATCATGGAATAAAACATTAGGAAATTTTAGATTAAATATAATAGAAAATGCCCTATATAGAGAACAAATATCACTAATATCAGATTCATATAACGCTGAATCAAATCGTAGTAAAACATATGACTTTAACCTATTAAGCAAGCTTCAATTAATTTATCAGCCTAAATGGGGAAGCATAGAATTATTTGGTGAACATTGTTTAAAACAATACAGAAATTCATTACAAAAGAATTGTATTTATTCACGCGATTATAAGGCAACACTAAATGGAATAATCAACTTACCCGGAAATATACAAATTGCTAATGATATTAGTTATACTTATCGAAATGGCACAATCATTGAAACAGGCAACAATACAGAAGTACTATGGAATTTAGCCATAACATTGTTGTTGCTAAAAAATAAATCAGCAGAACTCACTTTTTACTGGGCAGATATTTTAAAACAAAGAAAAAGTTACACTCAAGATGTAACGGCCAATAGTTTTTATGAATACCAAACACAGCAAGTACCAGGATATGTATTATTCTCTTTAAAGTATAACTTTAATATCAAGTAAAATTAAATACGTAGTCCCGCATTTAATTTAATTCGATTAATAAATTGCTTCAATCTACCGATTTTATGAGTACATTCTAGTGATTCTAATTATATTTGTATGTTTGTAATTCATTGAATATCTATTTAGAGACGAATAAAACTATGATAAACTGTCCAAGATGTAATAGTACTGAAGTGATCTTCCTTCCTAAAAAAGAACAATACTTCTGTCAAGGTTGTATGCAAGTTTTTGAAAGGCAGACAGAACAACACCAATTACGTGTTTTTGTCAGTTATGGACATGATAAGTATCTTCCATTTGCTCAGAAAGTAGCTCAAGAATTGGAGATTAGAGGACACGAGGTTTGGTTTGATGAGAAGCAGCTGAAGCCAGGCCGGATATGGGAAAGTTATATTGAACAAGGACTGAATTGGGTAAGTGAGTCCAAGCTAAACGGTCGTATAATATTAATAATGACCCCATATTCGGTTCGTCGCCCAGATGGATACTGCCTAAACGAAATAGCCAAAGCACTTGATAATAAAATAACCATTATCCCTGTTATGCTAGTATGGGCAGAACCACCATTATCAATTTATCGCCTCCAATGGCTAGATTTGCAGAATTCGAAGAATAAAACAGAGATTACAGAATCTTTTCAGAGTGACTTCTATAAAATCTGCACAGCCTTGGAACAACCAAACTACTTAGATGCTACAGGAACTGCAAACCGCTTAATGAAAGAATTAGAGCCTTTGGATTTTAGTGCAGATCTGGTTTTTAGTCAAGCATGGTTTACCGGCCGACAATGGGTATTTGATGAAATAGAGAAATGGATTAATGATGGACATGCAAGTCGCCTGTTTTGGCTTGCCGGAGCTCCCGGTATAGGAAAAACAACAATAGCAACCCGCCTTTTGCAGTTATTCCCTAATATTGTTGCGTTTCATTTGTGCAAACGTGGACACAGTGAAAAGGCTTCACCACATCGCGCTATATGCACAATTGCTTATCAGTTAAGTACACAGTTGCCTGACTACCGAGATTTACTATTGCGGATTGACATTGAAAAAGAAATCAGAAGATGTAACGATGTAGCTCTTTTTGATATACTTATTGTACAACCTCTATGCCACATTATTAAACAGCCCCAAAAACCACTAATCATCCTTATCGATGGATTGGATGAAGCCAGCCTAAATGGACACAACTCCATGGCTTTATTTATTGCTTCTGAATTTTATAAACTACCTGAATGGCTGAGGATAATTATTACCAGTCGATTAGATAAGGAAGTAACCAATCCATTCCAAGTATTTGATCCATGGGTATTAAAATCTGAATCAAAAAACAACACTACTGATTTAGTTAATTATATCGGGGCTAGATTAGGGTCATATGTTACTGGGCCGGCTTTTGACCTGATACTCAATAAAATTATAAAAAGATCAGAGGGATCATTTTTATATACTAAATATCTATGTGATATGATTGTAGAATCCCATAGTTTCGATCTAAATGCTCCCAATGCAATTCCCCAAGGATTAGCTGGTGTCTACCAACAGTATTTTCATAATAAATTTCCTGACAAACATTACTATAGAGAGAATATTCGCCCTGCCCTACAAGTAATGATAGCTTCTTATGAATGCCTTACAGCAAAAGAGCTTAAAGGATATTTAGGTTGGACAACAGATAAGGTTACCGACTTCCTACTCGATATTGGTTCATTTATCATTGAAAATAATAATAGCAAGTTGATAACCTACCATTCTTCTTTCTTTTATTGGTTAGTGAATAAAAAGTCATCTGGAGATATTTATTGGATAGACAAAAAAGAAGGAGCCATTATAATTGGAGATTCGATGTATAGAATCTGGAGTGAAATAGCTGCTGATCATCAATTTATTGATGAAACAAACTTTTATCAAATCAGAGCCGATATCATCAAAAAAACTGGTAAAACGACTGAGCCTTTTTTTAATATGTTGCTCAATGCATTATCTTATTATGATACGAAAAGGTTTATTGAGCTATTTAGGATTATTCATGATAGCGGATTTATGATTTACGATGATTTATACCGGAATATTAGCAACTGTCTATCTAAGATGTCTTTGTCTGACGAAGAGATTGAGGAAATCGCTTTATCTTTAGAAAGTAATATCCAGGGGCTTATTGAAAGCATGGATGCAGATTCTATGGAGTCTATTTATGTTACATTTGATGGCATATCAAGATTATATATTGCTTATGCTAACCATAGTTTTAATAGCCGTCTGTTTACCAGGATCGTACTTGCATTTTACAAAATGACGAAAGAATTAGTACCAACCATACGTTTATTATCTCAACAAGATAGGTACAACTCATCCTTTCTGTCAGAATTTGTATCACATTCAGTTCATATTTTGAATTCCAGAAGAATAATCGACAAGAGTGTTGTTGAGTGGCTTTTGTCCCTTGAAAGTATTGATAATTACACATATATGAAAGATTAGTTTACCTGCTTACCCAAAATCAAAAATAATACACTTATTATTTTGTTTAACCAAAAAATATGATGATATTTGTTTTACTATAAATACTTTCTACAAAAAATCATGCCAGTAATAGCTTAACAAAAGAATATATGATTATAACAATTTACAGCAATAACAGTGGAACAGGCAAAACAACAATAGCAATTACCCTAGCCACTTTTTTACAACAAGTACATAAGAAAGATATAGAATTGTGCACGCTGCACGATAATAGTCAATCATATGAGTATATCAAAAGCATAGTGGCTGAAAATAACACTTCTAACTCTGCAGAATCATATCCTATACATGAAATCAGTAGTATTAACGACATCAGGAAGGATACTAATTCTGAGGGAATAACAATCATTGATATGAATGCTCCTGCAAATCTCACAATTTTAGAGAATAGCGATGTTGTTTTACTTCCAGTAACCAATAACAAAATAGATCTCATTCAAATATTTAAAGACGAATTCATAGATTGGAATAAATCTTACATTGTATTTAATTGTGCACCTGTTAAATACCAAAATGAAAAGATATCCAAACCTTTCCTTGAGGAGATAAAGGAACTAGAAAAGCAATATGAGAAAAGTGTGAAATGCGCTCCTTTCATATATGAAAATCATAATTTGAGGCATACTGATTCTCTTCCCATATCGCTCAAAGAAATTGATAAATGCAGACCTTTTGTAGATTTTATCGCTGCAAAGCTAAATCTGGGTCTTGTGCCCGAAACCAAGTAAACTTTATAGATATAGATGAAAGACGTTTTCCTTTGGTAATTATCTTTATAACCATAAGCAGGCAGTAGCCTAAATGCTCTACCGCCCTGAAATTCTTTTTATCGCCTGGTACAAGCCTTTACTATCTACTATCGGCAGATATTCATCTTCATAGATAATGTGACGATTGGTAAAATAACGTGGATACTCCTTAATACCTTGACTGATACACTGGCGTTCGCGTACATCAATCAGGTTATTGTCAGCAATGAGGTAGTGACCGTCTGGCGAGAAGGCCATACGCGCGTGAGTGGTTAGGGGTATTTTTAGTGAAGCATAGATTTCTCCAGTTTCGAGATCAAGCAACTGCAAATCATGAGAATGAAGGGCTATATACTTCGAGCTAAGGGCAATGCCCCAATATTTATTTTGATAGCCATCAAGCAAAGAGGCTGAGAATTGACCCACCTTTGCGATCTGATGGTAACCAGAATAAACAAACACTTCCTTACCTGCAAGAAGGTCGATTTTAGCAAAGCCACTATTCCGCTCCTTGGAATAAAAAAGATACCTTCCATCAGGTGTAAAAGTAGCAAAATAAGGATTATTACCATCTCCTGATGTTCGCTTAAACAAAGGAAACTCATAACGGATGATACCGTTATGCGCATCAATAACCAACAGGTTTTCCGACTTAACAACAGCTATAAACTCGCCATTGGCAGAAGCTTCCAAGAATGTACAGCCGTAAGTGGATGTATATTCTTCAAGTGGAAGTGATGTGAGCTTTCCATCTTCAAGTGCCACAAGTTTCTCTTTCATACCTGGCTTGTTATGTATCATAACTATCCGTGTCCCTTCTTTATTCAGCGGCGTAAAGTTTCCTTCTTCCCGCAATAATTCTTTTTTTCGTTTCACATCGTAGAATACAGCCTCTTTCTCTTTACATACCAATAAGATACCATCGCCAACAATGAGGCTCTTTGCTATAAAATCATAATACCCTTTTTGTTGATAGAGAATCTTCTGCTGATTCAAATCAAGAATCACTTCACTGCTTGTCCTGCTCTTCTCTCCCTCGGGCATCGTACCGTTCATGTTAAGCAGTGTTTCATCGGAGGTTAAGTAACGGGGACCGTAATATGACAAATCAATGTCCGGGCTGACCATCGCAGACAAGTCATAGGCCACTGTGTCCCGTTCCATGTCCCATAACACGACTTTGTGGTCATGAAAACCTTTTTTTAGTGGTAATTCTTTACTTACCAGTACATATCGACCACTTGGCGATATACCGCCTACTTTATATTCAGGTTGTTTTTTTAACCTGTCCAGTACCGGTGTGCTGATCATGCTCTTGCGCTGATAAAGATACGACTGAATGTACGGCATTTGCCTGTCAAAACTATTGAGTGCTGTGGAACGTTGTTCACGTTCAGTGATGGTTATGATATTATCATCCATATAAACATTATATTCCACAGGCAATTTATTCACCGGCTTACGAAGCGAATAGCGGCAAAGCCCATATAAACTACTTTTGTCTGAAATAAATAAGTTGGCTCCACGCACTTCCCATGGATTCAAAAAGAGCACTTCCTCATTATCACTTATTCCGACCCCTTTTGCCTGTTGTTTGGTTAAGTCAAGTGCAGATACACTGTCTGTCCACAACACATTGAAGTTATTACAATTATACATTTGCGTAGAAGCTCCATAATCACTCAAGCTCAATGAAAAGCGTTGATGGTCATTGATTACCACCAATGCCTTACTGCCATTAGGACTAAAGCGAATATCGGTGACTATCGGTTCTTTCCAATCAGGATACTGACGTTTGTAAGCAGACACTTGGTTTTGCCCCCAATTTACAAAAAGATTTGGAAAAAGATGGGACACATGACTGACTTCAGCTGACCTAAGATTCAACATATACACATAGACCCGTCCAGTGGTAGTCACTATCAGATGTTTTCGAGAGGCTTTCATATAAGTAATCTGTTCGGAAGGCAAGTCAATCGCAGAATAAAATAGAGGAGAAAAGTGTCTTCCGGGATCAGTACGACGAGTATCGTATATCTTGCAAACCCATTTGGCCTGATCGTGAAGAAACTCTTTATAAAATCCCCTCTCATCTCGTTCAATAGGAGCTTCCTCACCGTATATCAGAAGAAAAGAATCATCATCAATATAGCTAAAACCAGCCGTCATCCAGTCTTTAGTATCTTCGCTATAGGAAATTGACTGGAATAGCAAATTTCCTGTTAAAGTACTGAATATTTTATAATTGCCTTTATCATTATGGCATAAAAGCTGCGTGTTTCTGTCACCAAAAAGACAATGAGGATAATAAGTGGTACCTTCTTCAATCTGGGATAATACTTTTTGAGTATCAACCTCCACTATTTGTATTCTCCGTGGAGTTAGCAGTGCAATAAGTTTACCATCCGATGAAAACTTTACCTGTTCTACATAGTCGGTTTGTATTCGTCGTATTTCTTGCTGTGTGCGGGTATCATAAAGAATCACTTCCTCGTTATTATTTATAATTGCGTAGGTCTCAATCGCCGGACACACCTCAATATAACCATCAATACTCATCAATGGCTGTGAGTTGTCAAGGCTTTGCCACATGGCTGTACTCAATCCGTCAGCAGAACGGAAGTTTTCGTAAGCTTCGCGAAGATCCTGCATTGCTTTAAACCGATTACCCTGATCAATGTGTTCCTGTGCTTGCAGAGTCAGCCGATAGGCTGAGTTTACACGGACATTATTCCACAAGAACAAGCATATTCCGATAAAAAGTGTCAGTACAAAAGCAATCCATAGATAGAGTTCTCTCCGGCGGCGTTTGTAGTAATCCCAAAAGAGGGTACGATTACTGTTAAAGATCCCAGCAGCCACTTGTGCGCTTACTCTCTTTTTCCTGTCTCCCAGAATACTTTTTGGAAATGAATTGACATCAATCATCATAATGTCAGTCCCCATAAATTGCGGGGGCATACAGTTAGGGTTATTTTTATCGAAAGGGACGGAGTCAGCCCAAACTAATATCACAGGACCCTTCTCTTCTTTTTGCAGAAAGTAATCAATTTCTTCGAAAATATAAGCTACGTCGTCGTCCGTATGATGTCTTCTCTGTTGTCTACGGCGCTTCTCCCGTTGCTCTTTTATCATACCTTCAGAACAAATCACCACTAATGACTTCGCCTTATCAAGGTTCTGGTGAAGCAGGTCTGTGACGTCCTTTCCAGCCCCCATCTCATTCCCATCACGAAATACAGGACGAATGAATACATCGGAGCTATTAATACGCTGTTCATGATCAATGATAGCCGGGATTCTCCACTTCACGAGCTGGTCATAGATTGTTATTGCCCAATATTCATCGGCCGCCGCCCAAGGAGCTTTATCCTTATGCTTGTAGCTGATGAAAGCATAGTACGGTGATATATTACTCTTCTTCATTCTGTCTCTTTTTAGACTAACCCAGTTGTTCTGCATAAGCTTTCCAAAAATCAGCGATAGACTGATTAAATGGAGTATAGACTTTTATTAAATGCTTTATGGAATCAATGTCATTATTAAGAGCAGCTCTTTCATACCAATAAACGGAAGTCACAGGCAATGTCGTAGTGTTTTTTTCATCCTCAAAATACTTCCCTAACAGTTTCTGGGCTGCCACGCTTCCATAAATTTTATAATTTGCCGCTTGCTCTAATATTTTCACGAACAAATAGGAGCTTGTATCAAAATATTCTGCTAATTTAAAGACAGCTTCCTCATGTCCGTTCCTTGCCGCTTTAACCAGATATTGTAATCCCATCTCTGAATGCTTATTCTCCTGGAGATAGTGAATAGCTATGCGATAGATAGGAGCAACGTAGACATCTTCATAACTTTCATTTCGCATATCCATGAAGACTTGTTCATATATATCATACAATATTAATGGCTTTTTAGTATCGGCTAATTTATAATACTTCATGGCTTCGTCCCACAAGCCCGCTTGCTCATAGATCAAGCCCAAGAGATAATTAGCCGGACGAAGATTTAATATATCTGGTGACGAAAGTTCATCCAAAGCTTTTTCTACTTCTCCTTTCTCAAAACAATCATAAGCATACGCCAACTTTATGGGAAAAGCCTCTCTCCCATCCTTACATTGCAACATACATTCATGGACAAAATCACCCAGATTGACAAGAGAGCCATACTTGTAGCCGCCATATAAAATCATGTTGGGTTTACAGGCATCATACTTTTTGGCAGCTTTTATTGCAAATGCCAAACAACGCTCATACTCTTCACGCTCATATAGAGAATAGATATAATGGTTACACTTATCCGGACTATCCAAAGCCTTATCGAGCATTTCATCGGTTATAGGATAGACAATGTCATGGTATACTCCATTTATGACACTACCCAGGTATTCCCTCGCCTTATCATCACCCAATTTACTGGCCATCACAACCCATTTATGTGGAGAACCTTCACAAGCGGAGACATCATAACAGATTGCTTTTAAATAAAGCGAAGAGCTTATCTCGCGAGAAGCAAAGAAATAACAAGATGATTCCGCTAATATTCTATACAATATGCGACATTCACGATAATAACCATTTTTAAATAGATAGTTGCCCAATTTCTCTTTAACACAATACACATATTCTTCGCTATCCTTTCCTTGCAGATTGAACATCGTATGAGCAATCCACATAAGAAAATCAGTATATGACTCCAACTGCATCATCGAAACAATCAAATGATATACAGAGGATAGGTATTCTTCAGGATAAGTGAGAATAAGGTACGCAACCATTGTCTCTTTTCTAAGATAACCGGCATAAAACAACTCCGCTAAAAAAGCTTTGTCTTCAACTCTTTCTTCAAAATTATCCAAACAGAAATTCAAGAATTTTTCTGATAATGAGTAGATCTGATTTTGATGATAGACCTGCATCCATATTTTAACAGGCTTGTGTTTAAATCCCCATTTTTTCTCACTACCGGAAGAGTGTAGAAGAAAAGGAATCATACGATTAAATCTTGCAAACTTCAAGTCATCCCAGCTATCTCCCATGAGGTTACTAAGAGTCCATTCCGAAAGTCCGTCATGACTTATAGCCAGGAAAGAGAGTAATTGGGAGACAAATTCATCACCTAATGCTCTTTTAGCCTGATTAATTAATTCCTCATAAATACCCCTCAAATAATTACCCTGATTTTGCTGTGTCAGCAATAGATGAACATAGGTTCTAATTTTTTCCTCTTCATTATTGCCTGACATAGCTTTAAGTTGCCGAAAGTTTTCATTATCCATATTAAGCAGCAAATGCGCCGTCGCTGTAATATTCAATGGAGAAATGTTATGATGATGATTCATAAAATCCTCCACTATATCAGAATATAGTGTTTTTCCGTAATCTTTAAAGTAATTGCTCATAATCAAAGTACCCTCCTGAGGTAACACATTTCTGAGTACTTTTATTTCTATGCGCTGCTTTTCGTAAGAATTAAAGATATGATTGACAAAATCCGAATTGCAACTAACCAAGGATTCTCCTAAATAACTCAAATGTCTATAAAGGGATTTTTGCAATAAACGGAAAGTGGTATCTCCGTCATTGGTAATTTCATCTGTTACATCTTCTTTAATATCTCCATACGCAAACTTGTGCAGGTTATCTACAATCATTGCACAAGCAAATCCTTTTCCCCGGATATAGTTAACGAGAGATGAGTGCAAGGCTTGCAAACGGCTTAAATACAAACTTTTAGGATTCACCTTAAAATATGGAGAGAATAGTTCCTCCAAACGGCTTATTGAGTAAGAGTCTTCAACACAATATTTTATACCGATAAAACGTGCAGCTTGAAATATAAACTGGTGATAAAGATATGTCAAACCATTACAGGAAGGAGAGTCCGAACAGTGAAAATAAAGCAATAAACCATCCGGATATTGCTTTTGCCATTCAGATGCGCATTTTGCCAGAAGGTAACTTTTCCCTGTAGCATCTGCCCCTACAAGCAGAGTACATTTGCCCGGTGATGGAACAACATCCCGCACCACATCCTCAAAACCACCAAAATTTTTATTGGCCGTATATCTGAAATATTCAAAATCCAACAGATTATCAGCTATCCATTCATCAGTTAACTCCTGATCATCATAACTTGGAATATCAATGCAGTCTTTCAGCATTTTTTCAATAGCATTTCCGATTGATTCAAAATTGCAAAAATGACCGCTCTCCCATTGAGGTGAATAATCAATGCAATTATTTTCAAGGCCTTCTTCCCGGCATCTGGAACGTATATCTCCTTTTAAGTGCATCAACTTTTCCCGGTTGGCACCAGACTCCAGAAACTGCCCCCTATCTCCATCAGAAAGTTGATTATAAACAGATTCATCCCTAAAGAAAAAAAGGGAGTTCTTTAATAAAGGATTATACTTAAGAGCACCTAAGTCGATTTCCAAATGCGTAACACTCTCATTGGTTCTATCAACCAGAACTTCTTTATCGTCATCATCCAAAGAATTCATTATGATCTGAATCTGTTCATGAGGAGGTATCCATCCATATCGCTCTCCCAATAAAGCGATAAAAAACGGAGCTGATCTTTTTATCTCATTAAAGCAAACTTTCAGGATCTCGCTTTCTTTATCTTTCTCGTCAATACCCTGGGTAGTCACTCCCCACCTTAGGTCTATAGTTTTGAGCAATATATGACGTTCCCTAAAATAGGTCGCTTCCAGTTCTCTGATTTTTTCACGAATATAGTCTCTTTCCGCATTCATATCAAGAAATGTACTACTTATAAATATCGTGATCGTTCTCCATTCTTTATAATGCTTCATAGTATCATTATTTAAGATCAATAGTTATTATAAAACCACCCGTACTTAGCCCAAAATGGGAGATAAAAATAGCTAAATACAATATTCGTAAATATTATTGAGTTTTACAAACTATTTCTTAGGAGAATACGAAAAAAGATTGAAATAGTATTTTCTTCAAATAAAAACGACAGCCCATTTACCTATTATTCGGAAGTTGATTTTCTCTGCAACCTACTTAATCGTTCTTTATAGCTGCTCAAATACATCCGCTTCTGTTTTTCTTCAAGGAAACTGTTATTGATAAGTTCCCATACTTTGGATTGCTCAACCAAAAAAGGAGAAATCAATTTATCTATCTGTTTATCTGATAATCCTATTTTTTTTCCGAAACGAACAAAATCTTCCTGGCATGGATGTCCTTTACTTTCATAGATATCTGATTTTTCCAATGTAACAGAGAGTCCGTCTTCCAAAGCAAAATCACTATCATTCGTGTGCAAAGAAGTATTCATTAGATCATACGCCGGCGACAGTAAATAGTCCCCGTCTTTAGATTGCTGCAATGAAAAATTCTTTAAGTGTGCATCCCCATTAGCAAATAGATAATTGAACAATATAAGAGAGAAAAACTTTCCCATTTCAACTTGCCAGGCAGGAACCAACTCTTTTATTTTCAAAGCAATATCTTCATAACTACCTGTATATTTAAAGTCAGTACCATGAGTCTCCGATGTTTTTTGTATTAAAGACGCAAAATCTTCCTGTGGCACCTTCGATCCATTGTCAAGGATATCAAAACGTTTGGTTATATAAGCCGGCGTATCGTCAGAAAAGAATATAATTCCGTTTTCTGCAGTTGGAATCCGATAAATCTGACGGGCTATTTGCATAGTCAAATGTTCATTGGCAGGAATTTGTTTTCTATCCCGTAATGCCTTATTTTCCGGGGCAGGCTTAATAATATATCGACCTTGCTCATTTTCAACCGCCAGTCTTATACTACCATTTTCTTCGACTGCAGACATCTTTTCCTGTACCCCGGAAACAGATATACGCACAGTATTTTCTGTTATGGCAGCATACTGGTCATCGTCATAGCTGAAATTCATCACATGACTGACTTTCTTCCCGGCAAAGAGTTTCTTACAAGCTGAAGGGCTATATGTCGTAAAACCGTCGGCTAAAGTAGAAGGACAACAAGTTATTTTTTTCATATCAATCTATTTTTTTTAAAGTAACGGTCCCTATCGTATCCTTGCCTGCAGTAGCCAACAACAAACCAAAGTGGTCATGCTCATCAATTTTATACTCCAAGCATTGAATACGTTTGTTTGCACCCTCAGAAAGCATATTGAAAAAAAATGGAAATAAGAACGGACTTCTGTACTCCTGTTTTAGTTTAGGCAGAGTCAGGGATATAGCCCTTTTACCAGCATCAGCAAAGTACCGATCATCATAACGGAATACGAATTCTCCTTCGTCCGTCTGTTCCAAGATTCCTGCCAGAATATGGCTTTCATAAACTTCAGCTTTTCTCATTTAACACTCACCTTTTTTATTTGTAGCGCAACTTCCATTCCTAAAACATCTGCAATTTTAGAAAGAGTAGCCAATGAAGGATTCCCTTGTCCATTTTCTATATGTACTATGGTCCTTAATCCTACTCCGGACATATCCGAGAGATATTCCTGTGTAATGTTTAAGACATTACGCCTTTCTTTTATTATATTTCCTATATTCATTGTGCAATATAATGCGTATTTAATGCAAATATAGTTATCAATAAGTTATAAAACAAGCACAATACGCAGTATATTGCATAATTTAATAAAAAAGTCGGTTTTGCCTGATATAGGTAAAGTATTATTTGTTTTTTAGTTCAAACAAATAGCCTTTCGCCCGAATATTAAACTTCTCACTGCCTATCTCTACCAATTTATCAGCTAATTGAGGAAAAGGATTACCCATAAATAGAATTTTTCCGTCCACAACTCTGGCCAACTCATAACTACTTTCTAACTTACAAGCAAAAGCTACCTCCCGTTGCGAAATAGAGAACTGCCTTGAATGTCCAGATGTTGATTTTACTTCGATCACTTTAGGCATTCCGTCAACAAAGCAGACCAAATCAAATGGGGCATATTCATTATACATTGCATAATAACATAAAGGAATCAGCGCACGAGTAATGTCTGATGTCCCAGCAGCTTTATAACATTGGTCTACTATTTCTGATTGTATTGGAGTATTCGTCTCTTCTCTTATAAAAGCTTCTATACAACGAATAGCCCTCTCCTGCTCTTCTTTACCAGGACATTCCTTAATAAAACGTCGGATACATTCAACCAATACCAACTCTTCTCCTTGTACGCCAGTCACAAGACATTGCTCTCCTTTATCTTTGCCTATCTTTCCTCCCTGAAAGATATTTCCGCTATGTTCAGGCTGTTTCTCTTCCAGTATTCCGTCTACCGGTAGCTCTACAGATACGCAATCAATCGGCGGTAGTCCTGTATACTTCCGATAAATAGCTTCTATCCTGCCCTCTTTCTCATAATTTTTGTCCGGCTTATTTGTACCCTGATATTTCTCTTCAAAATCACTGTATTGCTTTTTCAGTCTTTCTATCTCACCAGCAACAAATTCAGGAAAACATTCTCGCACCTTTTTCATCCCCGTGCCGGACAGAGAAATACATGGCAGCTATTTTACACATGACTTCAACCGTGTACGAATTATCATCATAAGTGACATGCAATATATCGCGCAGGATTTTCAATGATTGGTTGTCATTTTCATTATTATACCTCAGCCACTCCCATTGAAATTCTTCCGATCCGGTAAGAAATCCCCTACTCTCCGGCATGTCAATACATGGATTAGTAAATGAAATATCCGGTACCAACAACGAAAAATAGAGCTGATAACATGCCTTCAATAGTTCTCTGTTATAATCACCTACCGGACCATCCATATTGATAGACTTACGGTCTACTTGTACGTTTTTTCAAACGACAGGAAGGCTGCACGCCAAAAGAATACCGGACCAGGATAATTGATATAAATTGAAAGGCTCACACATGCTTTCATTTATTACAAGGTATATCGAACTCTTGCTTGATTATTGCACCCGTTTCTACGAACGGCAGTTCATCACACGCTGCGAGGCGAACAAGCCTATCATCCGTCAGACAAATATACTGCTGGATGAGTACATCCAATCCGGAAAGTTGAAGCAGGGCGTTTTGCCTTCGGCTGAATACTGCACCGACCGGCTTCATTTATCCACCCACTATTTCAGTGATTTATTACATTTTGAGACGGGACAGAATATCCACGAGTATTTCCAGTTCAAACGGTTGGAAGCCTCCAAGACGATGCTGTTGGAACAAGGCTACACAGCTGGTGCAGTAGCGGAGAAGCTGGGCTATCCCAATGTGCAACAGTTCAGTCGCATCTTTAAGAAGATTACAGGAATAGCACCTAGTGATTATAGATTAGCGCAAAATTAAACTTGTTATGCAATTAATCATTCAGAAACTATTTAAACTTATCACATTTAAGAAATTAACACATTTAGTACCCTTGTTTTCCGAGCTAAACATGACTATGCTCGGCATATTTGATTGATTTTACACATCCGCAAAAGGAGAATCTAAAGATATTCCACAAGTGTATATAGGGATTTGCTGTTTATACACTAAAGAGTCAACCTGAAGCAGGCTATGACGCCTTTGCTATTGGCTAATGATTCTCACTATCAGGGCTCGTTCGGGACTTGCACCCTATAGCGTACGCCCATGCTGGGCGTACCAAAAACGGCACTCCGATTCACATCGTAGTACCGTTACAACACAAACACAAAATAAAACACGACAAAACTACTATGCATATAGACTAACCTGTGTCCAATGGCACAGAGCTATCAAGTTATTGCACTCATAATCACTATGAACTCAATTCATATCAAATATCGTTTCTTTTCAGTAATGTTGTACTATAATGGTGGAAAAAGAATACTGGCAACAACTATTTTAACATTTAGTTGCGTTGTAGATATAAAATTGGCATCTATTCACATTCAAAACAGGAAATTAGTTGTCAATACTCCTGTTAAGCTTAGTAAAGGCTGGTCTCGACTATCCCTCAGTTACAAATAAAATATTCGGACATATTCTCCTACTAATGATTATAATCTTGACAGTATTAAAATAAAAAGTCTCCCTATCGCAAAATCTTCGTTAGAATTCATTGAAAAAGGGAGACCAAATTAGAAGACAAAGTAACTTTATCTATTAGTTATATCATCTGCTTGATTAATATATGTAAATATGTATTCCAAATAGTTCTCAGCTTGCTTTCTATGGATTTCCGATTTTTTGTAATCACTATAATAGAACAGAAATAGCATAACCCCAGAAAGTCCTCCCATTAAACCATAATCAGGTCGATCAGGTAAGTGTCAGTTCTCAATTTCTTCAGCTATTCGCTGGAGCTTATCATCCAAAAATTGATTCATATTATCCATAATTCTATTGTATATTAAAAATTCCACTATCACTATCTGAGTTTTGGATGCTCTTATCTATATTCTCTTTTTGCTTGCCAGCAGTAAAGTTCCAAGAGAAAGAAATAGCAAATGCTCTATCCTTCCTTTTCAAATGTGACATGGTCTTATGAAACACAACTGTACCAGGAATCGTTTCGTTTACAAACTTATCTTTAATAAAAGGGAATAAGCATTGTAAACCTATTTGTACTTTTTTATAAGAATAAGCGATATTTATATATGATACCTTTTCGGTTCCATTTTTATATAAGCCATTTATACTTTGTCCTCCGAATCGCTGGAGATAAGTCAACGAATACTTCTTATAATTTAACCCAATATACAAGGATACGGGATATGCCCAATGTCGGTATCGCCGAAAATCTTCTACCGGTTGAAATGACTGTTGTACAAAGCCTATATTTCCCCCCAATCTTATAATATCACATGGCGTAAGCGTCACATTCAGTTCCAAACCACGACGTATATCTTTATATGAATTGTCTGTTTTAATTTCGATGTAATCTTTGTTATAGTCAAACCGATCATACAAACTATTTTTTCTGTTCTCATAAAAAAGATTTGCCTGTACACTAAGAAGCTTATTGCTAAAATCATAAATAAGTCCCCAGTAATTATTTATACTATTTTCAAGCTCAGGATTGCCTGTTTTATAAAAATGATCCATTACTAAAATACGATTATCAGACATTTGCTGAATATCCGGCATAGTTGTATGTGATTTAAAACTTAAGCGTAAACTGTTCTCTTTATTTATATTATATCCTAATAATAACAAAGGAGTAAAAGTCAGATTCTTAAATCCCATATCTCCTAATTTCACATCATAGTTTCCACCCAAACTAGCCCTGTACATGAAAGACTTTATACGACCTGACAATTCTCCATAAAAATAATGAGTTTGAGTATTTATATGCTCTTTGGACTGGTTCATATCTAAAGAATTTCTTAATTTATTAGATAGGAAATTGTAACCTCCCCGGTATCCAACAGTCAAATTTAGTTTATTTATCTTCTGATTATAGACTACTTCGCCTATAAGGGACTTCTTTTGATTATCAAGTTTCATATCATCTTCAAAACCGTCCGTGCCACTTTCAAATGAATAAGAGCTCTGCTTATTGTCAAAATAGGTTCCAACAAGATTAAATGTCAGCGATGCTTTCTCTGAAAAGAATTTTGAATAATACACATCAATAGAAGGAGAAAACAAGTCTACTTTATCACCCAAATCACCATTACGATATTCAACATTTTCATTTTTCTTTAATTGAATATCTTTATCCACCTGTAAATGGGAAATATTAAATATTGTTTTTGCATTTATCTGAAATGCATAATCACTTTCTTTAGCATTTAAATAAACAAAATTTATTATGTTCTGATTTCCCCATTTTCGTCTCTTTTGATTATACGCATAATCAAAAAAATCGTTATTCAAACTATATTGATAAATACCCTCCTCTATATCTTTCACACTTCTTTTGTTATTAATATGATAATTATAAGAAAGAGTAAATTTGTTCTTCCCTTTTGTACGGGAAAGTGCAGCGGATCCATTTGAATACATCTGGCCACCTAATAAATAAAAATCGCCATTCCAACCTGTCTCCAAATTCTTAGTTAATACGTTTATGACTATTTCTGCATTGTTCATATATCTAACAGGAGGTACGTCATAATATTCTACTTTCCTAATTTTATTCGCTGGTATTAATTTTAAATCAACATCAGTAGCCTGTATGCCATTTATCAAAATAAGAATAGACTTGCCACTTATTGTAGATAAGCCATTATTGGCTTTATCGATATGCAAATTAGGTAAGTTAAGCAATAAATCCCTCCCCTCTTTTGCTTTCTTAATTTGTGTATCAGAAAAAGTATAAACTGATTTATCAATATTATGGCTAACTCTACTTCCTGTTATAAGGATCTCATCCAAATTTATCGATTCTTTTTGCAAACTTACATTAACGACCATTGTTTTATTTCGACTTTCTTTAGAATGAAAAGATTGCATAACGGAACCAAAGCCAATATAGGACACTTTTAGTACATAACCACCTTCAATAATATCCTTAAACATAAAATTGCCCTGTAAGTCAGTCGTTCCACCTCTTACTATCTGTGTTGTATCCAAAACCGAGTATAAAGCAACATTAGCAAATGGAATCACACTACCATTCTGCATTTCCGTTACTTTACCAGTCAATGAAAAGGTTTGTCCAACAGCGTATAAACACCACACGGTCATTGACAAAACAGCAAATATCTTTTTTATCATATTACTAAGTTTTTATGTTTAAATTTTGTAGTTTGAAATAAAAAGAGTGTTTCTTCTTTCCGTCAAAATGATTATTTTTAGTTACCAAGCTTCAAATAATTATGTATTGTACGGATTTAGAAGAAACACAGTGGCAAGTTATCAAGAAAATCTTGACCCCGCAAGAAAGGAAACGAAAATATGATTTGCGTGGAATATGGAATGCCATCTTCTACCTGGTGAAAACAGGGTGTCAGTGGCGTATGCTTCCTTCTAATTCTGCTCCTTGGGAGCTGGTTTACTATTATTATCGCAAATGGTGCTCTTTGGGTGAATTTGATTTGTTATTGAATAACTTACGAGAAAAAGTACGTGTTAAAATGGGACAAAAAGCAGAACCTAGTCTGGGTATTATGGATAGTCAAAGTGTACGCTGGGGGGATAATCGCTCTCTCAATTGTTTCTTGTATGAGTTTGATTTATCAACTGCACAAGGTCCTATAAAAACAATTCGGTTTACTATAGATGAAGTATACCCCGGAACAAAATATGACGATACGTATATCTCCGAGATCAGCTGCAATAAAAGTTAGTTTTAGGCTATAGGATGAATAAAGGACTGATTCCTGAGATTGCCCAGTTCTCAATCAGTTAAGTCTAACTGTTGTCATATTAAAAAAAAGAATCTCCCTATCACAAAACTTCTATTAGTTTCGACTTATTAGTCAGCCTTTAGTGATAATCTACTATCTAAATTCATTTTTCTTTAAATAAATTTGTTTGTTACCAATAAGTAACATACCTTTGTCCCCAACAAAAATATAAATAGGATCATGGAAAAAGAAAAAGTAACCGCGGAGAGAGACAGAGCTGCTACAGAAAGGAGACTGTTGGAAACCATCGGGCAGATGGTAGCTGAGGATGGGTTTGAAAAAATCGGCATCAATGCGATTGCAGCACAATCCGGTGTATCAAAAATCTTAATATACCGCTATTTCGGATCAGTTGAGGGATTAATGGCTGCATACATACGTCAGAATGACTTTTGGATAAATTTGCCTCTTGAAGTACCTGAGAAAGAGCAATTACCTGCATTTTTAAAAGGTTTATTTCTCAAAGAAATTGAACAGTTGCGTGATAATCCTACCTTGAAAAGGTTGTACCGCTGGGAATTATCCAGCAACAATGATATGATTATAAAGTTACGGGAACAGCGGGAAAAGATCGGTATGAACCTGGTTGAGCAAGTGAGCAGAGTGTCCGGCTATCCCCAGCATGAAATTGCGTCAATGGCCACCATTATATCCTCTTCAATCATCTATCTGGTTATGCTGGAGGATTTTTGTTCCGTTTATAATGGAATAGAAATAAACACTCTTACAGGATGGGAGCAGATTTATGCCGGGATAGAAGTTCTGATAGATAAGGTTTTCTCCAATGAGTAGTGCCGCATAGTCTGCTTTCTTTAACATAAAGTAATAAATCTATTTTTTTACCCCGAATGTTCCCATTTGGTAACATTTGTATAAATACAATTAATATGAAGAAGATGAATTTAATTTTGGGTTCTTTACTGTTTGCTGGGAGTCTATGTTCTTCCTGTGAGCAAGATTTAATCGAGTACAAACAAGGTGATATCAAAGTTTGTATCGAAGAAGGTGATGAATGGTTGCATGATTTTCCTGCATTCCTAGGAATAAAAAAGAAAAATCCGCCTCAGATCGCTATTTGGTTGGAAGATACACACGGGAAATATCTTTCGACAATTTATGCTTCACACAAGATAGCTACGCAGTCCTGGCAGATGGCGGGTGGAAACAGAAGAAAGGAGGCATTGCCACACTGGTGTTATTCCCGTGGGGTACAATATGAAGACGGGCTTTATCTGCCAACCAAAGATAATCCGCTGACAGACGGGATGTCAGGAGCAACCCCACGCGGGAGTTTCGATTTGAAACTCAATCCGGCAAGTACATTAAAACAATTTGTAGTGAAAGTGGAAATCAATCATTCGACAGATTGGAATGACAACTATCCTAAATCAGCAAAAGAGGGAGATGCGAACTACTCAGGGGGCAAAGAAGGGAGCGGCCAGCCTGCTGTTGTTTATGCAGCCAACATTGATTTGTCGTCAGGCTCAAAGTCATTCGAAGCTACTTTGATAGGCCACAGTAGCCCGGATGGAAGCACCGGTACAATTAACAGTGATGTTTCAAACCTGACTACTGCGTTAAATATCGTAAAACGTATAACTGTAAATATCGAGTAATGAAAAAAAGACTACTTTTAATGGTAACCATCCTGATAGGATTGGTTGCCAACGCACAAGAAACAAAATGTTTCAGTTTTGCCACCACTATAGGAACCGGCATAGATATGAGCACACCCTCATCAACCCCGTTTTCATGGCAGGTGACCGGTCATTATAATTTGAATAATCGTTTTGCTGTAGGTTTAGGGACGGGACTGTCTTTCTATGAGAAACTGTTGATACCCCTGTATGCAGACGTAAAGTTCATGATTATAAAACCTAAAAAAATTACTCCGTTTTTGGAGTGCGCTGCAGGTTACAGTTTTGCACCGGATAAGGATGCTAATGGCGGTTTCTTCCTAAATCCATCCGTGGGGGTGCAGTATTCTATCCATAATGACAAGAGACTTTTTCTTGCTTTTGGGTACGAGATACAAAAGTTAGAACGGTTAAAAAAATATGAAGATCAGTTTATTGCCACTGAATTTTCTGAAAAACTGAATCACAATCTACTATCCTTCAAAGTGGGTTTCATGTTTTAAATGATTGACAGTGGTTTTTCTACTATATTTGATTATGAATCAGCAAAATACAATCCCTAAGCCTGAAAGCCGCTTAGGGATTGTTTAAACTTATTAGGTATCTATAAACTGGAATTAAGCTACTCGCCATTCACCGGAAAGGAAAGGATTTCTTGACGAATGGAAGGGCTTTGCACGATAAGGAGGTTATCCATTCAATACTCAAATAATATTTCAAAGAAAAAGCAGAAAGAAAAAGGGTATATAATCGAAATATGTATATCTTTGTATCTGGAATTGGGGAGAAATCCAATTTCAGATAGATTTGTAATTTATTACAGCGTTTCGGGAAGTCTTGATTACTGAAAAAGGTGGTGCTTGGGAAGAATTAATCAAAAAAGACGGACTTAGAACGCTCGTACTGATATGGTGCGGGCGTACTTATTCTGTTTGATTAAGGGCAAGCACCACTTCCTTCAGTTTTCAGATAAGTACGGTTCGCACTTCTTCATTTAAATAGGAACCTTTAAAACTATCAGTATGGAAACTTACACAAGAATGTTTATCGATTGTCTTCTTAAACAATCCCGAGAACCAAACTATCAAAAGAAACACGGCGACACCTTATCCCCCCAGGACCGTTTATGTACATCAAAAGCTATTTTGAGAGAAAACGAATTACTTCTAATCATGGATTGGAACAACACCTGGTAATCACCTACCCAACGCTAGACTTTACACAAGTATATTTGACTATATAGCAATGTTCTGTCGAAAAAAAAATCATTCTTAGTTTCTATTATTAATTAGTTTGTCTAAATTTGCTAACGAGCACAAACAAAAGTGTAGCTATATATGAATCAAGACCATTATTTAGTTCAGCAATTCGAAAAGATATTCAGAACTCACTTTTCATCAGTGAAGTACTTCATCAATATGTTTCTAAAATCGGAAGCAGACTCGGAAGATCTAGCCCAAGATGTATTCATCAAATTATGGAATAATTTTGAAGCATGGAAGGATAATGAGGGAACAGAGGGCTATATATATAGAATGGCAAAAAATGTAACGCTTGATTTTATCAAACACAAAAGACAGGAAGACAACTATCGGGATGAACTAATACAGCAAAACTCAATCAAGGAGTTATTTGGTATTGCTGACCCTTTAACCTCCATTTATTGTAAAGAGATGCAATTAATTATAAAAATGGCCCTTGAACATTTACCAGAACAGCGCAGAAAGATTTTTGAGATGAGCCGTTTGAAGGAAATGAGCAATAAAGAGATAGCTGTCGCCTTACATCTTTCGGTACGCACAGTAGAGCATCATATATACTTAACGCTTCAAGACTTAAGAAAAATCATATTTATCTTATTTTTTTTGTATTTGCTTTAAGTAGTCGGAGCGTTTCAGTCGTTATATACAGGAAAGCCCGAAATTATAATATAACGATTATATGAAAAACTACTTTCAGAAAATACTGTCTCTCTTTGTCGAATATGACTATTCGAAACAGACCAATCAGCTTTTTTACAGATGGCTGACTGACAGTGAGCATGAAAAAGAAAAAGACGAAGCGATACGAGAGCTCTATAAGGAGGCGATCAAAAAAGGAGATGCATCCGATTTAGAAGAATCTCTCGAACGATGGAGGGAAAATAGTAACATCACACCCGTGCAATCCCAGAAGAAATTCAATAGAAAGCCTTTCATGTATTTGTGGCAATCAGCAGCAGCCGTGTTGCTTATCGTGTCAATTACTACCGGGTATTTGCTTTACAAGGAGAGAAAGAACGATTCTGACCTTGTCCAGCAATTCATACCAATCACCCAAATGAAAACACTCCTTTTACCTGATGGGAGCCAAGTACAAATGAACTCAAAGAGTATACTATTGTATCCCAAGCAATTTACCGGGGAAAATCGTAACGTTTTTCTATTAGGAGAAGCCTATTTTAAAGTGAAGCCCGATAAGAAGAAACCGTTTATTGTTAAAACGGACGGTTTTCAGGTAACTGCCCTGGGCACAGAGTTTAATGTATCTGCATATGCTGAGGATAAAGACATTTGCGCCACCCTGATAACAGGGAGCGTTCTTGTTGAATACGACAATCTTACCAGGAAGACAATACTTAAACCCAATGAACAACTGATATATGATAAAGAGACCCGTCAAGACACTCTGAATTATCCTAACATTAAAGATGTGACAGCATGGCAGAGAGGCGAATTAGTATTCCGCAAGAAGTCCATAGTGGATATAATAACGATACTGGAGCGTAAGTACAATTATAAGTTTGTTTATAGTCTGCATGATTTAAAGAATGACCGCTACAGCTTCAGGTTCAGAGACAAAGCTTCATTATCTGAAGTAATGGATGTCATTGTTGATGTGGCAGGAAACTTAAGTTTCAAGATACAAAATGACGAATGTCATATCATCCAGAAATAGAATTGAATATTAATACTAAACAATAATCATTATGTAAAAAAGCCTTTGGGAGAGATTTTAATTATCCCGGATGTGAAATCGGAACTTAACAAGAATAGATATGTATTGCGAATAAATTGAGTTGACAAACTAATACTTGAAGTTCATGTTTATAATGGATAAAAAGGGGAAAAGTTTAGTGTTGTTTGTATGTGCATTTTTTATACAAATTGCTGCTTTTGCCCAGAATGGAATACGCATTACCATTCAAAAAAAGAATATCCCCATTATTGAAGCACTGGATGAGGTGGAGAGACAATCGAAACTTTCAGTAGGATATAATGATTCGCAATTAAAAAATAAACCAGCTATCGATCTAAATTTGATAAATATTAAATTAGAAGATGCCCTCTCAACTATCCTTAAAGGGACAGGTTACACCTATCGACTAGAAAGGAACTACATCAAAATAATCCCACTACAGGAGTCACCCAAAACGCCAGTAAAAAAGATGACGGGAAAAGTTGTAGATGAAAATAACCTCCCCCTTATCGGGGTCAATATCCAGATAGAAGACTCGGGGACAGGAGTCATCACGGATATGAATGGCAGCTTTGCACTTGAAGCTCCCATAGGTAGTACGCTAAGCTTTTCCTACATAGGATACATACCCCAAAAGGTAAAGGTTACCGATAAAAGTGTGTATAATATACAACTGTCCTCTAACGTAGAAGTTTTAAACGAAGTAGTAGTAACTGCCTTGGGTATTAAGCGCGAGCAAAAAGCCCTGAGTTATAACGTACAACAGGTAAAATCGGACCAACTGACAGAAATAAAAGACGCTAACTTCATCAACAGCCTGAACGGCAAGGTAGCAGGTGTCAATATTAACAGCAGTTCTTCCGGTGTAGGCGGAGCCTCGAAAGTGATTATGCGCGGTACAAAATCTATCGAGCAATCCAGTAATGCATTGTATGTTATTGACGGTATCCCGATGTATAACTTCGGCGGTGGCGGCGGTACGGAAAACGGTTCTCAAGGAGTCACCGAGAGTATTGCCGATATTAATCCGGACGATATTGAAAGCATCTCCGTCTTGACCGGAGCGGCAGCCGCAGCGCTTTATGGAAGTAATGCCGCTAACGGAGCTATTGTCATTAATACCAAACGTGGTAAAGTAGGCAGAATGCAGGTTTCAGTTTCCAGCAATACGGATTTTTCCAAACCATTCGTATTACCCCATTTCCAAAACCGTTACGGTACCGGCAGTCAGGGAAAATCAGACAGATCCACTACGTTGAGTTGGGGACCTCTGATGAATGAAGCATCACGCAGAGGTTATGAACCACGTGACTTTTTTGATACGGGAATAACTTACACCAATTCCGTCACTTTATCGACAGGTACAGAAAAGAACCAGACCTTCTTTTCCGCTGCCGCAGTAAACTCGGAGGGGATTGTACCGAATAACCGCTACAACCGTTTTAATTTTACTTTCCGTAATACTACTTCATTCCTGAATGATAAACTGAAACTAGACATCGGAGCGAGCTATATTATTCAGAATGATCGCAACATGACTAATCAAGGCGCTTACTCAAACCCGATAGTTCCTGTTTACCTGTTTCCGCGTGGAGACGATTTCAACTTGATAAAAGTATTCGAACGTTGGGACCCGGCCCGCAAGATCAAGACCATGTACTGGCCACAAGGCGAAGGAGACCTGCGTATGCAAAACCCTTATTGGATAGCATATCGTAATCTACGGACCAACAATAAGAAGCGTTACATGCTGTCCGCCTCGTTAAGCTACGACATCACGGACTGGCTGAACGTCTCGGGACGTGTCCGGGTAGATAACTCCAATACCAAATATGAGCAAAAGTTGTACGCCAGTTCGAATACTACTCTCACTGAAGGTAGTACCCAAGGATTCTACGCCATTGCCAAGCCGGATGAATCACAAGTGTACGCCGATGTACTGGCAAACATCAATAAACGCTTTGGGGACTACTCACTTGTAGTGAATGTC
>OHAE01000402.1_pt1 | contig 39743 bp, 37 predicted proteins | sample 1577061 | NCBI WGS metagenome assembly OHAE01 (sample SAMEA3541535, study PRJEB24748) | human gut metagenome | biome: human gut; feature: human-associated habitat; material: faeces | place: China | collected 2012
GAAGGAGCAGAGCTGGTAGGAAAACTTACTCCGATAGGGAAAGAAATCAAACAGATGGACCCTATCTTCGAAATGGAAGTAAAATTCTTCGAAGGCACAGCTAAGTTCTCACAGAAAGTTAAGCTCACTGGAGGTGACTATCTGATTACTGGATACCTGGAATTTGGTGCATGCAACGACCAGAACTGTCTGCCACCTACCAGCGTTGATTTTTCTTATAAAGGTACTGTAGCCGCAGCCGCTTCGGCAACAGCTGCACCTGCTAAAACAGAAGAAGCAGCTGCACCTGCCGAATCAACAGAAACAGTAGATTCTACAGCAGCCGTAACAACTGCCCCTCAGACGTTGCAGGAAGCTACCGATTACTGGAAACCGGTTATCAAAGAGCTGTCCAATTACGGAAGCACCGAAGAACAGGAATCACATTCCTGGATTTACATCTTCTTCACCGGTCTGGTAGGAGGTATTCTGGCCCTGTTCACACCTTGTGTATGGCCTATTATTCCGATGACTGTCAGCTTCTTCCTGAAACGTACTAAGGACAAAAAGAAAGGTATTCGTGACGCATGGACCTATGGTGCATCTATCGTTGTGATCTATGTAGCGCTGGGACTTGCTATTACACTGATATTCGGAGCTAGTGCACTGAATGCATTGTCTACCAATGCCATCTTCAATATCCTGTTCTTCCTGATGCTGGTTATCTTTGCGGCTTCTTTCTTTGGAGCATTCGAGATCACCCTGCCGTCTAAGTGGAGCAACGCTGTCGACAGCAAGGCTGAAGCAACAACCGGTCTGCTGAGTATCTTCCTGATGGCATTCACTTTGTCATTGGTATCATTCTCTTGTACAGGTCCTATCATCGGCTTCCTGCTGGTAGAAGTTTCTACTACCGGTAGTGTTGTAGCGCCGGCTATCGGTATGTTAGGATTTGCCATTGCACTGGCTTTACCTTTCACACTGTTCGCTATGTTCCCGTCATGGCTGAAATCAATGCCGAAATCCGGAGGTTGGATGAACGTTATCAAGGTGGTACTGGGATTCCTGGAACTGGCATTTGCCTTGAAATTCCTGTCGGTAGCCGACCTTGCTTACGGCTGGAGACTGCTCGACCGTGAAACATTCCTTGCACTTTGGATCGTTATCTTTGCTCTGCTGGGTATGTACCTGCTGGGTAAGATCAAATTCCCTCACGACGACGACAACAATAAGGTAGGAGTAGGACGTTTCTTCCTGGCACTCATCTCACTGGCATTTGCCGTATATATGATTCCGGGACTTTGGGGAGCTCCTCTGAAAGCTGTCAGCGCATTTGCACCTCCTATGCAGACTCAGGATTTCAACTTATACAAGAATGAAGTACACGCCAAGTTTACCGACTTCGATGCCGGTATGGAATACGCTCGCCAGAACAACAAACCGGTCATGATAGACTTCACCGGATATGGTTGCGTAAACTGCCGTAAGATGGAACTTGCTGTATGGACTGACCCGAAAGTAAGTCAGATGCTGAACGACGACTACGTACTTATCACGCTGTATGTAGACGAAAAGACTAAGCTTCCAGAACCGATAAAGGTTACAGAAAACGGAACAGAACGTACTCTTCGTACAATAGGTGACAAGTGGAGCTACCTGCAACGTTCTAAGTTCGGAGCCAATGCACAGCCATTCTATGTATTGCTCGACAACGAAGGCATGCCTCTGAACAAGTCATATTCTTACGACGAAGACATTGCTAAATATGTAGACTTCCTCCAGACAGGATTGAAAAACTACAAAAAATAATTATCCTCAGGATAAATTAATAGGAAAGCTTCCGGAAAGTCATTCATTTGACCTCCGGAAGCTTTTTTTATTTTACGCCACAAGCAAAAATCACTGTTTTCAGTGACAAAGAATTCTCCCGGAATACCGTTTCTTTGTAAAATAAACGAACCTCAAACAATCCATATCATGAAAGTAAGATTCTTATATTTATTGTGCTTGCTGACGTGTATATTACCAGCTTGCTCAAGTGATGACAATGAACCGGTAGAGGAACCTGTAACAATAACGGTAACAGGCGTAAGCGTTTCACCCGAAAGCATCAGTCTGGAATGTGGAGAAACAAAGCAGCTGACAGCCAAAATATCACCGGAAAATGCTACGGCAGGAGATATTACATGGACTTCATCCGATGAAGCAATAGCTACGGTATCATCCAATGGAACTGTAACCGGTATAAGCAAAGGAACAGCCACCGTTACAGCCACAGTAAGCGGAAAAAGCGGAACATGTGAGGTGACTGTTACCCAAGAAGTACAGTCGGTAGAAATATCGCCTGCTACAGCAACCTTAACCAGCAAGGGAGAAACCATACAGCTCACCGCTACAGTCCTTCCAGAAGGGGCAGGAGAGGCCACATGGGCATCTTCCGACGAAGCAGTAGCCACAGTATCACCCGAAGGAATTGTAACAGCCATAGGCGAGGGGACAGCTACCATCACAGCTACAGCTGGAGAAAAAACAGCTACTTGTACAATCACTGTCAGTATCTCTATTGTAGATATCGAGGGTAACCAAGCTACATTCCATCTCGACGGAGCCAGCGCTGCACAAGTATCACAAGCCATCAGTGAAGCGGCTCAGGCAGGTGTAACCCGTTTTATACTCACAGGAGATTCCGAAGCACTGGGACTATATGATGGAAATCCTTTCAGCGGTATCCAAATCGAATTACTCGACTTATCGGGAGTAACCGGATGGCAAGACCGGGATGCAGACGGTCTTCCTGAGCTGCCGGCAGAAAGCTTCAGACATACAGGCAGTTCCGATTTCTCCGGATTACAGGAAGTCATCCTGCCTCAGGAAATACAGCAACTGCAAGATTATGCTTTCTATAAATGCAGCAACCTAACCAAAATCACCGCTCCGGGCGTAGTCAGAGTAAACAGCTTTGCTTTCCAAAGTTGCACCAAACTGGCAGAAGTAAGTATGCCTGAAGTTACCTACCTTGGTACCAATGCCTTTATGTCAACAGCCCTGCAAGTTGCAGACTTCCCCAAATTGCAAACCCTTGAGGGTAGTGTATTCTGGCTTTGTTCCAAACTGACAGAAGTCAACTTGCCGGAAGCAACGACAATCGGAAACGCGACACTGGTTTCACAAGGTGGTTCCCGTACAGGAATAAATACATTTGGCGACTGTTCACAGCTGGAAAAAGTATACTTGCCTAAAGCAACTACCATCGGAGATGATGCATTCAGCAACTGTAAGTCACTGAAAGAAATAGAACTTCCGCAGGCAACAACTGTCGGAATCAAAGCCTTCTATAACTGTACCGCACTGACCAGCGTCAATCTGCCTCAGGCAACCGCTCTAGGTGATGATGTATTTACAGAATGTACAGCCTTAAATACAATCAAGCTGACCGCCGAAGAAAGCATTTCAGTACAAAATACAACATTCGGACCAGCCGATACCATCACAAAGAATGTCGACCTTACCCTGAATATCAATAAAAAAGGAGAAACATGGGATGAGTTCTGGCAAGAAGAAGAATGGAAAGACCATAAATGGAAAAGCATTTCCTTTGTTGAATAAGCCTTAATCCTACCATAAACGAATGCAGGTTATCCGGACAGAAGTTTCCCAGATAACCTGCATTTTTCATATCATTCCAGACTCTGATACGTCTTTCGGATCTCATTCCACAAAAACGACCGCTCATACCTGCTCCCGATCAGCTCTCTCGACTTACCTGCCATTTCCATCCTTGCATGCTCATCAGTAAGCATAAACTTCATCGCCTTCAGCAAAGCCGATTCATCGTGAGAAGGAATAATCAGACCATTCACCCCATGACAGATAATCTCGTTGCATCCATTGATATCGGTTACAATACAAGGCAATCCCATAGCTCCCGCCTGAAGCACGACATTAGGAAAGCCCTCCCTGTAACTGGGAAAAACAAAAACATCCGAAGCAGCCAGATACGGTCGGATATCATTCTGCCATCCGGCAAAAGTTATTCTACTGTTCTCCAGAAGCATACGCTTTGTCTCTAGTAATACCGGATCCAGTTTTTCCTCAAAATCACCGACCAGAAGAAGCCTGCAAGTCGGGAAATCAGCTTCCAGTTGTTTGAATGCCCTGGCAAGTTCATTCATCCCCTTGTCACCGACAATTCTTCCCACAAAACAGAACGTCACACATCCTTTTTCCCGAATATCTTCAGCTTTTCTCATGACTTCCTCTGTTCGGTCAAAATACGACATATCAATTCCGTTGATATTCCCGTTTCCGACGATATGCAACTCCTTCCGGGTAATCCCAAACCGCATCAGATCATTCTTCACACCTTCACCTTCCGGATTAATAAACGTAGCACAGGCACACGTCAGCCTGTCCGTAGCCATCAGCAACTTCCGTTTCAGTCCCGTCGAAGTAGGGAAGACCAGTCCGGTAAACATATGCATTCTAACCGGCACCCTACACATCCAGGCCGCCAGCATTCCCAGCAGACCAGCTTTCGGAGTCAGCGTATGTACCATCCAGGGCTTTTCTTTCCGTATCAGCCGGACCAGAGCAAAAAGCGACTTCAAATCCTGAATAGGAGAGATGCGTCTTTCCATACGGACAGCAACCGTTCTTACCCCCTCTCTTTTTCCGACCTCTTCCAGTTCTTTTCCGGGTGACGAAACAGCTACCACCTCATACATTTCATTCAGCATCTTCAACTGTCCCTTCAGCAGTACATCTAGCGAAACAGGCACAGTTGCTATTCTTAGAACTTTCTTCTTCATAATTCCCTAGTTATTACCATTAAAATATTCTGCAGTAGCCTGTCCTTCTTGTGTTATGCCTTCTCTCACCACCACCTTCTTCACAGTCAGCAAGATAATCTTCAGATCCAGCCAGAAAGAACAGTGATCCACATACCACACATCCAGTTCGAATTTCTTTTTCCAGCTAATTGCATTTCTACCATGCACCTGTGCCCATCCCGTAATGCCCGGTCTCACGTCATGTCTTCTTGCCTGCTCCTTGCTATACAATGGCAGATACTGCGGCAGCAGCGGCCTCGGACCAATCAGAGCCATATCTCCCTTGAGTACATTGAACAGCTGAGGCAATTCGTCCAGTGAGGTCGACCGGATGAACTTTCCCGTCTTTGTCAGTCGTTGGGCATCCGGCAATAAATTTCCGTTTTCATCCCTTTCGTCGGTCATTGTCTTAAACTTCATAACCTTAAAGAGTCTGCCGTTTTTTCCCGGTCTGGTTTGTGTGAAAACCACCCCGGCACCTTTATTGGCAACAGCTAGTAAAACTGCTACAGCAGCCATCACCGGCGACAAAACCACTATAGCAACCATGGCCAGGCAGCAGTCAATCATTCTTTTGAAACAGTTTTTATACATTACTCCATCGTTTTTAAACACAGAAACAACTATTTACAGTGCAAAGTTATGACAAATATTTTTATTTCATCTCCATCAGTAAGCTAAATAAACCATTTTGAAAGCAGATTCACCCCATTATTCCGTTATCGCAGGCTTATATATATTAAAACACAGTAAAATCAAAAAACTTTTAATGTATTTTGTCAGAATCAGACTTGATAAAACCAAAATTTGATAGGAAATTCTATTAATTTTAGCCAAAAGGAATATATTATCTATCTTACTTTTTTAAAAAAAAAATTAAATACAAAGCCTATCTTTTCAAAAAAATTATTACATTTGCCCCAGATAGAGAGTTATATAAATATGCTGAAATAGTTTATGCTATAACTCAAAAAAATATACAAAATACGCCAATATTTTAGTATATTGCTTAATCCGGATGCATAATCTGGATGTCCCCAAGGTATATCTGCGCATTTCAGTATGAAAGAGAATGATAAACATTGGTACCCCATCAGAGTTACATACTCGCAAGAGATGAAAGTAAAAAGCTATTTTGATGCTTGTCAGATTGCCAGTTTCATTCCGATGAGATACTCTGAAATACAGCGCAACGGTCAGTCAAAAATTAAATTAGTACCAGTCATACACAATTTAGTATTTGTCTATTGTACTAAAAACGAAATTGAACAAATAAAGAGAGAGAGCAGTATCTCCTCCAAGATAAGATACATAATCGACAAGGAAACCAAGCAAATCATTACTATTCCCGACAAGCAAATGCAGGACTTTATATCGGTTGCAGGGAATATTGACGAACAGATTCTTTACTTGACACCTCAGGAGGTGGCTTTAAAGAAAGGTGATTATGTCCGTATTACTGGAGGAATCTGGAAAGGAATAGAAGGGAAGCTCGTACGCATAAAAAAGAATTTGCGAGTGGTTGTTTCCCTTCAGGGAATAGCCGCTGTAGCCACTACAAGCATTCATCCTTCATTAGTTGAAAAGATAGAGAAATAATACTATGTTCAGCATTAAGATAAAAAACATCAATTTCTTTAGCAGATACATTGTTTGGGCAGCCGACTGTCTTCTGTCCGTATTGGCCACATCCTTCAGCTTTTTGTTTTTCCATTACCTGATGAAGGTCGATACAGATGTCACTACCGTTACATCAATCCTCGCCCTCTCACTGGTGATTAGTATCTGTGCCACCTGGATATGCAAGACCTATCAGGGCATCATCCGCCATTCCAGCCTCACCGAGCTGATGCGCATCGTATATGCCATGTTCATCAAAGCCCTTGCATTCATCATCCTGTCAAATTTACTTCTGGAATATACCGGTCTGTTCATCTATACCATCATCTTCTCCGACCTTATCATGTCAGTCTTTCTGCTCATGTTTGTCAGAGTAGTTGTCGTCAATTTCTATTATAACCTCATCGAGGCAATGGATAAGCAGACACACCGGGCACTGATATACGGCACTTCCGAGGCAGCAATCAGTCTGGCTGCATACCTGAGCAAATCCACCAACAGCCTGTACAACCTGAAAGGATTCATCACAAGAGAACAGCGGTTGAAAGACTATCGCGTACAGGGATATCCGGTTATCTACCTCTGCGATGACTGCGACCTCAACGAAAAGCTGAAATCACTCGGTGTCAATACCATTCTGTTCGTCAATACAGACGACCTGCATAAAGACAGCGCGCTGATTGAAGCAGGCATCCAGAACAATATCACCATGCGTATCGCTCCGCTGGTGGAGGACAACAGCAACATCTCCCAACGCATCCAGATGCGTGAGGTACAGATAGAAGACCTGCTCGAACGCGAAGAAATCAAGATCGATACCGAAAAAATCAAGAAAGAAATCTCAGGCAAGGTCGTAATGGTCACCGGTGGTGCAGGAAGTATCGGCAGCGAACTGTGCCGACAGCTCTGCAAGTTCCATCCCAAACATCTGGTTATCTTCGATTTTTCCGAAACAGGAACATACCAGATCGATATGGAACTCCGGAATACCTATCCGGAATGCAACATTACCTCAGTCATCGGAAACGTAAGAGATTACCAGCGTGTAGAATCACAGCTCAGCCTGTACAAGCCAGATATCATCTTCCATGCCGCAGCCTACAAGCATGTTCCTATCATGGAAGAATATCCGTGTGAAGCCGTACGTACCAACGTTATGGGAACACGTATCCTCGCCGATGCCGCTGTCAGACACGGAGTAGAAAAATTCATCATGATTTCTACCGACAAGGCCGTACGCCCGTCCAATGTCATGGGAGCTACCAAACACATAGCCGAAACATACGTGCAGAGCCTGAGTAATGCCATCAAAGAAGGCAAGGTAGCCGGAAAGACCTGCTTCATCACCACCCGCTTCGGCAACGTATTGGGAAGCAATGGAAGCGTCATTCCGCTGTTCCGCCGTCAGATACTCGAAGGTGGTCCGGTCACCGTTACCCATCCCGATATCATCCGCTACTTCATGACCATCCCCGAAGCCTGCCAGCTGGTACTCGAGGCTGCTTTCCTCGGTGAAGGAAACGATATCTTCATCTTCAATATGGGAGCTGCCGTCAAGATAGACGACATGGCAAGAAAGATGATCCGCCTCTCCGGACTGATTCCGGATAAAGACATCAAGATCGAATACACCGGACTCCGCCCGGGCGAAAAACTATACGAAGAACTATTATATAAGGAGGAAAGCACATTACCCACTTCCAATCCGGAAATCTTCCATGCAGAGAGTATCAATACGGAATACCAGTCCCTGCTGCCGTCTATCGAAGAACTGATTGCCATAGCCGGAACCGATGATAAGCTGGAAACCGTAAAATACATGAAAAAAATAACACCCGAATTCATCAGTCAGCATTCCAAATACGAAGCGCTCGACAAAGAGAATAAACAATAAAGAACGTATTAATTAAGAAAAGAGACTAACTTGTAATATTTATTTTATATGAAACAGAGAGTTTTTCTAGCATTAATGATGCCCTTCCTTTTCATCAAAGGATTCGCACAGGAGGTTAATTCTACAGTGCCTTCAGAAACCAGTGAAGAAGAGAACACCACGTATTGGGTAAGCCCTGAGACAAACAATGAAAGGGTTCTCAATCCAAACAAGTTCCGCGACAACTGGTTTATCACAGTCAATGCAGGTACCTTCCTTAACTGGTGCGACAATACCAGTGACGCAAAAGGCAAACAGTTCCAGCCGGCAGCTGGTTTGTCAGTAGGTAAATGGTTATCACCTTGGGGTGGTTTCCGTGTCATGGGAATGTGGGGACGTGGATTCGGTCAGACTTACAAACCCGTTCTCGACCGTACATACAACTGGAACGTAGTAAACGGTTACATCGACGCGATGTTCAATTTGCATAACCTGTTCGGAGGTTACAAAGAAAACCGCTTCTTCCAGGTAATGGCTATCGCCGGTATCGGTGTAGAACACATGTTCGGTTTCAGCGATGAAAGCTGGTACAAGAACTACAATGTCAACACAGAAAAGAACAACCTGCTGGGATTCCGTACAGGTTTGCTGGCATCATTCAGACTGCACAAAGCACTGGCACTTAACGTAGAAGCATCTGTCAACTGTCTGGACGACTCATACGACGGTGTAACTTCAGACGACAAGTGGGACGGACACGTCAACCTGTTGGTTGGTCTGGTTTACCGTTTCAAGAACCACGACGGAACACACCAGTTCACTTTCACTCGCCGTAACCAGGACAAATACGATGCCCTGAATGCAGAAGTAAACCGCTTGCGCAAGGAAGTAGCCGAAATGAAAGCAGCTCCTGCCGTAGAAGTTAAGCGTGAAGTTGTAGAAAGCGAACGCGTTTCAACTCTTGTATCATTCGATCCGAACTCTACAGAAGTAAACAAACTTCAGGAAGTAAATATCTATACAGCAGCCGAAGGTCTGAAGAAGATCCAGGACGGCGACTTGTATATCACTCCTATCAAGAACAACGAAATGAGCAGCGATTTGTTCAATGGCCGTGCCAATGCTATTCGCGACATGCTTGTGAATGAATATCAGGTTCCTGCAGGACACATCTTTATCGAAGAAAACAACGAGCTGGTACGCTCATTAGACCCTGCAAAGAACTGTGTAATTATCTATATTGTTAAATAATAAACAGGACATTCAACATGAAAAAAATAGTTATTGCAGGCCTTGCAGCAGTCATGGCAGCCAATTTATATGCAAGTGAAGAAACCCCTTCAAAAGATCTTTCGGTAAAAGCCGACACAGTCAGAACATTAAAGCACTATAAAGCAGGCGACAACTGGTTCTTCGGAGTATTTGCCGGAACCAATTTCTCATTGACAGAAAATATCCGTTTCGCCTCTTTCCCGAAACGTTTCGGCCCCAGTGTAGGTATTTCTGCTGGTAAATACTTCAGCCCGGCAGTAGGTGCCCGTGTACGTGTATCATACCTGAGCCAGCGCAGCCGTGCTAACAGTGAACTAGTTGATGCATATCCGGAAGTTTACGGTGACGGTGTTTACAAATTCAGCATGGTTTCTACGTTTGTCGACGGTTTGTTCAACTTCAACAACATCTTCAAACCGTATAACGAAAACACCCGTTTCAACGTAGTGGGTGTACTTGGTCTGGGTGTCAATACATCATTCGGATTCGACGATAAGATCAAGAACTGGGCACCTTCTAAGGGAGGACAGTATGAAGTAGACCGTTCAACTGGAACCTATCTGGCTATCCATGCCGGTCTTCAGTTGGGCTATAAGGTAAGCGATGCAGTTGATATCAACCTCGAAGCTACCTATAACGCTACCGACGACGGATACAACGGAACCCGTTACGATAGAAAGTACGACGGTTATATCTACGTTGTAGCAGGTGCTACTTACCACTTCAAAGATCATTATGGCGACCGCCGCTTCAAGTATGTAACCATGACCGACCAGGCACAGATCGACCGCCTCAACGCACAGATCAACGCCGCTCGTGCCGAACTTGCCAACAAACCGGAACCGATCGTACGCGTAGAAAAGAAGGTGGAAACCAACCGCGTACTCGACATGACCGTTTCCTTCATCATCGACAAGTACAACATCACCGACGTTCAGAAAAACAACGTACAGAAAGTAGCCGAATACCTGTTGAACAACCCGAACATCAACCTGATCATTACCGGTTATGCCGATGTTAAGACTGGTAATCCGGCATACAACCTGAAACTGTCAGAACGCCGTGCCAACGCCGTACGCGACATGCTTGTTAACGATTTCGGAGTCGATCCTTCACGTCTGCGCATCGACTACAAGGGTGACACCGTTCAGCCTTACGATCTCAAGAACGAGTGGAACCGTGTTGTAATATTTGTAACAGAGGAAAACAACAACAAATAATCATGAAGCACATCCATCTTTCACTGGCCCACATGAGCGGCAAAGAAGAAGAGTTCATCCACGAGGCATTCCTTACCAACTGGGTAGTACCTTTGGGTCCCAATGTCGACGGGTTCGAAAACGACCTCGCCACATGGCTGGGGGAAAAATCGGCCTCTCCTCTTCATGTCGTAGCTCTCAGCTCCGGGACAGCAGCCATTCATCTGGCGCTGGTGATGCTGGGTGTAGGTCCCGGCGACGAAGTCATCTGCCAGAGTTTTACCTTCGCCGCCTCAGCCAATCCCATCGTATATCAGGGAGCCACTCCGGTGTTTGTCGACAGTGAACCCGGCACGTGGAACATGGATCCCGAACTGCTCCGCCAGGCTATCGACGACCGCCTGCGTGCGACCGGCAAACTGCCTAAGGCAATCATCCCCGTACACTTGTACGGTACTCCCGCCCGTATGGACGAAATAAACAGCGTTGCTTCCGCATACGGCATTCCGGTAGTAGAAGATGCAGCCGAGGCACTGGGTTCGGAATACAACGGCAGGTACTGCGGAACATTCGGAACTTACGGAGCCCTCTCGTTCAACGGCAACAAGATGATTACCACCAGTGGTGGAGGAGCCTTGATCTGCCCCGACGAAGAAAGTGCCCGCCGTGTCAAGTTCTATGCCACTCAGGCACGCGAGAACTTCCCCTATTACCAGCATGAGCAGATTGGCTATAACTACCGGTTGAGCAACATCTCTGCCGGAATCGGCCGCGGCCAGATGTACGTGCTCGACGAGCATATCGCCCGCCGCCGTGCGATACACGCGCTTTACGTGGAAAAGTTAAAAAACACACCGGGCATTACGGTGATGCAACCACGGTCTAATGTCGATTTACATCCCAACTATTGGTTAAGTACCATTCTGGTTAACCCGCAGGAAGCCGGATTCACTTATCAGGAGTTATCTGCACGGCTTACAGCAGCCGACATCGAAAGCCGTCCGTTATGGAAGCCGATGCACCTGCAACCCGTGTTTGCCAAGGTACCTGCCTATGTGAACGGTGTGTCCGAAGCACTCTTTGCTCAGGGACTCTGCCTGCCTTCAGGACCCATGGTAACCGATGAGGATGTAGATAGAATTGTAGAGATAATCAAGAATTAATTATTAATTAGTACGCTAGTTGAATAAAACTTTATATATTTACAACAGAGAGTTTTTACAAACAGTTGTACGAAAAAGAATTAGAACTATGCAAAACAAAAAAATGTATATCAAACCTGTTTTGGAAAGCGAAACTTTTGTGCCACAAAACTATATCGCAGCTTGTGGAGATACAGAATATGGAGATTATTTATTCAAATGTAATGCTCCAAGAGGAACTCTATATTATTTTAAAGGTCAAACACCATCAGGTCCAATGCCAAACTACGGACAAACAGGTAACAGACTTGGTGGCTATAAACCATGTAGTGAGAAACATCAAGCATCAACTCAAGATGACTTCTATTGGGGATATGTTGATTACAACGATAATGGTAAAATGAATATGGGAGAGGAAGTGATCGTATGGATAGAAAGAGGTTGGTTAGGAGGAATAAGAGACTATCATGCAACTAAAGAACTAGATCAAGACTCATGGGAGCATGCTAAATCTTAAAATAAAACTTTTAAAATAATAAATATTAGACCACCACAGGCTACATAAAAATATATAAATAAAAGTTTATGTAATCTGTGGTGGACCATATAATATCATTTATACAAACACGTGGATCAACTATACGACGCAACCCCAGTAGAAAGACGCCTGGTAAATAAGGCAACTCAATTCCGAATTCCTATCTCAACTTCTTTCGAACTGACTCCGCTCTGTAACCTGAGCTGTGACATGTGTTATGTCCGTATGAATGCACACGAGTTGGCGATGAATGGAAATGTACGAAGCAGCGATGAATGGCTGAAAACAGCCGAAGAACTAAAAGCGATGGGCACGTTGTTCATCCTGCTTACAGGAGGGGAACCCTTACTATACCCCCAATTCAACGAACTTTATCTCGCCCTCCGTGAAATGGGGTTCATTATTACGATTAATACCAATGCAACACTTATTACCGAAGAGATGGCTGAACTGTTCAGTCGTGTTAAGCCTCGCCGTCTCAATGTGAGTCTGTATGGAGGAAGTAATGAAACCTATCAGGATTTATGTCATATCTCAAACGGGTATGACCGTTGCATACAAGGACTGCAATTATTGAAAAAGTATCACATCGATACGAAATTAAATCTGACCATCATCCGTAAAAACAGAAAGGACTATGAAGCGGTCATCCGCATGGCGGAAGAGCTGGATATGCCGACATTAATTAATTGCTACACATCCTTGTTCTGTAGCCCGACATGTACCTCGCAACTCAACATACCTGAAATAAGGCTGACACCGGAAGAAGTGGCTGCACTCGAAATCGAACACCTTAAATACAAATACAAAGCCAATTATCACGAACGGATAAAAGAGATGAATGCGGAACTTATCGGTATGGAATCTGCCGTACCCGATGGAGTTACGTTGAATTGTCGCGCCGGAAAGAGTTCTTGCTGGATTAACTGGCAGGGCATGTTGTCACCCTGTGTGGACATGGCAACCCCATGCGTATCACTTGCCGAGCATTCGGTTGCCGAAGCCTGGCAGAGCATTGTAAAGCAATGTGCCTCCTTACCGGCACACACGGAATGCAGCGGCTGCAAACTGAGCAAACTATGCGATGCATGCTATGCCAACGCAATCAACGAGAAAAAATACTGCGGAGATACGGCTTATCTCTGTGCCATAGGTAAGGCAAAAAGAAGCCTCATTGAGCAGGAAGCTCAATGATAACCCTTGTATCATGATCAGACTGACCATTGGAAATTTACATATACAGCTGGAAGACATCGACAGAGCACATCTTCCGGCAAACACCTTGCTCTTTGAATCAACGTTCGAAGAAGCGGATTTATATTATACGTTTCATACAGACCGACAGCCTTGTCTGCCAAACACACCACCCATATACCAGAGACCGGACATCCTTGTTTTCCGGCAACCATCGGGACTGGAATCCCGCCTGTTGATTCTTCCCGACGGACAGGCTGCCTACGCCTATCTGGAAGAGACCGATTCCAATCGTACAGCAATCTACTTCAATCCGGCATATACCTCCCTGCTGAGTGCCGATACCATTTTCCACTCGATGCTGGCTCTCGAAAAGCATCTGGTCTTACAGAATTCCTTCGTCTTTCACTGTTCCTACCTCGATTTCGAGGGGAAAGCAATTCTGTTCAGCGGCCCCAGCGGAATAGGGAAGACCACTCACACCAACTTGTGGTGCCAATACCTGCCCGACCGGGCAAATGTTTTGAACGGTGACAAATGTCTGCTGAGCCGAGAAGGCAACACATTTTATGCCAATGGCTGGCCGATCTGCGGTTCAAGCGGTATCTGTTACAACGAGCGTCGTGAAGTGCGTGCTATTGTGCTATTACAGCAGGCTCCCGAGAATAGATTAATAGAAGAAAAAAAAATACTCACGTTCAGGCGTGTGCTCGAACAGCTTACGGTCAATTACTGGAACCGTGAATTTACGGATGCAGCAATGACTTTTGCCGACTCCCTGGTTTCTACCTTACCCTGCGTTACGTATGGCTGTAACATCAGCCGTGAAGCGGTGGACACTCTGTACCAACAACTGATAACTGCCAACAAATGAAAAAAATTAAATCCTTTATATCACGCACTATTGCCGGCGAAACCGTATTGGTTCCTTCTGAAGAAACCGCACACGATTTCAACGGCATGATCAGCCTTACCGATACAGCTGCTTTTATTTGGGAACATATCGAAGAGGCAGCCGATTTCAACCAACTGGTCGACATGATTCTCGACGAATACGAGATCGACCGTGAAACAGCTGCTGCTGATGCCTCCGGCTTCGTTATGCAACTGTTGCAACACGGCATGATTCAGCCGTCCGGACTGAACTGGTAGGGCCGATGGAACAGAAAGAAATATTTGTCCGCAACGATCTGTTTTTTGCCGGTGTACAGGAGATGCTCCACCAGGGAAAGTCAGTTCGCATCCGTGTCAGAGGAAGCAGTATGCTTCCCTTCCTCCGCCACAACGACGATGTCTTGCTGGCTCCTCCCGAAGGAAAACGCATCCGCCGGGGCACGGTAGTCGTAGCACAAACCGACGAATCGGGTATCGTACTGCACCGCATCCGCCGGATAGACCGGGACGGACGCATTACCTTGCTTGGCGACGGTAATACCTACATTTTCGAACACACAGACCGTTCGCGAATCATTGCTGTAGTTACCCGTTACTACCGTGGTAAATACAGTTTCTCGCCTGAAAGCCTGCTGATGAGGTTTGTCGGGCGGCTTTGGTGTGATATGCACCCGTGGAGAAGATATCTCCTGACTGTGCTTTGGAAAATAAAAAAATCAATAACAACCAACAACAGATTATGAAACTCAATGAAAATCTTATCCTCCGCGAAGTAGCGGGAGAATACATGATAGTTAATCCTTTCAGTGAAACCATGGACATGACACAAATTCTTACCCTGAACGAAACGGCCGCATGGCTGTGGCAACAGGCTGAAGGTAAAGAATTCGACGAAGCCTTCCTAGTGGACTGCCTGTGTGAAGAATACGATGTCGACCGTGAAACGGCTGCAGCCGATATTCACGAAATATGTGCACAATGGCAGAAAAACGGTCTGCTGGCATGAACAGTATCACCCGCATAAAAGGAATGGCAGGCACTTTATATCCACAGCCGCCGGCAGGCAGTACAGGGCATCGTCTACGATGGCATGTTACTTCTGCCCAAGCCTTTGCGTCCTCCTCACGCACTCATTCTGCGATGGACAGTAGATGTCGACCAGTGGGAACGTATCAACCGGCAACACATTCAGGTACTTTGTGCGCTGAACCGTTTCTTTACCGCTGAGCCGGCTGTCTCTTTCGAAGTTATCAAGGGACTTGCCCTGAGCTGTTATTACCCCAATCCGCTTCATCGTGTATGCGGGGATATCGATTTGTATTTCGGAAGTCCAGAGGCTGTAAAACAGGCTGCCAAAAAACTGGAAGAATCTGGCGTATATGTCAAGTATGGAACCAACGACGATGCTTCCTGCCTCATCGGTCAGGTCGTAATCGAACTGCATCCGGAGCTAATTGAACTGCACAGTCCGTTCATTCGCAAATCACTGCGTGAATGGGAAAAAAACGTATTCTGTACGGTTGCTCCCGCAATCAAGCCGGTCTATCAGGATACTCTAATTAGTATTCCTACTCCGGAAGCACACCACCTGCTGGTTTCCACACATATCCTGAAGCACCTGCTCAACGAAGGCATCGGCTTGCGCCAGTTATGCGACGCTGCCATCCTGTTGAAAGGACTGGCTCAGGAAACGGACAAGCAGGAACTGGAACGCCTGTGTCGCCGCTTTGGCATCTGGAAATGGTCTTGCCTGCTTTATACCTTCCTGGAAGAACACTTAGGACTGGATGAAACTTACGTACCTTTCCGTAAACATCACAATACCGAAACCCTGATGACCGAAATATGGGAAAGCGGTAATTTCGGTTTTTACGACGAACGGAAAGGGGAACGTCCGGAGGGGAAATGGAAAAACAAGCTGTACACAAGTCGCCAGATTACCCGTAAAGCACAACTGTTTTTCACATATGCGCCGGCAGAAACCTTCTGGTGGCCTGCATTGCTTACGGCCAGACGCATCAAAGAACTCGTTATCAAGCATGAAAACCATACTGAAAAAAATACTAAGTAAACTTACCAAAGAAAATCTCTCGCAGCAATACGCCATCGGGCGCAAAGCCATGCGTTGGGTACTTCAGGTAACGCAGGGATACCACTGGCTGATTACGTTCTCCATCTTTTCGGGAATTTTCGGCGTTGGGATGTCACTGTTCAATGTCTGGCTTTCCAAATGGATTATCGACATCGTAACCGGCGCCCGTGAAGGAAATGTCTGGATGGCAGCCGGTGCCGTTGTCTTTTTCTTTTTCTTCGGTATGGCAGTCAAGCTGATTTCTCCCTGGATTTTCGGGAAAATCAACATGCGTATTGGTATCCGCATGCAGAACTCATTGTCGGACGCCCTGATGATGTGTTCCTGGAAAAGCGGACAGAAATGGCATACCGGCGACCTGCTCACGCGTATCAACAGCGATGCTTCCGAAGTACTTAGCATGGGGATGGGCATACTTCCCAACTTGCTCATCACCAGCCTTCAGCTGATCGGCTCCTTTATCTTCCTGTGGGCACTGGAGCCCCGACTTGCCTGGTTCATCCTGGGAGCGACCCCGCTGGTACTGTTATCGAAAATCTATTTCCGCAAGGTGCGTGAGTTGAGCAAGGCACAAAAGGCCATGAGCAGCGAAATGGGTTCGGTCATGCAGGAAAACTTGTCACAGCGCGTACTGGTACGTTCGCTGGGAGCAACCGACTACCGCAAGCAGAAACTGCATGAATCGCAGGAAAAACTGTTCAACCTCGGTATGGAACAGATTAAGTTCTCCACCTTTTCGCAGGGAGTGATGGGCTTTGTATTCGGAGGCGGTTACCTGTGTGCCTTCCTCTGGGGTATCTACCGGCTAGAACATCAGGAAATTACCTTCGGTACCATGACAGCATTCCTGCAACTGGTCGGACAGGTACAGGGACCTTTCCTCGGACTGATCGGTATTCCTCCTGCATTGGTACGTGGCTGGGCGTCCGTCGAGCGACTGATGGAACTCTTCGAAGACGTAGAACCGGACGAAACACCGGTATATGTAGACAGCCCGCTTACGTTGGAATTCAATCAGGTTACTTTCGGCTATGAATCGGGACAACCTGTCCTGCACAATTTCTCTGCCGTATTCCGTCCCGGTACTTCTACAGCTGTTGCCGGTCCTACCGGTACGGGAAAAACCACCATCATTCGCCTGATGCTGGCACTTATCCGTCCCGACCAGGGACAGGTAAACCTGGTAGCGGCAGACGGTTCAGTTTATCCGGACACTTCCGCTACCCGGGTAAATTTCATGTATGTACCCCAGGGAAATACCTTGCTTAGCGGAACCGTCCGTGAGAATGTACTTCTGGGAGCACCCGATTGCAGCGACGCAGACGTAGAACAGGTATTACGCACAGCATGTGCCGACTTTGTATTCGACCTGCCCGAAGGTATTCATACCCGTGTCGGCGAACACGGCTACGGCTTATCCGAAGGACAGGCACAGCGTATCTCCATCGCCCGTGCCTTACTTCGTCCGGGCAACATCTGGCTGTTCGACGAGGCCTCTTCCGCCCTCGACTGCGATACCACTACAAAGTTAATAAACAACATTTTAGCAGAAGGAAAAGAAAAAACCATTATCTTTGTCACCCACGATCCGCGGGTGATGGAACGGTGTGATTCAGTCATCCGGCTGAACGAAAAAGAACAACAAACAATAGAATCCTAATAAACAGTAAAAAACATTTATGAACAAATCAACTCTTTTCTTCTTCTTATTACTTACAGTATTGCTTTTCTCGTCATGTGCTACAAGAAAAGACCTGGTTTATCTTCGCGACATGGAAGAACTTAAAGAATACCCGGTGTTCCAAAAGTACGAAGCAGTCATCCACCGCGACGACCGCCTCAGTATTACCGTAAGCTGCAAGAACCCGGAACTGACCCTGCCGTTCAACATTCCTGGTAGCAGTAACTACAGTATCGGTCCCGACGGAAACATCTCTACAACCGTACCTACAGGAAATGCAGCTGATAATGCCAACAAAGGATACCTGGTTGATGTCAACGGTGAGATAGACTTTCCTGTTTTGGGCAAATTGAAAGTAGAAGGGCGTACCCGTGGACAGGTAACCGAAATGATCAAACAGCGCCTGATTGACGAAGACCTGATTAAAGATCCCATTGTCATGGTGAATTTCCTGAATTTCAAAATAACTGTATTAGGGGAAGTAGGAGGACCTGGTACATATGATATCACAGGAGACCGTATTACCCTGCTCGAAGCCATCGCTAAAGCTGGCGATATTACCGACGATGGCCGTGTAGACCGTGTAGCCGTTATCCGTGAATACGGAAACAAACGTAGAATCATGTTCCACGATCTTCGCTCAAAGGACGTGTTCAACTCTCCCTGCTACTACTTGCAGCAGAATGATATTGTATATGTAGAACCGTCGGCTGCCAAAACACGCGACAATGCACAGCGTACCTTCAGCACTTTCAGCATGATTTTATCTTTCGTTACAACCATCACTTCACTGGTCGTATTGGCCGTAAAATAATCACAATTCCCTGCTAAATAGATATGATACAAATGAGTGAACAGAAAGACCTTTCCCCCGATAAGAACATCAGTGGAAGCGGTTTCAATATCAACCCGATGGACATGGTGATGTACCTGATCAACCGCTGGTACTGGTTTGTCCTGTCAATAGCTTTGTTCGGAGGCTATGCCTGGTACCAGTATGCCAAGACTCCGTTTAAATATTCCCGTTCGGCAACGGTTATGATAAAAAATGCCAACCAGCGAAATTACGACGGATTGGAACGTTTTCAGACTTTCTCAACGACCAACGTTTCGAACGAAATCCTTCAGTTTCAGTCACACAACCTGATGCGAGAAGTAGTTAGCCGCCTGAATGCCAATATCAGTTATACAATTTCAGACGGACTACGTGAAAAGGAACTGTATACACAGGCTCCCATACGAATTTCGTTCGTCGAATCGGAAGATTACCAGACCTTATCAGTAGATGCGACTCCGGTCAACGACCATGAGGTCCGACTGACTGCCTTTGGGGGTGATATGATACCGGATGCAGGAAAGACACTGACAGCCAAACTCAATGATACTATCCCAACTCCTATCGGTAAACTGGTAGTCAGCCCTACACTGTATTACACAAATAAATGGTTCGGTACTACCGTCAGTGTGAAGAAGAACAGCATCGACAACATGGCGAGCCTGTTCGGTTCTAATCTGAGTATTAATCAGGCAGAAAATGATGCTTCCATCCTGTATCTTAGCATCAATGACTATTCTACGGTTCGTGCTGAGGACGTATTGAACATGCTAATTACAGTCTACAACGAAGAAACCATCAAGGACAAGAACCAGATAGCCATCAATACTTCCCAGTTCATCAACGAACGTCTGATCATCATTGAAAAGGAACTGGGTGGAGTAGAATCGGAAATCGAGAACTATAAGCGCCAGCATGAGATCATTGATGTATCCTCTTCGGCAAGCACATCAGTTTCCGACAAAGAACAATACGGCACACAAGCTACCGAAATGGAACTTCAGATTGAAATGGCAAACTACATCAAGCAGTTCCTTGTAGACCCGTCTAAAATTACCGGTTTAATTCCGTCAAACACCGGAATTGCCGATGCCAATATCGAGGCACAGATTGTACAATACAACGCCAACAAGTTGAAACGTGACAAGCTTGTCAAGAACAGCAGCAACAAAAACCCGGTAGTACAGGAACTGAACAACACCCTGCTTGCCATCCGTCAGAACATTATCCGCGATATCGATAACCTGATTGTCAGTATCAATGCCAAACTGAAGGAAGCTCGGAACCGTACCTCCGAAGCACAGCGCCGCATCGCCAGCATTCCGACCCAACAGCGCCAAATGCTGTCTATCGAACGCCAGCAGCGTATCAAGGAGGAGTTATACCTCTACCTACTTAATAAACGCGAGGAGAATGCGCTCAGCCAGGCAACTACCGAAACCGATGTCCGTGTACTCGACCCCGCAGGAGGCAGTGATATGCCTTATACTCCCAATGGCAAAAACATCATCATGGGAGGAGTTATGAAAGGAATTGCTTTACCGGCTGTCATCCTGCTTGCCTTTATGTTCTTCGATACCAAGGTACACACCCGCAAAGACATTGAAGACAACCTTAGCGTACCTTTCCTGGGAGAAATACCTTTGTCAAAAAGCAAAAAAGAGCCCAGTGCAAAGGGCAAGAAAGGCATTATTGTCCGCAGCCAGGGACGTGACATCGCTTCCGAGGCCTTCCGTATCGTGCGTACCAACATGGAGTTTATGCGTGTCAAGAGCAAGGATTTGCAGGTAGTAACCTTCAGTTCCTTCGGTCCGGGAGCCGGTAAAACCTTTGTGTGCAGTAACCTGGCGGCTAGTATGGCACAGACGGAGAAAAAAGTGATCCTGATCGACCTCGATATCCGTAAAGGTACCCTCAGTTCCCACATCCACCACCACGACAAAGGTATGACTTCTTACCTGTCCGGCAGTGCCGAATTATCGGAAATCATCAAACACGATGAACTGGTAGAAAACCTGGATATCATCCCGGCAGGTCCTGTAGCTCCCAACCCGGCAGAACTGCTACTTAGCGAACGCTTGGAAACCATGATCGAAACATTACGCAAGCAGTACGACTATATCATTATCGACAACGTACCGGTAGGTATCATTGCCGATGCAGCAATCACTAACCGCATTGCCGACCTGACCATCTTCGTCATCCGTGCCGACCGCTTCGACCGCCGTATGCTGCCCGATCTGGAAAAGATCTACCGTACCGGTCAGCTCAAGAATATGTCCGTTATCCTAAATGGTGCTCATGTCAGCAATAACGGTTACGGATATGGTTATGGCTATGGCTACGGTTATGGCTATGAAAATAAACGTAAGTGGTATCAGTTCTGGAAAAAATAACCCGTAAACCGACGAAAGCATATGTTTTTCAGCTTTAAGAAAAAACACAACCTGGTTAAGTCGGGTATTCTGAAAGGTATGACCGACATCCATTCCCACATTCTTCCGGGAGTGGATGACGGTTCTCCAGACAGAGCAACCTCCTTGGAACTGCTTCAGTTTCTGGAAAGTCTGGGAATTGCCTCTGTATGGTTCACTCCTCATGTTATGTCCGACATGCAGCGCAATACCACAGCTTACCTGACCGAACGTTTCGAAGCCTTCCGGAATTATTACAAAGGTCCCATCCGGTTGTATCAGGCAGGCGAATACATGATGGACGCACAGTTCACTTCCAAGCTGCCTGCTGAAGTACTTCCATTGGGCAAGAACCACCTGCTTGTAGAAACCTCCTACATGCTTCCGCCTGTCGGTATGAAAGAGATCCTTGCCAGTGTCAAGCAAAACGGCTATTTCCCTGTTATTGCTCATCCGGAGCGCTATACTTACATGGATATGGACGATTACCGTAAGCTGTACAACACCGACGGTTACCGCTTGCAGTTGAACCTGATGTCCTTATCCGGCTATTACGGTCCCGGTGCACGCCATGCAGCAGAAAGTATCCTTGCGGAAGGTATGTACAGCTATGTAGGAAGCGATTTACACCATCTGGAGCGATATGCACCCATGCTGGAAAGTATGAAACTCACCAGCGAGCAGCTGGATGCCCTCAGCATACTGATAGCAAACAATGAAGCGATTTAGTTACATTCTGGCAGTTTTTACAGTTCTTTGGGCTTTGTTGACCGCTGCCATGCCTTGGTGCTCTCCGGTAGTTGCCAGCTACCTTGCTCCATTGGGGCTGTTGGTTATACCAATGACTATATTCAGCACACTGGCAACAATCATCGCTGTTCTTTACCGAAGTAAAGACATTAGTCTATTGTTTGGTGTAGCTTGCATTATCAATCTGTTTCTTTGCGGAAAATCCTGGGCTGTATCTTTTGCTACAGATGAATCGACTTCTCATTCATTACGCATCATCAGTTGGAATGCGGAAGGCTTTCAGCTGAAAAAAGACACCTTACAGGCTAGTGCCGCTTTCATCCGAAATCTTCATCCCGATATCATCTGCTTGCAGGAACGTCCGCACGATATTCTTTTAAGTCGTGACAGCATATCGAAAGCCTTCGGATATCCCTATCGGGTATTCAACAGTCGGGAAGACGAAGTGCTGAATTTGGCAGTATATAGCCGTTTTCCATTATCAAACATGAAAGAATATTACTTTCCAGACAGCTATAACAAAGTGTTACAAATAGACCTGCAATATAATGGAAAGACCATTCGTTTGTTCAACATACACTTACAGACCACTGGCATGACACCGGCATTTCAGGGCAACAACCTTTTGCATACCTACCAGCTCAACGCCAGGGAACGTAACCGTCAGGCACAGTTGTTAGCAGAAGCAGTAGCTTCCAGCCCGTATCCCGTTATCCTATGTGGCGACCTGAACGATACCCCCGTATCGTATGCCTACCGGAAGCTGACTGATAAACTGGATGATTGCTTTCTTGAAGCCGGAAACGGTTGGGGAGGAACGTATCAACCAGCCCGTAACCTGTTCCGCATCGATTATATACTCTGCTCTCCGAAATTGAAGACATCAGCTTATCACTTATATAGCAACCCTTGGAGCGACCACCAAATCCAATATACAATTACAACCCCGTTATGATAGATTTTATACCCTTAGTAGATTATACACCCTTTTTTAACTACAGTATTCTCATATTGGTACTAATTGCCTTCTGGCAATGTAACGCAGGAATTGTATTACACAAAAACATTGTCAGTATGAATGCCGTATGGGGAGTTTTTTTTACTGTACTACTAATTTTTTATATGGGACTACGCCCTATATCATCCTATTTTGGAGATACGGTAAACTACGCCAATGGTTTTTTTTATATACAACGTTCTTCCGAACCTTTTACTTGGGAATGGGGAACGGACTGTGTTTTTTATAATTTACATGCCTGGTTCGCTAAATATAGTGATATCCATAGCTTCTTTTTACTATGTGCTTTCATTTATGTAGGAAGTTTGTGGCTAGCTATGCAACGTATTTTCAAATCCTATTACTATATTCCATTACTGGTTATATTCAGTATGTTTACCTTCTGGGCTTATGGAGTAAATGGAGTTCGAAACGGCATGGGAGCTTCTTTGTTCATTCTGGCAGTCACTTACATCAATCGGCTCCCCATAGCTATTATACTTTGTATCTTATCTGTTGGAATTCATAAATCATGCTTACTCTTGGTTGGTGCGGCTGTTATTGCATGGTTTATCAAAAACAGCTATATATACTTATTAACATGGATAGGATGTGTAGGAATATCTTATACAGCGGGCATGCGCATACAGAATTACATCGTCGCAACAGGCTTTTTAGGAGAGGACGACCGTCTTACCAACTATCTTACAGGAAGTGGACAAATTGGAGAAGTTGTACAAATGAGTATGACTTTCCGGTGGGACTTCTTGATCTATAGTGCCATGGGAGTGTTTGTTGGTTACTATTTTATTTTTCGTCGCAACTTCCGCGATGAATATTACCACTGGCTATATAACATATTTCTTATCAGCAATGCTTTTTGGGTATTGGTTATCCGTGCCATATACAGCAACAGATTTGCTCAAATTTCCTGGTTCATTATGCCCATTATCTTAATCTATCCTTTTATAAAACAGCGCTTTTGGAAAAACCATGAAAAAATATTGGGAGCAGCCTTATTAGTATTCTATGCTTTTGCTTTTTATTATAATATTTTAAAATAGCATCCATGTCGCAAGCAAATAACCTACGCATTTACAAAAATACGCTATTACTTTATATTCGTATGGGGATATCCATGCTAATATCTCTATACACCTCACGCATTGTATTACAAGTCCTAGGAGAAGAAGATTATGGAATCATGGCGGTTGTAGGCGGTATTACCTCTCTTTTCACGTTTATGAATGGAGCATTAAGTGGAGCAACTCAACGATTTCTTACTTTTGAATTAGGTAAAAATAACCAGACTTCATTAAAAAAAATCTTTAACGCTGCGTTTATTAATCATCTAATTCTCTCTCTTATCATTTTGATTTTATGTGAAACAATTGGTTTATGGTTTCTTTATCATAAACTAGTCATACCAGAAATCAGAATGTCAGCGGCCATTGCCGTATACCAGTTTTCCATCATCGGAACTTGTTTAGGAATTATTCTGGTCCCTTTTAATTCCTTAATTATGGCACACGAAAAAATGGGTGTTTACGCATATTTATCTATATTCGATGTATTGCTTAAACTAGCTCTAGTCATCATACTTCAGTATATCGCTTATGATAAACTGATTTTCTGGGCCGCAGGTGGTCTGTTAACAAGTATGCTTTATCAAGCATTCAACATCTTATATTGTCGGAAGAATTTTGCAGAAGCACATTTTGAATTCTACAAAGAAAAAAAACTATACTTACAGATGTTCAGTTATTCTTTTTGGGATTTTCTAGGAAGTCTTTCTACATTGGCACAAGGTCAAGGGTTGAATATGCTGTTGAATATGTTTTTTGGTCCGATAGTAAATGCTGCCCGAGGAATCGCAATGACCGTTCAAGGAGCCATTGTACAGTTTTCCAGCAATTTTGTTGTAGCATCCAAACCACAAATTATCAAATTATACGCAGAAGGGAATATTCAAGAAATGATGCGTCTTGTTTATCAGACCAGCAACCTTTCTTATTTTCTCTTATATTTATTTGCCTTACCACTATGTATAGAATTGGATTATGTCCTGACTCTATGGTTAGGTGAATATCCAGAGTATACTGTTACCTTCGCAATCTTGATTATTGCCAATAGCCTCACATGGAGTATCAAATCATTGCGTGTAACAGTACTACACGCTACAGGAGAAATTAAATTATCCAATCTTACAGTCGGAGTCATTTTATGCCTTACTTTACCTGTATCTTACTTCTTTCTCAAACTAGGCTACTCACCTATATCCGTATTTGTTATTACCCTAATTATGACACTATTAGCAGAATTTGTAGCTTGTTTTGTTCTTAAAAAATATTTAGACTATTCCATTAAAGACTATCTTTTACAGGTTTACGGAAGATGTATATTGGTATCTGTACTGTCATTTCCAGTTCCTTTTATAATCCATTCGATTATGCCTTCTGGTTTCATACGTCTGTGTACAGTAACACTCGTCTCAACTTTGTCGTTATGCATATTTGCTTATTATTATGGCTTTTCTAAAGAAGTACGTGATAAAACTTTCACCATTATTAAGAATAGAATCAGTAAAATATTATATAGGAAATAAAAATTATCTAATACGCGACATTCATACTTTTTTCAAACCATTATTTTAATATACCTCTTTTCTTTAACAAATTTCAATAAATGAAATACAGATTATAAATGGAACAAAACTTACCACTGATTTCCGTTATCGTCCCTATATATAAAGTAGAGCCTTATCTGCACCGATGTATTAACAGTATCCGTAACCAAACTTACCCTAATTTGGAAATTATACTTGTTGATGACGGTTCTCCTGATAACTGTGGACGCATCTGCGATGAATATGCACAAAAAGATAAACGGATTCTTGTGATTCATCAAGAAAACGGAGGCCTGTCCGCAGCCCGTAACAGTGGGCTTGATCGATGTTCAGGAGAATATATTGGTTTCGTAGACAGTGATGATTGCATCCATCCAGAAATGTACGAAAGACTATATAAGGATATTTGCACTTACCACACCCGACTTGCTTTTTGTCACGCCAATATGTGTTACGGCAATATTCCTACAATTGATAAGAATTTACCCACAATATGTAAGAATAAAGAAGATGTAATACTTTTCAGCATGACTAAAAATGTTTGGTGGGCTGCCTGGACCAAACTATATGAACGTTCTTTATTTGAGACAATACGATATCCTCAGGGAAAAACAAATGAAGACTATCCTATAACCATGTACATATACGACATGTGTGACAAGATTGCCATTAATTATAACAAATTATATAATTATTGCATAAGAGAAAACAGTATATGTACTTCACCACTGAATTTAAGAAAGTTTGACCAAATAGACAATACATTGGAAGTCATGCAATATATGGAACAAAAACATCCTGCGTGGAAACCAGCTGCTGAATTCGTATTTATGACTACACTACTCAAGCTTCTTGGTATGTCAATTGAAAATACAGAAAAACAATACATCCCTAAAAAACAGGAAATATTCAATCATATCAAATGTTATTATTTATCAGCCATACATAATCCATATATTCTGTTTAAACAGAAAATAATGCTTACATCAGCACGTATAAGTCCTTTATGCTTCAAGCTTCTCTTCCGTCTTTATTCAATAATTCAAAAGATGAAAAGATGAAGAATCCAACACTCTCTATCATCATACCGGTTTATAATAAAAGCAACTATCTGGCAAAATGTCTAACTTCCATCATCGACCAAAGTTATAAAAATCTGGAAGTGATACTGATTAATGACGGATCGACAGATAACTCCGAGGAAATAGCGCAAAGATACCAGACTATCGACCAACGCATTAAGGTATATACATTTCCTAATAGCGGTGTTTCGGCTGCACGCAATCGAGGAATCGCTATGGCACAAGGAGAATTCATCCTATTTATCGATGCAGACGATTGGATTGAAGCAAATTATTTGCAACGTGTCATGCATCATACAGAACAAGAAAATGCAGATATCTATATATGGGGAATTACTAAAGAAACTGAAAATGGGCAATATTCTCTAACGCCTTCACTCAATGGCGTCCTGACACAAGAAGAATTTTTAAAAGCTTTTGTTAAAGAACAATACAAAACCCAAAGAGGGTTATATGGCTATATATCCAACAAACTCTTACGGCGGGAAATCATCCGGAAAAATAATATATGTTTTAATCAAACAATCAAGCAGCTGGAAGATTATGATTTCTTTTTAAGTTATTATGACCATACTCAAACGATTTGTCTGTTTTCTGAAACCGGATATCACTATGTAACAGGTACAGCATATTCTTCCGGCAGTATGATAAAACATGTAAATTTCATCGGAATGATTGAAATACATTTAAAATGCCAAAGGATGCTCCAACAGCATAACTGCTTTACTATAGAAAACCGACGACTCATTGAGTATGCAATAAATGGACTTGCTCTGGCCATGTTTTTGGAAATGCCAACAGTTACCTTATCGGATATCCGCCATTCCATTAGTTTATTGGAAGAGCACCCTGATATACTGACAAGTTTACAAACTTATCAGACTAAATTCAGACAACTGAAATCACTGATTCTCAAAAAGCAAATATTTTTGCTATATCTATATATACACATTTGGAAAAGTTATTTATCCATTAGAAAACGAATATGAACCTATCACTTTATGCTCATGGAGGAAGTGCTAATCACGGCTGTGAGGCTTTAGCGCGTTCTACTATCCAATCACTGGAAAAAGGAAATAAGTTCACTCTTCTATCCGAACAACCTGAAGAAGACTTAAAATATGGCTTGAATGAAATCACTCGGATAGAATCTTCCCAAGATACTTTACCGGTAGGTCTACAAGGATTCTTGTATAAACTGAAGATGAAGTTCACGCACGATGAACGCATTTATTACAAAAGCATTTATCGGAATGCCATCAGGAAATCAGGTGATACAGATATAGCCATAGCCATAGGAGGTGATAACTATTGCTATAAAGGTTTTGCGGAACAATTCGGGGTATTAAATGATATGTTTATCTCTCATAAGATTCCTTGCATTTTGTGGGGATGCTCCATTGATCCCCACCGGATTAATAAACGCTTAATAGAGCATCTAAACAAATACCAGCTGATTACAGCCCGTGAAAGTATCACTTACAAAGCCCTTAAAGAAAGTGGTATCAAGAACGTTTATCTTATTCCAGATACGGCATTCAAACTTAAAAAGATAGAAAGCGAGCTACCGGAAGGATTCAACCCGACCAACACAGTTGGTATCAATCTAAGCCCTCTTATTTCAGGCTATGAAAGCAACAAAGGCATTACATATGCCAACTATGAGAATCTGATAGCATTTATTCTACAGCATACCGACCTCAATATCGCTCTTATTCCCCATGTCGTATGGAGTCACAATGATGACAGGTTGACATTGAATATGCTATATCAGAAATATGCAAATTCCGACAGAGTCATTCTGCTGAAAGATTGCAATGCCATGGAATTGAAGGGATATATCAGTCGTTGCCGTTTCCTAATAGCAGCACGTACCCATGCCTCCATAGCGGGCTACTCTACCGGAGTCCCTACACTTGTTGTCGGATATTCCGTTAAAGCAGTCGGCATTGCTTCTGATTTGTTTGGCACAGCAAAAAATTACGTATTACCGGTAAATGCACTATCCAGAAAAGAAGAGCTTTCAGAAGCTTTTGACTGGCTTATGAAACATGAGGAAAACATACGTAATCACTACTCACAACACCTGAATAACTATATAGCAGGCTTAAGTTTAATTGACGAATTACCTATATTCAAACAGTAAATTATATCTATGAAAATATTAATCACGGGAGGAGCAGGCTTTATCGGCTATCACCTGTCCAAAGCTTTATTAACTATAAAAGACAATCACATTATAGGTTTAGATAACCTCAACGATTATTACGACGTTCAACTGAAAAAAGACAGACTGGAATTATTGGGAATCAACTCCAATGATATCGCAGACAACAAACTTTGTAACAGCCGAACGTTTCCAGGATATCAATTCATCTATACCGATCTTGCCAACAAAGAGATTTTACAGAATCTCTTCCAAGGAGAAAAGTTTGATATCGTTATCAACCTTGCGGCACAAGCTGGAGTAAGATACTCATTGATCAATCCGGAAGCATATATCCATAGTAACATCTCCGCTTTTCTTAATCTGCTTGAAGCTTGTAGACATTATCCGGTCAAGCATTTGGTATATGCAAGTTCAAGCAGTGTTTACGGACTAAATGGTAAAACTCCTTTTTCAGTTCATGACGATATTTCTCATCCGGTAAGTCTCTATGCGGCAACAAAAAAATCGAATGAACTGATGGCACATACATACAGTTATCTATATAACATACCAGTAACAGGATTAAGATTCTTCACTGTCTACGGTCCTTATGGAAGGCCGGATATGTCACCCTCCCTGTTTGCACATGCCATTTTCAAAAATGAGCCTCTTAAGATTTTCAATTACGGTAAAATGCGCCGTGATTTCACTTATATAGATGACATTGTAAACGGCGTTATGAAAGTTATCAATAAAATACCGACTAAAAATCCAGAGTGGGATAATCAGAGAATGGACCCGGCTTCTTCTTCGGCTCCTTACGCCTTATACAATATTGGCAACCAGCACCCAGTGACTCTGATGGAATATATCAACGCGTTTGAAACAGCTATCGGAAAAGAAGCGCAAAAGGAATATCTTCCGATGCAAGCTGGGGATGTACAAGAAACCTACTCGGATATGACGGAAATGATTAGCGATTTTGGATATCTGCCAAAAACTTCTGTAGAAGAAGGTGTACGTAAATTCATTGACTGGTTTAAAGTTTATTACGGATATGAAAAATAATACACCTTTGGTAAGCATCATCATCTGCCTGTATAACGTAGCCTCTTTCCTTCAAAAGAAAAAACTGGCATGTATCCTTCAGCAAACCTATCGGAATCTGGAAGTTATACTTGTAGATGACGGTTCAACGGATAATACCTATCAGCTATGCGAGGAATTGAAAAAAAGTGACCAACGTATCCGATTAGTAAGAAAAGCCAATGGAGGATTAGGAAGTGCCCGAAATGCCGGACTCGATGAAGCACAAGGAGATTATGTTTGGTTTTACGATGTAGATGATGATGCTGACACTCGACTAGTTGAAAAAAACGTCTATTGGATGGAAACATACGGAAGCGATGTAAATATATTCGGCTACCATTGCATTACACCGCATTTACACTTGTCCGAAGAAATACGATTTAAAGAACGAGAAATTCATGACAACGAAACACTAAAATCCATCTTTGTAGATGAACTGCTCTTTGTCCCAAACGGAAATGGTTTTGCCTGGAATAAGTTTTACCGGCGTTCTTTCATTGAGAAACATGGATTTCGTTTTGGTAACCAGCGAATCCAACAAGATGAAGGGTTCAACTTACAGTTTTATCCATTACTGAACAATGTCTATATATCCTCTGAGTTATTATACACTTATTACATTTACAACAGCGGTAACAATCGTTCCAAGTATATATCAGACAGAATAAACATCTATATTTCTGTATATAATCAATTCCAGTCTTTTATTACAGTTTGGGGAATACAAGACAAACGATTAGAAGAGTATACTTATAGAAGATTATATGCCGGGATAGAAACTTCTATCTTATTTAATACCTTTCATCCCAATGCTCATAAGAATCGCTCTGAGCAGAAGCAAGAAATACTAAATATCTTAAATAGAAAAGAAGTAATTCAATGTCTTGATTTTATGGAAAAATTTCCAATGGGAATAGAACAGAAATTATTCTATCAAGCATACAAACGTAAGTCTTTCTTTGCTATCATTTTTTATAAAGTATCATTCAGAACCTTACGTAAGATCAAAAATTTACTTTCATAACAACGCATGAAAAAACGCATTTTCATAGCCATACATTATTTAGAAATTGGAGGAGCAGAAATAAGCCTAATCGGGCTGCTCAATGCAATTGATACAGATCTGTACGATGTTGATTTGTTTCTGTACAGCCATCGGGGAGAACTGTTGAAGCAAGTTCCGGATAAGATCAATTTATTACCGGAAATCAAGAAGTATGATGTCATCGAAAAACCGATAAAGGAAGCGATACAGAAAGGTTTTCCTGATATTGCCCTCGCCAGACTATGGGCAAAGTATCAGTTTGCCCGATATGCCAAAAAGAATCAGCTGAAAGAAGGCTCGGCTATCCTGCAATATGTATTCAATGCAGTTACTCCGCTGCTGCCAGATATCAATCCGAACACAGAATATGACCTTGCCATCAGCTTTCTGACACCGCATAACATTGTACTGAATAAGGTAAAGGCTAAAAAAAAGCTCGCATGGATTCATACGGATTACACCAAAATCAGTGTAAATGTAGAAAAGGAAATAAAGGTGTGGGGGCAGTTCGATCACATTGTTTCTATATCGGAAGATGTGACACGCGCGTTCCTGAAGGTATTTCCAACTTTGGCAGGAAAGATTATCGGAATAGCCAATATTCTTTCCCCACAAACAGTCAGACAAAAAGCGTTGGCTGGAAAGGTTGATTTTCCCGCTCATGATGGACGGATCAATCTACTTTCTGTAGGACGTTTTACCTTTGCCAAGAATTTTGATAATGTACCCGATATATGCAGCCGGATAATGCAGGAAGGATGTGATGTGTATTGGTATATCCTAGGTTATGGCGGGGATGAGCATTTGATAAAGGAGAAAATTAAAGAGGCAGGCATGGAAAGTCATGTCATCCTGCTTGGGAAACAGGAAAATCCTTATCCGTTTATCAAGGGATGCGACATGTATGTACAGCCTTCCCGGTTTGAAGGAAATGCGGTTACCGTACGCGAAGCACAGATATTATGCAAACCGGTTATCGTGGTCAACTATCCTACGGCGCACAGCCAAATCAAGCATGGTATCGACGGAATAATCGTTCCCCAAGACAATGCCGGTTGTGCCCATGAAATAGCTCAATTTATCAAAAACAAAGAATTGCAACAGAATATAGTCAGTTACCTGAAAGAACACGATTACGGAAATGAAAAGGAAGTACAAAAACTATATAGTTTGATGAATTAAATATTTTAATACATGTCCTCATCTAGTTTTTAATTTATATCTTTGGTAAATATAACGTATTACATATCTCCAATAGTCTGCATAGCCGTCGAGTAAAATCTCACGACAGACTGAAGATAAAAGGAAATATACCTACGTTATAATCGCCTTACGAAGGTGAATACATCGCCTCACTTAGGTGAAACGAACGCTTCATATTAGTCAGGCGAAAGTTTCACAAGGATGAAAAGATACCTATAAAACTATATGAAACATGCCAATTCTATTTGATTTTTATATTTCCCCATCCGATTCGGGAAAAGGAGAAAAAGAAAAATACCACGCACGGGTGGTAAGAAGCCATACCGTACGAATAGATGATATAGTGAATAACATCAGCAAACGCTGTACGCTCTCAAAAGGGGACATCCGAGCGGTACTAGACGAACTGGGAGATGAACTAGTTTATAACTTATGTGAAGGAAACCGTGTTTACCTGCCAGGGATAGGTTATTTCTACCTTTCGCTCTTAACTCCCAAGGAGGCAGATCCCAAGACCACCCGTTCACAGAGCATCAGAATAAAAGCGGTAGAATTCAGGGCAGATAGTATCCTGAAGAACAGTCTGGAGAGCCATGCTAGGTTTGAAAGAAGCGACATTAAGGTGCATTCTTCCAGACTGGATAGCTACGAAATAGATAATTTGCTGGAAGACTACTTTCATAAAAACGAGTTTCTTACAAGAATTAAGTTTGAAAAACTCTGTGGTTTTACAAAAACAACAGCCCAACGGCATTTACAGCGACTGCTGGATGAAGGCAAACTGGTAAATGTCAATACGCGACACAATCCGATATACAAGCCGACAAAAAAGGTCTTTGCGGAAATGTGTGAAAATATTCTATAATATGATACCTAAAATAATACATTATTGCTGGTTTGGCGGAAAAGAGAAGCCGGAAGAGGTAAAACGCCTGATAGGTACATGGAAAAAATATTGCCATGGATACGTCATCAAAGAATGGAACGAAAGTAATTTCGACATCAACCAATGTGCGTATTGCCGGGATGCCTATCAGCATAAGAAATGGGCATTTGTAAGTGATGTTGCAAGATTATGGGCACTTTATCACGAAGGAGGTATCTACATGGATACGGATGTGGAAGTGTTACGCCCGCTGGACGATTTGTTAGAGCACAAAGCATTTTTAGGATTTGAAGGAACTCAATGGATAGCGACCAACATCATAGGAGCAGAACCGAAGAATACACTGATAGGTAAATTCCTAAACTCCTATCAACAGCGGGAGTTTATCAAAGCAGACGGAAGCCTGGACCAGACTACCAATGTAGAAGAATGGACCCGGATGCTCACCCGTTCATACGGACTGATTCTGAATGGAGAGAAACAGCAAATCCAGGATTTTACGGTATATCCTTCGGAGTATTTTACTCCTTACGATTACTTGAATGGAAAAATCACCCGAACGCCACAGACTTACACCATACACTGGTTCAGCCAGTCGTGGATAGGTAACGCCAAGTGGCGCACTAAATTATCACAACTATTCCATCGGCTGATTGGAACAAGAATGCAATAAAACAAATGAAAACACTCACCATATTTACTCCTGCATACAACCGAGCTCATACATTGGGCAGAACCTATGAGAGCTTGCTCCGCCAAACCTGTGATGACTTTGAATGGCTGATAGTGGATGACGGTTCTAAAGACTCTACCAAAGAACTTGTAGAAGGATGGATGCAGGAGAATAAAATAAGTATCCGGTACATCTATCAGCAAAATCAGGGTATGCACGGTGCTCATAACACCGCATACCGGAATATACATACGGAACTGAACACCTGTATCGATTCGGATGATTACATGCCCGATGATGCTGTGGAAACCATTGTCAAATTCTGGGAAGCCCACGGTTCTGACAAATACGCAGGGATTATCGGACTGGATTGTACCGAAAATGGAAACATCATCGGAACTTCTTTCCCAAAAAAGATGAAAGAAACCACACTAAACGGCTTTTATGCCAATGGTGGAAAAGGTGACAAAAAGCTGGTGTACAGAACTGAGGTAATCAAGCAATATCCGGAATATCCGATATTTGAAGGAGAGAAATATGTCAGCCTCGGTTACAAGTACCTGCTCATTGATCAGGATTATACCTTGCTTACCCTGAACAAACCGCTTGTAGTTGTAGAATACCAGCAAGACGGATCCAGCATGAACATGTACCGGCAATACTGGAACAATCCTAAAGGATTTGCTTTCATCCGAAAAGTAGATATGAAACTATGCGGCAGTTCAAAACGGAAATTCGAATCATGTATACATTATGTATCAAGCTCCATCAGAGCTAAGAATACACGTTTCATTGCAGAATCTCCACTACCGGTTCTGACAGTACTCGCTATCGTTCCAGGCTGTTTATTATACCTGCTAACAAAATACAAAGTGCAGTCCAATCAAAAAATGAATGTAAAATGAGTGAACCTATCAGAATACTGAACCTCTTCACTATCATGAATCGGGGAGGAGCGGAAACCATGGTAATGAATTACTATCGTGCCATAGACAAAAGCAAGATACAATTCGATTTTATGGTACACCGTCAGGAACGGGGTGCTTATGACGATGAAATAGAAGCCATGGGAGGAAGGATATTCAGAATGTGTCCCATTTATCCACAGAACCTCTTCAGATATCAACAAATGCTGAAAGAGTTTTTCGATAACCATCCGGAATATCAGATTCTTCATTCGCATATGTCTGAATTGGGCTATTTCGCCTTTAAGGAAGCAATTAAACACGGTGTACCTATACGAATTTGCCATGCACATAGTTCTCCAAATTTCAAAATAGAAAGCTTCAAAGAAAAATTAAAAGTTCTACCTAGGGAGATTTTAGCAAGAGGAATGAGAAAACTTTCTACTGATTTTTTTGTATGCAGTAAAATCGCCGGAGATTGGTTGTTTGGAAAGAAAAACGAAAACAAATTCATCATGATGAATAATGCTGTAAATGCTGCCAGTTTCGCCTACGACAAAAAAACAGCAGAAAAAATAAAATCTGAAATGAAATGGAAGGATAAAATTGTTATAGGGCATGTAGGAAGACTTATCGTACCTAAAAATCACACCTTTTTGATAGATATCTTCCAACAGTTCCATACCAAACATCCACAAAGTATTCTGGTCCTAGTTGGAGATGGTGACCAAAGAGAAAATATATGTAACAAAATTAAAAAATTAAATCTAGAGAACAGCATCATATTATTAGGTTTTCGCCCAGATACTGCAAATCTATATAAAGCTTTCGATATATTCGTTTTTCCCTCTTTATATGAAGGATTACCTGTATCATTAATTGAAGCTCAGTCTGCAGGTCTTTCTTGTATTGTTTCTAATACTATTTCTACACAAGCCCAAATATTATCTAATTACTCAATTTTATCATTAAAAGATTCACCTGAAATTTGGGTAAATGAAATGGAAAAGCATTTAAATGATAAAAGAGAAAATACAACAATAAATATCAAAAAAGCAAAATTTGACATTTATAGCAATGCGGAATGGCTGACAAATTTTTATCTAAACAAGTTATCATGAATAATCCTTTGGTTTCCATCATCGTACCGGTATATAATACAGAGAAATACATCAGCCAATGTATGTACTCCCTGATACAGCAAAACTACAGACATATAGAAATCATAGTCGTTGATGATGGTAGTACAGATAATAGCCTAAGCATATTAAACAATATATCAACAACAGACAACAGACTGAAAGTATTCTCTCAGTCCAATCAAGGAGTATCAGCTGCCAGAAATCTGGCATTAAATAAAGCGACTGGAGAATACGTTATGTTTGTAGATGCTGACGACTGGATAGATTTATCTACGATAGAAGAATGCCTGCAAGCAATAGGAGATGCGGATGTTTGTTTTTTTGCATACATACGGGAATTTACCAATCATTCGCTACCCAGGTCTCTTTTTCTACAAACACATATTTTCACAGCAGAAGCATGTAAGCAACTTCAACGAAGAATGATAGGACCAACAGGCAAGGAGCTTGCAAATCCAGAAATGTTAGATTCATTAGGAACTATCTGGGGAAAGCTCTATCGAAAAGAGATTCTTGACGGAACATTATTTATCGATTTAAAAATAATCGGTACAGCGGAAGATTCACTCTATAATTGCAATGTCTTTAGAAAAGTACAAAAAGCAATCTATCTAGATAAAGCATTTTACCATTACCGTAAATTTAACTCTAGCGCAGAAACAAAAAAATATAAGCCCCAATTACCTCAGCAATGGAACAAACTGTTTGACTATATGAAAGCTACCGCGACTGATGAAATCAGTCAGAAAGCCCTGCACAATCGCATTGCGCTCAGCATTATCGGACTGGGACTAAATGAGTGCTTGTCATCCAATACCCTAAAAGAAAAAACAGACAAAATAGCTGAAATTATCAATCAGCCACATTATAGAGCTGCGTATAAAGAACTCGATTTAGCCTACTTTCCCATACATTGGAAAGTCTTCTTCTTTGCAGCTAAGCACAATATGAAAAGAGTGCTGATGCTATTAATTTTATGTATCAAAAAAATAATATAAATATTCATCTTATGATAAGTGTTATTATCCCTGTTTATAATACAGCTAAATTCTTATCTACTTGTATTAAATCAGTTATAAACCAAACATTTCAGGAATTGGAAATCATTATTGTGAATGATGCCTCAACAGATAACTCCATCCACATTTGCAATAAATTTAAAGAAGAAGATAACCGTATCATTCTTATAGACAAAAAACAAAATGAGGGAGTTGAAAAAGCCAGATATGATGGTATTTTAGCAGCTAAAGGGGACTATATATGCTTTGTAGATTCTGATGACTGGATTGAAAAAGATGCCCTTAAAAGAATGTATGATAAAGCCATTGAAACAGATGCAGATTATGTAGAAATTGGAATGCAAAGAGTATTGGATAAACATAAAATAATCAAAAAGAAAGCAAATCCAACAGTCAGGGGCTTAATTACACAACCTCAATTATTTGATTTATATTATATATCTTTCTTTGGAGTAAATATATTATCTGTCAATATATGGGGAAAACTATATAAAAGTAGCATTCTTAAAGAATCTCCCCAACCTATAGGATTAGCTATGGGAGAAGATTTATATTTTAATTTAGAGATATTCCCCCGCCTACAAAAAATTTATATTGATGATTATATCGGATATAATTACCGCTTTGGAGGAATGACTACACGATATAATAAAAATCTCCTTCCAAATTTAAAAGTATTATACAGCATAAAAAAGGCGAAAATAGAAAAATATCAATATCATAAAGCATCCGAATATATACACATCGAATTGAAAAATGTATTAATATCAGATATTAAACAAAGAATCCTATTTAAATATGGTTCACAAGAAGATATTATCAATCAAATAAGCCAAGAATTAATGGATTCTGTATGGAATGATATACAACAAATTAAGAATTCTAATACAATCAACTCCTCTATTACACAAGCCATTATCAATAAAGATGCAAACACCATTTATGAAATATGCAAAAGGGACACAAAAAAATATTATCCACAATGGATATTAAAAAGAATTATATCTAAAATATTAAATCTTATATGATACCTAAAATCATACATTACTGTTGGTTTGGTAAGTCACCTCTGCCCAAACTTGCCAAAGAATGTATAAAGTCATGGCAAAAATACTGTCCAGATTTTGTTATTAAAGAATGGAATGAAACTAACTCTCCTATTCATTTATTTCCATTTGCAGAACAGGCATTAAAAGCTAAAAAATGGGCTTTTGTATCAGATGTAATTCGACTATATGCCCTTTATACGGAAGGTGGTATATATATGGATATGGACGTTGAATTGATAGGACCACTACAACCTTTTCTAAATCATCACACATTTACTGGATATGAGAAAGATTCTAACATGCTACAAACAGCCATATTTGGGGCAGAACCTCAGTCACAATGGATAAGCGACTGGTTAAAATTGTACAATAATTTGTCTTTTTCACCAGAAAGAAATATCATGGCTACATTAGTAAATAACAGACTTATATCAAAATATTTAATCGAAAAAGGCATCAATCTAGATGGTAGATTGTTTCATTCCGATTATATAACTATATATCCACATGATTACTTTTGCCCCATGAGTTACGGAAGCCACTTTATTACTAAAACTTCTAATACAGTATGTATTCATTACTACACCTTTTCATGGTCAGAACCTGAAACAATAAAGGGTTATTTAAAAAAATATATAACTAAAATAATTGGAGAGAAAAAGTTTAGAACAATCGTAAATTCCATTAGAAATTTAAAACAATAATGAGTAACCATCCAAAATTGGCGTATTGACTAGCATGTTTCTTTCCCATACCTTCGTGCTAAACTTAAAACTTGAAAGATTATGTTTAGCGAAAAAGATTTTGAAAGACTGTGGTTCCTCTACAAAACCGAGGGTGAGCCCCAAGGAGTTTCCATCAACTCATTCTGCATTAGCAACAACATTCCATACACGGCATTCTATGACTGGTTCAAGAAGACACAGAAGAAGGTTGTACCTGTAGAGGTTGAAGGGATTCCGGAAGAGTTGATCCAGACAGGCAATGAAGAGCAGCAGGATGTTGCTAAAGACAAGCCCAAACGTACAACTCCCCATAAAGGAAGCATCATGGTGACGATAAGAACCCGTGAAGGCTTGTGCATACAGAAGAAAGGCTTAGACTATCAGGGGCTGAAAACACTGGTAGAGAAACTGGAGGGCTTATGCTAAGTATAAACGGACTGCATAACTTCTATTATCTTCCTGAACTTCACGACATGAGATGCAAGGCTCAGCGTATATGTGAGATAATCCGTGGTCGATACCATCGTGATCCATTGAATGGTGATGTTTACATGTTCATGTCGAAAGACCAGCGCAAGGTCCGTATGATACACTATGAGCGTAATGCCTACTACCTTCATGAGAAGTCCTTCATTAAGGGGTACAAGTTCATGAAAATAGAGCGTAAGGACGATGTGACAGTGTATAAGATAGACTGGAAAGACCTGGTCACAATACTTGAAACTCCGGTAATAACGAGCATAAAGATTTAATGATAAAACTCTGAAAATCAGCGATAAAAGTTTTTCTAAATATTTGTATATCTCATTGAAAATGAGTATCTTTACATAAAATATTAGAG
>OHAE01000420.1_pt1 | contig 38943 bp, 26 predicted proteins | sample 1577061 | NCBI WGS metagenome assembly OHAE01 (sample SAMEA3541535, study PRJEB24748) | human gut metagenome | biome: human gut; feature: human-associated habitat; material: faeces | place: China | collected 2012
TTTGCAAAGATATAAAAAACATAGGAGTTACCCCTCAGGATTTTGGTATGAGCCAGTTTCAAACGGATCAACGTAAAACCCTGAGGGATTTTCATCTTATGCATATAATTTAGTAAGTCTATACAAGAAGAATGTTTTATCCCTTACTCCCCTAAATCGTGTTCTAATACTTTCAAAGATAAGTGTTGTCATTCTTATATACTCTTTTTAACAACATGTAGGTATCCAAAGAAGTTTTTCCATACGCTCCATACCAAATAAAAGATGAATTATTAGTTATCGCGTAAAGATTGTTTGCAAGACATCCTCAATTACCCTTGGATAGTATTTATACTCTAATGCATGAACCTTCTCTGCCACATCATGCGGAGTATCTGACGGTAAAACTCTGCAAGAAACCTGAAAGATTATATTTCCTTCATCATAACGTTCATTTATATAATGTATAGTAATACCAGATTCATGCTCGCCTGCTTTAACAACAGCCTCATGTACATGATCACCATACATTCCTTTCCCTCCGTATTTCGGCAATAAAGCCGGATGAATATTTACAATACGATTTGGATAAATATGAATAATATTTTCAGGAATACGAAGTAAGAAGCCTGCTAAAATAATAAAATCGATCTTATACTCACGCAATATATCCACCACTTTATTTGTGCTTAGAAAGTCCATCTTAGAACAAACAATAGCCGGTATATCAAATTTACGAGCACGCTCCAATACATAGGCATCCTCCTTATTGGATACAATTAAAGTTACTTGAAAAGAAGGCTTTTCACTGAAATAACGAATAATATTTTCGGCATTTGTACCTGAACCAGATGCAAAAATTCCTATTTTTATACGCATAAACAAGGCTTTTTGTGCACACAACTCAAAAAAATGTGCAAAAAAACGAATTTAATTGCTTAAATATTTGCTCGAAACAAGAAATATTCATTCCTTTGCAGCTGCAAATTTAAACAAATAATTCAATTTATTAATTAAAAACTTAAAGTTATGTCTGAAATTGCATCAAGAGTAAAAGCTATTATCGTTGATAAATTAGGTGTTGAAGAATCAGAGGTTAAAAACGAAGCAAGCTTCACTAATGATCTAGGAGCAGACTCTCTTGACACTGTTGAATTGATTATGGAATTCGAAAAAGAATTCGGTATCTCTATTCCTGATGATCAAGCAGAAAAAATCACTACTGTAGGTGATGCTGTATCTTACATCGAAGCTAACGCTAAGTAATCTGAATTTCAGAATATGGAATTAAAAAGAGTTGTAGTAACAGGTCTTGGTGCCATTACTCCCCTTGGTAATACTGTTCCAGAATTTTGGAACAATCTTATTAATGGTGTAAGCGGAGCAGGACCTATTACTCATTTCGATGCTTCACTCTTTAAAACTCAATTTGCATGTGAAGTAAAAGGTTTTGATGTAAACAAATACATGGATCGTAAAGAAGCGAGAAAGATGGATTTGTATACTCAATATGCTGTGGCTGTTGCCAAAGAAGCAGTTGAAGATTCAGGCCTTGATGTCGAAAATGAGGATTTAAACAGAATAGGAGTTATATTTGGAGCCGGAATCGGTGGTATCCGTACTTTTGAAGAAGAAGTGGGGAATTACGCCTTGAATAAAGAAAACGGTCCTAAATTCAATCCATTCTTCATACCTAAAATGATTTCCGATATTGCTGCCGGACAAATATCCATTATGTATGGATTTCACGGTCCTAACTTTGCAACTTGTTCGGCTTGCGCAACTTCCACTAACGCTATTTCCGATGCATTCAATTATATTCGTTTGGGCAAAGCGAATGCTATTGTCACCGGAGGCTCAGAAGCAGCAATTGCAGCGGCAGGCGTAGGAGGTTTCAATGCAATGCATGCGTTATCAACCCGTAATGATGAACCTCAGAAAGCATCTCGTCCATTCAGTGCAAGCCGTGACGGCTTTGTAATGGGTGAAGGTGGTGGTTGCATCATTCTTGAAGAATTGGAACATGCCAAAGCACGCGGTGCAAAAATCTACGCAGAAATCGTAGGAACCGGAATGTCTGCTGATGCATACCATCTGACAGCTTCACATCCGGAAGGATTAGGAGCAAGATTAGTTATGGAAAATGCATTGGAAGATGCCGAAATGAAACCGGAAGAAATAGACTATATCAATGTTCACGGGACTTCTACCCCTGTAGGAGATGTTTCAGAAGTAAAAGCAATCAAAGAAGTATTTGGCGACCATGCTTACAAACTAAACATCAGTTCTACTAAATCTATGACAGGACACCTTTTAGGTGCTGCCGGAGCAGTAGAAGCAATAGCAAGTATTCTTGCTATTCGAAACGGAATTGTTCCTCCGACTATCAACCATGAAGAAGGAGATAATGACGAAAACATTGATTACGATCTTAACTTTACTTTCAACAAAGCTCAAAAGCGTGAAGTAAATGTTGCCTTATCAAACACATTCGGTTTCGGCGGACACAACGCTTGTGTAATTTTTAAGAAATACGCAGAATAAATCGTGTTGCATACTATAACAAATTGGATAAGACCCTTTTTCCGAAAGGATAAAGAGTCTTATCTTTGTTTTCATAAGATACTTGGTTTCTATCCCGGAGATATTCGTATCTACGAACAGGCTTTACTTCATAAATCATCTTCTGTAAAGTCTGACAAGGGTCGTTTGGTTAATAATGAACGTCTGGAATTCCTAGGTGATGCTATTTTAGATGCTGTTGTAGCAGATATTGTTTACAATAAATTCGAAGGAAAGAGAGAAGGATTTTTAACTAATACTCGCTCAAAAATTGTACAACGTGAAACACTTAACAAACTGGCTGTAGAAATCGGACTTGACAAGTTAATAAAATCTTCCACCCGTAGCTCTTCACATAATAGTTATATGTGCGGAAATGCTTTTGAGGCTTTAATTGGTGCCATATATTTAGATAAAGGTTATGAAGTGTGCAAGCATTTCATGGAGGAACGAATTATCGACCGTTATCTTAACCTTGATAAAATAGCACGTAAAGAAGTCAACTTTAAATCAAAGCTCATAGAATGGAGTCAAAAAAACAAATTCACCGTTTCTTTTGAATTGATAGAACAATTTCAAGATCATAGTAGTAATCCCGTATTCCAAACAGAAGTACTCATAGAAGGTATATCAGGAGGAACAGGAATAGGTTATTCCAAAAAAGAGTCTCAACAGAATGCGGCTCAAATGGCACTCAAAAAGATAAAAAGTGATACTGAGTTTATGGCAGGCATTCAGAATAAAGCTGAATCTAAAATCGCGGAAGTATCTACTATTATTGACATAGAAGACATTATCTCTACAGAAAACAAATAGAAAGAAAGCGAATCTATTGCTTCTTTCTTTTTTCACTTCAATACTCTATTCTTACATTTCATACCGTGTATGCTTTAAACGAAGATTTATTCCAAAATAATAAATCATTCTGCATTAGCCTTATTTTCTTACATTACATCATATATTAAGTATAATATATAATTATTTTACATAAAGTTGACCAGTATTAAAATAATTTATTATATTTGCATATGCACTCATCTGAATTAACTATATTCATTTTATTTTAAACACGATACGACTTAGAATTATTAACAAACTAAAACTATACGTGTATGAAGAGAACTATTTTACTTTACATTTTATCGTTTATTTTATCTACGATAACGATTAACAGTTATGCACAAGAAACAATCCCTTACTCTTTTGATTTCTCAGACGAAGAGATATTTAATCGTGATTGGACTATCCTTGATTTAAATGAAGGAAGCAGTTGGGGCTTAAATGATCAGCAAGAGGTTGTTTACAAATTTGACAAGAGCTTACCAGGGGATGATTGGTTATTTACACCTGGGCTCCAATTAACAAAAGGGAAAGCATATAAATTGAGTTTCCTAATTAAGACAGAGAGACCTTATAGGATGGAGAAAGAAAAACTCAAAGTCACTATTGGAAATGAAAAAACACCAGAAGTCCAAACAATAGAACTATTCAAGGATGAAAACTGCATAATCAGTTATTATGCTACTAAAGAAGCGTCTTTTTCTGTTTCTGAATCAGGAATATGGTATATTGGATTTTACTGTTATAGTGGTGCATGGGAAGGCAATCTTTATATTAAGCAGATTGATATAACCACAGAAGCGACATATCCGGCTCCAATCAATGATCTAAAGGTTACAGCAGGAGAAAATGGAGCATTAACAGCCAATTTATCATGGACAAATCCTTCTACCAACAATATAGGAGGAGAGTTATCTTCATTATCGGGTACTAAAATATATCGCGACGGAGCTCTTATTGAAACTCTCTTAAATACATCGATTGGCAATCCGGTAGAATGGACAGATGATAATCAAATAGAGCAGCCGGGGAAATATGTATATAAGGTCGTTCCGTTTAGTGAAGACGGTGATGCTCCCGGTACGCCTAAGAACGTAACGTCACCGTGGATTGGAGAAGATACTCCTAATGCTGTTACAGATTTAATTGCTACGGCAGACATGCAAACAGTTTCTGTAGATTTTACTCCACCGACAAAAGGAAAAAATGATGGATGGGTTAACACACAAGAACTTTCTTACAAAATAGTTCGGAATCCCGGAAATGTAACTCTGGAAGAAGCATACAAAGGGAATATACCTTATATGGATACAGTAAACGAATTAGCCAGCTATACATATACTGTCATACCATATAATCAAGTAGGACAAGGTAGCTCAACTACTTCCAATAAAGTAGTTGCAGGTACGGCTAAAGATATTCCCTATTCTGAGAGTTTTAATACGAGTGAGAGTTTTGATTTATTCACTTCTATTGATGGGAAAGGTGATCGTAATTGGAGTTACGCTTCTTCAGAGAAGGCCGCACAATACTGGGGAGGAACAGCACCTATCGATATGTGGTTAATTACTCCACGGCTCAACCTTCAGACTAATAAAAACTATAAACTTACATTCTATACCCGAATAGCAAATGCAAGATACGCTGAGAATACGAAAACTCTGAAAATAACATTGGGGCAAGGAGCTACAATAGAAAGTCAAAACCAAATATTGAAAGATGAAATTATTGTTGATTATGCAATATATGAAAAACAAGAAATACGTTTCTTTGTAAAAGAAAATGGTTTATGGAATATAGGATTCAATTGTTTTGGAGACACTAATTACGAAACTATATATATTGATGACATTTCAGTTGAAGAAGAAGAACTCACACCAGAAAAAGTCAGCGATTTGACCGTATTACCGGAAGAAAATGGAGTTTTAGCTGCTACCATATCATGGAAGAACAGTGCTTTATCAGCAGCGGGTTCACCTATAAACTTCCTATCGAAGGTAGAATTATACAGAGGAACAGAACTATTAAATACTTTTGATAATCCTGAACTTGGTGCAGAAGAGAGCTATATAGACACAGAGCTTCCTGAAGCGGGTAAATATACCTATAAAGTAATTAGTTATATTGGAGATAAAGCAGGCGAAGAAGCAACCGTTAGTTCCCCATGGATAGGTGCAGATGTACCCGGAGCCATAACAGATCTCAATATTACGGTAGAAGGAGAAAATGTCACCATCAACTTCACCCCTCCTGTAACAGGAGAAAATGACGGATGGATAGATTTAACCTCTCTGAATTATTTAATAGTACGTAATCCGGGTGAAGTGATTTTAGAAGAAGCTTATAAGGGAGCTTTACCTTATATAGATAATATAGAAGAGCTGAACGGATATACTTATACCATTACTCCATGTTCTTCTGCCGGAACTGGTTCACCAACCACTTCTGAGCGTATAGTTGCCGGAGGAGGAAAAAATATTCCTTTCAACGAAGACTTTGAACAGAAAGAAAATACAGAATTCTTCACTGTTATAGATGGTAATGAGGATAATTATAAGTGGCATTGGACAGATTGGCCAAAATCAGTATCCCCTAAAATGGAATATTATGGAGGAGATTCCGCTGATGAGTGGTTGATAACGCCAAACTTAAAACTAAAGGCTAATCAGAAATATAAACTTTCTTTCTTAACGAAGCTGGATTTTGCAACCAGCCCGGATTATACAAGAACTTTAAAAGTTACTATAGGGGAAGGAAATACCGTGGATGAGCAAAACCGCATTTTAATGTCAGATATTAAAGTAGACTATGCTCTCTATAAAACTCAAGAAGTCATTTTCCAAGTCGACAAAGACGGATATTGGAATATAGGAATAAATTGTTATCAAGAAACGAGTTCCAGCTCTTCTATTTATATTGATGATATAGCTGTAGAAGAAATAAATATGCCGGTCAGTGTTACTGAACTAAATGCTACTCCTGATGAAAATGGAGCTTTAGCTGTGACTGTTTCCTGGATAAATACGACAACTTCCGATACAGGACTTCCAATAAACCGTTTAACTAAAGCAGAATTGTATAAAGGTACACAACTCTTACAGACGTTCAATGATCCGATTCCTGGGGCTAAGGAAACTTATATTGACGATAGTATAGAGGAACCGGGCAAGTATCAGTATAAAGTTATCACTTATATTGATCAGTACATCAGCCCTGAAACCTTTATTGAAACCGAATGGGTAGGCCCGGATACTCCTAATCCTGTTACAGAATTAACATGCACTGTTTCTGATGACCCATCTACCGTCATTCTTAGTTTCAAAGCTCCAACTAATGGCATTAATAACGGTTGGATAAATCCGGATGATCTTCATTACAAAATTGTGAGAAGTCCTGATGAGGTTATTTTAACGGATAACTTAAAAGAAACCACTCTTATTGACAATGAACAAAAGCCATTTGGAACATACAGATATACCATAACGGCAATAGCAGATGGGAAAACGAGTGCTGAAACAGTCTCCGACCCAATTGAGGCAGGCGTCAATCCGGATCGTATCTCACCTGATAACAGACAATCTCAATTATATTACGATACGCAAAAAGAAAGTCTGATAGTTCCTACTGACGGATCAATCAAAAGAATCTCGATCTTTAATGTTGCAGGAACTTTAATTATGGGTGTTGAAAATGTAACAGACAATGTAAGTCTATCAAAGCTACCGACAGGTATATATATAATTCAAGCTTATGATGGAAAAACAATTCAACAAATAAAAATATCTAAACTCTAAAACAGATAACTATGAAACGATATTTAATTTATTTATTAGCATTGTCATGCACATATGGAACATTTGCATTCGGACAAACATTAGAACCTGTTAAAAGCAAGGCTGACATACAAAAAGCGCTAAAGCAATCTCCGGCTTTATCATTTAAGGAGAAAACGCTTTCACCATCCTTTGTTCTTTCTAAGGCTACGGATGCGTCACTAAAGGCCGATTTTAGTGTAAAATCAGAAGCAAGTGCAGAAATATTTTGGGAAGAAAACTTTGATAAGGGTACTGATTATTGGGAATTAGCATCCGAAAGTTCTTCTATAGTATGGGAAAACAAAGTCCTGGAGGAGTCTAAAAGCTTCTCCACAATTGATAACACTAATATAACCTCATTATTTATAGAAGGTCCTTATCGTTATGGAGATAGAGGGCAGGCTACAGCCACAAGTAACGCTATAACTATTCCTGCTAATGCTGATATATCTTTCTATACAGGATATTCACTCAGTTTAAATCAAGGTTATTGTACGCTTACTTTAAACATATCTACGGATAACGACCAATGGTTGCCATTATGGAATAGTGATGACGAAAAAGAACCTAAAAACTGGGTATGGAGATATATTAAGAAGGATTTATCGGCTTATGCCGGAAAAACGGTTTATTTACAATGGGTGTATAATGGATACATGGGAGAGTTTGCCATAGATGGTATTACCATTTCCACCCCGAAAGTGATTGAGAAAGTAGAAGTAAAAACAGGTGAAACAATCTATTTAACAGACCTTTCGGTTGGTGAACCCGATAGTTGGTTATGGAATTTTCCCGGAGGTACTCCTTCTTCATCAACCCAGCAAAATCCAACCGTTTATTATACAAAAGATGGTACTTATGATATATCTCTGACTGTCAGTAATTCGAGTGGAAGCGATATCATAACAAAAACAGGATTTGTAGAAGTAACAGGAGAAAAGCCGGTTGCCGATATTTTACCGCCGGCTACATTCAGATACTTCTCAACTCGCCATCCGATGATTGCTCCTCTTGTTACCGTACAATATAAAGACAATTCACTTCACTATCCTACAAAACGAATGTGGGAATTTACAGGAATCGGTGAGGATGGAACAGAAACAATTACCAGTTCAGAAGAAAATCCGAATGTAAACTATACTTTTTTACATGATCAGAATGTGAGCTTGGATGTATCCAATCAGCATGGAAGCTCCAGTACTTCATTAGATGTTTCTGTGGAATATAGCGGACTTATTTCCAATTTTCAACTGAATGATACTCCATTCACTTTTGACTTGGGAGACGGCTATGGTAGTTTCCCGGGAACAAATAAGATGAAGATAACCGAATATGCTGAAAAATTTTCAAAACCTTCACGCCCTATTATGGTGTATGGAGTAAATGCTTATTTCACTAAGGCAACAGCAACAGAATTACTCGACCAAATAGCCGATGTAAGTGTAAAACTATGCAAAAGTGAAAACGGATTACCCGGAGAAGTATTGGAGTCATCTTCGTGGAGAGTTTTCGAATTGGAAACATCAGGAGGAACAAGCATTCCACCGACGACCTTTGAATTCAGTAAACCTGTAAGCATAAATGAGGAATTCTTCATCGTAATAAGTGGAATACCTGAAAAGAATGATGGAGTAGATGTACGTATGGCAACAGCAAACTTCCGAGATCATGGAAACACAGCTTATTTAAAACATAAAGATGAATGGAAAGCCGCAAGTGATTTCTTCCCGGCCGGGCAGAACCATACATCATATTTAGTAGCTCCTGCCATTGTTCATTCTGTATTAGCCCCTATTTCTGAGGTTCCGTTAAAAGTTGGTCAAGATGCAGGAGTGGCAGAATTAGCATTCTTTTCTTATTGTGGTTATGAAACACCGATTAAAATCGACCAAGACTGGTGCAGAATTACAAGCAAACCTAACGGATTGACTTTAGACACAATAAGAATCGCTTATGACAAATTACCGGAAGAACAAACAGAAAGAAAAGCCATTCTGACTATTACCGATGGAATGGACGAAGTAAACGTAGAACTTATACAATCGAAAGGTAATCCAAGTCAGATTAGTATAAAAGAAAAAGAGAATTTGATTAATACGGCTTCATTCTCCGATGAATTTATTTTATCCATTCCTGCGAATACTAAGAATATACAGGTATCAAATGTAGCGGGTAAAATCGTTTATAGTTATAAACCAACGCCATTGGAACAGAATATTAAAATTAATTGTTCTAATTGGGACACAGGGATTTACTTGATTCAAGTAGGGAATAGAGTGTTAAAGGGACTTAAATATTAAGTCTAAACAACAAAACAGAAACAATTCACCCCTGTTACAAAACCGTAGCAGGGGTGAATTCATTAAAACAGGGGTTATCAACTCCTTTAATATTTTATCCAAAACATATTCCCATCCTATTACCCTGAACAATCAAATCATGATCTTCAGTTACAAGTTTAAGTTTTCCCGCCACTTCTGATAAAGGAATAGATTTTATCGTATCGCCACATAAAGTAACCATACGTCCAAACTCCCCATTTGCTATTAATTCCGTAGCATGACCACCCATACGAGTAGCCAGATTACGATCGAATGATGTAGGCGAACCACCGCGTTGAATATACCCCAAAACCGTTTCGCGTGTTTCAAATCCAGTTTCATATTCTATTTCCTGCGCTATAAACTCGCCTGCACGTTTTTTTCCATCGGTCAAAATTCCTTCGGCCACTACAACAATGGAATATGGCTTCCCACGTTTGAGACGATCAATTATCGTTCCTCCTACGTTCTTTATATCATATGGAATCTCCGGAATAAGAATTATATCCCCCCCGCCTGCCATGCCTGAGTATAAGGCTATCCAGCCGGCTTTATGCCCCATCACCTCTATCACCATCACACGTTTATGGGCACTGGCTGTCGAGTGCAAACGGTCTATCGCATCCGTTGCAATACTGACAGCCGAATCAAATCCAAAAGAAAAATCAGTCCCCCAAATATCATTATCGATAGTCTTTGGTACAGATACTACATTCAAGCCTATACCGGCCAACTTTGCAGCAGTTTTCTGTGTACCGTTCCCTCCTATACAAACAATACAATCGAGTCCTAATTCTTTCACATTGTTCTGGATAATCGCCGGCTTATCCACGTCTGTCGGAGAAGTCTTCTTTTTGAAAGGTTTTTCCCGGGAGGTACCTAATATCGTGCCTCCCATATTAAGCAAACCGGATAAAGACTTATCGGTAAGAATCTCTACGTCATTATCCAATAAACCCTGAAAACCACTATGAATGCCTACTACATCCATCCCATAATGGTTAATGGCAGCTTTACATACGCCACGAATTGTAGCATTTATGCCCGGGCAGTCGCCTCCGGAAGTTAATATTCCTATCTTCATAATTTCACCACCTAAATATATTGCCGTAAAGATAAAAAAAAATAGAAGTATTATTGAATTCTTCAAAAAAAATAACTCTTAACTCCTTTATATTAATAAATAAACCTATTTTTGCATGATATTAGTAATTCTATTACCATAATGAATTCTACAAAATTTATTAGTAAACTGTTTAACTCAAGGCTAAAAGAAATAGACCTATATGCAACGCAATCCTATCGGATACAGGAAAACGTACTCCGAAGATTGCTTTATGATGCTTCAAATACCGAATGGGGAAAGAAATATAACTATGCCGGTATCAAAAGCTACAATGATTTCAAAGAAAAAGTTCCTTTACAAACATATGACGATATAAAACCTTATGTAGAACGGTTACGGTCCGGGGAAAATAATCTTCTATGGCCGTCTAGAATCCGGTGGTTTGCCAAATCATCCGGTACGACCAATGATAAAAGCAAATTCCTTCCGGTCAGCAAAGAGGCATTGCAAGATATTCATTATCGAGGAGGGAAAGATACTGTAGCTCTATATTTAAGGATGAACCCTGATAGTCATTTCTTTTCAGGAAAGGGACTTATTCTGGGTGGTAGTCATAGTCCGAATTTCAATCAGAAACACACGTTGGTAGGAGATCTCTCTGCCATTCTTATACAAAACGTTAGCGCTGCAATCAATCTTATACGAGTTCCAAGCAAGGAAATAGCTCTAATGAGTGAATGGGAAAATAAAATTGAGAAGATTGCTCAAAATACAATTAATGTAAACATCACAAACTTATCGGGCGTGCCATCCTGGATGCTTGTCGTCATAAAACGGGTACTTGAGATAAAAGGGAAACAAAGTTTGGAAGAGGTATGGCCCAATTTAGAGGTTTTTTTCCATGGAGGAGTAAGCTTTGCACCTTATCGTGAACAATACCGCCAGATTATCAAGTCCGACAAAATGCATTATGTAGAAACTTATAATGCTTCGGAGGGCTTCTTTGGCGTACAAAATGATCTTTCCGATCCATCCATGCTTCTAATGATAGATTATGGCATTTTCTATGAGTTTATGCCATTGGATGAACTGGATAAGGAGAATCCAAAAACATATTGTTTGGAAGATATAGAACTGAATAAAAACTACGCCATGATTATCAGTACCTCATGCGGATTATGGAGGTATCTGATAGGAGATACTGTAAAATTCACATCTAAGAATCCATATAAATTTGTTATTACGGGACGTACCAAGCATTTTATCAATGCCTTTGGCGAAGAACTGATTATTGACAATGCAGAAAAAGGATTGGCAAAAGCATGTCAGGCTACCGGGGCTCAAGTCTTGGAATATTCTGCAGCACCGGTCTTTATGGATGAGAATGCCAAATGCCGTCACCAATGGCTGATCGAATTCTCTAAAATGCCCGATTCCATCGAGCTTTTTGCCGAAACATTGGATAAATCACTGAAAGAAATCAATTCGGATTATGAGGCCAAAAGATATAAAGACATTGCTTTGCAACCATTGGAAGTGATTATTGCCCGCAGAAATCTATTCCATGATTGGCTAAAACAGAAAGGCAAACTTGGAGGTCAACATAAGGTGCCTCGTCTAAATAACAATCGAAAACACATTGAAGAGATGCTTCTTTTGAATCGAGAATAAGTCTCAGTGTTCTAATTTATAACGGATTATCCCAAAATAGCTTTATTATTTTCACTTCTTAAAGATGTAATTAGGTAGTGAAAACGTTCCCTTGAGTGTTGCCTTACGCCTAAGGGAGCGTAAGCTGATACTCCCTTGAGTGAGAGGTAACGCTCAAAGGGGTGATGTAGCTCTTCCTCTAGGAAAAGTTATGGGGCTTATAAAAAACGATCTAGATGTTTTTAAAAAACATCGGGTTGATCGTAATCAATCATCGAGTTGATTTTAAAAAACGTCTAGACGATTGTAAACAGACATACGGTCGATTGATTACAAACTCTTATCGCTTATCATCAATCGACCGTATGCTTATTTACTATTACCTTTTAACTATTTCAAGACCTGCGGTGTTTTTAAGGATTATTTGACGTAATCAAAAAAGGTTGAAACTACCTTCACCTCTTCACCATTTGAATGTATAACGTTGATACGTAGCGAGTTATAGTGCATACATATTTTTTACTATTATTTGTAATAGTAAAAATGGGAGAGCAAAAAGAACTCTCAATTCTTAACTAAAAAAAAGTACTTTCACTGTAACCTGCTATTCAGTAGAGATTTAGATCCAAATCGTGATAAGTGAAGGCAACCCGAATGCAATTATGAAAACATACACAAAAAGAATGATCCGTACTTGTGGATAGCACTACATCAGGATTTCGCATAAGGTTTAAACTAGTTTCTTCCCCCTGTTAAGACAGATGTTAACCGAGGGAAAAGTTTTTTAGTTAAAGAGTATATGAATAACGATATAGCAATCGTGAGAATCGGTATGGAAAAGTAGATTATTAGCAGATACAATGACGATTGCGGATGAAGCATGAGTATGCTTAATTTTATAATTTTACTGATAATCAAACCATGCAGTGCAAAGATAAAAAAACTACTTTCCGTTAAAAGCGGATGAATTTGTATCTTTTCTTTTCGGATTAATAACTCGCATAGATTCATCGTAAATACTATACCTGTGAGAATGGATATATTATAAGTATAAGCTGCTATTGCTGTTTCGGGAAATAATAAATTTATCATAACGAGTATAGGATAAGTAATATAACAGAGAATGTTTACTTTTCCCATTGTATCGACAATATTCAGTTTGTTCAGGCTGAAATAGCCTCCGGCACTGAAAAATAAGAAGGTTGCAATAAGTTTGTTGTCTATCAAACCGATATTTGAATTGGCTACCCAAGTAACGCACACTAAAATAAGAATGGGCAGTTTGTATTTGCTTGTGAATAGGAACTTTATGAACGGACTTAATAACGCTACATAAATTAAATTGCGTATGAACCAAAGTGGGCGATTGGGGGGAAGATCATAAGGTAGAATAATATGTAAAACGGCATTGTAGCATTCATTTAATTGTGACCATTTTGTATATTCGGGTATGGCAAAATGGCTGATGATAATGGATATAATGCCCAAGAAATTCCAGATAAGATAGGGAATGAGTAATGTATGAAGCCTCTTTTTCAGTTTACTGCTGTATGTTCCGGGACGATAGAAAAAGAGAAAACCGGAAATAAAGAAAAATAAAGGAACGCAAATGCCGGGTAAGATGTCACTGAATAGATTGATAATCATTTGAACCCATACTGACGGGTTCAATTTATTAGGAAAATCGGCGTTGACTACCGTTATGATATCGCTATGAATGAATACGACTCCTACGATTAATGGAAATCTCAGAAAAGAAATTATTTTTGATTGCAATTCTTCGTTTGTCATGATGCCTGTTTTCTTTGGTTTATGTTGTCAGTTCATCTGAATAGATGAATAATGTCGTTTTATTAAGTGATAGCCGTCACCTGTTTACCGGTCTAAAATCAGCTATCTTTTTATCATTCTTCAGGCATGGAATTACACAGATTCTTCTTTGCTCTTTTCCACATAATCCGTGCCTAAAAGATAGAGAGTTAAGACTTTTGGTATGTCCTCATTTCCTTTAGCAAAAACAATGCTTTGTTCTCTGCAGCTTCCATGATTTCCCGTTCACCCGGACCTTTGTCATTGATGCCGCAAAGGTGAAGAACACCATGAATGATGGTGCGATGCAATTCCTCATCATATTCTGTATCGAATTGTTCGGAATTAGTGCGCACGGTGTCCAGACTGATAAAGAGATCTCCGGAAATGATGTCTCCTTCGTCGTAATCGAAAGTAATAATGTCCGTATAATAGTCATGTTGCAGATATTCTTTGTTTACTTCCAGAATCTTTTCGTCAGAACAGAAGATGTAAGCTATTTCACCGACTTTCTTATTATAAGTAGCTGCTACGGCTTTTATCCAAGCGGTGGTTTCTCTTTTTTTTATGGCGGGCATCTTCACCCCGTCTGTTTGATAACTGATTGCCATGATTTATATATTATAAAAGAATAAGTAACAGATAAGTATTGCAGCAATGATCCCGACAAAATCGGCTATCAGCCCGCAAGTAACGGCATAACGGGTATTTTTGATACCTACACTGCCGAAGTAAACCGCCAGGATATAAAAAGTAGTATCCGTTGATCCTTGAAAGATACTTGTCAGACGCCCTACAAAGGAATCAGCTCCATATGTATTCATTGCATCGACCATTAGTCCCCGTGCACCACTTCCGCTCAACGGTTTCATGAAAGCTGTTGGAAGTCCGCCAACGAAACTTGTATCCAATCCGCAAAGATTTACCAAATAGGCGATTCCATCGATGATGATGTCCATTGCTCCGGAAGCCCGGAATACTGCAATGGCTACTAATATGGCTACTAAATACGGAATGATGCGCACGGCTGTTCCAAAACCTTCTTTTGCTCCTTCTACAAATGCCTCATAAACATTTATCTTTTTGCGGATACCCGCCGTAATAAAAATGATGATGACAAGGAATAAGAATATATTGGCAAACAAAGTAGAATAAGTATTTATACTTTCACGTGGTAAGGTACTGAAGAAATAGATAATTGTCCCAATAATAAGACTTATTCCCCCAAGAAAACATAATATGCTTTTGTTTAGTAGATTAATACGTTGATAAAGACTGACGGCAATAACTCCTGCCAATGTGGAGAAGAAAGTGGCCAGCATAATCGGTATGAAAACATCAGTCGGTTGTGCGGCTCCTAGTTGTGCGCGGTAAACCATGATACTGATTGGAATTAGCGTAAGTCCGGAGGTATTGAGAACCAAAAACATAATCATAGGATTGCTTGCCGTATCCTTGTTCGGGTTCAACTGTTGCAGTTCTTCCATTGCTTTTAGCCCCATTGGGGTAGCAGCATTATCCAGTCCGAGCATATTTGCCGAAAGGTTCATAAAGATAGCACCGGTAGCGGGATGGCCTTTGGGAATGTCAGGAAAGAATTTGCAGAATACCGGGCTAAGCCAACGGGAAAGAGTGGCGATAAGCCCGCCATTCTCACCGATTTTCATAATTCCCAACCAAAGGGAGAGAATACCTGTCAGTCCGAGGGAAATTTCAAATGCTGTTTTAGAAGAACTGAATGTGGAATTCATAATCTCTGTAAATACCTGTGTATCTCCTAAAAAGATAAGTTTGGCAAGCGCCACGACAAAGGCTATTACAAAGAATGCTATCCAAATGTAGTTCAGTACCATAAATCAGATCATTTTATTTGCATACAAAAGTAAGCATATGTTTTTAATAATATGTATTTTTGTCTTATAATATATAGGTGTATGACAGCAAAAGAGATTCAGCAGGAACTGGAGATGTATATTGATCCGGTAAAAAAAGAGTATCTTCCCAAGTTCTTCAAAACAGGCAAGGGACAGTATGGAGAAGGTGATAAATTTCTGGGGATAGTAGTTCCCAATGTACGTTTGGTTGCTAAAAAGCATAGAGAAGAATCTCTTGAGACAGTGAAAGAACTGATGCGTTCGGAGTTTCATGAGTGTCGGCTTTGCGGGCTGCTTATATTGGTAGAGCGTTTTAAAAAGAGCGATGAAAAGGATAGAAAAGGGATTTATGAATTCTATTTAAGTCAGACGGAACGTATCAATAACTGGGATTTGGTAGACTTGAGCGCATCTTATATTGTCGGAGAATATTTGAAAGACAAGTCTCGCGAACCTCTTTACCGATTGGCGGAGAGTGAACTTTTATGGGAACAGCGTATTGCTGTTGTTTCAACTTATGCATTCATAAAAAACAGTGATTTCACCGATATATATGCACTAGCGGAGAAACTGCTTACCCACGAACACGACCTGATGCGGAAAGCTATCGGGTGGATGCTTCGTGAAGCAGGCAAAAGAAATAAGGATTTACTTGTTACATTTCTAGAGAAATATTGCCTTGTAATGCCGAGGACTATGCTCCGTTATGCCATTGAGAAATTTCCGGAAGAAGAGCGGAAATACTATATGAGAAAGGAGTAATTGCATTTTTTCTTAAAAGACGAAGAATATCTTTTATCTTTTTATACCTTTGCTTCATTATCAGAATTTGTATGGAAGAAGATTTTAATATACGGGAACATCAATTAAATAGTAGGGAGAAAGATTACGAGAACGCTTTGCGACCGTTGAACTTTGAAGACTTCAGCGGACAGGACAAGGTTGTTGATAATCTGCGTATCTTTGTAAAGGCAGCCCGTTTACGGGCTGAAGCACTTGATCATGTGCTTCTTCACGGCCCTCCCGGATTAGGAAAGACTACGTTGTCTAACATCATAGCCAATGAACTTGGAGTAGGTTTTAAGGTAACTTCCGGTCCGGTACTTGATAAACCGGGAGATTTAGCGGGAGTATTGACCAGCCTTGAGCCTAATGATGTCCTTTTTATTGATGAAATCCATCGTCTTTCTCCGGTAGTGGAAGAGTATCTTTATTCGGCAATGGAAGACTATCGTATTGATATCATGATAGATAAAGGACCTTCGGCACGTAGTATCCAGATAGATTTAAGTCCATTTACACTGGTTGGTGCAACAACTCGTAGCGGTTTGCTTACAGCTCCGCTTCGTGCTCGTTTCGGGATTAATCTACATTTAGAATATTATGATGCAGATGTGCTCTCTACCATCGTCCGTCGTTCTGCGAGCATTTTAGATGTGCCTTGTTCCACTCAAGCTGCGGAAGAAATTGCCTCCCGTAGTCGTGGCACTCCCCGTATTGCAAATGCGTTACTCCGTCGTGTGCGGGATTTTGCACAGGTAAAAGGTTCGGGAAAGATAGATATAGAGATAGCCCGTTTTGCTCTTGAAGCTTTGAATATAGACAAATACGGACTGGATCAGATCGATAATAAAATATTATGTACCATTATTGATAAGTTTAAAGGCGGCCCTGTGGGGCTGACAACTATTGCTACCGCATTGGGAGAAGATGCCGGAACCATAGAAGAAGTATACGAGCCTTTTCTTATCAAAGAAGGTTTCCTGAAACGAACCCCGCGCGGACGTGAAGTAACAGAACTGGCTTATAAACATTTAGGACGAAGCATATATAATAGTCAACAGACGCTATTTAGTGATTAAGTGGCGTTTATAGTTTGAAGACATGGCAAATTTAAAAACATTAGCAAAAGAAACTGCCATTTATGGAATGAGCAGTATTATCGGGCGTTTTCTTAATTATTTGTTAGTACCCCTTTATACCGCAAAGCTGTCGGCTGAGTCAGGTGGTTATGGTATTGTGACAAATATTTATGCGATAACGGCTCTTTTGCTTGTACTGCTTACGTATGGGATGGAGACGGGCTTCTTTCGTTTTGCCAATAAAAGTGAGGAGGATGCGCAAACGGTTTATTCTACCACGTTGTTATCAGTTGGCTCTACTTCTATCCTTTTCATTGCGCTTTGTCTTCTCTTTCTGAATCCCATTGCAAGCTTTTTAGAATATGGAAGTCATCCTGAATTTGTAGCAATGATGGCTATTGTGGTCGGTATGGATGCATTCCAATGTATTCCGTTCGCATATCTCAGGTATAAAAAGCGTCCTATAAAGTTTGCTGCATTGAAACTGCTGTTCATCTTTACGAATATTCTGATGAATATCTTTTTCTTTGTCTGGGCTCCGGCTCTTTACAAATCGAATCCCGAATTGGTTTCATGGTTTTATGACCCCTCCTATGGAGCAGGCTATGCCTTCCTCGCCAACTTGATTTGTACATCTTTCATCATGTTGCTTTTCATTCCCGACCTGATTTCTGTAAAATATAAGTTTGATGCGGATTTGCTGAAGCGTATGCTCAAATATTCTTTCCCTATATTGATTTTAGGTATTGCCGGCATTCTGAACCAGACAGCAGACAAGATACTCTATCCCTTTTTGGTGGATAATAAGGCAGAAGCAGATGTACAACTTGGTATCTATGGTGCGGCAAGTAAAATTGCGATGATTATGGCGATGTTTACACAGGCTTTCCGTTTTGCTTATGAACCTTTCGTATTCGGCAAAAGCCGTGATAAGGATAGCAAAGAAATGTATGCCACAGCTATGAAATTCTTTATTATCTTTACCTTGCTGGCATTTTTAACGGTTATGTTTTATATGGATATTCTGAAACATATTATTCGTAGTGATTATTGGCCGGGATTGCGCGTTGTGCCGATTGTGATGGCAGCAGAGATGTTTATGGGTATTTATTTTAATCTTTCTTTCTGGTATAAACTTATTGATGAAACCAGATGGGGAGCTTATTTTTCTATTATCGGTTGTTCCGTCGTCATCATCTTAAATGTTGTATTTGTTCCTATATATGGTTATATAGCTTGTGCATGGGCAGGTTTTGCGGGATATGCAACTGCTATGATACTTTCTTATATAGTGGGACAAAAGAAGTATCCGATAAATTATGATCTGAGAAGAATCGGGAGTTATGCCTTGCTTGCTATAATTCTTTATATACCAGCCATGTATATACCGATTGAAAACATGTTTTTACGGTTAGCATTCCGTACTTTGCTTTTGTGTCTGTTTGTTGCTTATATTATAAAGAAAGATTTTCCTTTAAACCAGATTCCTATTATTAACCGTTTAATAAGAAAGTAATATGGAAAAAGAACAACCGCGTAATATTCTTGCTATTAAGAAGTTTCTGAATGAGTATCTTGATTTACGGAAAGATAAATACAATGAATTAGAAACGATTGAATCCATTCGTAAAGGAGTAGAATTCAAAGGTGCCAATCTCTGGATTCTGATCTTTGCGATTTTTATGGCTTCATTGGGTTTGAATGTGAATTCTACGGCAGTTATCATCGGTGCTATGTTGATTTCTCCACTGATGGGGCCTATCATGGGAATTGGTTTAGCCGTAGGTTTAAATGATTTCGAGTTGATGAAGCGTTCTTTAAAAAGTTTCTTGATTACAACAGCTTTTAGTGTAGCAACGGCAACTATTTATTTCCTGTTTACACCGCTCAATGAAGCTCAATCGGAATTATTGGCGCGTACATCACCTACGATTTATGACGTTTTCATCGCACTTTTTGGTGGCTTAGCCGGTGTTGTCGCTCTATCAACAAAAGATAAGGGTAATGTGATTCCCGGTGTAGCAATTGCAACCGCATTGATGCCTCCTCTTTGTACGGCAGGATTCGGTTTGGCAACCGGTAATCTGATTTATTTCCTTGGAGCATTTTATCTTTATTTTATAAATTCTGTATTCATAAGCGTAGCAACATTTATCGGTGTACGTGTGATGCACTTCCAGCGAAAAGAATTTGTAGATAAGGCTAAAGAGAAAAAGGTTCGTCAATATATTGTGCTATTAGTGGTATTAACGATGTGTCCGGCTATTTACCTAACGGTAGGTATCGTAAAAAGTACTTTCTTTGAAAGTGCTGCAAATAATTTTATTAATAAAGAGTTGAATTTCCAAAATGCACAGATATTGGATCGTAAGATTAGCTATGAGAAACGTGAAATTAAAGTCGTTTTAATCGGTACGGAAGTACCTGATGCCTCCATTGCTTTGGCACGGGACAAGATGAAAGAATACAAATTAGAGAAAACTACTTTAATTGTCCATCAGGGAATGAATAACGAAGGAGTGGATATTTCTTCTATCCGTGCGATGGTTATGGAGGATTTTTATAAGAATAGCGAGCAACGTTTATTAGAGCAACAGAAGAAAATAACATTATTGGAGAGTAGTTTGCAGACTTATAAAGGGTATGATGAATTGTGCAAACAATTAGTGCCCGAATTGCAGGTACTATATCCTTCTACGAAATCATTGTCTGTTTCTCGTACAGTTGAAATGAATGTCGATTCTTTACGTGCAGATACACTGATATTAGCCGTAATGAAGTTTGATAGAGTTCTGAAAAGTGCAGAAAAAGATAAGATTTCAGAATGGTTGAAAGCAAGGCTGAAAGCCGATAAATTGAAATTGATTGTAGAATAGGAAAGTAGGTTAAATGAGGAAGAAAGTTCTTTTATTGCTTTATTTATTGCCTTTGCTACATGTTTATGGTGGTGAGGGTATGTGGTTACTCAACAATTTAAGTGAACAGACCAAACAGTTAATGAAAGAACTGGGTTTAGAGATTCCTGTCAGTCAAATTTATAGTGCGGATCAACCTTGTTTGGAAAATGCTATCGTTAGTTTTGGTGGTTTCTGCTCCGGGGTGGTTGTTTCGGAAGATGGTTTGATTTTTACCAATCATCATTGTGGGTTTGACGCCATACAGCAACACAGCACTGTTGAACATGATTATTTGAAAGATGGCTTTGTGGCGCATACTCATAAAGAAGAACTACCTAATCCTGATTTGTATGTAAGCTTCCTGGTTCATACGGAAGATGTTACTCAAAGGATATTATCTGCCGTAACAGATGAAATGAAAGAACAGGATCGTCGTGTTGCTGTTGATTCGATGATGATGCTTATTCAAGATGAGTATTATCAAAAAGACTCTCTGTTACGATACGTAATCATGCCTTTTTATAGTGGCAATGAGTTTTATCTATCCGTTTATAAAGACTATAATGATGTACGTCTTGTCTTTGCGCCGCCTTCTTCTGTCGGTAAATTCGGTTGGGATACGGATAATTGGGTTTGGCCGAGGCATACGGGAGATTTTTCCGTATTCCGTATTTATGCAGATAAAAACAATGAGCCGGCAGAGTTTTCACCGGAAAATGTTCCTTATCATCCGGATTATGTAGCACCTATATCATTACAAGGATATAAAGAAGGTTCTTATTGTATGACAATCGGGTATCCCGGCACTACAGAACGTTATCTTTCTTCTTTTGGGGTGCGTGAACGGATGGAAGCCGATAATACGGCGATGATTGAAATCCGTACGGTAAAGCAGGCTATATGGAAAAATGCCATGGAAAGCAGCGATTCTATCCGTATTAAATATGCTTCTAAATATGCCACCAGTTCCAATTATTGGAAGAATAGTATCGGAATGAATAAAGCGATAACTGATCTGCATGTCATTGAAAAAAAACAACTACAGGAAAGTAACTTAAAGTATTGGATTCAGGAGAATCCGGATGAGAGAAATAAATATATTCATGTCTTAATGGATTTGCAGTTGAATTATCGTAACCGCAAAGATGCTATGCGAGCTCTGGCCTTCTTCCGTGAGGCTTTTTTAAACTCTTCTGAGCTTATATCTTTGGCATTGGGTATTCTTAATTTTGATTTTGACGATTCTTCGGAAAATGTAGATCGGAATAAAAAAGAATTGGAAAGTATCTATGCCGATTTTGATCCTTCTATTGATAAGGAAGTATTTGTTGCTATGTTGAAAGCGTATAAAAATGAAGTGGATGAGGCATATCTTCCCGAAATTTATTCCGAAATAAAAAAGGACTATAATAATGATTACCGTAAATATGCGGACTACTTGTTTTCTCACTCGGAATTGACTACGCCAAAGGGCTTTCAACGTCTGTTAGAAAGAGATTCTACTTTCGTTTTGTTTGAAGATCCGGCTGCACAATTGGCTTTAGATTTGTTGGTGAAATATTTCGATTTGAATCAATTGGTGGAAAGTTCTTCTATGGTGATAGAACAAGGAGAACGTCTTTTGAACGTAGCTATTCGTGAAATGGATGAAGAAAGAAACTTTTATCCGGACGCGAACTCCACAATGCGTATGAGTTTTGGTGTTGTGGGAGGATACTCTCCGAAAAATGCGGTTCAATTCAAGTATTTTACTACTACGAAAGGTATCATTGAAAAGATAAGAGAATATAAAGGAGACCCGGATTTTTATGTTGAACCGGCTTTGCAAGATCTTCTGGAAAAGAAAGACTTTGGGAGATATGCCGATTCTACAGGAGAAATGAACGTCTGTTTTATTTCGGATAATGATATCACCGGTGGTAATTCCGGTAGCGGTATGTTCAACGGGAAGGGAGAACTTATGGGGCTTGCTTTCGATGGTAATTGGGAGGCAATGAGCGGTGATATTATTTTTGAACCGAAATTGCAGAGGTGCATAGGAGTAGATATTCGTTACGTTCTTTATATTATTGAGAAATATGGTAAGGCTTCCCATCTAATTCAGGAATTGCGGCTTCGTTAGTCGGACGCTTTAATAAATTCACCGATTTTCATGCGTATTTCTTTTTAATTCGTACCTTTTTATTAAATTTGTGGAAAGAATATAATAGCCTTAGATGATATTGCAGAGATATAAGCTATTCTTAGGATGTATAGTTGTCTTTTTGTTAACATCGATACCGATGTATGCACAACAAGATTGTGACGCCTTGATAGAATCTGCAGTTGAGGCGGCGGATAAGAATGATTTTGTCACTTCACTCGAACTGCTTTCCAAAGCGAAAGTTATGGCGGAAAGCAGGCATTTACCCAAAGAACAATTTAAAATTTTAAGTATCATGGGGGTTAATCAGGCAAAGATGCTGAATTACAGTGATGCGTTGGAGAATTTTATGGCTGCCTATAAAATAGCAGTGAATGAGCTGGATGTAAAGAGTGAAATGAGGATTATGAATAATATAGGTAGTTTGTATCTCTTAGATCATAAATATAATAAAGCAAATGAATATTATAAGAAAGTTTATGATTATGCCAAAGATACAAAAGATACAATTTTTACCGGTGGCTGTATTATGAATATTGTTTTGACAGCCAGCTATATGGAGAACGTAAAAGAAGCAGAGAAGTTTTTACAGGTTGCTTCCAATCTCCTGAAAAATTATCCGAATGAGATGTTGCGTGTCAAATCACTCACTGTATGTAACTTGAGACAAAAGAAAGAATATGCCTCAGCCGAAAGTTTAGCGCTTGAGCTGCTTCCTCAGTTTCAAAACAGTGGGGATCAGGAATTGAAAACAGGCGTAGTGTTGGAGTTGGTTGAAGTGTATAAGGAGGAGAAAAGATTTGATGAGGCTATTCGCTATGCAGAAGAAGCTTTAGGGTATAACATCAATATCGAAAGTAAGAAAGATATATTTGCCTTATTGTCGGACTTATATAAGGAAAGTGGAGCTTATAGAAAAGCAATAGCTTATAAAGATTCATTCATCTACGCTTTGGATTCTTTGAATGTGATAAAGGATCAAAAGCGTTTTGAGAATACACGCATTAAGTTTGAGTTATTAAAGAATGAAAAGGAACTGTCAGACAGCCAGGCTAAATTAAAGATTCTATGGATCGTTTTTATTCTTTCCGGATTAATGGTGCTTATCTTGATATGGGCATTTGTCAATAAGCTGGCAAGAGACAAACAACGCAAAAAGATTATTGAGCTAGAATTGAAGCAAGAAAAAAACGATAAACTGATTTTAGAGAACAAGCTGAAAGAACAAGAAACTTTAGCCTTATTGGAACAGGAGCGTTTGAAAAACGAACAGGAGAAATTAGAGCACGAGATAGAATTAAAGAATAAAGAGTTAGTTTCAAAAGCTTTATTCCTTGCAAATCGAAATGAGTTGATTGCCAATTTAGTAAATACATTGTCCGAGTCTCAGGATTTGTCTGCCAACCCTAAGTTAAAAGACAATATCCGACAACTGAAAAATCAATTGAAAGAGAACGGAGAATGGGATAGTTTTATGACCCATTTTGAGCAAACAAATCAGCGTTTTATTGTTGCATTGCGGGAAAAACATCCCAGCCTTACAGCTAATGAAGTTCGTTTTTTATCTTTTATTTATATCAACTTAAATACGAAAGAAATATCATCGCTGTTGAATATAACACCGGAATATTGTAAAAAGAAAAAGCAGCAAATTTCTCAGAAAATGGGTCTGACAAGTACTTCCTTGCTTTATAGCTATTTGTTTAGCCTTTAATCTTTTTCTCTCTTTTTTATCCTTACCTCCCTTTTTTATCCCCTTGCAAAATATGATTTAGTGATTGTATTTCTCATATTTGCATATCAATGTGATACTGCAAGCGTTTCTTTATATTTCAATTAGATACATCGATATAATAACTACTAAAAAATGACTCTTATGAAGAAAATTTACTTATTCTTATTTTTGTTGTCGTTCTGTTATCATGTAACGGCACAAAATAGTTCATGTGACATGGCTATTCCTATTTCGGAGGAAGGAGGAACACAATCCGTTACTTATGTAGAGGGACAGAAAAATTATTGGTACTCTTATACTGCTCCGGTAGATAAAGATATGCTTTTGAAGATTTCAGTTCCGACAGCGTTTGGAAGTATAAAACTTCAAGGAGTAGCATCCTGTGATACTCCTCTTAATTCATATCCGTCAACGGCTTCTAGTGGTTTGGAACTACAAGTCCCTAAAGGAACTTCTTATTATATTGTTTTTCAGCAACCAACTTCACTTTGGGGAGCACCACCCCCAGAGGTCGAAATTTCAAGTTTTGAGGTAACTATAAAAGAGATTGTTTTGGGTGGTGCTACTTGTGATGACGCTCTTGTTTTAAAAGACGGTGTGAATACGATACCGGCCAATGGTTCCAATTATGATTATACTACTTGGGTTAGCTATACTCCGGCAATAACCGGAAGATTAGTGCTTACATTTCCTAGCGGTACCCGTATTTATAATGTGAAACGTTATTCAGATTGCGATGGAGAGGCTACAGATATAGCTGGAAATGAAAAGATGTATAAGATGTCTGTAACGGAGAATGTTCCGGTTCTGTTGAAACTGGATAATCAGAAACTCTGTGATGTGACAGTTGCTTGTCAAACGGTGGAACAAGGAGATGACTGTGATAATCCTATAATAGCTGTCGATGGTGATTTAAATACTTGTAAGGCTTCTAAGATAGGAGATCACTGGTATAGCTTTACAACAAATAAGAGTGGATTTTTGGTGGTTAGCTCTTGTAACATGGATGTTGATTTTGCCGGAAAAGTATTATTGCAGGAGAGTTGCAGCAGCTCTCAAAAAAAAGTTGCCGGAGTCTGCCCCGAAGGGAAAGGATTTTATCTTCGTTATGAAGTAGAAGCGCAAAAGACGTATTTGATCAATATTAATTTGACGGCTTCTATGACGGCAGATTTTAACTTCTCGGTAAATGTGGAAGATTATCAACCCGGAGATAAATGTGACAAGCCTCTGGTTGCGACCAAAGGTGATAATCCAATTGCCGGTGTGGCAGGGACTTATTGGTATAGTTATACGCTGGCCGATCCTTCTTATCTGGAGATTTCTAATATTGGTGTAGCAGATTTCGCGGGAAGTCTTTATCTCTATAAAGATTGTGAAAGTAGCTATATTGCTTCGGGAAGTAAAGATTGGACGAATGGAGGAGTTTCATTAAAATATACGGCAAAGGCAGGAACTTATCTGGTTAAATTAGAACTCACAAATTCGTGTAACCCATTTAATCTAAAAATTACTGATACGCCTGTAAAACAAGGAGATGAATGTGATAATCCGTTTAATGCAAAGTCCGGTGAAAATAGTTGTATAGGAAAGGGAACAGTTTGGTATAGTTACGAAGCAAGTAAGGATGGATACCTGGAAATTGCAACGGTCGGTGCATTGGCTGATTTCACGGGATCTTTCCAGATATATACAGATTGTGGGGCTTATGCTTCTGTACGGGCTTCAAGTACTCCGGTTGAGGGTGGAGGAGCTTCTTTAAAGATGAAAGTAGATGCAGGAAGTATTTATTTGATAAAATGGACCTTTTCTTCTGATTATCCGGAATTTAAATTCAACGTTGGGGAATCTGATTACGAACCCGGCGAAGCTTGTAGTAAACCGTTATCGGCTGTTTTGGGAGATAATGCATTCCCTTCGGAAAAAAGGAGTACATATTATAGCTACACTCCCGAAAAAGACGGATGGCTGGTAATTTCTATTTGTGATGCCGATTGGAATAACTGGAGCGGAGCTGTAACAATTCAGAAAGATTGTAATTCGTCTGCATTGCCTGTGCAAAAAGGAACTTGTTCCGGTAATATAGGAACTACCTATAAGGTAGAAGCATCAGCCGGTAATTCATACGTTATATGTGTCACGAATAATACGACCTTTAATCATGATATGTCCTTTACATTGGCAGTCGAAGATTATGCTTTGGGAGACGCTTGTGCTATGCCTATTGAATTAAGCAGCGTGGCCGAACCAATTACTGTAGAACGAACTCTTGGAAGCACGTGGTATAAGTTTATTGCGGATAAAGACGGGTTCTATACAATCAGTAGTAATACGCTCCCCGGCGGAACGATTATAATAGGAGGTTCAGGTTCTTCTACCATACAAGTAAAAACAGGTGATTGTTCCGGTCAACTGATATCTTCTACTTATACATCAGACGGTTATGCGGTGACGGTTGGAATTGCTGCAGGAACTTCGGTTTATGTAAATATTGTTATTGGACAGGAAAAAAGTGGCGTCACTTGGTCTGTTACCTATAAGGCTGCGCAAGAAGGAGAACTATGTTTTAATCCGAAAAAAGTAGAAGTGGATGAAACGGGTACTACACTTATGTGTCTTACTGGAGAAAGTTCTTTATGGTATGCCATTACTCCTAAGAAAGAAGGTAAATTATTGATTTCAACTTGTGGTAGCGGTAATGCCGTAGACGAGAAATTTGATTTCTATACAACTTGTGATGGACAACCGCTCGAAGCAGAGGTGGACTACTGTGAAGATATGTCGGGTCATACTGTATTATTGGATGTTAAAGCCGATGCCGTGTATTTGCTGAATTTGAAGAGTTATTATGACAATACTCCTACGATTAATGTTGCTTTGGAGGTTACTCCCGGCTTTGATTGCGAACATCTGATTCATGTAGCATCAGGATCAAATGTGTTACCGCTATTGGATAGAGCGAGAGATACCTATTATAGCTATACACCGGAGAAAGACGGTTGGTTGAAGATTTCTCTTTGTCGTGAGGACTGGGAAGGTAATGTGATTGTGAAAACGGATTGTACCTCTGAGAATATGCTCGTGCGTCAGTCTGCTTGTCCGGATGAAACGGGAATTGCTTATAAGACTGAAGTTACTGCCGGCACCGTTTATATTATTTGTATTACAAATACAGTAACATTTGTGGATGAAGTATCATTTGATTTGTCGGAAGAAGATTATGCTGCCGGTGATTTGTGTTCCAATCCGATAGAGGTAAAGGTGGATAAAGATGGAACGTCATTTGTTTGTCCGGCAGGTGAACAAGTTGTATGGTATGGCATAACTCCGGCTGAAGATGGAAAGTTGACCGTATCTGCTTGTGGTGAGACGGGAGATGCAATACCGGCAATGGATTTCTATACTACTTGCGATGGAGAGGCGCTAGTAACGGTTAATAATGATTGTCCCGATGGGTTTGGCAAGATTGTTTCATTGGAAGAGGTGAAAGGAAATACGGTTTATCTGCTGAAATTGACCGGTCATTTTGGGAAAGCGACTACTATTGATATAACTTGGCAGACTCTTTCCTCTATTGATGAAGGAAAAGATTTATCGAAACGAGTATTCATTGCCCCAAATCCGAATAATGGGACGTTTGTAATTGATTTGAATGCATTTGACACAAACCGGGCTTTGAGTATCGAGGTGACCAATGCACAGGGACAGACTTTATCTATGGAAGATGTAAATAGTAGTACTGCAAGCAATTATAATATCCATTTATCCCATCTGCCTTGCGGTATGTATTTTCTGAAAGTGACTGACGGTGAACTGAATATAACAGAAAAGTTTGTTGTCAAATAATCACGTGCGCATTCGTTAACGCATAAGAGAGCGTTGACGATTATCTAAGGAGAAAGAAACCCGTACCTATGGGAGCGGATAATAAAACGGAGAAGTCGTAATAATAGCGGCTTCTCCGTTTCATGTTTAATGTTTGCAACAAAATAGCTAAAGTCTTTGTATACTCTCAGAGTAACAATTGCCAGCAAGTTTCATCCTTCAGTTTGCCAATTCTGCATTGATAGTGAATAAGTTATCCTGAAAGATGGAATCTTTCAGCAGATATGCTCATCATTCATTATCGCTGAACCTTTTTCTTAAAGAAAGTTCAGGATAATAGGCTGATAGTCAAACTTAAATTCGTAAACTGAAAGATTGAAGGTTATTTGGGGATAATTCGTTTTTTATACTGTTTTTCACTTATAAACACCTTGATGTTTTTTAAAAACATCAGGTTGATTGAAAAAAACATCGGGACGTTTGAAAACAAACATACGGTCGATTGTTTGCAAACGATAGGAGTTTGTGAACAAAGGACCGCACGTTTGTATTCAATCGACCGTATGTTGAAAACTACTCCCCAATAACTATCCGGGGAGCTGTTAAAGTATAGTTATTTTTTCTTTTTACGTCTTGCCCAACCCTCTTCACTGAAGTCAGGTTCCTCGCCTTTCATGAGTTGTTGCCAATCATCTTTTTTCTTCGGACCTCTGGCTGCATATCCGCGTTCCTCTCGGCTAGGCTTGTTTTTAGGCGGTTTGTTTTTAGAGTAAGAAATGTTTGATTCCTTTTTATATCCTTTTTTACCACCTTTGCCTGCTCTGCCGTTTCTTCCGCTTTCCTCTCCGGCTATTTCTACGGAAACTTTTCTTCCGTTTAAATCCACCTTATTAAGGGAGCTGATAACATCTGCTGCTTGTCCTTCGGCAACTTCAAAGAATGAAAAATTCTGCATGAGATCTATACGTCCGATGCGTGGATGTTGTTTCTTCATGTTACGGTTAATCAATTCAATGATTTGGTTGGCATAAAAACCATCTGTTTTACCAAGATTAAGGAACAGACGGGTAAATCCCGGTTCTGCTTTGCGTCCTGTCTTTTCACGGTCACTTCCGCGTTCTTTGCGTTCTCTGCTGTTTCTTTCGCCCCGGCTGTCTGTAGGAGTTTCTATTTCTTTCGCATTCCGGTAATATTCGAGGAAGCGATTAAATTCCAAAGAAACCATGCGCTTGATGACATCTTCTTTAGTAAGCCATTCCAGCTTGCGATAGATTCCCGGAAGGAAATCGGCTATCTCTTCTTCGTTTACTTTTACCTTTTCAATATCATCGATCACCTTTATCAACTGTTTCTCACAGATTTGCTTTCCCGTAGGCATCTCACCAACAATGAATTGCTTGCCGATGATACGTTCTATCTCACGCATTTTGCCTTTTTCGCGCATATTGATAATGGAAATGGATGTTCCGGTTTTACCGGCACGTCCTGTTCTACCGCTACGATGTGTATAACTTTCCGTATCATCGGGCAATCCGTAATTGATAACGTGGGTAAGATCGTCCACATCCAATCCTCTGGCAGCTACATCCGTTGCAACCAATAATTGCAAATGACGTTGACGGAATTTCTGCATAACCAAATCACGTTGTGCCTGTGACAGTTCTCCGTGAAGGGAGTCTGCGTTATAGCCGTCTTGTATCAACTTATCTGCTATTTCCTGTGTTTCTTTACGGGTACGGCAAAATATGATACCATATATCTGCGGATAATAGTCGGCGATACGTTTGAGAGCGAGATATTTATCTTTTGCGTGAACCATATAGTAGATATGTTTCACGTTCTTTGTTCCTTCATTTTTGGTCCCGATTACGATCTCCTTCGCATCCTTCAAATATTTTTTGGATATGCGGGAGATTTCGGGTGACATAGTTGCGGAGAACATCAATGTATTTCTGTCTTGCGGCACTTCAGCAAGAATGGCGTTTATGCTGTCTGTAAAGCCCATATTGAGCATCTCATCAGCCTCATCCATGATTACATTGCTGACTGTTGCCAATTTTACGGTCTTGCGCTCCATCAAATCCAACAAGCGTCCCGGTGTAGCGACAATAATATGTACACCGTTTTTGAGGCTTCTTATTTGGCTTTCGATGGAAGAACCTCCGTAAACCGGGAGAACTTTCAATCCGTCTATGTATTTGGAATAATCGTTAAGGTCACCTGCTATCTGCAAACAAAGTTCGCGGGTAGGACAGAGGATAAGTGCCTGTGGCACGCGTTCTTTTACATTAACTCCTTGTATAATTGGTAGCCCGAATGCGGCTGTTTTACCTGTACCAGTTTGGGCGAGTGCTACTACATCGTTACCGTTTCCTAATAAATATGGAATTACTTCTTCTTGTACCGGCATGGGATTCTCATATCCCATTTCTTCAATTGCTTTAAGTATTTCCGGGGAAACGCCTAACTCTTTAAATGTCTTCATTAACTTTCAAATATCTATTTGTCGGCAAAGATACGCAGAAAGTATGGAATATCAGTAAGATGTGGCGAATTCTTTTGAGACGGAATTGTAAAGGCTCATGCATACATTGGCAGAGAAATCTTTCCCATATCCGATAATTTCATCCCAATCTTGTTCGCGGATATTGTTCAAATCTCTATAACGGATATCTCGTTTCAGTAGTCCGTAAATAACCCCGGCATTGAAATTATCACCTGCACCTACTGTACTAACGGCGTCCAGTTGCTTTACTTCATATTCTTTTGAAATACTATTGGTACGCAGGCTTATGTTCCCCGCTCCGTTTGTACAAAGAAAGTTGGGACAGTAGAATTGAATCTTGTTCTTGTAGATTTGGTCTACATCCGTTAATCCATTATACATATTGGCAAAATCCTGATCCGATCCACGTACGATATCGGCATATTCCAGATTTTCAATAATGGTGGACGTAAGTTTCAATGCTTCATCTTTATGAGTATCCCGAAAATTAGGATCATAGTAGATAATCGCTTTTCGTTCGCGCGCATAGTCAAGAAATTCCACTACTTTATTGCGTAATACGGGGTTAAGGGCGAAATAAGAACCGAATATAACTATATCGTCTTCTGCAATAGGAGGAAATGTAACATCCAGCCGTTGTTTGGGATAATCTTTATAGAAAATATATTCGGCATCGCTCTTGTTATTTAAGAAAGCTAAAGACACAGGGGATTTGCCATCGGGAAAAACGCTGATGTACTCCGTACTTACATGGCTTTCTTCCATGAAGTTTTTAATGATATTGCCTACTTTGTCATTGCCTGTTTCGCTGATAAAGCAAACATTTACGCCCATTCTTCCTAAAGAAATGATTCCATTGAAAACAGAACCACCGGGAACAGCAGCCGTAGGTTGCTCGTCCTTAAACAAAATATCCAGTATCGTTTCTCCTATGCCGATTACTTTACGCATAATGATAGCTATTTACAAAGTGTTCTCGATTTCTCTCCAAGATAGCCTCCGTGATGACGTTTGGAGTAGTCCATAATGGTAAATCCGGTTCTTTTCATTGTTTCCACCACTAAAATATCTCCGATAACGGTCATGACCGTAGTGGATGTTGTCGGAGTCATCCCTAATGCACAGACTTCTTTTGGATTGCCGGTACAAAGACATACATCTGATTCTTTTGCAAGCGGGCTATCCTGATTGCCGGTAATGACGATAAATTTGAGATTCGGATTTAGCACTCTTGAGAGCTGCGTTAATTCTATGATTTCTCTTGTCTTACCGGAATTAGAGATGAGCAGTAACAAATCATTCTCTTGAAAAATACCTAAGTCGCCATGTTGCGCTTCACTTGGATGAAGAAATACGGAAGGTATTCCGGTAGAACAAAAGGTAGTGGCGATGTTCATTGCTATTTGTCCGGCCTTGCCCATGCCTGTCGTGACAAGCTTGCCTCCTTTATTGTGTACTTGTTCTACAATCATGTTGATCGCTTTTTCATATTCATTGCCGACAGGTATGTTCAGTACGGCTGCAGCTTCTTTCTGCAAAAGCTCTTTTATTGATTCCATCATTGTTTTAGGCTATTTATTTAAGAGGAATGTTAGTTCATCAAAAGTGTTTGCTACATCAAAATAATGTTCCATAGGATGCCGCGAGAAATGTGTCTTATTCATGGAATAGAGGATTGCCAACAAGTCATTGTAGAATCCGTTGATGTTATAAAAGATAATTTTCTTACTGTGGTAACCGATAGATGAGGCTGCCATTACATGAAACACTTCATCCAATGTGCCGATACCTCCGGGTAGTGCAACCATAACGTCAGATTCTTCCACCATAATATCTTTCCGGTCACTGAGGTTTTTGGTTCGGTATATTTTATCAAGTAGCGGACTTACTTTCCCGTTTTCTTCCAATTTGGAAGGAACGACGCCGACTACTGTTCCGCCATAGGCTTTAACTGTCCGGGCTATGCAATCCATCAGTCCCAGATTTGCACCTCCATAAATTAAAGTCTTACCTTGTTTCCCTAACCATTCTCCTAATTCAATTGTTTTTTCAAAATACATTTTGTCAATAGAATCAGAAGCCGAACAGAATATTCCAATCTTTTCCATATCAAATGTTCACGTTACAAGGTGCAAATATCTGCATTTTTTATAAAATACAATAACAAACACGCTTTTTTATTGCAAAAAGAAGCCATCCAAGCCTTAGGAACTTAGTCCCGGGCAGGATGACTTCTCACTCCTCTAACTTAATAATAACCTATTTCACGATTACTTTTTCATTGTTCAGGATGTAAATACCTCCGGTAATACCGGTAATTGTATTTTCTCCTTCGATCAACTCAATAACTTTAACCAGTCTGCCGTCAATGCCGAATAATTTTGCAGTTTGTGCTTTTCCGGCGATAACTTTAATTGCACCTTCGGCAGAGATTACTGTCAATCCGTCGATTGTATTTTGTTCAGTTATGTTATCCGGATTTTGTTGATAATGGATAATATTTATCTTTGCGGCTGCATTTGCCGGACCTTCAAGATATGCACGGAACGGAGTCAATTCGGTATCTTCTTCCACTACGTTAAATGCTTCCTTCTCACCTTCCGTCGACATGATGTATGTCTTCTCTGCTGTGGGCATTGTCGGGATGAAACAACCTTTGACGGTATATCCGTTCACTGTTTGGTCGTTGACATCAGTGCTTGTCGGTATTACTTTGTTTTCTCCTATAGTAAATGTCTTTTCTCCTGCAGTTTCAATATTAATATTGTACGGAGTGTTTGCGGCTATGGCATCTGCTTTTTTAAACTTAGCATCGGTTCCGTCGCAACTTTCAATAATTTCAAGTTCTGTACCATCCGGTTTAACACTTGCGAAAGGTAGATAAACAGTATTCCATCCGGCATTAAATGTACGCTTGTAAGTCGCTGCTGTTGCGGTGAAGGTCATCGGACAGAAGAATGGAAGATTGTCTGATACCTCAAGTTCACCTTGACCGTCTTTAATTACATTCTTTCCTGCTATAGCACTTTCTTCCGGCATGTATTTAAGTGTGTTGGCATTACTGTATTTAGTGATTAAAGCATTTATTGTTTCAGTAGCCAAATCACCACCTTTAGTTATAACAATAGCTGTTGCAGCATTATCGTTGATTGTAATAGCATCCAATGGTTCATTTCCTTTGGTGTAAGTAATGCTTTCTATTTGTTCGCCATTATGGATAGCCATATTAGCTTTGTAAACCGGAGCATTTTCCGCATCTGCAACAATAGGGTAATTTTCACCTTGTGACCATGCTACTCCATTTTGCTTGTTCTGATTCAGTGCCCATGCCACCTCTCCTTTTGTAAATGCCGTTGCATCCAGATAAAGTTTGTCATTTAAATCAGATAGTTCGGCAATAGCTAATGTTTCGGTACCTTTTTTATATTTTTGATTGCTGTTAACAGCACCGACGAATGAGAATCCCTCTATTTCTTGCGCATAACAATCCTCAAATGTGACTACATGACCCGTATTTGCCTGAAGTCCGTAGAAAGCACCCATTGATGTGAGTTGTTGGTCATCAGATGAAACCAAAGAACAACCTGCCGTGAAACAGTTGCTGAAAGTTGTATAACCTGCACCTCCGCTCGGTGCTCCTACAAGGATTCCGGCTTTTGGTGCTGTTATTTCTTTACTGTTTTCGGTTATAGTAAGTGTGGAATTGGCAACAAAACAGTTTTTAACTATTGCATTAAACGTTCTTCCTATTAATAGACCGTATTGCTCTGTGGCACCAAGCTCAGAGTTATCCGCTTTACCATCCATTGTTAGAGTAGAATTAATGACATAACAGTTTTCTACTATTCCGGCAACTTTATCATCTATAGCCGTTTGCGCCGAGCCACTGTAAGTTCCTGATACAACACCCACTAAAACTGCGATGTTTTGCTTGTTGTTGGTCACATTTGCATTAGCAATCCCTAAATTTTTAATTGTTCCTTTGCTTATTCCTCCGAATAAACCTCTTCCGTTTATGGTTGCATCATTTGCTTCGCTGCTAACAGTGATCTCTAGATTACTGATAACATGCCCTTTTCCATTAAAGACCCCATTGAATGTTTTCGAATTATTTCCGATTGAAGTCCATTCTTCATTATTTAAATCAAGGTCGGTTGTTAATTCAAAGAATTTTCCTGCATAGCTTTCTCCTCCGTTTACTTCGGTAGCCAATTGTTTCAAATCATCTACAGAAGTGATTAGATAAGGATCAGTTTCCGAACCATTCGGTTGTGCTACCTCCGGGTCTTTCATTGTTGAGAAGATAGGGAATTTTTCACCCTGTTTCCATGTAACTTCATTCTGTTTGTAGGCATTAAGGTATCCTACTACTGTACCATCTGTAAATGTCGTTGCATTCAGATAAAACTGATCATTTAAGTCTTCTAATTTGGCTATGGTAACTGCCACCCCCGCTTTTTTATAAGTTTGTTTATCAATAATGTATTTTCCTACAAACGAGAAACCGTCGATATTCTGTGCAAAACAATTGTCAAATGTTACGGGATGGGCATCATTGTTGTGCATTCCCATAAAGACACCGGTAGTAGCTTTTTGAGATTCCGTTGCGTTGGGCGCATTAATGGTACAACCGGATGTGTAGCAATTTGTAAAAGTAGTGCCTTGTCCGCCTGCTGCAGCTCCTATAAACAGACCTGCACCTGTTGCTTGGATTCCTTCTTTTATTGTTAAAGTAGAATTAACGACAAAACAGTTTACTATTATTTTGTTGTTCCAATTCTTACCGATAATAAAACCAAAACGTCCTGACCCCCCGTCCATCGTCAGTGTTGAGTTCATCACGACGCAATTTTCGATTTTTGCATCTGCGGTTATTGTTCCTGCCAAGACAGCGACATTCTGTTGCTTGTTTGTTACGTTTGCCCCTTTTATGATTAGGTTTTTCAAAGGGCCTCCAAGTCCGCCGAAAAGCCCTACTCCGTTCTGAGTTCCATCTGTGGCAGTACTACTTTCACTGATTTTAAAATTGCTGATAGAATGACCTTTACCATCAAAAGTTCCGGAAAATAGTTTTTTGTCATTTCCAATACGTGTCCATTCTGCCTCCTCCAGATCAAGATCTGTTGTCAATTCAAAGAACTTTCCGGAATAAGCATTTCCTCCATTAACCTCTGTAGCTAATGTTTTTAAGTCTTCGACTGTTTTAATTTGATAAGGGGTTGCAGCTGATCCGTCGCCGTCATAAGCCCAAGTGTTGAATATTCCTGCGAAAAGCAAGAATGCTGTTAGAAAGTAGCTTCTCTTTTTCATTTGTATAAAATTAGATTATTAAAATGTTAACTCGGTTTGCCTCTAAAGGGCATTGCAAAGGAATAGATAAAGGATGGAAAGGATGTTCGTTATTGACTAAATAATGTCTGTTATTAGCTAAATGATGCAATTTGCATTAATTTCACTAAAGTACAGGATAAAACTCTTCTGATTTAAAAAGGAGATCAAGATAAACGGTCGTTTTTCCCTGATCTCCTTCTTAGAAATTGAACAGTAATGTTTGGGTTAGTTAGTTTTATTCTTCATCATCACCCCAGAAACTTCTTTTAGAACGTGCAGGTCCGGTAACCTCTGTTTCACTCACTTCGAGAGAACAGGCTATTACACTTTCCATTTCTATTTTAACGATTTCAATTTGAGGCTTGCTATATATTTCTTTAGTTTTCATTATTCTGTTTGAATTTAAGATTAACACTTTATTTTAAAATGACTTTTTGGTTGTTTACGATATAGATACCTTTAGGCAGACCATTGATTGTTGTAGTGCCTTCTTCGGCAATCGTATTGTATGCTTTACGTCCGTCAATGCTGTATACGTTAACAGTTTGAGCCTTTTCGCTATTGATAATGATCGATTCGCCGTCTGCATAGATAATTGTCGATGCTTGTTGTGCATTATTAATGCCGGTAGCTCCGTTATCATGTTCTACGCTGTATTTAGCAGGGTTCGGGCCATTACCTTTTTTCAGGTAAGCGCGGAATGCCGGGATTGTAGCTGTTTCAGTAGAGGCAGCAAGTGGTCCAAATTCTGTTCCGGCCGCATTCAATACATAATTGCCTGCTGCAAGGTCATTGGATATTAATGTATAAGTACCTGTGAAGTCTGCGTTTGCCGGAGTAGCTGCAATAGTTCCTGCACCTTCGAAAGTACATTCTTGAGTTCCTGTTTCTACCGAATTATGTTTTAGGATATAAGCATTATCGGCTTGCCAATCAGTTATACTAGTTAGTTCAGTGAATTTGACTGTTGTGCCGGAAGTGCTTGTATATCCTTCTACTGTGTAGTCACCTTTCACGCTTGTTCCGCCGGATTTAATATCCGTTACGCTGAAAGGCAGTACGATTGTTTCCCATCCTCCATCTATATAGCAATTTCTAGTATAAGTGGCTTTGGTAGCGGTAAAGCTTGTAGGGCAAACGAAGTCGTGACCGTCTGCTAATACTAAATTAGCGCAGGCGTTTCCAATAACAACATTATCTTTGCTAAGCGTTGCACCTGTAGGCAAATAGATAAGAGCATTCGGATTGGTCGGGTTAATCGCCAGAGTAGAATAATCAGTTATTTCACTGTTGGTTGTATTGAAAATAATATACTTGAAATCGGTAGCCAGTACTTCGTTTCCTTTAGCGTACGTTTGGGTTTCTCCGTCAATAGCTCCGGCTTTAACTATCGCACCGTTTGTTGCATCGGCGAAGGTAGGGTTAGTGTCGTTGTGCGACCATATTTTGGAGTTGCCTACTGTACCGTTGGTGGTGTTTAGTATCCATGCGGATTCCGGATTGGCGAAGAAAGAAGCGTTTTTAGGAGAAGAATCTGTGATTGAGAAACCTACCGCATTAGCAGTGAATCCACTTAGAGGAGTAGAATCTCCTGTTGTCGGACAGGCATAACAATTTGTTATTTGAAGCGAGGCATAATTTGCATTATCTACGCCTCCTAATATAAATCCTTTGGTTTTAGCATTTGTTTGACTTATGGTTGAGTTTATTACATAACAATTTTTAATATATCCTACAGTTCCACCATAATAAGAACCTACTAAAATTCCGACTCTTTCTGAACCTACATCTGTTAGTGTACAATTATTTACATAACAGTTTTCAACGGAACCTTTAGTCATTTTTCCTATCAGAAAGCCGCTTCTGGTACCATTTGCATTCTCAATAGTTAATGTTGAATTGGTAATAGCGCAATTAGAGATTTTTGTAGTGGCACTTGAACCCACTAGGATAGCGGTATTTTGAAGTGTGGTAGTTATTTTAATGTTGTTGAGATTTAGATTTGATATTGTTGCATTTTCTGTAGTTTTGAATAAACCTTGACCAGCTGTTCCATTTGTTGTTGCTGTTATACCCGAAATAGTATGCCCTTGGCCATTAAAAGTCCCTTTAAATGCTGCGATGCCATGGATACCTGCATCACTGGTAAAATCCAAATCCACGGTAAGTGTTACTGTTTTTCCTTCATAAGTATCGGCTGAGATAAGAAAAGCCTTAAACTCTTCTTTTGTGCTAATGGTTATTTCTTGAGCTGCTACACTTATGTATCCCAGCACGAGCATAACAATCAATAGATAGTGATTCTTTTTCATTGTAGTTTTTAATTTTTAGAATTGAATATTAGATTAATAACTGATTAGTTAACATTTGTTTGTGATGTTCTCATAATTGATATGCAAATGACAGGGTTTTTACATAAACTGATGTGCGGTTTCGTCTATAATTGTTCCAATATTCACTAAAAATACCTATTATAAATACTTATTGAAAAAATCTAATACTATCTTCACCTCTTCACGCTTTAAACGTAAGTTGTTATCAAATAACAGATTGCAGTGAAGGTTCGTTAAGTGATGGAAAATTGAAATGGAAGAACTTCTCCGTCTACGTGATACTTCTTCTATAAAAAGAGGAGGAGCAAAATTAACCGTCCAACTTTTGGGGTGCAGTTCATTCCCACTTCCCCCTTGTAAGAGAGGTGGCGTTTGCATCTGACCTTGCAGCGTAT
>OHAE01000431.1_pt1 | contig 38449 bp, 36 predicted proteins | sample 1577061 | NCBI WGS metagenome assembly OHAE01 (sample SAMEA3541535, study PRJEB24748) | human gut metagenome | biome: human gut; feature: human-associated habitat; material: faeces | place: China | collected 2012
CAATATACCTTCTCCTTCTCCGTATGGAGCGGGAGAGAATCATGCGTTCTTTTTTCCGGTATGTTTTTATATTCTTTATTTCGTCAGGCATAATATCTTATGTTAGATGGCGATTACAAATTCATTTTCTTATCTACTTAATGACAACATTGGGCAAATTTACGCTATTTCCTTCTATTCTCTATTCTGATTTTTATCACATACATTCTGATAATTCATCAATATCAGTATTATGTTTCTAAAAATACGGTTTTTTCTAATCACTCACAAAGGAATCTGTAAGTTTTTTCCTCTATCCTATAGAAAATGGGGATATATCAGAAACAATAGAAGAATCAACTGTGAAACCAACCAATAATAGTGTTTTTTAAGGTCGTCAATTATAGAAACAAATGATACTGCTGTATTCCAGACGAAAAGTTCATTGTTAAAAAAGAAATAAATCATTAGAAACATAATTATAATCGTATATATTATTGTTACTTTTATCATGTTATTGAAATGAATATAGCATGAACAAACAGAAAAGAGATATTGAAGAAACTTTCAGGCGCTATTATAGGCCCCTATGTCTGTATGCTATGCACTACCTTCACGATATGGATTTAGTAGAGGATGTTGTTCAGGATTGTTTTGTAGAGCTGTGGGAAAGGATGAATGCTGAAAAAACAGTATCCAGTGTAAAGTCATATCTCTACATGATGGTGAGACACCGCTGCCTGGATACTTTAAAGAAAGACAATCAGATTGATCTCAACTCATTACCTTCCGATTTGGAAGACATTATCCAGGATGAAGAAGCGGAAGAGCGTTCGATGGTTGAAGCCCGGTTGTGGACGGCCATTGACTCTCTGCCGGAAAAATGCCGGGAGGTTTTTCTCTTGAGTAAGCGTGATGGCCTAAAATACAAGGAAATTGGAGATAAATTGAAAATATCAACAAAAACTGTTGAAAATCAAGTGGCTAAAGCTATGAAAAGACTAAAGGATGGAGCCATCAAAATATATAATTTCTTTTTCGGATAATTTTTTTCATTTTTGAGTAAGGGATTTTTTATCTGTTTCAGTCTTAGCTAAAACAAAAAGCAAAAGTATGAAAGAAATAGCGGAAAGTATCTCTTTACACGGCGGGACATATCTGTTTTTTTATTGGCAGACATGTAATTTCAATCAGAAATTGCCTGATGTTCTAACAGTATTTATGTCTAATTTTTAATTTAAGTAACTCATTATGATTAAAAACATCTTTTATGCAGTGTTTATTTCACTGTTTTTCTTTTCTTGTTCTGATAATTATGAGAAAGAAGTTATGTGGGACGACCCACATACGGCGCCGTCTTCTTTTAAGGTGACTCCTGAAGAGGCACAAGAGGTAGTACTTAATTTTATGGATGCGATGGAAGATAGCAAGCAAACGAGAAGTGTAGGAGAGTACTCAAGCAAGGAAATTGCCAATGTAAAGGCACTTCGCCGGGGTACGTTTAAAACACGCTCAGGTGACGAGGACAGCAGTATACCTGTTGATTTGGACACGTTAATGTATGTTGTCAACTTCGCTGACAGCAATGGCTTTGCATTAGTTGCAGCCGACAAGCGTACTGACCCTATTTTTGCGATAATAGATGAGGGGAACTATGATTTTGAGAAATTAGACGAAGAAGAGAATGAGAGCTTTCTTTCATTTGTGGACGGAGCTATCGCAACGGAGCTTGAAGATATCAACCAGTATCAGGGCAATGAAGCTACGCGGGCTGTTGTTAATGGTTGGGATATAATAATCATACGCTATCCTATCCTCAAAACCAAATGGTCACAAGGTGGTTATAATAACCCGAACTCTTACGGGAAATATTGTCCTAATAAAGTGACGGGATGTACTGTTACAGCGACAGCGCAACTCCTTTCTCATTTTAAAACGATGGGGCATGTAGATTGGTCTTATAACGGAACCGGTGGCAGTACTAATTTGAATTGGGGACGAATTAGTTCTGATTGTGCAAAATATAATGGTAGCTTATCTCCCACAAGTACGCCACAGTCAATGGATGAAATCGCACATTTATGCAGATACCTCGGGATTGCATTTGGTGCAAAGTATAATGTAGACAAGAAGAACAAAAACAAGAATTCGACAAGTGTCGGTGAGGACAAGCCCGTTGATTGGTTTAATAAATGGGGCGGATTAAAAGCTACCAAGCTAAAGAAGTATGATGAGACATCAATTGTAAATGCTATCAGGCTGGGAACTCCCGTCTATGCACGAGGAAATTCAGGAAAGAAGAAATTTCTATTTGTAAGAATTAAGTATACTGGCGGACATGCATGGGTATATGACGGATGTATTACAGCTACTAAAGACGGCAAACGCCAAAATTTGATTCATTGTAATTGGGGCTGGGGTGGCAGTAGAAATGGTTATTATTAAAGCGAATGTAGGTCCGGAGATAAATGACTTCGGTACTCGTAGCGGGCAGGAAAATTATTATCAGTATAACCTCGAATATTCTTTAATTACACGATGAAAAATAGTTTTTTGTATTTACTTCCTACACTCATATTATCTATATTTGTGTTTGTCTCTTGCGAAAACAGAGATGGCGACTGGGAAGCGATGAAATGGGAAACCGATGTTAAGATGGATAAAGAAAAGATTATCACGGTGCCTGTGACCGGAGGTACCTATGTGTTTAAATGTACGAACTATGGTAGTTTCTGGCTGTCAGGAGTATTAGAGGATGACAAGGATGTTAACATAGATGGTGGAAGATGGGAAAATGCTATTGGCGAATGGAGCAGCGTTAAAATAGAGAAGAATGTAATGACTGTCATTGTGTCTCCCAATAACAACAATCGCAGCCGTCTTTTAAAAGTGACACCGACGGCTGGTGATATATTCTCTTATTTCTCGTTCAATCAGGCAGGGAAGAATGATTAGTATTTAAGGCCAAGTCTTTAGGGGAAAACTCTGAAGACTTGACTATATCACCTATTTCACTGGAAGTCTCATACGACTTGCCATATTTATAATACTTATTTGAAGAAGGACAGCCCGGTTTCAACCTGATGGGTGAATACTTACGTTGCTTTGATGAAAAAAAAGTAATGGTTACTTGGATCTCGCTCACCATGTTTGGTTATTAGCTTTCAGGAATTTCCGGGCTTCCTTATGGTCTTTCCTGGCAGCCGTTTGTAACCATCTGAATGCTTCTTCCTTGTTCTGTTCGACTCCGTTACCGTTGAAGTAGCATAGTCCTAATTGGTATTGGGTAATGCCCAGTCCACTTTCTGCAGCTTTGCGAAACCATTTGGCAGCCTGGGTATAGTCGACTTCAAGACCTCCTTAGCCATTATAATAACACTCACCCAAGTTCAACTGGCCTGTGATGTTTCCGTTTTCGGCAGCTATACGGAACCATTTTAATGCCAGAGTGTCATTTTTTTAACTCCGTCACCTTCTGAATAACATACCCCGATATGATTCTGGGCCCATGTATCTCCATGTTCGGCATCATACAAACAGGATTCAAAGTCTGTGGCGAATTCCGGCTTTTGAGGTTTTGCCGCTTCTTCTATTTCTCTCTGACGTTTGTTGCGGAGATAGACTTGTTCTGAGTCGTAATACAATCCGACACTATTTCCCATCGCGGTATAGTTGTTGGAGTCATTTCCTCTTGCAGCTGTAAGGTGCATATCGGTCATAAGAGCACAGGCAATCGTTACAGGTATGAGGAAAAAAACTGCTTTTGACACTTTGTGAACCATAATACTTAATGAGATTATATGCCCCAAGGTGAGCCCTGCCAATATGAGTGTAAAAAGCAGATCACCCAATCCGCCGCCAAAATGAACTTGGCTTCGGGGGATTCCTCCACAGACTGCTATAAAAAAGAAGATTTCGTAACCCCACACCAACAGGTTAAGCAGGATAGCGAGCCTCCTTAACAAGGACATGCGGAAGAAAATCTGCGAGATGACCAAGAGTAATGGTACAAATGTAATAAAAATCAGAAATGCGATCAGACTTTCCATATTTTATACTCTTTTTTGAAACGTACCGGACACCATAGCGTTTGGGCATTATATCCAGTATCAAAGTGGCAACATGCTGGCTTATTTGTAACATACAAAGTTAATTTTTTATTTGTATATACGATGAATCTCTGCTGAATATTTGTCCGGATTTTATGACTTTTTTTGATATGACGCTGTTCCGTAAGTCTCTAAAAGTTATTAAAATAGCACAAAAACGACTTGGAATTTATGACTAATTTATGATGAATATGTATTTTCGCAACAAAATATGGCGACACCACAATTTATGGTAAAACAACATACTATTTATAGCCACTCGATGCGGTTGGTTTGTATCATAATGCTATTATTGGTACAATTTGACATGTTAGGATGTGTTGTCTCAAATTATAGCAGACCTGTAATTGATTGGACCGAATGTAAAGGGCAGGAAGAGGGCAGGAATGAAAAAAGCGTAGCCAACGAGACTTATTACCGTTATGGTGCCCGTATGGCTTATTCTATACCTCGTTCTTTTTCTGTTTTTATATGTAATATCATAGTTGCTACTCCCACTTATATAACTCCATATATACCGACAGATACCAAATTGTCTTATCAACAGTGCCATGCCGTGTATTGTGTATTCTTGATTTAGCTGTTTACTTATCCTTTCGATCAATAGATTGTTGTTCTTTATTGGAACAACTTTACTATTACATTTTTATCCATCAAGTTTTTTATTCTACGATTATCGGGAATCTTGAGGAGATTTCCGGCTGTCAGAGATTTATCAATGGCTGACGGATTGTGCCTGATGCTTCTGTTATTAAAAGATTTTGTGACAATTCTTGGCCGGATATTGAAAAAGATAACAAGTAGTAACAATTAAATGAATACACAAATTATATGAATGAGATTATTATAATCATTGCACTCGTTTTACTAAACGGCATATTTGCCATGTCGGAAATAGCGCTAATATCTGCACGTAAGTCAAGCCTGGCAACAGATGTAAAGAAAGGAAGCAAGGCGGCGAAAATAGCCTTGAAACTGGCTAAAGAGCCTGACCGGTTCTTGTCTACTATCCAGATAGGTATAACCCTGATTGGTATTCTGACTGGTATCTACTCCGGGGCAGCTTTAGCGGATGGCTTCTCTCTGGTTTTAAACGACTGGGGTGTGTCTCCGGGTTATTCGCACCTTGTTGCCCAGAGTATTATCATTGTCAGTGTTACTTATCTTACATTGATATTTGGTGAGCTTGTTCCTAAAAGAATCGGACTCAGTATTGCGGAAAAGGCATCTAAAGTAGTGGCCAGACCTATGTATGTCTTGTCTTTAGTGGCTGCTCCATTCGTTTGGATACTTTCTAAGAGTACTTCTGCCATGTTCAATATATTGGGTATCAAGGATTCTGATAACAAGGTGACGGAAGAGGAAATAAAGTCGATTGTTCAGGAAGGTATGGAGGATGGCGAGGTTCAGGAGGTGGAGCAGGATATTGTGGAAAGGGTGTTCCTCTTGGGAGATTTAAAAGTCAACTCGATTATGACTCAAAGGACCAGAATCACATGGCTTTTCTCGGACATGAATAAAAGTGAGATAAAAAAGGCTCTTGAGGATAATCTTTATGAAATGTACCCAGTAAAGGATGGTCAAAAGGATGAAGTCAGAGGGGTTGTTTCTCTGAAAGACCTGGTACTACATCTGGATAAACAGGATTTTAAACTTGAAGACTTTGTACGTCCGGCATTCTATTTTCATGAGAATATGAGTGTTTATAAGGTGCTGGAGGTTATGAAAGAGGACGGAACCAGCCGGGCACTGGTTTGTGATGAGTTTGGAATATGTCAGGGTATTGTTACTTTAAGAGATATCTTAGAGGCTTTATTGGGTTCTGTCAATGACACGCAAAAGGAACCGGATATTATAAAACGAACAGATAATGAAGGCTGGTTAGTTGATGGGCAATGTCTCTTTTATGACTTTCTCGGCTATTTTAAGCAGGAGGATTTATATGAGAACTGCCATTACCAGACTCTGGGAGGGTTAATATTGGATTCGTTAGGACATATACCTCAAAGCGGAGAACGGGTCTATTGGAAAAACTTCGTTTTTGAAATAGTCGACATGGACGGAATCAGAATTGATAAGATACTGGTTAAGACGGTGAATGGTGATATTGAAAACAAACTAATACAATGATAGTATGAGTCTTTCCGGCCTTATGGAATGGTGCCTGGAACATCTTAATTATTGGGTGGTTTTTGTACTGATGGTGCTTGAAAATTCTGTTGTTCCTTTGCCTTCTGAACTGATTGTTACCCCGGCAGCTTATAAGGCTGCTAACGGGGAAATGAGTATTTTGCTTGTTATCTTTATCACGACTTTAGGATCGACAATCGGGGCTGTGATAAACTATTATATTGCCCTGGCTGTGGGCAGGCCCTTGGTTTACAGGTTTGCAAACAGCCGTTTGGGGCATCTGCTATTTATCAACCGGCAAAAGATAGAGTATGTGGAAGCTCTTTTTTTAAAGCATGGCAAGATTTCTATCTTTTTCGGCAGGCTGTTACCCGCTGGAAGGCAATTTATCTCTATTCCTGCCGGATTGACGCGGATGAAGTTGTCCTCTTTTATTCTATACACGTTTCTGGGGTCCGCGATATGGAATAGTATCCTGGTATTGCTGGGTTACTATCTTGCACAAGTTTTGCCTGAAGAAAAGGTGATAGGAGAGTTGCAGCGGCATAGCATGGAGTTTAGTCTTGCTTTTATTGGGCTGATAGGCTTTATCATCGGCTTTTATTATTTGAGGAATAAAGCTAAGAAGTGATAAGTTATTTTATATTGGAGCTTAGTATCGGTACACAGACTATCTTAGATTCTCATTGTTTTGACTTGACAATAGATCTTTCGCGAAGTTTTTGAATTTTGGAGGTCTCGGTTTAGAAACCGTGCTTTTTCAGTATTTTACGGTGCTTCACAGTCTGATTGTTTGCCAGTAAAGCACCGCAATTTTCTGAGATACCAAGCTAAATCTTTTTTGCCGCACTGAAGAGTTGTTGAAATCCTTCAGACCATTTCTTATGAATCAGCCAGTCTGCAAAGTTCAGATCGTGGTTGTGCTTTTCTAAAATATGTATGGACAGATTCTTTTAGAGAAAAGTGAGAGGAGCTCCATAGAACGGAAGCTCCTCGTTTAAATAATTTTTTTTACTTTTTTGTACTAAGTTATAAGATTCCGGCTTGTCACAAGCAAGAATAATATAAGCAGATGCCTGTTTCACAACAGATATCTGCGCTGCAAAGATACATGAAATATATATCAGTACAATGATTTAACGGGTTTTGTTAGGAGAGCTGTTTGTGACGGGTTGGCTATAACTCTATATAAAAATAACGGGGGTTATTATAACCGCCGTTATTTTTCTGCTATAGACATTGAAGGTTGATTGTAACAAGTGGCTTATTCCCGGTAATTTATACCACAATGTTACGTACTAATCGGCTTTTACAAGTTTTGTAAATTTGGTACTTACCGGTAATATGTTTCCGGAACGATGGAACCTGATGGAGTAAACTTCTGTTTGCCAATCATACGACACAATTGTTCCGTCACCGAAAAAAGGGTGTTTGACAACTTCGCCGATGCGGAAGTCTGTGCGGGCTGTCTCGTCCGGACAGATTAGATTCTCTAAAGGAGAAACTTGTCTGTCGTTTTGTTTTTCCAGGACTTTCTCTTCCGAGTGCAGAGCGTTGATGTGTACCGGAGAGATTTCGAAGATAAACTGGCTGGGCGTGCGTTGTGAGTTAGTCATGAAGTTGTTTCCGTCAGAATCTGATATGAACAGTTTCTTCATGGCACGGGTGATGGCAACGTAGGCTAACCGTCGTTCTTCTTCGAGTCCGCTTGCGCGGTTTTCGCTAAGTGAGCGGGCATGTGGCATATTACCCTCAGACATACCGATGATGAATATGTATTTAAATTCCAGTCCCTTTGCCTGGTGGATGGTCATCATCTTAATTGCTTTGGGGTCATCTTTACCATCCATATTGGTAAGGAGTGATACGTCCTGGAGATAACTCTCGATGCTAAGATTATCATTATCACTATGTTCTGTTTCATACGTTTGTATGGAAGAAATGAGCTCCTGGATATTCTCCCAGCGTTCTGTCTCTCCTTCCTTAAGGAGGCTGTCATGGATGCCGGCTGCTTCGGTGATATACTTCATAAGATTAGTAATGGAACCTTCTGCGGCCACTTTGCGCATTTTTTCAATTAACCCGACAAACTCGACGGCTGTCTTTTTTCCAAAAGCCGGAAGGGACAGACTGTTTTTTAATGTGTCGTAATAGGTCATGTCCAGCTCTGCCGCACGCTCTTTGACTGCTGTGACAAAGGCTCTCCCCAGTTTGCGTGCCGGGTAGTTTATGACGCGCAAAAAGGCAAGGTCGTCTGACTGATCGACTAAATGCAGATAGGCCAGGCAATTTTTGACTTCCTCACGCTCGAAAAAGCGTGTGCCTCCCCAGATAACGTATGGTATCTGGTTCTTGACGAAGGTCTGTTCGATGAACCGCGACTGGTAGGAGGAACGGTACAAAATGGCTATGTCTTTATTGGGGACATTGTCTTTTTGGAGGGCTAATACCTTTCGGGCTACATAATCTGCTTCCTGGTTCTCGCTTGATGCGTGCATCCACTCGATTTTCTCACCTTCTTCTTTTGTCGTAAAAAGATTTTTGGCAACGCGCATTTTGTTATTCCGTATAATTTCGTTGGCAGCGGTCAGGATGTGTCCGGTAGAACGATAGTTACGGTCCATAATGATAGTTTTGCAGGGGGTGAAAGTGCGGCTGAAGGATACCAGCCCTTCCGGATGCGCTCCTCTGAAAGAATAAATTGCCTGGTCGGGATCTCCTACAACGAAAAGGTTTTTATGTTTTCCGGAAAGCAGGCGGATAAGTTCCCACTGGATAACGGAGTTATCTTGTGCTTCGTCCACCATTTGATATACAAAGCGATTGGACCAATATTCCAATTGTGTTTTGTAATGCCGGAACAGGTAGAGGGTAAACGTGATGAGGTCTGTAAAGTCAAGGGCGAAGTTCTTTTTCTGAAAACGTAAATACTGGATGAAGATTCTCCTTTTGAGAAAGTCTTCTTCCGTTTCTTCCGGTCCCTTCTCTACAGGTACTGCCGGATTGGTGAGTCCTATGATTACTTTCACCCAATTTTCCCAGACAGCGGAGGTTTTCTGCTTTTCGATGAATGACACGACTTCTTTAAACGGTAATTCGGATGGTTTGAGGTCCAGTTCGGCATACACCTCACGGAGCAGACTTTTTTGGTCGGTTGCATCCATGATCGTGAAACGTGGGGAGAAAGAAAGACATTCGATGTCTCGGTGAAGTACCTTGACACAGAATGAGTGTAATGTACAAATGAATGTCGTGTCACATTTATCGTCTATAAGTTTGGTTATGCGTTCTTTCATTTCTTTGGCGGCTTTATTGGTAAAAGTAACACAAAGGATGGATGAAGGTGCAATTCCCAACTCCTTTACCAGGTAGGCATACCGGTAGGTTAATGCGGTAGTCTTTCCAGAACCGGCACCGGCGATATCTGCCACATAGCCTTCTGTCGTGCGTACTGCTTCGCGCTGTTTGTCATCTAACTTGTCGAGGTTAAGCATCGTTTTATATTTTATAGTGAGGTATATCAGGGAACTTCCCTTTGTTTTATATTACAAAGATGCACAAAATCAGCGGTATCTGGAGAATATATGCGCATAATAAATCCTTCTGTCAACCAACGTACTTTGTTCATTTAAGCGAGCCCGCCGGGCAGTGGGGGAGGCAGGTTGTTATAGGGGATTGCAGGCTGGCGGAGGGCGGAATACATCTTACCCGAGTATAACTCTTGAACCTAACAGCTTTGCCATCTGCGACTGGATGTCCTTCAATTCTTTATAGCGTTGCATCAGGGTGTTGCACTTACCAGGATCATTCTGAACAGACGGGGTTTGCAGGTCAAGCATGATCTGGCTGAGTTCCTGGGTTACGATGGCTGACTTGAAGTTAATGACTAACATAGGGACGACCTCTGACAGGCGTTCTTCTTCTGTTCCGGCTTTTGTATTATTGGAATAGGACTGGCTGATCTGATATTCTTCATCCGCCAGACTGACTGCAAGTGTACGGATATCCTTATCGGGGTGGTCCATAAAGAAACGCTTGGCTATAAAGTGTGTGTCATGTATATGTGGCGATGCTTCGGACAGGATACGTTGATGCAACGGGGTATATAATACCATATTGTTTTTCTGCAGTGCTTTTACTATGTACTCAATGACGGTAACAGGCGTATTGTCACTTTGCTTCCATAATTTGTTGGATATTATTTTCTCTCCATACAGAACAATGGCCTGGATAAGCAGCTTTTCATAATTATATATGCCATTCGATTTACCCGGGTCAGCAGGAATGGGATTGGTGTTTTGTACCGGTTGATTGATTAATTTTGTTATCTCGGTTATTAATATATTTTCGTCAATGCATAGCATACGGCTACACTCGCCGATGTAAACGGAGCGGGTGATGGCCTCGGGAATGACTGATATGCTGCGTACAATATCTTTTATCAGTCCGGCACGCCTGGAAGGGTCTTTACCGATTTCGTCAAGCAGAAGGCTGATTTTGAAATGGATAAAATCGGTTTCGTGCTTTTGAATGTATTCAAGAAACTCATCTGCATTGTGTTTTTGTGCGAACGAATCCGGATCTTCGCCGTTAGGCAGAAGACACACTTTTACATTCATTCCTTCTTCAAGCAATATGTTGATACCTCTGAGTGATGCTTTGATGCCAGCTAAGTCACTGTCATATAGTATGGTGATATTGCTGGTAAACCGGTGTATCATGTGTATCTGACCTGGTGTGAGAGCTGTACCTGAGGATGATACTACATTCTCGATGCCTGTCTGGTGCATGGAGATTACGTCGGTGTAACCTTCTACGAGGTAACAGCGGTCTTGTCTGGCAATGGCTTGCTTGGCAAAATAGATACCGTATACTTCGTTACTTTTGTGATAGATTTCGGACTCGGGGGAGTTGACATACTTTGCGAGTTTCTTTTTTTCCGTATCAAGTATTCTTCCGCCAAAGGCTACTATCTTGCCTGATAGTGTATGGACGGGGAAGATGGCTCGTCCACGAAATCTGTCGTATAGTTGTCCCTGTTCATTTTGAAAACAGAGGCCGGTCTTTAGGAGGTATTCGGCTTTGTATCCTCGGCGGATTGCCGCATTTGATAACGCATTGCTTTTTAACGTGCTATATCCAAGCTGGAATTTATCTATGATATCATCCCGAAATCCACGCTGGCGGAAATAGGCAAGGCCGTAATTTTTCCCTTCCGTACTGTTTTTCAGTATGTAACGGAAATAGTCATTGGCGAAGTTATTGACGACGTACATGCTTTCACGTGTGTTCAGCCGAAGTTTATCTTCCTGGCTTAGTCCTTTTTCCCTGATCTCGATGTTATACTTTTTTGCCAGGTATCTTAGTGCTTCGGGATATGTCAGTTGCTCATGCTCCATAATGAAATGGACCGCATTTCCTCCTTTGCCGCAGGAGAAGCATTTACAGATCCCTTTGGATGGGGACACGCTGAATGAGGGCGTTTTTTCATTATGAAACGGACATAGACCGATATAATTTACACCTCGCTTACGCAGGGACACAAAATCTGATACTACATCTACTATCTGCGCAGTATCAAGTATACGGTCTATTGTCTCTTGGTCTATCATTCTTTTTATTGATTATAGTCACAAAGGTAACAATAAAAAGTGAAATCGGGAAAAACATGGCAATCGAATAAATACAGGAAGGTCTTGAATATACAAACAGGAGGAACAGGGGAGAGGCTTATTTTTCTTTTAATCTATAATTGGGGGGAGTCAGGACCGATATTTTTAATTTTATTGGGGAGGTCGGTATGTGTGACGGATATATGTGTTCTGTCTTTGTATTCTTGTTTGATGTAATCATATCGTGCTTTTTATTGTGTTTTAGACATAAATTGTTTATATTTATCCGCAAGTGGAAATATTTTATTCTAATTTACCAAAAAATCTTGGAAGTATACCTATTTATTGAAAATAGTTCATATTTTTACATTATCATAAAGAGAAAATAGGAATATAATCTCGAAAAATAATTATAAATAGGGATTGTATGAAACTGGCAAAGGATACAGATAGCATATACCGAAACGGTTTTTACACATTAGTAAGTCAAATACAATCTCCTAGTATAGTTTTGCAACAGGACACTGGGCTGATAATAAACCACAGCGTTACTTGTAGAGCTTGGGTCACGGGACAGAGATGGTGAAATATTTAATACTATTTATCGACCCGCAACTGTTTGTTGCAAGGTGTGAACTAAAAATGCCAAGCAAAGATAAAATTCGTGTTTTCCTGATGAGGGAGAATAGATTTAGATTGATTATTAGAAATACTGGAATAAACTAATTAATTATGTTCGTAACACCATTAAAATTCGAGCAGGTTCTTGATCGATTTTACAGTCAACAAGAATATGATCTCATGCTCCTTTTCGTGAGTAGTTTTGACAAAAATGACTCAATCATTATTAGGGACATTGTTGATAATGCTAAAAGGATAGATCGAATAACAGGGAGCAGAATTTGTTTCTTCTATTTTATTGAGGATACTTTTGACAGCAGGAATGAGGCTTCGGAAAAACTTGTACGCTGGGTAAAAAATATTCCGAACTATCAAAGTCTGTATGGTGAAGGTGTAAGTGTTACAATGAATACTGCGGATGATATTTGTAAATATTTAGGACTACTTCGTTCGCACCTGCCCGCGTTTATTCTAATTAGCAGGAATAAGCAACAAGACATACCTCAGCTTTTGTCTATCCAAGATTATCAGGATTTAGAAATATTCTTGACTCCATTAAATATTCTTCATTCATATTTGGAGGATAGAGATTATCTTATATCTAATTATGAACATGAAAGACGGAAGTCCATTGTCTCGCAAGAAGAAGTAGTAAAGAGAGAAGAGAAACGGAAATCCTGGATTGTTGCAATTCAAAACCTTGAAAGAAAGAAAGCGAAAGAGGTATCTTTAGGATTGTCTGAACAAGTTGAGAAACGAAATAATGAAATCTTATTTTTACAGCATAAGTTAGAAGATAATCCTGAGCTACAATTCCATGGCATTGATGAAAATGTAATTTTTCCACAAGAGGAGTTGGATTTGATAAGGAGAAAAGCAAGCGAGAAACTTAATCTTGCTCTAAATTCACATGACGGAGACAGTTTAGTCAGCCAATTGGAAACAGCTTATAGTTATTCTGATGTAATTTTAAAAATTTGGGAACGAGTTAGGTCAAGAGATGTAAGACTTTCAAGAATACTTGAGAATATACGTCATGAGATTTTTGAACGAGGATTTGATGTGTTTATCTCATGTAAGAGCCAGGATTATGCCTTGGCACATGAACTGCACGATTATCTTATTGCCAACGGTTATAGTCCATTTCTTGCTGACACATCAATTAAGGAAGTTGGCATTGATCAGTACACGCTTCTCATCGGAGAAGTGATCAATGTCTGTCAAAACATGATTGTATTTGCGACAGATGCCAGATATTTAGAGTCACCGTATGTTTCTGCGGAATGGCATACTTTTATAAATGATATAAATACTGGTCACAAGCCAAATGCAAAACTCGTCAACATTCTATCTCCAGAAATTGATGTACACGCTCTTCCGATTTGGCTCAGAGATAAACAATGTTGCACAACTGAAAATTATAAAGATGAACTGCTATACTACTTAAGAGGTATTTTAGATGGAGATTACAATCGTGTGAAATTTGCTATAAAAGAACTTCATCATGGATTAAAGGAAAAAATGTATTTGTTCTGTTCTTCTCATGAATGTCCTAATTACGTAAAACAAAAGGCAAATATTTTGATGCAGAGAGCCGATGATAAATTATGTCTGCTAGAAAAAAGGCTTGAACGCGTAAAGAATGTTCAATCAAAGAGAGAATTTGACTATATATGCGGTGAGGTAGAAAGCAGGCTCAATAAAATAGCAGAAGTTTTCCTGATAGAAATAAGAGAATTAGAAGCCTTTGCCGAAGAAGAATACATGTGGGATATGGTTGATAAGAGCGGCTCTCTTGAAGCTGTTCAAAATTATCTTACCAGTTATCCTCTTGGCATTCACCAACAAGAGGCCAAGATAATTATATCGAGTCTTCAAGAAAGGTCAGAGGCGGCATCGTACGTCCCCAAACAATTGGCTTCACATTCCGAGAGGAATATAATAGAAAAAGAAGTAACAAAAAAAGTAATTGTAAAAAAGTGCATACCGAGATTTTTTTCTTGGTGGATGCCCTTAGGCGTATTTGGCGTATTTGGCAGATTTGGTTATAAAACAGAAAGTGTAACAGAATATGTCAAAGAAGAAATAATCGATGTCTATAGCTCAATATTTGCGCCTGCAGAAGTTAAAAGAAAATCTCATATGTTAGTGCAAGTTTATCTGCATCTCCTTGAAGAAACAGAAGAAGTAAAGATTCTGGCACAGGAATCTCAAAAGAATGCAGAACGTCGTGATTATATTCCGCTTCAATGCAAATTAAAGAATGGGGATAAAGTAGATGTACAACTGAATATTTATGGTGAAACTTTAGTGATGTCAGAGAAGAAAAGTCTTGTATGGAAAGGTTCGTTTACGAAATGTAGCTTTGACTATTTTGTACCAAAGGATATAGATATGGGTGAACTTAGTTGCATAACTATGCTTACCGTAAATGGTATTCAGATTGGAGAAATGAGATTTATCACTCAAATCGTGGAGCAACCGAGTAATCTGTGCCCCGAAGTGTTTGCCCGTCAGTACAAGAAGATTTTCATCTCGTATGCCCATCAGGACGAGTCAAAAGTCAAGTATTTGGCCGAGGCATATAAGGCACAAGGAACGAACTATTTCTTTGACCGCCACTACCTGAAAGGAGGTGACGTCTTCCCTCTGAAAATTCAAGAATACATCAATACCGCCGACTTGTTTATCCTTTGTTGGTCAGAGAATGCATCAAAGAGTAAATATGTTAAGAAGGAATTGACTCAGGCACTTGAACTTGCCTTTCCTAAAGTCCAACCATTAGAAAAGGCTAAACTTTCAATCTATCCCATGAGCATTGAGCCACGTGCAGAACTGCCACATAACATGAAAAATACGTATAATTTTGAAGAAGTTTAGTTATTGTATGGTACTCAAAAGGAACGAACCTATGCATAAGGACGGCGGGAAGAGTATTCGACGAACGGGCATCTGTCGATATGGTGTTCAATGACGAGTATATTCTTGTTATGGGCAGCGATATCAATCAGTCTATTATCGATGAAATCAACAATAACCACCGATAGGAGAGAGTGGAACTCGTCAGCCATGGGAACTTCACCGATATGTTCCGAGGAAAGTCATTTAACGAGGTAGACACCAAATACATCATGCCCTTCTTCAAGGAGAAACACATGCTGGTTTTGGACTGCAATGTTCGACGATTAGTACTCTCTCCCAAGGTTATGATCTTACTTAGGCAGTGTGCCGAATTTCATATTTATATATTTACATGGTAGATAAGCACTATACCCATTATTTCCATCCGCTACATGAATGCCCACTGCTTGATTATTATTCGGGCAAAATACCAGGCAACCACTATCTCCATTTTGCGCCTTATAAGCAGCCAAAGCAAAAGCCTTTTGAGTTCTTCCCTTCAACTCAACATCTGTAAGATATACAGTAGCTGTTTCTTGTCCTTTGTTTGAATAAAATGTTTTACATCCTACTTTCGTTTTGTTAGCTACAGATACTTGATAAGTATTAGAAACTAAAGTAATAGTAGAATTCATGAAAGTGAATGTGTTAGAATTGGTGAAACTATTCTTTATGGTACACACTGCAAGATCATATCCAGTAAGGTCATATCCAAGTAATATCACATATTAAGGCTATTATTATACTATTTTCTTCTTCGTTATAGTTTCAACCCAACCGGTTTTAATATTGCGATAAGTGAAATTGTTGTCCCTTTCCCGTAGATAAATATCTATTGGATATCAGGTTTTTTAGTGCCTCTTCTACGGATGTAGCTTTTTTATTTTTTAATGGCTGCTGCTAATTTTCTGTTTTAGACTGTTCCTGGGGAGTAAATTCTATGTATTTTCTTGTGACACCAGGGTCACCCAAATCTCCGCTCCTTTCATATACTGCAAACTTTGTCTCAGTGAGTTTGTCTATGTCCCAAAACAGATTACGACCAAAATAGATTGTACTAAAACTTGGATCACCGAAAGACCATTGTCCATTTATGACACTTTGTTGTTCCTTTCCGTCTTTATCAGTAGCTATTAAAGTTCTGGCATATGTGCCATCCTTTTTGAATTTATATATCCCCTGATAGGTGATACCTTCATCGTTGACCGTTTTTTTGCTAACCCAAGTAATATCGCAAACCAAAGCTATTATACTACTTTCACCTTCATTATAGTATCCATTCTTTTCAACGCAACTCATTTGTAAGATGGTTGTGAGCAAAATCAATATTATCAAAACCTTTTTCATACTTATTAAATTTTATGCGAATATACAGAATTTTTTCAACAGTTATTAATGAAAAGTACTTGTAGTTATATGGCATGAGTAGAAAATATAATATAAGTAATATTCACTCGTAAACATTAAAACATAAGTCATAAAGGGGACTGTTAACTTGTAGCGTACCCTTTATGACTTTATATACTATCAATAACTAAATGAACATGTAGCTATATTTCCATAACTTGGACTGTTACCACGACCTTTAAACTCCCACCTAAATCTACCATCGCTTCCTTGTGCATCCCAATAGGCGGTCCAAACAAAATAGTTTGGAGATAAAGAACCAGTTCCACTAAATGCAATTGATTCGGGAGTCAGAATGTCCGGATCTGGATTTGGTTTTGCATCAGGACTCAAAACATCAAAATAATAATAGCCAACAAATGGATCTAACGAAACGGTCATATTAATCGTGCGGCTTGAATCATAGAATTGTCCTGTAGTTGTTTGTTGGCCACCATAAATATATAAATTAGACGGTAGTGCTCTTGTAGAAGATGATGATAAATTGTTTTTTGAAAGTTCAAATCCAAAATTGACATTTTCTTTCACCTTCTTTACAATTGTCTTTCCATTGGCAGACAACACAATATAGGCAACATTCGGATCAGCAATAGACTTTGCTACCCTATTGTTCAGTTCTGTTAAAGTTGCCATATACTTTTCATAGTTTATGGGGCTTACACTCTGTAGTTCCTGCTGCTCGGTATTAGTTATGTAAGATGAAGCTCTTGTTTTCATCTGTTCATTAATATAATACTCATTAGTAGACTCGTTTATGTCAACAAAACGAGAAAGTACCTGAATGTCGGATTGGCTATTTCTAACCATCGGTGTTTGAGTTAGTACTTCATCATCCGAACATGATGAAATAACCAAGCATGCCAAAAGAAGGAATGCTAAATTTAAAATCTTTTTCATACTAATCATTTTTTAGTTATACATTGAAAATAAATATTTCTCCGAATGATATACTTACGGCATGGCTATTCAATCTCGAATTCTCCTTTCAGACCAGTTTCTTCGTCTGAATAGTAGAGTTCGTATGATCCGGATTGCAAATGACTGATTTCGATCTTAAAAGTACCTTGCTGTCCGTTTACTCCCATATCCTGATATACGGTATTTCCGCGTGCATCTTTTATTTGAAGAGTGACCGGTGTTTCCGGATGCTCGATAAAGCGTACCTCAATATAGTTATCCATGAGGTCACATTCGATAGGATTAGGTACTACCGACCTTGCACTTTTATCCCATGATTCCAAGTCAATAGCTTTAGCATATTGGCTCTGATAACTTTTACCGGAAACATTGGCTTCTATCATAAAAAGAGAAAGAAGCATTAGCATAAGGATTAAACTTAACTTTTTCATATTCAATAAATTTTATTGCAAATTTACCGAAATAGGATGATCAATACCAGAAAAGTACCTGATTCTGCGTAGACAAACGGGTGCTGAAAATCAGTAGTTTATGGTTTTTAGCGTAGACAAGCTATATATTGTGATATTAAAAGTATGACTAATATCGTTTTCAAACAGAAAGGTCAAATCAAAACTATCATGAATTTCTTAAAATATTTTTTATAGGTAAAAAAATCCTCTCTAAAACAGATAAGTCATTTGTTATTATGTCAGCATTCCCCTGCATTTCAGGTAAAAAGGGAAGAACTCTGTCATACGTAGTTGTCAATCCGTCAGGTAACCCAATTTCTACCACATACTGATTAGAACTCTCACCTTTAGACGGAACCAAAGAGATGCTTTCTACACGCCCTTTGACAATGCCAAACTCCTCATCAGGAAAATTATTAAACCTGATATTAACCTTCTGGCCAATTTTCACCTTTCCCGAACGATCTATTGGCAGCAAAGCCTTGCCAATAAGTGTTCCTTGGTCACTGGGTACAACATTAAAAACCTCTTCACCTGAAACTATATTTTGATTTTCCACCCAATACCTTGTGAAGGTTATATAACCTTCCAAAGGAGAAATAAACAAATAGTTCATCTCCCACGATTGTATTTCATTAAGCAGCTGTGATGTCTGTGTCTTCAACTGGCTTTCTAATATTTGCTTCTTGTCAATATACTGGTACTCCATATCTAATAGGGATTCATCCATTTCTGTTATTTGAATCTGAGTATTCTCAAGAGTAGACAATATATTCTCTAAAGACAATTTACCGTTCAGAAACTCGTTGTATGAATTCTCTGTCTCCTCATCTGATATCAATGCCTTTTGATGCAAAATAGAATCCCGGGCATATTGCTTTTGAACGATATTAGTCTGTGCCTCCTTCAAGGCAGCTTGCCGTTTCATATTCTCATAGTAACGCCGGTACTTACGAACTCTTTCCTTTGTAAAATCTATTTTTTTTATATAGTAATTTAGTTTCCTGAATTGTATATACTCTGACATTGTCACACAGAACATCGTATAGGATGACTGAATATCGCCTAAATTAATATCCTGTTTCGGCAATAATGGAATAATCGAATCTGATTTAGTATTCAGTGAATAAAGATATTGTTTCAAGTAATATACATCCTTAATATTCGCCGGATTCTCAATTTCAGCGAGACATTCTCCCTTATGGACATTTTGTTTATCCTGAACATATATCTTTTGAAGTTTCCCTGATTGCTTGGCAACTATTCCGGCAGTAGGTGTAGTTCCTGTTAAAGTTACCTCAGATGTTATAACTTCCGGATATTTGAATATTGCACTTCCACCGAGAAGTATTATAACTATAACAGCGACTAATGTTATTCCCCAGCGGAGAATCCAGGACGGAATTGAACCCAGTACTTCCTGAAGTTCCTCTCCTCGCAACTCTATATCTTCCTGTTTCTTAGCCATATTATTCTCCTAATTCCAACTGGTTCTTCACTAATGTATAATATGCTCCCTTCTTAGCCGTTAATTCATTGTGTGTTCCTTCCTCTATAATTTTTCCATGATCAAGAACCACTATCTTATCTGCATTTCGAACTGTACTTAAACGGTGAGCAACAATAACTACAGTTCTTCCTTTATAGAAATTTTTCAAGTTTTTCATTATAATCCTTTCGTTATTAGCATCTAACGCATTTGTCGCTTCATCAAAAAATAGAAAATCCGGATTCTTATAAACAGCTCTTGCTATTAACAGACGTTGTTTTTGTCCTTGACTGATCCCGTTTCCTTCCATTCCAATCTTAGTATTGTACCTTAATGGTAACTGTCGAATAAAATCTCCAATATTGGCAGTCTCAACAGCATTTGCCAGTCTGTTTTTATCAATAAGTTCCTCACCTACAGCTATATTATTGGCAATAGTATCAGAAAAGATAAAGCCTTCCTGCATTACAACCCCTGTTTGTCGCCTCCATAAGTACGGATTAATATCTTTCAGAGAAGTATTTTCAATTTTTATATCGCCTTTAAGCGGAGAGTAGAAACCTAATAACAGTTTAATTAAGGTAGTCTTTCCACTTCCACTGGCACCCACAATAGCCGTCACTTTATTAGTCGGTATAGTTAAACTAAAGTCTTCAAGAACATAATCTCTTTCAGCTCCATCATAGCTAAATGAGATATTCTCTATATTAATAGTCCTATCCTGAGATATTTCGTTGGTTTTATTATCTATTGTCTGTTCTTCATCTTCGATATTGTGTATCTCATTTAATCTATCCAGACTAATCTTTGCATCCTGCAATGACTGTGAAAAGGTTATTATCTGGCTGATAGGAGCTGACAGCTGGCCAATAATATAGCTTATTGACAACATCATACCTAATGTAATCTGACCATCGATGACAGACTTGGCGGAAAGATAGGATACAAAGAGGGTAGTCGTCTGGCTGAAGAAAATAGAACCCATTTGTTGATACTGTTCTAATGCAGTACTTTTAATGCTTATTTTAAATAAACGAACTTGAATAGCTTCCCATTTCCAACGCTGCTGCTTCTCACTATTATTAAATTTTATTTCTTGCATACCGGTTATTAACTGAACAATACTCCCTTGATTAGCGGCGGCTTGAGTAAATCTGCTATTGTCCAGTCTTCTACGGAAACGAAGAAATAGTAATATCCAAGTAACATACAAAGCATTGCCAACTACAAAAACAAATAGTATCTGCATATTATAATATGCCAGAACAATAGAGAAAACGACAAAGTTGAAGAAAGAAAAGACTGTAGTTAATGTTGTGCTGGTCATAAATGTCTGAATACGGCTATGATCGCCAATTCTTTGCATTATATCTCCTATATTCTTTGAATCAAAAAAACGCAAAGGTAATTTCATTAGTTTCGCCAGGAAATCTGAAATAAGTGTTATACTTATTCTGGTGTTCATGTGCAATGCTATCCAATTCTGCATGAATGTCACTGCCATTTGCGTCACAGATAAAATTAGTTGGGCTACAAGAATTAATGTTATGAGATTCAGATTACTAGTATTTACTCCTTGATCTATAATTGCCTGTGTCAGGAATGGCAAAATCATTGAAAACACACTACTTAGGAGTAATCCAATAGATAATTGTACTAGTTGTGGCTTATACGGAAATAAGTAGTTTAAAAGAAATCTGAAATTCGAAACGTCCTTTTGGTTCTCCTTTTGTTCATAGAAAGCGGAAGTTGGATTCAGAATTAAGGCTATTCCAACATTTTCTTCCCCTTGTTTAGTACTTCCCCAACATTTCAAAAGCCCTTTTTGATCTATGATATATTTACCACTGCTGGGATCTGATATTTTAAACTCATAATCGGTGTTTTGTGACGTTGGAAAAAGAGTCTTTTTCCTTTTAATGCTATAACATACGACAAAATGATTCTGATTCCAGTGTAAAATTGCAGGTAATGGTATGTCGTTTACCAGTTGAGAGAAAGGTATTTTGACTCCTTGGGTACGGAGGCCAATGCTTTCTGCTGCATCACTAATGCCAAGAAGAGATACTCCTTCCCGATTTATAAAGCACTTTTCACGTAAATTCTGTAAGGTATAGTTTCTTCCATAATATTTAGCTATGATCCGCAGGCATGTCGGTCCGCAATCCATTGAATCTAGTTGCTGGTAAAAAGGAAAGGATTTTCTCATAATTCATTTAGTTGTCTTCAAGGATCTTATCCAGCTCATTTAGCTGATCGTTACCCATATACTTCCACTTAGCTACGATTCTGCCTTTTTTATCTAGCAATACATAAAATGGAATCGCTTCACATCCTAAAAAATTAGATAAGCCATTTCCGGAATAATCACGTCCAACTACTTCCACTTCACTATCTAATGTCTGTGGCCATTGATTTAGTCCCTTTTCCTGTATTGTTTCATTCCATCTATTCTTATCTTTATCTAAGGATATACCAATGATAGCTAACTCTTTATCCTTATATGTTTCATAAATCTCCTTCATTTTAGGAATCTCTTTTAAACAAGGAGCACACCAGCTGGCCCAGAAATCTAATAATACATAAGTTTTATTTTTATAATCAGATAATTTAATCGTCCTTCCTGAAGCAGTTTTCATGATGAATTCAGATATACTTGATGTCTCTATCTTTTTACGTTCTTGTGCCTCTATCTCTTTCAAGGCAATTTTCCCGATTATAGTATTCCTGACATTTTCTGCTAATCTATTATAAGCAGAACGAATGGAATCAATATCAACATACGAACTTTCAGATATTGAATATAATAAATCCGGAGCTATTGAGTAAGAAGGATGGGTAAGTACAAAATCCAGATACAAACTATCCATCTTGCTATGATTAGTTTCATTAGCATTGGCAACTTCATTTATAATCTGAAATATAGAGTCCTGGGCTATAGAATCCTCCTTAATATAATCTATTTTGTTTGACAGGTCTATTACTTTATCAAGTAACTTAAAGTAAAGTTCCATGTAAGGTCTTAATTGTTCTCTAAACTCTATATTCTCATTTTCCACTTTAGTCCCCTTCAGATTATATCGATATGGTTGCTCACCATCAATGCACAGACACATTCGGCACGGCTCCATATATATGTGAATAAATCGATTTGAAAAATCCAATCTGGCGGCTGTTAATCCTTCAATATCCCCTTCGAATGAGAATTTACCCCCAATAACATTTGCAGAATCTTGAATATTGACATATTCACCATCTTGCATTTTTATATAGCTAATATATATTGCCGTCCGATCTTCTATATTAGTAATAGTACCATTTAGTAAAAATGATGTAGCATAGATGTGATTACAGAAGAAAAAACAAACTAATAAAATAGCGCGATAGAAGAAATTGTTTATCATTGTAATTATAGTATATTAGAAATGTGTCAAAAGTATTGTTTTACTATTTGTTTTCACAAAGTTCTCCAATCAACTTCTGACACATATTCTTATTTAGATTGCTGGAAAATTAAAAACATCTTTTCTGACCATATGTTGCAATCGAAGGGCAATCCCGCCAAAGTGTACATACCTGATTACTTTTACAATCGCTGTTTACAAGACAGCCCTTATTATTACAGCGAGAAGGAGTCGGGGCCTTTGCTCCGTCAGACATACCACCAACTACATTTTTCAATTCATTGCTACTTAATACATTGAAATTCGGGTTTAATTCATTTTTTTTCATAATACAATAATATTAAATTTATTAATTGTAGAATTTTATTATAACAAGTGGCCAACTTATTACTTATTGCCCTACAACTTAGCAATAATTAATAGATATCTATTCAATCTTATCTTAGGATATTGCTTATCAAATGCCAGCACTTCAGCTGTAGGCGTATCCTGATTATTTAAAGTTTTAGTTACAGCATCAAAGAGTTTGGGGGTTATTGAGTATGTATTCAGGACATAAGCAATACTATCAGGAATAGAAAATTCCATTCTCCATTAATATTATTGCCAGAATATACTTTTTTATTTTTATGGACATCAAATCCGTATAGATATAAAGAATTATATCTCACATATTTCTTTGTAATGGTAAGATTAAAATTCTACCCATTTATGCTAATGTTTTTTGATGTCAATTTCTAATCCTATAAAATATTCAAGTTCCTCAACTTTATAAATATCAGGTAGTTCATATCCATTAATAAGAATAGTAGGTGTAGCTGATATTTTTGTTTCAAACCTCCATTTTTGATGTTGTGCATATTCAGTCTCAACTTCATCATTTATAGTGACTTCCTTATATTTATTATAGAAATCATCTTTGTTATATTTTCCTTCTTCGTACCATTCATTAAATATGGACAGCGCTTCACAACAGCCTTTTTGTAAATAAACTGCCGTTAGAAACTTACCAGTATAATCTAATTCTTCATTGAAAGAAGAAAGGATATATTGTAAACAAATATCGTTTCCAAACTTGGCTAAAACATCATCCATCCTTTTATGCATCTTTGCACAAGGCAAACAATACGGGTTGGTCAATATAGTAACTACAAATGAAGAATTTGGATTTCCAAACATTATCTGGGAGACTGATTTACTAACCTCATAATAAGGTTGATTATTCAAATAAGATAGAAAAACCTCATCTTTCATTTTTATACTATTCATCTCTTGAGTTATAGATTCTACTTGTTGCCCTTCAGATAGTCTCTGTACAATCATAGCTAATCCAATAATAAAGGAAGCATATACGCTAAGAATTAAAAGAGCATTATCAATTTTAAGCGAAGAAATATCCAAAAATCCATAAGCCAGATTGATTAGAAATATTCCCCAAAAAAGAACTTGAACAGTAAGGCAAAGTGGACACCATTGTTTGGCTTTAAACTTTTGATACCAAACACTCCAAAACGAATATGGCAAAGCGAACAAATTAATTGTAGCTACATATTCCAGAGATGAGGGCATGCAAATCAGAAGAAATATGTTAGTAATAAAATACCCGAACCCTATTTCACCCCAGCTAATTAATCCCATAAACTTGGCTGCTGAAGACTCCAGAACATTGTTACAGTCTCCTTGTTTAAACAGAGAACATATTTTATCAGCATAATTACTTTGAACATTGATTTGTTTAAGCACCAGCAAATAACCAATATATGCACCTATAAGATTAAGGATAATCAGAAGCATTGAACCGATATTCTCATAAACATGATTCTTCCAACTAATTAATGCCAATATCATAGCAATAGCTGTTATCCAGATAGATTTTAATAATTGCTGAAACAATTCTACCCTTCTATGTTTATGATAATCAGGTTCGATAGAAGATTCATCTGGTTCTGCTAATAATACAATCCCCGACCAAAGATCAATAAATTGCCGTATATCATTCTCAATATCTTTATCATCCCATCTATAGTACACTTTATCATTAGTAACTTTACTTACTGTAACAAAGGAATTGCTTACATGCGCAACAAAGGGTACAGCTAGGCTATATAAGTCTCTTTCTTTATCATTAACACGTACTCCTGCATTAGCAATCTTATAATCAGATAAGATTTTTGAGATTCCATACAAATCATATTTATGAGGATGCTCATTAAATAATTTGTTTGCATACGTCGTGGTATATTTTACTTTTAGTTCTGATAACAGACTAGTAAATACATTTCTAATTTTGTGAGGGGCGTAAATTTTCATCTTTATTATGCCAACTTAAATACATTGATTTTATCTAAAAATAATTCTCGAATTCTCCTTTCAGGACTATTTCTCCGTCTGAATAGTAGAACTCATACGTTCCGGGTTGTAAATCGCTTATTTCAATTTTAAAAATGTTTTGCTTTCCGTTTACCCCCATATCCTTATATACGGTATTTCCGTGGACATCTTTTATTTGAAGAGTGACCGGTGTTTCCGGATGTTCGATAAAACGCACTTCGATACAGTTATCCGTGAGGTAACATTCGATAGGATTAGGTACTACCGATCTTGCACTTTTATCCCATTTTTCCAGGTCAATAGCTTTAGCATATTGGCTCTGATAGTTTTTACTGGTAACATTAGCTTCTATCGTGAAAAACGAGAGAAGCATTAACATTAGGATAAGACTTAGCTTTTTCATATTTCTTTAATTCTTTTGATGCAAATTTACCGAAATAGGATATGCTATGCTAAAAAAACAGTGATTTCTATGTAGACAAAGAGATACTGAAAATCAGCGAATTACGGTCTTTTTGGTATGCGAGCGTTTAGCGAATGCATGAAAAATGAAAATTAATTCATTTTTTCAATCAGGTATTCGTATAATGTGGTTTGATTAGGTAATGTAATGTTTAGCCTTTGTCTAAGTCTTAACCGTTTAGTGCTGACCGATCTGGGCGTTATGTTTAATAATATTGCTTCCGCATTGGTATCAAAGCCGTACATGCAGAAACAGCAATAATCAATTTCCTGCTGTGTCAGATCAGGACACAGGCTATTTATATAATCATAAAGGTTGGGATAAATAGCCGTGATTTCTTTATTTATGAGTTTCCATTGATTCTCGGTTATCAAAGGCTCTTTATTTCCGGGTATATTCTGTTTGGTCAACTTTAACAGTTCCTTGTATAGGGGTGAATCTGAAATGAGTTTTGCTTGTAATTTCTTATATTTGTTAGACAGATCCGCGATCTCCTTTGTCATCCGGTTATACTTCTCGTTTTTCTCTGAAATAGAAGCTAAGAGTTTCTTCTTATTATTCAGTTCGATAGTCACATTCAGATGGTCAATCTTAAGGTTTTTCAATTCTAACTCTTTTTTTCTAATTCGTTCTTCTGTTTTTTTTCGATATAGCAGGTATCCTAATATTCCCAACAAAATAATGGATATACAGACCGTTATGATAATGATATAGTTTTTCTGCTTGATTTGCAGGCTTTTTACTTCTCCTTTAATCTTCAGATTATTGTATCTGGTTTCAATGTTTACTATCTTTGATTTGTTGGTCGTATTTAAGACGGAATCTACTATGTTGTTACATTCCTCCAGATCTGTTAATGCTGTTTCATAGTCCTTTTCTGATTTGTGTATTTGATAAGACAGGTTCTTGATGCTGTATGTATATTGGGGAATATCTGCTGGTATCTTTTTTAGTAACTCTTTCGCTTTAAGTATAGAGTCAGATTTGATATACAGCTCTATTAATGCCACATAGTTGGGTAGTTTATTCTTTCCCAATTTCAATGCTTCAAAAAAATGCTCCTTTGCTTTTTCATACTCTCCTTTAATAAGATAAGTATTTCCCAAAGTATTATCTATTGTGGCCTTAACGTTTGTATCCTCTAAACTTAAAGCTATTGAATCTGCTATAAGCAGAACATTCAGAGCACATTCAATTGAATCGATACGTGCATATCCACGTCCGATGTCCCTTAAAGCGCATACATAACTCTTTGTGTTTTTTGCTTTCTTAAAATATTCTGCAGCCGTTTTATATTTGTTAATCGCATTAGCTATCATGGTCCGCATTTCATATAAGTCACCCATATAACAGTAAATATATCCGGTGAAGTTATTAAGGTTATTTTTTTCGGTTATTTCTATGGCATCTGTATAGATCTCCATTGCCTTGTCATAGTCCCCGTCTTCAGCATAAGAGCGCCCAAGATAAATCAATATTTCTACTTGTTCAGAGGGCGTACCATGTGTGGAGTACCAATCGTAAGCGCGTTCGAATTGCTCTGCAGGTAATAGAGTGTTATAAATCAAGTCGGTGATTTTTCCGGATAGCATACACCAGCGGGCAAAGGATTTGTCTTTCAGCTTTTCCGAAGCGGGAATGCTGTCCAATAAGATTTGTGCGCTGTCAGGGTTGATTTCGATAGCTCTTTCTGCATTGTCCAACAATAGGTCCATAGTGGATCTTTGCTTGCTGCATCCTATCAATAGGAGCGCACTTACAAGAATACATGTTATATTTTTCATAAGTTATCCTGGTTTAGATCTTGCTGTTTTTTTGTGTTAAATGAAATTCGCTACATTCTTTCACAAAAATATAGATTTTCTTTATAAGATGATACTTATCAATGCTTTTCTTTTAGTTTTTTATAAGAATAGATGTTGGAGTATTGGCAGAAGAAATAAGGATGAATCATTTTTCTTTCAGCCTGTATTTAAGATTGTCAGGATCTGCATTTTCAATGTTATTGGAGATATTGAACAGATGACTTATACCAGTAGTCTGACGCTTAAGAATTATGTGGTGAAAAAGTGGAATAACCAGTTATGGTTTATATTGGCATACATTGAAATGTTGGATGCAAATTCAGCAAATCCAGTATTGAAACTTATTGAATTGAATAAGGATTCTTATCTAGTAGATCTTACGTTGCAATAAATTTTCAGATTAGTATCGTATAAACCATTACCAGTATCAAAAGGGAGAGATTGGTCATCTCCAATTATATAATACCCACTATAATTTCCTCCCCATCCCATATTAGCATGGACGTATATGTGATTTGTCTTCAAAATTTCTCGTGTGTTTTTCTTTCGTATCTGGTAACCATCTAATAACCAGGAATGGCCACTACTACTATTTACGGCTCTTGTATCAACATGCTTTCCTGTCACTAGAACCATTCTTTCAGCATCTAAGGAAGTTTTAATTCTTGCGATATTCATTCTATTTACAGAACCGTCCATAGTAATTCCATATCGATTTAAGAAACTTGTTAATTTCTCTACGGTTGTTGAACTACCTGTAGGGCCATACGAAGTATCTGTTTCAGCACCAATATATTTCATTAGATTCGCCACTTGGTTAACTTTAACGTGTTCATCTTCAAAAATATATTTAGATTGTAAAAGAGTTTTCCAATCCATGTTTACTTCGTATGCTACTACCGTAGGCTGATAGTATGCCAAAATTTGTGCTCCGACGGTTATTACACTTCCGGTTGCATAGTGATGGTTATAATAGCTATTTGCAAAAAGTGGAGCATCTGTTTCACCCAAAAAGGCATTATATGGATATGCCTGATCCCACTCGGTATCTGTAAATGGGCCAATCAGAGAAATTAATGTACCTTGAAGCGTAACCGTACGTGTGCGATCATAGTTTTTAATATAGATTCTTTCTTCTACTTCGTTAAATTTTATATCGCTTTTACCCAATTGCTTGGCTATCTTTGCTAACGTAGCTTCTTCGAGTAAATCCCGCAAATGTTTATAATATGCAATTTCGTTCAACATTGTTTGTTTAGCGATGTCATTCATTATTTGAACACCAGCGTTTTGAGAACAATCATCTACTTTTGCTTTTAAACTGTATGATAGAACTTCAGGGAAGCGCTTATCGCCGGATACCAGGGCAATACCTTTTTCACTGCCATTAGTTATATTAACGTAATAGACGTAAGCAGACGGATTATTTGTTGCTGTAGTATTTGGTGAATCCACTTTTACTCTTTTTTCGATTGAGAAGGTTAAATCGTTACTACTTTGTATTGATGCGTGTTTGGAGAAATCTTTCACTATAGTAATGATGTCCTCTTCCGATAAGTCATTGTCACCACTATATGCTATACTTGCATATTCTTCTGGAGTTAACTCTATTGGTTTGTGAAGTTCGTCACCACCAACAACATTTTGTGATTCCTGCTGGCATGAAGCCAATGCAAAAACTACTGCAATCAGTAAAAAGAAGTTTTTTTTCGGCATAAAATTCATTTTATCAAATATCATCATTTAGGTTTTATCCTATTTTATCTTCCATCGTTTAATTATTAAAGCTTATTTTAGTTTACGTATATTTACAATACATTTTAGATTTACATCATAAATAGAACCCCATTGTTTAGTAACGTCAAATGACACGCTACCATTGTAGTCAGTTAGATACCATCCATTTGTTGGTGTCGGCTTGTAATAACTTGTTTCTTCAGGTTCAACCCAACCAAAATTACAGTTCACATAACAATTATAGTTTTGTAATTCTTGTCTTGTAAGTCTTGAACGAACTTGATAACCATCAATTACCCAAGCATGTCCACCACCTACACCATCTCCTCTGGAAACAACATTACGTCCTTGCCCAGTACAATATACTAATCCAAAACTGGTCAATGAGAGTCTTATATTTAAGTAGCTCATATCAACAAGAGAATTATTCATACTTACACCTATGCTTCTCATATAAGCAGCTGCGTCACTATTGGAAGCAGATCCTCCTTCTGCATCAAAACGGGTTTTTGTACCAACAGAAATTGTCTTTAGTAGACGTGCAACCTCTATGGCTTGTGGAGTATTGGGGTCAAATGCCCTTGGATCATTTGCAAAAGGATTGAAATATGTGTTATATACATTACTCCAATTAATATTTCTATTAAGTTCTGCACAATATATATTAGGTTTTAGGAATGAACATATAGTTGCTAATGCGACATTAACACACCCAGCAGGATAACGGCCATTATGCTGTTCGGTTTGCCATACTTGTCCGTATTTATCAGTGTCAACTTTGTCTATAAATTGGTTACATGGCCATCCTTGAATAATTCTTGTTGTACCACAAAGGGGGCCAGTTCCGCCCAATATTGTACCACCAGGATTTACAACAACCGTACCGTCTGTTTCAAATTCATTGTTTTGAATTCTTTGTACATAAAGTTTTGTTTTAAATTTATCATAATCAAACTCTTCTTTTGTAATCTTTAAAGCTTTGCAAATTTTCTCCATAGTCTGTTCTTGGTATTTAGACTTTGAGTTATTGACCTCAGCTATATAACTTAATGCAACAAGTTGAGTTCGATTAAGCATGAGCTCCGCCGGAGAGCCTGGGATACTATTAAAGTTACCTTGTTCTACACATGCCAGAACAGCCGGATATCTTTCATCTGCACATGCTACCGCGAATCCATTCTTGATATCATCTTGGTCGTCATTAATAATATCGACTACACAAAATCTGATTTTTTCATCATTGATGTTTGATCTTGTTGAAGCATTATCCTGTGGAAGTTCCAACAGGAAATCATGGTTAACTGAAATTTTGGGCGGATTATCAAATGAATTTGTGGAAGAATTTGATTGTACAAATCCACTAACCATTTGAATGATTTCGCTATCGGACAATTCTTCAGGATTGTCAAACGCTATACTCATAGCTTCTACGGGGCTGATGTTTACGAGAGTTTTGTCCCCTTCACCAGGAACTTTTATCTCATTTAAATCATCCGATTGACTACAGCCAAATATTAAAAATGAAAAAAATAGAATTGATAAATAATTGAGTTTCATAATCATTTTTTTCCTGTGATGAATCGAATTGGATGATGTCCGTGATAGCGCTTATGGCCAGTTAACTACATCCCAAAAAATTCAGGGAACGTATTATTGGATAACACTCTATGGAATGTCTATTCTATATCGAATGATCCTTTCAGAGTGGTTTCTTCATCTGAATAGTAGAGTTCGTATGATCCGGATTGCAAATGACTGATTTCGATCTTAAAAGTACCTTGCTGTCCGTTTACTCCCATATCCTGATATACGGTATTTCCGCGTGCATCTTTTATTTGAAGAGTGACCGGTGTTTCCGGATGTTCGATAAAACGTATTTCAATGTCGTTACCTTTAAGGTAACATTCAATAGGATTGGGTACTACCGATCTTGCACTTTTATCCCATGATTCCAATTCAATGGCATGGGGGTAACGACGACTAGAGTTGGTACTTGTAACATTGGCTTCCATAGTAAAAAAAGAAAGAAGCATTAGCATGAGGATTAAACTTAACTTTTTCATATTCTTATAAATTGTTTAATGCAAATTTACGTTGAAATGAGAAAAGCTCCTACTATTACCGCTTTTTGTAAATGGACAAAATGCCATTGATTATCAGTGGTTTATGTGCTTCTACATGGACATACACTAAGCCAAGATTTATGGTTGTATAAAAAAAGTATATTAATTCAGCTCTTCAGTCAAATATTCATATAATGATGTGTTTTCCGGTAAGGATAGATTTAACTTCTGACGGAGTCGCAGACGCTTCTTGCTGGCAGAACTCGGGGTGATGTTTAATAGGGTGGCTTCTTCGTTCGTATCGAATCCGTACATGATGAGACAGCAGTATTCAAAATCTGCTTCCACCAGATTAGGGCAAAGCTCATATATATAATTATAAAGGTTAGGATATACGGTTGTTATTTCATTGACGATTTTCTTCCAATGATTCTCAGTCAATAATGACTGTTTAGTTTGTGGTTTATTTCTATTAGCCATTTTTTGCAGTTCTTTATACAGCAATGAATCTGAAATAAACCGGATTTGTAATTTCTTGTGATTTTCAGACAAGGCGGCTATCTCTTCTTCCATTCGGGTGTATTTTTCGTCTTTTTGGGTAAATGTGGTTAACAAATTCTTTTTCTTCTCCAACTCTTTAGACAGACCAATCATCTCAATCATGATATGGTTGAGTTTTATTTGTTGTTGGCTGAAACGTTTTTCTACCTTTTTCCGATATAATAAGTATCCTATGATACCTAATAAGATAATTAATAAGCAGATTGTCAGAATAAGGGTGTAGTGTTGCTGTCTGATTTGCAGTTCTTTTACCTTCTCACTTATTTTCAGGTTGTTGTACTTAGTCTCTATATTAACAATCTTCGAGTTGTTTGTCGTAGATAAAACAGAATCTACAATATTGCAGCACTCCTCAAGGTCGATGAGTGCTGCCTCATAATTCTTCTCCGATTTATGGAGCTGATATAGCAGGTTTTTGATACTATATGCGTATTGAGGGGTTCCCGGTATTTTCTTCAGTAAATCTTTAGCTTTGGATATAGAATCTGATTGTATGTAAAGTTTTATTAATGCTATGTAATTAGGTAATTTGTTTTTCCCGTGTTTCAATGCTTCTGAAAAATGATCCTTTGCTTTTTCATATTCTCCTTTAATAAGATAAGTATTTCCCAAAGTATTATCTATTGTGGCCTTAACGTTTGTATCCTCTAAACTTAAAGCTATTGAATCGGCCATAAGCAAAACAGCCAGGGCTTGTTTAATTGAATCCATACGCGCATATCCACGTCCTACATCTCTTAAAGCGCATGTATAGCTCCTTGTATTTCCGGCTCTCTTGAAATACCCTGCAGCTGCTTTATATTTGCCAGTGGCTTTTTCTATTATGGTTCGCATCTCATACAAGTCGCCCATATAACAGTAAATATATCCGGTGAAGTTATTAAGATTATTTTTTTCGGTTATTTCTATGGCATCTGTATAGATGTTCATCGCTTTATCATAATCCCCGTCTTCTACATAAGATCGTCCCAAATAAAGCAGAATTTGTGCTTTTTCGGCTGGGGTTCCGTGCGTAGAATACCATTCATAGGCTCGCTCAAATTGTTCTGCCGGCAAGAGGGTGTTATAAACCATGTCGGTTATCTTTCCGGATAACATACACCAGCGGGCAAAGGATTTGTCTTTCAGCTTTTCCGAAGCGGGAATGCTGTCCAATAAGATTTGTGCGCTGTCAGGATTGATTTCGACAGCTCTTTCTGCATTGTCCAGCAATAGGTCCATAGTGGATCTCTGCTTGCTGCATCCTATCAATAGGAATGCGGTAACAAGAATACATGCTATATTTTTCATAAGTTATCTCGGTTTAGAGCTTGCTGTTTTTTTGTGTTAAATGGAATTCGCTACATTCTTTCACAAAAATATAGATTTTCCTTATAAGGTGGTGCTTATCAGCAATTTTCTTTTAGCTTTTTTATCGGAATAGATGTTAGAAGATTGACCGATGAAATAAGGATGAGTCATTTAGTTCAAAGTGGCTTCCTTGTGCTATAATTATCTGCTTGTGATTTGGCCGGCTATCTATATCAAAGAATACATGAAAGACAACTCCATTCTTTGTGAAGCCAGATATGGCATAGGTTAAATTGTTACGCCTGACAGACTGATATAAAGGGATAAGTCCTGTCAATGTCATTATAAATTCTGTTTATTTGAGTCATATAACATATATATGTCATTTTTTTAGCTTTGCAAAGCGGCTTGGGGACTTTGTGTGATTGAGCTAATCAGTCACAATGTGCTGAAAGGATTATACCACTGCCTTTTACTTTATTTTGAGCTGTTCCAATATATCCCTTGTCAGTTTTGAAAGGGGTCTTTGCCCGTGGCTGGCAATATCAATATAACTACCCCAAATAAACCTGTCTATCTCTTCATGGGTTTTTCCCAATCCTTTGAAAGATGTAATCAGACTCTCATAATAGGTAGCATTATATGCTTGTGCCTTGTCTATTATTTCTTTTATAAAGTCTTTATGGCCCTCGTACAATGGCTTAAGTCCTAACTCTTTGATGTTATCGTCTGCTTTTCCGGTGGGTGACTTTACCACTATGTTTATCTGCGACTTATCTTTAATCCAGCTTAAATCCTCCGGCTTAGGGGAGGGGATTTCAAACCTGAGATTATCATCCGAGGAGTCAATGCTATACGGATTGAGGGTGATTAATTTATCACCTTTCAGTGCATTGCATGTAGGACAAGCAGGAACCAGATTATAGAAAGATAAGGCAAGATACGGAAACCTTGATTTCGGAAGAAAATGGTCGAAATGAGGACGGGTTCTCTTATTGATTGCATTAACTGTAAAGGTATAGCTGCGGTTGCAATAAGGACAGGAGGTGATATCTAACTGACTCATCAGCCAATGCCCTTTAAGATCTGTAAAATTCTTATAAAACCTCTCCATTGTACTTTTAAACTTTCCAAAGGATGTTCGGGATTTATATTTAGCATGTTTGTAGCTTTCAATATCTGCTTTAAACTGTTTTTCGAATAACTTACAATGGACTTCTAACTTCTCGGGCTCACTTAATATCAGTTCTTTGTTTAAAATACCCTGATAAACGAAGTCCAGCATTTTCTGATACCGGTTCTTGTTACCTTTGATTATCTGCATGAATTTGTTGTTCTTCTTTGGGATACCTATCCATGCGACTAATTTACCGTAATATTCATCGGCTATATTTTGCAGATTGTCATTTTCTATCTTTATCATTGTGCACTTGGCTTTTTAGTTTATTAATTTCTTGATATAGCTCTTCAATAAGCTGTTGTTCGGTACTCGGTGAAATTTCATTGTATAGCTTTAGTAGCTGGCTTTTCAGGAAGGGTTCACTGACCAACAAGATTTTTTTTCGCATGTCTAATGTTATTTCTCCACTATGAAGGTGTGCGAAAATTTCGTTTATTTTTTGCTTGGCAAAGTCCCCAATAGGAACGCTATTCAGGAAAAAACCATTTTGCAAGAGGGTATGTATATTAGCTCCGAAGGTGTCTTCCTGCATTGTCCTTACCGGTTTCCCGTCTGAGAGGAAGAGGACATTATTTTTGGGAATATCTGAAAGAACAAAGGGGGAATGGGTTATAAAACATATGTTTACTCCCTTGAGATTGCTAAGAGCTGCCTTGGATAACCGTTCAAGTAAATAACGGATATAGGTTTGCTGGTACTCCGGATGGAAATATAACTCTACCTCTTCTAATATCAGATTTACATACTGGTACTTTATGATATTTTTTCTGGATGCAATGGAGTTTATATTCGTTAGATGATAGATAATCGATCCGATACTGTTCAGTCTCTGACGCTCCCCGGAACTCAATAAAGTTATTGGGAACAAGTTGCCATCTTGTTCTATTATAATTTCAACACCAAAGATCGGTGGTGGAAGCAATTCTATGGTAGTTAGTTTTAGCCTGGATTTCTGAATGAAGTCCAATCTTCTTCTATAGTGGGTGAAATCAAGGCAATAACCGTATCGACCATTGTCTCTATCAAATTTATTATTTTTATCTTTTTCGAGATCAATATAGTGATATTTAGGGTTATATCTTATATAATTGAGCGTTTGTCTTAACTTTAAAGTTACATGGCTTTTTTTATTTACAATATCATCAATAAGGGTCTTGAAGTTATCCTCAATCAGTCTGCTCCTTTTGTCTTTTATGGATCTGTCCTCAAACATATAAAAATGATTGTCAGACTGGGGTATCACATCATTGAATTGATTGGTATATTTCTCAAATATTGAGATTGTTTTATAGATAGCATATAAATTAGCTTTTATATAAATATTGTCAAAATCAATATTGTTAGACATGAACCTGAGCCCGGCAAATGCATCCTTGTCTTTGCCATACCATAGTTCTATTATCTCAATTATAAGCAGAATACGCTGTAATTGCAGATAATTGAAGTTTTGATAGCCGGCATCTATAAACTCGTCTAATATGCTGGAGATTTTACCATCATTGAAATTAAATCGAGATAGAGCGTTAATATAATTATTTAAGTCTGTCGGTTCATCATTATTTATTTGTCCTTGATGACCAGGCTCCGATTTTATTTTCTTTACTATCTCAAGAGCTTTTTTAAATAATGGTTCATAGTTTTTAACGGCCTCTTGTATTTGAATCCAAAACTCAATATGTATCTGCATTGTTTCCCCCGCAGGGTGTTGTTTCAATTGGTAGTATCTATTCAGATCGTTGGTTATAATTGTCAGCAGGTTTTTAGAACTATTCTCCTGAAAATATCTTCGCAGAGTGACACTGAACAACTTTGATTCATCTTCTATTTTAAATATAAAATACCTGGCGTACTGTTTCTCACTAATCTGCCGGAAGGAATTTTCCGGTTCATCATCTACGAATAGAGACATCAGGCGTTGTTTAGTCAGATGGTTTTCGGTATTTATATTGATCTTGCCATTCTCTCTCCATGGATTTAAAACGATTGGGGTCTGGTATCCATCATTCTTATGGAAAATACCATCGATCCAGCAGGCCTCCTGCCAGTATTCATGTGAGAGTTCTAAAGAATTATATGCATATAGCGAGTAGTTGGATACATTGGTGTAAAACAAGTAATCTTCGTATTTTTTAATCAAAGAAACATCTTGATTCGGGTAATGGATGTCGAAGGTTTCCTTAATTTTATCGGAACGAAAGATTATGATATTATTTTGACACTCTATTGAACAGATTTTGTTATTAATACTATAATAAAGTACTGCCCAAACATTCATTACGGGAACCAGCTCGCTATGATCTTGTAGAAATCCGGTAGCGTATGAGAAGTTACTTAGTATTCTTATTGCCACTTCCACCAAGGAGCTTTTTCCATCACCGTTTTTTCCTACAATTGCCGAAAGGCTTATATTTAGGGACTGGTCAGGATTTAACTGGAAAAAATCTGCGGGTATTTCTTTTTTGTCTGCATCTTTCTTACGTTTAATCAACTTTGGGTCAGAATCACATTCATATTCGTTATAAAAGAAGTATGTCGTTTCTGTTTTAAGTATTTTCCGTATATAGGGTGCGCAACGGTCTGAAATCCGAACTGCCAGAATTTTAAATAAATCATTCATGGTGTGTTAATCATTTTTGTAGATACATTTTGTGTGAAAAATGAAAATTCAAGGGCACGGGTAATCAGAGATTGTAGATCTCATACTTATCCCAAATCACTAAGTTCATGGTCCAAATCGAACCTGAGCACATAGAAAACAGATTTTTCCACATAGCCGAAGCACCGATTTCTTTGGGTTACCCTAAATTTCTTAATGCCTTTCTGCCATAACTTTTTAGAGAAATAAGGTTTGGACCTCTTGTTTTTAGTGTAATCTTTATAATCCAATCCCGTATCGGTTGAGATTTGCGCCCAGGACAGCTCGTCAAACTTGCGAAAAGAATCGATAAATTCGTTTTCATTTTCAGATGTGATGAGCTGGAATCCGTTTTTATCATCTATCTGTTCAAAGTTAAGCTTGCCCCCTCCAAACCGAGTCTTTATATATTTATCCAAAGCCATTTCTCCGGAAGCATGCAGTATGGAATATAACTGACCACCCTGCCATATGTTATTGACAGCGACACTTTCTTCGTTCTGCTTGATGGCAATGGGATGTTTCGTGTAGCAGGAGTCAACGAAAGAAACGAGACAGGCAGACCGTGCAGCCGCTTCGGCAATGGATGTCCCGGAAATATCAGTATCATCTATGTGATAGTGGATATTTTCATCTTGTACCGGTTGCTGGTCCCAATACGGCTCATGTATAGCACGAGCCATGACGCTTTTATATTTTCTGGCTTTGTCAATGATTCTGGACTCCGGTTCGATCATGACTGTATGGAAGGTTTTATCTGGTGTGACCATTGCAGCATATAAATCTCCACGCTTGAATAGATACTTGCTTCCGTGTGAAACAGCATCCTGTATTGCATCCTGAAAGGGGAGTGCCGCCCTTTCCCAGAAACTTCTGCTATCAGAGAACTGGCCGTGCAGCGACAATTCATTAATGATTATATCCATAGCTTACAGACCTAATATTGCATCCAAATCTTTATCAAACTGCTCAAACATGCCGGAAATATAGGAGCTGATCCCTCCTTGTGGGGTAAATTCCACTTGTTCGGCATAAGACAAAGCGTCTTCTGTCTGACGGAAGTTATATACAGCTGTATCGGACAGTTCTAGCCCTCCTTTTCTGATAAGGCGGCGGATACCATTAAAAAGATGGTCGCTATGGCTTTCAATAATAATCTGTGTCCCTGTCTTAGCGATTTGAGCCATGAAGTCTATCAACTCGGCTTGTGCTTCCGGGTGCAGATGGATTTCAGGATTTTCAGTAATTACTAACCCTCCTTTCGGCGTGGCAAAGCAAACAATCAGCACTTCAGCCATAAAGCTGACTCCCGTACCGACATGGTAGGGCAGAATCTGTTTGCCCCTGCGGTTTTCATATTTG
>OHAE01000438.1_pt1 | contig 38159 bp, 34 predicted proteins | sample 1577061 | NCBI WGS metagenome assembly OHAE01 (sample SAMEA3541535, study PRJEB24748) | human gut metagenome | biome: human gut; feature: human-associated habitat; material: faeces | place: China | collected 2012
ATAGAAGGTGTACAAAAAAACGGACAGATATATGAAGCCGCTTCTGCAAAAGCACAGGAACTTGGAAATGTGGGATTCTTTGGCGCAGAGAATCTGTCTTACCAGGTCAGCGATGGAAAAACAGTAAAAGTCTCCTATCAGGTAGATACAATCGCCGGGTTTGGAGGTTTTCGCTGGGTACTGCGGACGGAGGGCAGTTCAAAGATCATTCGTCCGGCGCAGTGGATCCGCAAAGTAAAAGCAGCATCTGAAATTGTGAAGGATACAGAATAATAAGAGTACAGGATCATATAGGAGAGTGTAAAATATGTTTGCAGAATATAAAAGAGATGTAAGTCATAATTATCTGATCCTCCATGGGGATGAAACAATCAATACCACTTCTTATCAGGTACGGATCCTGACAGGAAATACAATGTCTTCTATATTAAAATGCCGCATGCAGGGACTGGATGGAACATGGCTCTTTTATTATGATATCACTTCAAAGCAGTCGCTGGCATCTTTTTACGAACAGCGTAAACTGCAGGGAGAAGATCTGGAAATGATTTTGAAAGGATTTCTCCATGTAATAGAAGAAATGGCAGAGTTTCTTCTGAATACGGAACAGCTGGTGCTTTGCCCGGAATATATTTTTCTGGATGTGGAGAAAAAAGAGGTTTCGTTCTGCTGTCTGCCGGATTATCACCATCCGGTGCAGGAACAGTTTCGGGAACTGACCGAATATTTGTTGCCCAAACTTGACCATGAGGATCCGACAGCTGTAAATCTTGGATATGGAATTTACCGAAAAGCCATGGAGCCAGGGATGCAGCTGGAAAATATTAAGGAATTGCTTTATCGATCTGAGAACAGTAAAGAGAAAATTGCAGAGAGCGATACAAAAATCAGAGATAAGGAAGAGTACGTGGAAGAAATGGAGGAGCCACCGCAATTTTTTCAGGAGGAAAAAAAGGAGAAAAAGGACAGGAAGTGGCAGCCTGCAGCCGGGTGTGCAGTGGGGGTTCTGTTCCTGCTGGGAATTCTCATTTTCCGCTATCTGGGATATTTTCCGGAAATTCCAATAGAAGTTGTATTGGGAGCGGCAATACTCCTGATGGGAGTTGGGGCAGGATGGACCTGGATGGAAGAAAAAAAGAAGAAAAAACAGGAACAGTCTGCAGAATGGAGAAATAAAGTACAGCGGGAACTCGCCGGAATGAATATAGAAAAACATGAAACAGAAAGAAACAATACAGGGAGAAAAGAAATAAAAGATATAGAGCAAAAGAGTGAAAAACAAAACCGTACAGAACAAAATTCATGGGAATGTGAGAAAACTGGTGAGGATACAGCAGAACAGGAAACATATGGTGAAACGGTAGTTCTTTCGGCAGGACAGCTGTCAGGTACAGCCAGCCTGGTAAGTCGGGAACCCGGAGAACTTCCGACGGTTTATCTGGAACGGGAACTGACCGTGATCGGAAAGCTGGAACAGGCTTCGGATGTAGTGATCTCGCTTCCGACAGTCAGCCGGGTGCATGCAAGAATACGCAAAACAGGTGAGAACTATTATCTGGCAGATCTGAATTCCAGGAATGGAACTTCTGTTAATGGCAGACTGCTTGGGGCAGAGGAAGAATATTTTCTGCAGGATGAGGATCAGGTGGATTTTGCTCAGGCAAGATATGTATTTCTGAAGGGATAGATAACTTCTGAAAAGAAAATCACCGGATATGAGGGTTCGAAGGCAGTATTTCGGACAGCACAGGTGAAGTGTTGCCTTGCCACAGGGAACGGCATCTGCTAAAATAGACGAACAACAGCAGAATACATATGTATTCTCTGAATACAAAAACAGAGGAGAATAACCTGTGGAAGAATTACGCAAAGAGCCGGTGACTGCCGGACTGATCCTGTTGAATATTCTGGTATTTCTGATCGTGGAATTTACAGGAAGCTCCCAGAATACCATGCATATGCTGGATTGTGGAGCTGCCTTTACACCAATGATCATTCAGGGTGGAGAATATTACAGGCTGTTCACCTGTATGTTTCTGCATTTTGGAATTGAACATCTTCTGAATAACATGCTGGTTTTATTTGTACTTGGAAGCAGACTGGAACAGGCAATTGGAAAAATAAAATTTCTGTTGATCTATCTGATTGGTGGGGTACTTGGAAATGTGATTTCTTTACTGATCGAATTACGTACGCAGGATTTTGCTGTATCAGCAGGAGCATCCGGAGCGGTGTTTGCAGTTATGGGAGCCATGATCTATATTGTCATTCGCAATAAAGGATGGCTGGGTGATCTGTCTATGAGACAGATTCTGGTCATGGCAGCTTTTTCTCTGTATTTTGGTTTCGCAAGTACGGGAGTGGATAACACAGCCCATGTAGGCGGAATGGTGTCCGGGTTCTTTCTTGCAGTGATTTTTTATCATCCTGGAAGAAAAATATAAAAGGAAGTACCTTCTTTCGGAGTGCTTTCTACACATAGTGTACCCTGGTGGGCTTCAATGATCTGCCGGGTGACAGCAAGCCCGAGGCCAGTGCCCCCGGGCTTGTATGTTACGAAGGGACGAAAGGCGTTTTCAATCTGGTCTTCTGTCATGCCACATCCGTTATCCGAGATGGTGATCTGGACACCGTCCGGAACGGCAGAAGCGGAAAAAAGGATTTTGCCGTGAGTATGCTGGATAGATTCCTGCGCATTACGGAGAAGGTTAAAAAGAGCCTGACGGATTTTTGTCTGATCCAGACTGATCTGGGGAAGATCACGGGGGATGTCAGTCTCAAAGGAGATTCCAAGGTAGTCCAGTGCCGGTCGAAAGGAACTGGTAATTCGATCCAGGCAGATACTTAAATCTGTCTGTACAAGGGAAATGTGACCGGCATTTTGATATCTGGAAAGTTCATCCAGCAGCTCACGGATATAGTTCAGATTTTCCATAATGTTATCCCAGTGTTCGTTGAAACAGAGCTGTGGCTGTGAATCCGACAACATCTGCATTTCGCTGGTGATCAATGCCAGCGGATTTCTTATTTCATGCGAAAATGTGGACAACATCGACTGAAATTCTTTTTTTGATTGTGTGATAATGTTTTTTTCCTGCATAATCTGTCACCTCAATGTGAGTATATTATGCAAAAATATCGGAATCAACAAATTTCGTATTGAAAAAATCGCGAAAATACGAGACAATAGAAAAAGAAAACAGTTTATTTGTAAGGAGGACTACATCATGGAAAACTGTATTTTTTGTAAAATTGCAAACGGAGAAATTCCATCCGCTACTTTATATGAAGACGAAGATTTTCGCGTAATTCTGGATCTCGGTCCGGCTTCAAAGGGACATGCACTGATCCTGCCCAAAGCTCATGCAGCCAATATTTATGAACTTCCGGATGAGACTGCCGGAAAAGCAATGATCCTTGCCAAACATATGGCAACCAGGCTCAGAGACGGACTGCACTGTGACGGGTTTAACATTGTACAGAATAATGGAGAAATTGCCGGTCAGACTGTATTTCATTTCCATATGCATCTGATTCCACGTTATGAAGGTGATCAGGTTGGACTTACATGGAAACCGGGAGAACTGACAGATGAAATGAAGGAAGAGATCCTGGCAAAAGTCAAAGCATAAAGAAAAGATCACAGATACAGATGATAATTGAGAATTTTGATGATTTTTACGATCACTACCAAGGATTCTCAGCATATGTTGCTTTTTGCATCACAGAAGATTACGAACTTTCAAAAGATATCAGTCAGGAAGTTTTTCTGGCATTATTCAAAGTGAAAGAAAAACTGGATTATTCCAGACCTGGCAGATTGAAAGCACTGGTGATGAAAGCGACATCCAACAAATGTATGGATTATTATAGAAAAGCCTCATCCAGACAGGAAAGTTATACGATTGATGATGAGGAAAATGCGTATGAGCCGGTGGATGAAAAGAGTAATCCAGAGGCAAGAATACTTCGTATGGAAGAAGAGAAATATCAGAAACTTGTACTGAACAGACTTCGGAAGAGGAATCCGATGAATTACGATATTCTGGTCAAAACGAAACTCCATGAACTCTCAGCGGCAGAAGTGGCAAGTGAGTATGGAATTACACCGAATAATGTAAACAACAGGAATCTGCGGTCGAAAGCCTGGATAATTGAAGAAATGGAAAAGATATGCAGGCAGTCACATCGATAACTGCCTGCATCCTGCTATTTGTTTATTTTTTTGATAAAACACATTCTTCGATCAGAGAAACGATATGATGGATGGAATCCATCTGTTTACCTGCAGACATTGCTTCTTCGAAAGAATGACGGTTGTCATACAGCTGATGGATCGTATCCAGAAGTTTCTCATCAGTGATTTCTTCTTCCTCAAGTACCATGCTGAATCCCTGTTTTTCGAAAGAACGGGCATTCAGGATCTGGTCACCACGGCTGGCATTAGCAGACAGCGGAATTAGAAGATTTGGTTTGTGAAGAGCACTGATCTCACAGATGGCGTTTGCACCTGCGCGGGAGATTACCACGTCAGACAGGGCAAAAAGATCCGGAAGTTCTTCTTTGATATATTCATACTGAACGTAGCCTTCGGTACCCTTGAGGGTCTCGTCCATTTTGCCCTTGCCGCAGAGATGGATCACCTGGAAAGATTTCAGAAGTTCCGGGAGGATCTTGCGGATATGGTCATTTACAGAGGCTGCACCAAGGCTTCCACCGATCACCATCAGTACCGGTTTGTCAGAAGTAAATCCACAGAACTGACGGCCGGCTTCCTTATCACCTTTCATCAGCTCCTGACGGATCGGTGTGCCGGTCAGTACGGCTTTATCTGCCGGAAGACTGCTGACAGTCTCAGGAAAGTTACAGCATACTTTAACGGCTGATGGAATACACAGTTTGTTGGCAAGTCCCGGGGTCATATCTGACTCGTGGATGATTGCTGGAATCTTGCAGCGTTTGGCTGCAATTACAACAGGGACGGTAACGAAACCACCCTTGGAAAAGACTACATCGGGTTTCAGTTTTTTGAGAAGCTTTTTTGCTTCATGGAACCCTTTTAATACCCGGAAAGGATCGGAGAAGTTCTTGGGATCGAAATAACGTCTCAGCTTACCAGATGAGATCCCATAATATGGAATACCCATTTCTTCAATGAGTTTACGTTCGATACCTTCGTAAGATCCGATATAGGAAATCTGATATCCGGCAGCTTTGAGTGTCGGGATCAGAGCAATATTTGGTGTAACATGTCCGGCAGTACCGCCGCCGGTAAGTACAATATGTTTCATAGGGAAAACCTCCTGAAAATCATTTTATTACCAATAACTATGAACCACCGGGGAAGAATTGTCAAGAAAGAGATAATATCATGAAAAAAGAGTTTGAGAAAGAACAGAACGACAATCAGATAGATGATGCATTCCTGGATATGCCGGATATGGAGGATGACGAGAAATTCCGTCAGTGGCTGGAAGAGGAATATCTGAAGGAAGCAGATGCCATCGAGGAAGCTCTTTTTGATGGCAGAAAATTTGAGGACAATCAGGATATCGTAGAGAAACTGAGCGTTTCCAGAGAAAGCTTCTATCAGCGTGCCAGAGAAGAAGGTCTGCTGGAGGATACGGCAGATGAGAAGGCAGAAGATGGGAAGAATACAGAAGAAGCAGTGCCTGAATCTACGGAAAAGAAAATTCTGGAATTCAGAAAAAACGCAGGTGTATCAAAGGATGCTGCACGTGATGCGAACAGAAACTCCAGCAAAAGGAAACACAGTTATGTGCGCTTTGGCAGAATCGCCGGAATCGCGGGCCTGTGTCTGATCTGCGTGTTCGCTGCAAGTATGAGCAGCGAGGCGAACCGGAAGTATCTGGTGAACAGTGTGCGGATATTGAGTGGGAATGACAGCCAGTTTATTTCATATAATGATGCCTCCAATGAGAATGCAAGCACAAAAGAAAGTGATGCGATTGCGGATATAGAAGAGAAGCTGGGTGTAAAGATGCCGGAGTTTTATTATCGGCCGTATGGGATGGAGTACATGACATATGAAATAAGAGAAAGGACTTCTTTTTCAAAAATAGAATACGAATATAAAGATAATATTTTATTATTTTATATAGACAAACAAAATAAAGACGTTGCAAGTGATATTAGCAGTCTGAATGGAATGGAGAAAATTATTGACACTATTGAAAGAGATGAAACGGATATAATAATAAAAGAATTAAGAGATGAAGAGGATGAAAGTTTTACATACGCAGCGAATTGGACATATGAAGGAACGTCGTATACATTGTCAGGCAAGATAGAACTAGATGAATTAAAAAAAATAATAAAATATATGAAATTTTAGAGTGATATTTTGAGATTTCTTACGTATATAGTTATGTAAAGGTTGTTTACATAGCGAAAGGAAGTGAGAAATGAATATCTGGAAGAAGATTCTTGGAATCAGTCTGGCAGTTGGTTTATCTGTTAGTATGGGCATTGTACCGATATATGCGGATAGCATTAGTATTCTGGATGAAATTACAGATGAAGAGACAACAGAAGATTACTCGGAAGACACTTCAACGATTCTGGCACGAAGCAGTTACTTACATCTCGGAAATGTAAAGATTCAAAGAGTTTCCAGTAATGAAATAGCAATTTATGGATTAACCCAGTGTCATAAAAAGTGTAGTAAAGTATATCTGTCTTTGTTTTTGGAGAGGAAGGTCAATGGAAGCTACGGAACTTATAAAATATGGGAATTTACAGCAAAAAATGCATCAAGTTTGAGTAAGGAAATCGACGTAGCAGTTCCATCAGGTACATATTACCGTGTGCGTGGATACCATGCAGCCAGTCAGTCAGGTACAAAAGAATCTACTTCTACGCTGACGCAGGGTATCATGGTCAAATAATGACCATTGGAAAAGGAAAAAGGAAGAAAAGAAGAAAAATATTAATCAGTAATCCGTGAAGTGCGAAGAAGGTCGCAGGATGCAAAATAAATTTATGTAAACACCGTTACCGTCCGGAGACATCAACGTACTCACAAATCATGTCGGACTCGTCAGGGTTCACATTATTCATGATCTTATGCGCAAAGGAATAACATAATCATACGCGAAAGAGGATCATTTAACCATATCTACAAAATCATATGAACCATACAAAACAAGGCGGGACTTCATACACCCCGCCTTATTTGGTTACTGTGAACGGAGTGAACAGTAACCTTATTTTACATAAATAAAGGTATGAGAATTGGAATCTTTCTGAAATAAGGTATATTGCAAATTAAAAGAACATATGCTATAATGCCAGTAGGCAAAACGATAAGATGTGTTCACAGTAGCACAGCAAAAACTCCCCAGAGTTCGCACCTCTGGGGAGTTTTTATTCCATTTTGGCGAGGCGGCTTAGACCTCAGGCTGGCTACTAGCTGCTATTTTCCATCCAGCCATTTGCAAATGTAGTAGGCGATTACACTTGCCAGAATGGAAAGCATAAACGATAAAATTGAATTCACAATAGCATACCCCCTTTCTGTACCTGTCTAGGGGCAGTAGCAAAAGCATTATAACATGAAGCCCTGGTCGAAAAAACGCAATTTTTGTTAAGATTTATTGTCTTTTTGCACAAAAAGACTGTTAAAAATCAATCAAATCGTGTATAATGATTACAACAACATACATTTGGATGATTTTTCAGACAAAGGGGGTTCGCACATGAAGATTACCTTTATTGGGGCGACACATGAAGTAACCGGAAGCTGTTATTATCTGGAAGCAGCAGGAAAGAAATTCCTGGTAGATTGCGGTATGGAACAGGGGCCGGATTACTACGAGAATCAGGATATTCCTGTAAAGGGAAGTGACCTGGATTTTGTTCTTCTGACCCATGCACATATGGATCACTCCGGAAATCTTCCCGCTATTTATGCAAAAGGTTTTCAGGGCCCGATTTATGCAACACAGGCTACCTGCCACCTTTGTGACATTATGCTTCGAGACAGTGCCCACATTCAGATGTTCGAGGCAGAGTGGCGTAACCGTAAAGGACGCCGCCAGGGCAAGCCGGAATTTGTTCCTGCTTACACCATGGAAGATGCGATGGGCGTTATCCAGAATTTTGTTCCGTGCCCGTATGAAAAAACCATCAAACCGGCAGAAGGAATCAGCGTTCGCTTTGTAGATGCCGGCCACCTTCTTGGTTCTGCAAGTATTGAGATCACGATTCAGGAAGATGGCAAAGAGAAAAAAATCGTCTTCTCCGGCGATATCGGTAACCTGAATCAGCCACTGATCAAGGATCCGGTTTATCTCCATGATGCAGATTATGTAATCATGGAATCTACTTACGGTGACAGAAGCCACGGTGAACGCCCGGATTATATAGCAATGCTTACCGAAGTGATCCAGCATACTTTTGACCGTGGTGGAAGCGTTGTCATTCCTTCTTTTGCAGTTGGCCGTACACAGGAAATGCTGTATTTTATCCGTCAGATCAAGGAAGAAGGACGCGTGCATGGACACGATAACTTTAAGGTCTATGTCGACAGCCCGCTGGCAAATGAAGCGACAACGATCTTTAATGAACATATTTATGACTGCTTTGATGAAGAAGCTATGGCACTGGTTAAAAAGGGAATCAACCCGTTGATGTTCCCGGGATTAAAGACCTCGATTACCAGTGACGATTCAAAAGCAATCAACTTTGACGAAGACTGCAAGGTTATCATTTCCGCGAGCGGTATGTGCGATGCCGGCCGAATTAAACATCATCTGAAACATAATCTGTGGAATCCGAACAATACGATTCTGTTTGTTGGGTATCAGGCAATCGGAACGCTTGGCCGTGCCCTGATCGAAGGTGCGACCGAAGTTAAACTGTTTGGTGAGACGGTTGCTGTAGGCGCAGAGATCCGTCAGATGCCGGGTATCAGCGGTCATGCGGATGTGAATGGCCTGATGACCTGGATCAAGGCATTCAAAGAAAAACCGGAAAAAGTATTTGTCACCCACGGCGATGATGAAGTGACCGAGATCTTTGCAAGAAGACTGCAGGAGGAACTGGGACTGGATTCTATGGCACCGTTCAGCGGAACCGTCTATGATCTGGCGAACAATACCTGTATCTATGAGGCACAGGGAATCAAAATCACGAAAGCTTCTGTTTCTCCGAAAGCAAGCAGAGCCGCACGTGCATTCCAGAAGCTGGTTGCCATGGGACAGCGCCTTATGTCTGTTATCCGAAAGAACGAAGGCATGCCGAACAAAGACCTGGAGCGTTTCAGCAGAGATATACAGTCGCTGTGTGACAAGTGGGACAGAGATGATCTCAATTAAAAAATCTGGGGTTTTTCCCCAGATTTTTTTTAGTTCAGAGCTTCTTTCAGAGCTTTTGCAAGCTGATCCGGGCAGGATGTTGGTTTGAAGCCACAACGAATCCCTTCCATTCTGCTGATAGCTTCTTTGGCATCCATGCCTTCTACCAGTCTGGCAACGCCCTGTGTATTACCGGAGCAGCCGCCCTGGAATTTTACATCATGAACTTTTCCTGCATCGTCGATCTCAAATGAAATGGCGCTTGAACAGACACCAGATGTTTTATATACCATAATCTTAACCTCCTGAGTTCAGTTATTGTAAATAATAACAATATATTTTTCCAATAAGTATACCAGAAAAGGACAAAGCGGACAAGTCTGCTGCAGATTTTCCAGAGGAATTCCCCGTGAAGCAAAAAAAGTTTCCATATAAACGCAACATTTGCTATAATAGACTATGCTATTCACAATTATGAATGATAACAGATTACAGTGCCCGGCTTTTCAGAAAAAGGGCACGATGATAAAGGAGATTACAATATTATGAGATGTATTGGTATTATAGGAGCAATGGAAGTTGAAGTAGCAAGTCTCAAAGAACAGATGAAAGATATTCAGGTGACACGTAAGGCTTCCATGGAATTTTATTCAGGTATTATCGAAGGAAAAAACGTAGTTGTTGTCCGTTCTGGAATTGGTAAGGTCAATGCAGCAGTCTGCACACAGATTCTGATCGATGATTTCAAAGCAGAAGTAGTGATCAACACCGGTATCGCAGGAAGTCTGAATGCAGACATCAACATTGGAGATATCGTTGTTTCCACAGATCTGATCCATCATGATATGAATGCCGTTGCATTTGGTTATCCGGTTGGACAGATTCCGCAGATGGAAGCTTTTTCTTTCCACAGTGATGATGCACTTCGCGCACTTGCAGTAAAAGCATGCAAAGAAGCAAATCCTGATATCGAAGTATTCGAGGGACGCATTGCATCCGGTGACCAGTTTGTGGCAGACCAGGGTGTCAAAGATTTTATTACAAAAGAATTTGGAGCATACGCTGTTGAAATGGAAGGCGCGGCAATCGCACAGGCAGCATATCTGAACAATGTACCTTTCCTTGTGATCCGTGCAATTTCTGACAAAGCAGATGGAAGTGCAGAGATGGATTATCCGACATTCGAAGCGCAGGCAGCAGAGCACAGTTTCAAGCTGACACTCCGCATTCTGAAAGACATTCAGGGCTGAAGCGCACACTTGAAAAGATTCTGCATAGAATGTTATAGATGATGACGAAACAGGAGCCTGTCCATGTATTATGACAAGTTTCTTCCATTTTATATGACGTATGCAGATTCTTCTCTTTACAGCAGAGAGAGAATACAGGAGCAGGAATTTGCTCTGATGAAATCTTATTATCCGGAAACTGCCCGCAAAATTCAGGAAAAAGTTGAAGAAGAATGTCAGCTTATGGATTATGAGGGAAGCAGACTTTATGATGAGCATCCGGACAAATTTATGATGCATCGGCTTTACAGGCAGATACGTTCTCAGGTAGACGGAGAAATGGCAGCGCAGGAGATTCCTGATGAATTTCTGGATGAACTGATCCAGGTGCTTTTGTATCAGGAGATTTCCAGGCGCCGGTGCAGACGACGCAGATACCGTGGATTCTGACAGTTGAGCGAATAAGAACACTGCAGTTCGTAATGCCGGAATCCGATGGTGTACACAGGGGCATTACAGAGGGATTATGAAAGATTAAATATGATGACATTACAGGAATTTTTGGAAAAACAATTTGATGAAAACCTGATGCTTGCAGTCTTAAGCGGTCAGCGGAGCAAGGAAAAAGAGGCTCCTTCCAAGGTGCGGATCCGCCAGATAGAACTGAAAGGCAGCGTCTGTTATCAGGCATCCTCCACGGTGGGAACCAAGGTCCTTCATTCCAATTACAGCAGAGAAGAAGTGATCGCATATGTGGAACAGAGTCTTCAGGAGGGTGGATTTTCCCAGCTGCAGGTGCAGGGAAGATGCAAAGATGGCAGTATTCTTGTCAGCAAAAAGGGTAAAGTAACTGTCAAAGTGAAAGAGCATCAGGCGAAAGAGCCTGTTCAGATTCTGGCACACAATCGTGTGAAACAGTATATATTGAAGGAAGGAACTCCGGTTCCATTCCTGGTGGATCTGGGAGTTATGAATAAAGAAGGAAAGATCCATCGTCCGGCTTATGACAAGTTCAAACAGATCAACCGTTTCCTGGAGTTTATTGAGGATATTCTTCCGGCATTGTCCAGGGAGCGGGAGGTCACGATCCTGGATTTTGGATGTAGCAAATCATATCTGACATTTGCCATGTATTATTATCTGAAGGAACTCAAAAAATATGACGTTCATATCATTGGGTTGGACCTGAAGGAAGATGTGATCCGGAAATGCAATGGACTGGCAGAAAAATACGGATATGAGAAACTGCATTTTCTGTGTGGTGATATTGCGGAATATGAAGGTGTGCAGAAAGTAGATATGGTGGTAACGCTCCATGCATGTGACAAAGCAACCGATTATGCACTTGCTAAAGCGGTTGAGTGGGATGCGCAGGTGATACTGTCTGTTCCATGCTGTCAGCATGAACTGAATGACCAGATTCAGAATAAACTGCTTTCTCCGGTGCTGAAATATGGACTTCTGAAAGAAAGAATGTCTGCACTTCTTACAGACGGAATCCGTGCAGAACTTCTGGAATCGAAGGGATACAGTACGCAGATTCTGGAATTTATTGATATGGAACATACACCGAAGAATCTCCTGATCCGGGCAGTAAAGACAGGCAGATCCCGTTCGGGTGAAGCTTTGAAAGAGATGACGGATGCCATTCATGGCCATCTGACTCTGGAAAAACTTCTCTATCCGGATGGATTTGATGCGAAGGAGGGAGTATGAGAACCATAACAAGATTTTTGAGAAGGTTTTTAATACTTCTGATCGTGTTTGTAATGGGAGTAGCGGGAACTGCTTTTCTCATGAATAATGAGACGACGGATGATCGTTCCGATATGAATAATCCGACGTTGCCGGAAGTAATGGTGGATTTTAACGGTACGCTGGCAAACAGAATGTATGGATATCGCCAGCCGATGGAAGCAGATTTTGTCCGCGACAGTGTAACACCGCTGGATACAACAAAGAAACTTACGATCGCCGTTAATCCTTATGAGGAAAAAATCAAAAGTCTGTCCTATGAAGTGCGTACTTCGGATGGAACCAAGATCGTTGAGAATCGTAAGGTCAAAAGTCTTGACAGCTCAGGATCTGATGGATATCTGCGCGCACAGATCGAAATCAGTTCCGGTCTTTTGATGAATCAGGAGTATTCCCTTCAGATCTCGCTGGATACCAGTGACGGAGAAGCGTATTATTACACAAGAGTAGTTTCCAGGTCTTCGACGAATACGGAGGATTATGTGAAGTTTGCTTCCAGTTTTGCACAGATGTGCATGGATAAAAACTCTGCAGATGGACTCGCGGCCTATTTGGAATCTACAGAATCTTCTTCAACAAATTTTACGGCTGTGACGATACAGTCACCACTTTCTACGATCAGCTGGGGAAATTTAAGTCCGCAGATATCCAAGAAAGGCATTCCGGTCATTAAAGAGATCAATGAGACGACGGCGAGTATTTCACTGAAATATGAGATAAAGGCAGCCAACGAAAACGGTGGTGCAGAGTATTACAATGTAACGGATTTTTACCGGCTTCGCTATACGGATACCAGAATTATGCTGTTGGATTTTCAGCGAAGCGCAGATCAGGTATTTGATCCTCAGCAGGCAGTGATCACAGATGATGGGCTGCTTCTTGGAGTCCGGGACAAAAATGTCACGATGCTTTCCAATGAAGATGGCAGTGTGACTGCTTTTACGCAGGAAGGTGCCTTGTGGACTTATGCGCCGGATACCGGCAAATTTGTAGATGTCTTTGATTTCCGCAGAAAATCAAACGGAGATTTTCGTGATTCCAGAATGGAACATGATATCAAGCTGCTGGGCATTAATGACAGTGGGGATCTGGATTTCATGGTTTATGGTTATATGAACCGCGGAACATATGAAGGATATTGTGGTGTTGGAATCTACCATTATGACCATGATCAGAATGTTGTAGAGGAACGTGTGTTTATTCCAACGTCAGAATCATTTGAATTCCTGAAATCAGACCTTGGAACGCTGAGCTATGTGAATAAAGATAATCAGCTGTTTCTTTTGCTTGCAGGCAGGCTTTATCAGATCAATATTGATGAAAGCAGTTATGATGTGCTTGCAGATAATATTGATGGAAATCAGTTTGCGGTTTCGGCTACCAATGCACATGCAGCATGGCGGATCAGCGACGGTGATCAGGCTGGTCAGGTAGAATTCATCGATTTTGACACACTGGAAACAAGAAACGATACACCGGATGCAGGACAGAGCCTTCGTGTGCTGGGATTTATGAATGAAGATGTGATCTATGGAATCGTTTTGGACGGTGACAGTCTTACAGATGAAAACGGACATACTACAGATGGAATTACTTTAATTAGAATTGAAGGTTTTGACGGAACTGTCAAAAAGGAGTATCATCAAGATGGATATTATATTACAGATGTGACGGTCGGAAGTACCCTTATGCAGTTTAATCTTTCTGAAAAAACTGGAAGCTCTTATACTGTGAAAAATAAGGACAACATCATGAATAATCAGGCAGCGGCAGCAAAGGTTGTTTCTGCTGAACAGAGCAGTACAACCCGCCAGGGCGTGATCGTCAAGCTGGCATTTGACAACAAACCGGAAACAGACGAACCGTTGATTCTTACTGCAAAGATGAAAAATACAGGGGAAAAAACAGTTCAACTGGATGTTGACAAGAGTCAGATCAGTAATATTTATTATGTATATGCAAAGGGCGGACTGGACAGTACATGGACAGATCCGGCACAGGCAATTCTCCATGCAGACAGTCTGACAGGTGTGGTTCTGAACCGGGCACAGCAATATGTATGGGAACGTGGAAATATGAAAACACAGCTGACGCTGAATACAGAGGATGTTCCGGAGATCATTCGAAGTGGTTCCTGGGACAAAGACGTTCTGCAGCAGGGACTGGGAGACTCAGGAACGGTGATCGACCTTACCGGATGCAGTTTGGAAAATGTACTCTATGAAATCAGTGCACAGCGTGCGGTTATAGCCAAGACCGGTGCAGATTCCAGTGTAGTGATCGTTGGATACGATCAGTACAATACCTGGCTTCTTGATCCAGCAACAGGCGAAGTAAGTCCTTACGGAATGAACGACAGTACAGCGTTATTCCAGGCAGCAGGAAATGTCTTTATTTCCTATCTTGATAACCAAAAATAAATTTAACAGGGGGACAGGCTTATGTTAAGCAAAAGCATCACGAAACTTGTACAGTATGGAATGGAAACAGGACTGGTACCGGAGTGTGAAAAAAATTACACCATCAATCTTCTTCTGGATGTATTTCATGAAGACGAATATGTAGAACCGGAAGAGAGCTTTTCTGATGTAGATCTGGAAGAAACTTTAAATGAACTTCTGGATGAAGCCGTAAAGAGAGGTCTGATCGAAGATAGTGTTGTGTATCGTGATCTTTTTGATACAAGACTGATGAACTGTCTGATGCCGCGTCCGGCGCAGGTTCAGAAAGAATTCTGGGATAAGTATCAGAACAGTCCGCAGGAAGCTACCGATTACTTCTATAAATTAAGCCAGGACAGCAACTATATTCGCCGCTATCGTGTAAAGAAAGATCAGAAATGGAAAGTAGACAGCCCGTATGGCGAAATTGATATTACCATTAATCTTTCCAAACCGGAAAAAGATCCAAAAGCGATCGCAGCAGCAAAAAATGCGAAAGCAAGCAGCTATCCAAAATGTCTCCTTTGTCCGGAGAATGAAGGATATGCAGGTCGTGTCAATCATCCGGCAAGACAGAATCACAGAATCATTCCGATCACGATCAACGATACACCATGGGGCTTCCAGTATTCTCCATATGTATATTACAATGAGCATTGCATCGTGTTCAACAGCAAGCATACTCCGATGAAGATTGAGAGAAACACCTTTATCAAACTGTTTGATTTCGTAAAACTGTTTCCTCATTATTTCCTGGGATCCAATGCAGATCTTCCGATTGTTGGTGGTTCTATCTTAAGTCATGATCATTTCCAGGGCGGACATTATACATTTGCAATGGCAAAAGCTCCGATTGAGAAGCATGTGACGATTCCGGGATTTGAAGATGTGGAAGCCGGCATTGTCAAATGGCCGCTTTCCGTACTTCGTATCCGCCACAAAGATTCTGCGCGTCTGGTCGATCTGGCAACTCATGTACTGGAAGTATGGAGAGGATATACCGATGAAGCTGCATTTGTTTTTGCAGAGACAGACGGAGAACCGCACAACACGATCACACCGATCGCACGTAAAGCAGGCGATATGTTTGAACTGGATCTGACTCTGAGAAACAACATCACAACAGAGGAAAATCCGCTTGGTGTATATCATCCGCATGCAGAGTATCATCACATTAAGAAAGAAAATATCGGTCTGATCGAAGTTATGGGGCTGGCAGTTCTTCCGGCAAGACTGAAAGAAGAACTGGAACTTCTGGAAGAATACATTCTGGAAGGAAAAGATATCGCATCCAACGAAAAGATTGAGAAACATGCCGCATGGGCAGCTGAATTTCTTCCGAAATACAAGGATATCAACAAAGAGAATGTTCATGAAATCCTTCAGAAAGAAGTTGGTATTGTATTTACACATGTTCTGGAAGATGCTGGTGTTTACAAATGCACACCGGAAGGCAGAGAAGCATTTATGAGATTCATCGAATCATTATAAAAAAACACATAATATACAAAAGACAGGGACTTAAGGCGCAGAGCTTTGAGTCCCTGTCTGCATATAAAAAGCACAGACGGGACAGTAGCATATTACAGTCCGGAAACAGAACTGTGTTAAAATGACATTATAAGGTATGTTTGGAGAATGTGAAAACAGTGCGAAGGAAATTCCGGCAAAGGAGGCATGGAATGAAGCAAAAATATGTACTTACAGCAGTGGCGGTTGTGGCTGTCGGAGCGGTGGCATTGGGTACGGTCCCGATGTGGGAAGGGACGAATTCTGTGAAACAGGAGGAGACCAGAACGAGTATTATTGAGGATCCGGTAAATACAGAAACAGAAGGAACCGGTACGCCAACGCCTCTTCCGACGACGGCCCCGGTTACTGGAATTTCTCATACGGACAGTTATGAAGATCTTTATGCCCAGGTAAAAGAATGGCAGAATAATTCTTCATACAGTAATGTTCAGCCCCGCATCATGACTGTTGAAGAGTCAGCAGATGCGGCAGGGACAGACTCGGCTGCTTCAAATTCCAGTATGGCGGCAACTATGCCGGAAGAACCGATTGACCAGGAATATGGCTTTGATCCATCATCAGAAGGTAAAGATTATTCTACGACCACCACACAGGAAGAACTGATTGATGAGGCAGATATCGTAAAAACAGATGGCAGCTGTATTTATGCCATGGACAGTAAAGGAACATTGCGTATTGCAGATGCAGCGTCCATGAAATTACTCTGTGAGATTAATGGAGAGAACAGCTCCGATTATAAGGAAATGTATGTGGATGGTAATTGCCTGCAGCTGATCTGTCAGCAGGAAGATTATATAACCTATAAAGGCAGTATAGATCTTCCGTCAGCAAATGCAGGTGGAGAAAAGAATACAGATGGAGTCCGAACCAGTTATAGTATGCCGGTAACTACTGTGACAGTAGAAACCTATGATATCTCAGACAGGGAAAAACCCAAAAAGACAGGCGTTTATCATCAGGATGGAAGTTATCTTTCCTCTCGAAGAACTGATGGAAGAATGTATCTTTTTACATCATATACTCCGGAAGTCGGAGACAGCGCAGATCAGTTACAGTACTATGTGCCAAGGTGCGGAGAAGAGTATATTGCCTATGACCATATTTACCTTCCGACACCGGAAAAAGATTTTTCTTATAATGGCAGGATATATCTGGTAGCAGGGGCTGTCGCACAGGAGAATCCGGATCAGGCAACAGATGTTATGGCCGTTGTCAGCAGCGCAAATATTTTTTATGTCAGTGAAAATAATATCTATTCAGCAACAGAAATCTGGAATGACCGGGAAACTCGTACGGAAATTGTACGAATCGGCTACAGAGACGGGAAATTTACCGACGGGGCAGCAGGTTCTGTAGTGGGGGAACTTCACAACAATTTTTCCATGAACGAGGCAGATGACTGTCTTCGCATTGTAACCACTGTTGAAGGCTGGGATAAAGATTATAGTAATTTTTCCAGAAGTAATGGATTATATGTGCTGAATGAGAAACTCAAAACAATTGGAAAGATTGAAGATCTGGCAGAGGGAGAGCAGATAAAGGCTGCACGGTTTATGGGAGATACAGGATATTTTGTCACATATCGAAATACGGATCCTCTTTTTGCAGCAGATCTTTCTGATCCGAAGAACCCCAGGATTATGAGCGAACTGAATATTACCGGATTTTCTGAGTATCTGCATTTCTACGGAGAAAATCAATTGCTGGGGATTGGCTGGGAAACAGATCCGGATACAGGCAATGTGTCGGGGATGAAATGTTCTATGTTTGATATTTCCGATCCATCAGATGTCAGAGAAACAGACCGTTTTATATTAAAGGATGTTTCATTTTGTGACGCGCTTTATAATTACCATGCGATTCTTGCAGCTCCGAAGAAAAGTCTGTTCGGGTTTGCTTATGGAATCTATGGAGATAACACTGATGTATATGACAGCAGTGAGAATTATTATTATGCACTGCTTTCCTATCATGATCAAAATGGATTTGAGCCGCAGATGTATCTGAATATCAATGACAGTGAACTTTTTGCAGGCTCCATGAGTTATCAGGATTATTGCAGAGTACGCGGCGTGTATATCGGAGATATGTTTTATCTGGTAACAGAGAAAGGAATTGTTTCTTATAATATACAGAAGGATTATGAACAGACCGGAACCCTTAAATGGGAAGCTTAAACGCAATAAAACCATGTTTCTTCTGTATTTACTCCTTGCAGGAATCTGCGGAATAGTCTATACTAGAGTTCATTGGATGAGAAATGATTAAACAGAGAGGTAGTATAGATTATGAAGCTCACAACTGTAAAAGAAATTTATAAAAACAGAGAAGAATACCTGAATAGGGAAGTAACTGTAGGAGGATGGGTACGAAGCGTACGTGGTTCCAAGGCATTTGGTTTTATCGTACTTCATGATGGTACTTTTTTTGAGACACTGCAGGTTGTATATCACGACAATATGCCGAATTTTGCCGAGATCAGCAAGCTGAATGTAGGCGCTGCTATTATCGTCAGGGGAACTCTGGTTCCGACACCGGAAGCAAAACAGCCGTTTGAAATTCAGGCTGATGAAGTACAGGTAGAAGGCGCATCTGCACCGGATTATCCGCTTCAGAAGAAACGTCATACTCTGGAATACCTGAGAACCATGACACATTTGAGACCGAGAACAAACACTTTCCAGGCGGTATTTCGTGTACGTTCCCTTTGTGCATATGCGATCCACAAATTCTTCCAGGAAAGAGGTTTCGTATATGTACACACACCGCTGATCACAGGAAGTGACTGCGAGGGTGCGGGAGAGATGTTCCAGGTTACTACACTGGATATGAAGAATCCTCCGCTGAATGAAGACGGTACTGTAGATTACAGTCAGGATTTCTTCGGCAAAGAGACTAATCTTACAGTAAGTGGTCAGCTGAACGGTGAGACTTATGCACAGGCATTCCGTAATATTTATACATTCGGACCGACTTTCCGTGCGGAGAACTCCAATACAACGCGTCATGCTGCTGAGTTCTGGATGATCGAGCCGGAATGTGCATTTGCCGATCTGAATGACAATATGGATCTTGCAGAGGACATGCTGAAATACGTGATCCGTTATGTGCTGGAGAATGCTCCGGAGGAGATGAACTTCTTCAATTCCTTTATCGACAAAGGACTTCTGGATCGCCTGAACCATGTAGTGGATTCTGAGTTTGGTCATGTGACTTATACAGAAGCAATTGAACTTCTGGAGAAAAACAATGACAAATTCGATTACAAAGTATTCTGGGGATGCGACCTTCAGACAGAGCATGAGCGTTATCTGACAGAAGAAATCTTCAAGAAACCTGTATTTGTGACAGATTATCCGAAGGAGATCAAGGCATTCTACATGAAACAGAACGAGGATGGCAAGACAGTTGCTGCCATGGACTGTCTGGTACCTGGAATCGGTGAGATCATTGGTGGAAGCCAGAGAGAGGATGATTACGATAAGCTGAAAGCACGTATGGATGAGCTGGGACTGAAAGCAGAAGACTATCAGTTCTATATGGATCTCCGTAAATATGGTTCCACACGTCATTCAGGATTTGGACTGGGATTTGAACGCTGCGTAATGTATCTGACAGGTATGGGCAATATCCGTGACGTAATTCCATTCCCAAGAACAGTTAACAACTGCGATTTATAATAAGGAGTAGTTTTTGCATGATTAGATTTATTCATCTTTCAGATGTACATCTGGGGGCAGTCCCTGACCGGGGCTGTCCGTGGAGTCATGAGAGGGAAGAAGAAATCTGGGAAACATTCCGCCGGGTCATTGTGGGTATCCGCAAGAATCCGGTGGATTTGTTGTTTATAGCCGGTGACCTTTTTCATCGTCAGCCTCTTCTCAGGGAACTGAGAGAAGTTGACGATTTGTTTGCGTCTATACCGGATACCAGAGTTTTTCTGATGGCAGGAGATCATGACTACATAAAAGAAGATTCGTTTTACAGAAATTTTGTCTGGTCACGGAATGTAACCTTTTTTGACAGGGAACAGCAGTCCTGTGTGGAGATCGCGGACAAACAGATTTTTGTATATGGGCTGAGTTATGAGCATCCGGAGATCCGTACACCATTATATGATGAATGGAAACCTCAAAATAAGCCTGGCTTTCATGTGCTGCTCGCACATGGCGGTGAAGTCGGATATTGTCCGATGGATTTTACAAGACTGGCAGCAGCAGGATTTGATTATATAGCGCTTGGGCATTCTCATAAACCACATACAGTATGTCGCGATAAGATTGTCTATGCAGGTGCACTGGAACCACAGGATCGAAATGACGTCGGAAAGCATGGATATATAGAAGGGGAATTTGACGGGGAAAGCGTTAAGCTGAAATTACGCCCCTTTGCACTTCGTTCTTATCAGAACCTGGTCCTTGCGGTAGATCAGAATACCACACAGTATGCATTGGAAGATATGCTTCGGAAGGAAGTTATGAAGCGGGGCGGAAGAAATATATATCGTCTGATCATTAAGGGAAAACTTTCTCCGGATAATGTCCTCCTGCCGGAACGTCTTCACGGGCTGGGAAATATTGTGGAGATCATGGATGAATCAAGACCTGCGTATCAGCTGGAAAGCCTGTATCGCCAGTACAGGGGGACCCTGATCGGGGACTATATCAAAACTTTTTTAAAGAAAGATCTGACAGTAGTGGAGAAAAAAGCACTCTACTATGGCCTTCAGGCACTTTTGACTACAAAAGTCCTGACCAGTGACAGGAAGAGAATATGAAGATCAAGCAAATTGAAATTAAAGATTTTGGAAGTATTTACAGGCAGACGATTGCTTTTTCTCCGGACATGAATGTACTGTACACGGAGAAAGAACGAACAAGAAGAGAAATCCAGGCTTTTATAGAGAGTATGCTGTTTGGAAGGACGGATGTTCCTTATGCAGGGGTACTCTGGTTTGAGAGTGGCGGGCGCAACTACCGGCTGACACGAGATCTTCACAGAGAAGAACCTTACAGTGAACTTCTCTGTGAGGAGAGTGGAGAGCTTCTTGATGCGGACCATATCAGTGAGGAAAAAATGGCACTGGGTATCAGTGAAGCTGTATATGAGAATGCAATCTGTATTTCTCCATTGAAAGGTAATACCGGGGCAGAAATCGTACGTGAAGTGCAGAAGCAGATGACCGGCTTTCAGACAACGGGAGACTGCTCTGTGGATCTGGGTAAAACCTCCCAGAGGATCAAAATGACAAGAAAAGGTTACCAGGTGCAGGTGGAACGCCGCAAAAAGGCAGACCAGCTGGCAAAAGAAAAAATTTCCGCACAGATTAAAAGCATACGCAGAGAGATCCGTGATACTGAGGATCAGAAGAATCAGCTTGGAGAACAGGAAGATGCTCTTCGCATGAATGAAGAAAGTAACGGATATCATCTTCTTGACGAACGAATCGGGGCACTGGAAACAAGAAATCAGGCACAGATCGCGGGAATGTGTGTGACTGCATTTCTGGCGCTGGCAGGGGCGTTGCTTCTGGCGCTGGAGGCAGGAAGTACGATTCTGGCGGTACTGGTAGGAATTTCCGGTATTTTGGCGTTTATTGCAGAACTGAATTTTGAAATGCGTACGGTACGTGAACTGGAAAAACGTAAAAGAATGAAGTCCAGATGGATTACAAGACAGAATAAGCTGGAAGGCGGCCGCAGCAGTCTGGATGAAGAATTACGTGAAAAAAATATGGAACTTTCCAATCTGACAGAAGAACTTCGTGAAATGGAAGAGTATGCGTATCTGCCTCTGATGGAAGAAGTTGAGATCGATGCGCTGAATCTGGCAATGGATACGATTGATAAACTGTCGGAACAGATGTATCGTCAGACAGGAAACAGACTGGTGAGGACGATGTCGGAGACTCTCAGAGGAATTACCGGTGGTACCTGTCATGAGCTGATGGTTGATGATGAATTTCATATCAGCGTTGATACAGGGAAAGAAGTACTGCCGATTGAAAATCTGCGTCTGATCATGGTTGAACAGATTTATCTTGCGATGAGACTGGCCGCAGGAGAGCTTCTGTGTGGAGCAGAAAAGCTTCCGGTCATCTTTGATGAAATGTTCTGCGCCTTTGATCCGAAAAGGCTGGAAACAGCTGTTTTATGGATTACAGGGTCTGGGCGTCAGGTGATCATAAGTACAAGCAAAAAACAGGAATTGGATGTGTTACAGAAAACAGGACTTTCTGTCAATGAGATTTCTTTATGACTGAGAAGAGAATAAAAAACACCCTGCAGATTTTTCTGCAGGGTGTTTTGCATTGTGCTGTGAAGAAGTGACAGGATTTATTTGTCATACTGAGCCATGTAATTATTGACGCATTTTTTGATTCTGTCTGCAGGGTTGAGCAGATGGCTGACAGACATATCATGATTCAGTGTATCGATGATCAGAGCAATATATTTACTCAGGTCGCAGCTGATATAGTAGTCTCTTGCGAGAAGTTCCGGATCCTGATAAACAAGGTTTGTAGTAAGCAGTTTATCAAAGGTTCCTTTTGCGTATGCTGCGTCGAATTTTTCCATTCCCTCTGTGAAGAGTCCGAAAGTTGTGCAGATAAAGATCTTGCCGGCACCACGTTTTTTCAGAAGAGATGCAATTTCCAGAATACTGCTTCCTGAGGAAATCATATCATCGATCAGGATAACATCCTTGCCTTCAAGTTTTGGACCGAGGAATTCATAGGCTGCGATCGGGTGACGGCCTTTAACTACTTTGGTGTAGTCAAGACGTCTGTAGTACATACCCATATCTACGCCGAGAACGTTTGCAAGGTAGATCGCTCTGCGCATGCTTCCTTCGTCCGGGCTGATGATCATGAAGTGATCATTGTCAATATGAAGACCTTCTACATTTTTGAGGAGAGCCTTGATGAACTGATAGGACGGCTGGATAGTTTCGAAACCATGCAGTGGAGTTGCGTTCTGTACACGTGAATCATGAGCATCGAATGTAATGATGTTTTCTACACCCATTTTTGTCAGTTCCTGGAGTGCGGATGCACAGTCAAGGGATTCACGTCCGATACGTTTGCTCTGGCGGCTCTCATAGAGATATGGCATGATGACATTGACTCTGCGGGCTTTGCCGCCGACTGCAGCGATGGCACGTTTCAGATCCTGAAAATGATCGTCAGGTGACATCATGTTGGTGTATCCGCTGATCGTGTAGTTGATACTGTGATTGCAGACATCAACCATAACATAAATATCGTCACCACGTACAGATTCACTGATCTCGCCTTTTCCTTCACCGGAACCGAAACGAGGGGTTTTGACATTGATGATATAGGAATCACGCTGATATCCTTCAAAAGCGCAGGTGCCTAATTCAGGATTCTCACGCTCTTTTCTCCATTTTACAAGCCATTCATTTACTTTTTCGCCAAGGGGGCGGCAGCTATCGAGGGGAATAAGCCCCAGCCTTCCTACAGGAAGTGTTGTCAGTTCCTTGTTGTTTAACTGTGCCATCGTTTATTTTCCTCCTAAAAATATTTTCTGTATTCGGATGTCTTTGCCGATAAGCTTCAGCATCTGGTAATTACTTGCTATCCGGGAAAAAGTTCTCTCGGAATAGGTGGCTGAAAAATCTTCAAGTTTCAGATTCGTAGATATGATCGTGGATTTACGACGGGAAATACGTTCGTTAATACACAAAAATAACTGCGAGGAGACAAAACTGTTGGTAAGCTCTGTCCCAAGATCATCTATGATCAGAAGATCACAGTCAAGGATAAAATCATCACCCGGGTCTGTTTCGGATTTTCTGGAAAAAGCTGTCTGAGCCAGACGGTCAAACAGATCAAATGCAGAAAAATACAGAACACAGTGTGCGGTTTTGAGAAGCTCGCTGGCAATACAGTGAGAGAGAAAGGTCTTGCCTACTCCGGTGCTGCCGTACAGAAACAGGTTCTGTGCGCGCTTGTCAAAATCATCTACAAAGTTCCGAGCAGTATTATAAGCCCGTTTTGCTGTTTCGCGGGCTGTTAATCCGGTTGCTTCGTTCTTCATTGTATCAGAATACCAGTCAAAAGAAAAGTGTTCAAAGTTCTCTTTTTTGAGAATCTCTTTAAGATTTGACTGTGTGTACAGTAATTCGACCTCGGATTTTTTGAAACAGGAACATTTTTGTCCGTCAACATAGCCAGTATCCTGACAGAGTGGACAGAAATAATGAGGTTCCAGATAATCATCAGAAAATCCGTTGCTGCGAAGAAGTGTACGGCGTTCCTGAGCCAGAGCGGCCACGTCTTTTTTGAGATCTTCTACAGTATCGGATTCGCCCAGCAGAAGAGAACGGGCTTTTCTGGCACTCAAGGCTGCAACCTCCTGATCAATCTCCAGCAGGCGTGGAACACGGATAAATGCTTCTTTGCGGCGTTCTTCCAGATCATGCTGCACCTGGGACTGACGCCGGCTGTATTCTCTCATAATAATATCATACTGAAAATTCTGTAAAGCCACGGTACTCTCCTTTACTGGGTTACTGTTCACTTCGTTCACGGTAACTTTACTGGTTCAATAGATGCTTCTCATATTCGTCGAAGTTGTATTCTCGCTGCTGGAAGTTATTGAAACGGTTATTGGAAGGCTGTGCAGGTTTGGAGGATGCTGCTTTCCGGTCCTGACGGCGTTTCTTGTGTTCGGTATCCAGAGTATGGATGTCATCGATCGTATGTACATCTTTCTTTTTCCAGCCTTCCAGAATCTTGTCTGTATACTGGAAGCTGGCCTGACCTGTCTGAAGGACAGTACGGTTGCAGGCTTCCTGGATGACCTCCATGGAAAAGCCATAGGTTCGAAGCCAGGTGTCCATCAGTGTGATCTCTGTCTCTACGGGATTGCGGTTGGTGATTCCGAGAGCCTTGAGAATAGAAAAATAGTCTTTATTATATCGGGAGCCGGACTGCTTGGCTTCTTCCACAGAGGTAATCCCCTCCTCAGCCCAGGCAAGAGCCACCTTCTCGATGTAGCGGATGCTCTTGTGATTGTGGCCCACGCAATATTCAATCAGATATTCGATCAGGTCAGCAGACATGCCAAGGCCATCATAGAAGAAAAGCATCTTTTGAATTTCTGTAGGTGAAAGTGTTTTGCCAAGATATTGTTCGGCTACATAAAGAAGCTGGATGATATCTTCGTTTTGTTTCAGTTCATTTACACGGTCCGGAGTAAGTGCTTCTGTACGGACAACAGGCTGATCCTTTGGCTGTTCGGAAGTAACGGAAATCTCATCCTGCACGGCATCCGTCGGACAGGAAGGAGCTACAGGAGTGAGAAGAGAAATTCCGCAAAGCTTATTATTGTCTGTGAAATCAAGAGTAAGAAGCTGCTGTTTGGCCCAGTATTTCAGTGCACGGAGAATATCTCTCTCGGTGCAGAGAAGACGGTCTGCCATCTGCTCCAGACTGAAAGAAACCGGAGCACTGGAAAGTGCACGTAAAAGGTAGATATATACTTTTACAAACTCTCCATTAGCTTCCGGCATATAATTATCAATAAATGTGTTCGATAAGATCGTAACCTCCGGGAGGGAGGCATTATGTAATGTGATCATTGCCATGAAATATCGCTCACTTTCCGATGCTGTTCATTTCATCAGGATATTACCTGTGAACAGTTATGACTTTTCCGCAATAATGCGGCTGTTTTGGAACACTTGGATTATAGCACAACATTTTTCAAATGAGAATAGGCGATTTTTTTACAGAGGATTTCCACAAATGAATGTGGATAATGTGGATAATGTGGAAAGTACATGGAGGATAAAATTATGTGCAACCGCGAAAAATGGCGAAATTTCGTATATTATCGCAAAAAATATGAAAAATCGACAAAATATTATGTGAACCAGTTTTGCATAAAAAATCCACATGCCATACGCATATAAAAATGTGTATAAACATGTGGATAATGTGGATAACTTATTTGCCAAGGAGCTGTTCACCAATATTTACAACGTCTCCGGCGCCCATAGTTATCAACAGGTCGCCCTGTGTACAATTTTCTAATAAAAAGTTTTCAATCTCGTCGAAGGTCGGGAAGTATTCACATGGAGTACCGAGTTCGACGATTTTTTCCTGCAGATTTCTGGAAGAAATGCCAAGATTATCCGTTTCACGTGCAGCATAGATATCAGCCAGTACGACGTGATCTGCAAGGGTAAGAGCTTTGGCAAATTCCGGAAGAAGGGCTTTGGTACGTGTATAAGTATGAGGCTGGAATACACACCAGATCTTCTTATGTGGATAATTTTTGGCTGCGTGAAGGGTGGCTTCAATCTCTGTCGGATGATGCGCATAATCATCAATGATCGTTACATCGCCAATTTTGCCTTTATACTGGAATCTGCGGTCTGTACCGCCGAAATCTTTCAGACCATCAAAGATCACTTCTGTAGACAGGTCAAGAAGCTGTCCTGCAGCGATAGATGCCAGAGCATTGGATACATTGTGAATGCCAGGCACTTTCAGAGAACATGTGCCCAGGTCTTCTCCGTTGTGAAGAACATGGAAGGTTGCATGGCCAAGTTCGTCATAAGTAATGTCTGTGGCTGTGTATTCAGCATCGTGTTCCAGACCGTAGGTGATCACTTTACATGGAAGATTTTCTGTGATCATTTCGTATTTTGGTGTATCTGCATTAATGATGAGAGCACCTTCTGCCGGGAGAAGTTCTGCAAATTTGCGGAAGGAATGACGGATATCATCAATATCTTTGAAGAAATCAAGATGATCCGCATCAATATTCAGAATGATCCCGATGGTTGGGAAAAAGCTCAGGAAGCTGTTGGTATATTCGCATGCTTCTGTCAGGAAGGTTTCAGACTGTCCAACACGGATATTACCGCCGATTGCAGGCAGGATACCGCCTACACTGATGGTCGGGTCACATTCACCTTTGAGAAGAATGTGAGAAAGCATGGATGTGGTCGTGGTTTTGCCATGTGTTCCGGCAACTGCGATGGAAGTATCATAGTTGCGCATGATCTGACCAAGAAGCTGCGCTCTGGTCAGCATCGGAATGCCTTTTTCTTTTGCGCATGCAAGTTCCGGGTTATCCGGGTGAATAGCTGCTGTATAGACAACCACCTGAACAGAATCGGAAATATTGGAGGCGCGCTGACCATAGTAAATTTTCGCACCTTTGCTTTCCAGAAGACTGGTCAGAGGGCTTTTTTTGGAATCAGAACCGGAAATTGTAAAACCTTCTTCAAGAAGAATTTCAGCCAGTCCACTCATACTGATGCCGCCGATACCAATGAAATGGATGGAGAGCGGTTTATGAAAGTCTATCTGATACATAATAAAAATCTCCTTATCTTTAATGCTTTTTATTATACCTCTGTCAGATAAAAATGAAAAGTGTTACTTTTTATGAGAACAATGTGCAAATATACCAATATAATAGAAGAATAATTGTGCAAAACATACATAAAAAGTACTGCATTGTTTTTCTGAAGTAAAAAAAACGTGTGCAAAAAATATAAAAAACAGAAGAAAAAATCAAAAAAATTGTAAATTATGTTCACGGATGCAAAAAAGTATGATATAATGGAAAATCATAACATACAAGAGGTGATTGCGAGATGATGAAAAAAGAAATGATCGCCATGCTTCTGGCGGGTGGTCAGGGCAGCAGACTGGGAGTACTGACACAAAAGGTTGCGAAACCTGCAGTCGCTTTTGGCGGTAAATACCGCATTATTGATTTTCCATTAAGTAACTGTATTAATTCTGGTATCGACACAGTTGGTGTACTGACACAGTATCAGCCGCTGCGTCTGAATACGCATATCGGAATTGGTATTCCGTGGGATCTGGATCGAAATGAGGGCGGAGTTACGGTACTTCCTCCATATGAGAAGAGTACAAACAGTGAATGGTATACAGGAACCGCTAATGCGATCTTTCAGAATCTGGATTATATGCAGCAGTACAATCCGGATTATGTATTGATTCTGTCAGGTGACCATATTTATAAAATGGATTATGAAGTGATGCTGAATTATCATAAGGCAAACAAGGCAGATGTCACGATTGCCTGTATGCCGGTTCCGATGGAGGAAGCCAGCCGTTTCGGCATCATGGTAACTGATGGAGCAGGGCGTGTGACAGAATTTGAAGAGAAACCGGAGAAACCAAGCAGTAATCTTGCTTCCATGGGAATTTACATATTTAGCTGGCCGGTACTCAAAGAGGCACTGATCGCGCTGAAAGATCAGAGCAACTGTGATTTTGGAAAACATATTCTTCCTTATTGTAAAGAGAACGGACAGAGACTGTTCGCATATGAATACAATGGCTACTGGAAAGATGTGGGAACACTTGGATCTTACTGGGAGGCCAATATGGAGTTGATCGATATCATACCGGAGTTCAACCTTTATGAAGAATTCTGGAAGATCTACACCAAGGGTGATATCATTCCACCGCAGTATATTGCAGAAGATGCCGTGACAGACCAGTGTATTATCGGCGAAGGTGCGGAAATCTATGGCGAAGTTTATCATTCAGTGATCGGACCAAATGTAGTGATCGGTAAGGGCACTGTGGTACGCGATTCGATCATTATGAGAAATACAGTGATCGGAGAAGATTCCGTTCTGGATAAAGCAATCGTGGCAGAGAATGTTACGGTTGGCAATCATGTAACACTTGGATGTGGCGAAGAAGCAGAAAATGTGCTGAAGCCGGCTGTATATGCATTCGGACTTGCGACTGTGGGAGAACAGAGCGTAATTCCGGATAACGTTAAAATAGGAAGAAATACTGCAATATCCGGAGTGACAGCGACAGAAGATTATCCGGGAGGAATCCTGGAAAGTGGACAGATCATTAAAGCAAAGGATGGTGAGCAGGCATGAGAGCAATTGGAATTATTCTGGCCGGCGGAAATAACAACCGCATGAGAGAACTGTCGGACAAGAGGGCGATTGCAGCGATGCCTGTTGCAGGAAGTTATCGAAGCATCGATTTTGCCCTGAGCAACATGGCAAATTCCCATGTTCAGAAAGTTGCAGTTCTGACGCAGTACAATGCAAGATCGTTAAATGAACATTTGAGTTCCTCAAAATGGTGGGATTTTGGAAGAAAGCAGGGAGGTCTGTTTGTATTCACTCCTACGATTACCAAGAATAACAGCTTATGGTATCAGGGAACAGCAGATGCCATTTATCAGAATATTGATTTTTTGAAAAAGAGTCATGAACCTTATGCAATCATTGCATCCGGTGACTGTGTGTATAAGATGGACTATAATAAAGTCCTTGAATATCATATTGCGAAACGGGCAGATATTACAGTTGTCTGCACAACATGCCGGGACCAGAAAGAGGTAGAGCGCTTTGGCGTGCTTCGTATGAATGACGATGGCAGAATCGTGGAGTTCGAAGAGAAACCGATCGTTTCTTCTTATAATACAATATCAACAGGTATTTACGTTGTAAGAAGAAGGCTGCTGATCGAACTGATCGAGCGGGCTGCACAGGAAGGCAGACATGATTTTGTAAATGACATCCTGATCCGTTACAAAAACCTGAAACGAATTTATGGTTATAAGACAGAGGATTACTGGAGTAATATTTCTGATGCAGAAGCTTATTATCGTACCAATATGGCATTTCTGCAGCCGGAGATCCGTAATTATTTCTTCAGACAGGAACCGGGAATCAAAACAAAGATCGACGATCTTCCGCCGGCCAAGTATAATCCTGGGGCAGAGGTGAAGAACAGTCTTGTTGCGAGTGGCTGCATTATCAATGGTACAGTAGAGAATTCAGTACTGTTCAAGAGTGTATATGTCGGCAATAATTGTGTGATAAGGAATTCAGTGATCCTTAATGATGTGTATATCGGAGATAACACTGTCATAGAGAATTGTATTGTTGAGAGCCGGGATACGATTCGGGCGAATTCCAGCTATAAAGGCGAAGACGGAAAAGTCAGGATCGTTGTTGAAAAAAATGAACGCTATGGATTATAATTGCTGAAGACATCAGCTTGTAATCTGTAAAATAAAGAAATGCGTATGAAAATGAAAGGGGCAGGCACGATGAATATTACAGACGTACGTGTGAGAAAAGTTGCGAAGGAAGGAAAGATGAAGGCGGTCGTTTCGATTACGATTGATGAAGAATTTGTAGTTCATGATATCAAAGTAATTGAAGGCGAGAAGGGACTGTTTATTGCAATGCCGAGCCGCAAAGCTACAGATGGTGAATACAGAGACATTGCGCATCCGATTAATTCCCGTACCAGAGATAGGATCCAGACACTGATTCTTGAAAAGTATCAGGAAATGCTGGATGCAGAACCGGAAGAGGAACTGGAAGAAGCAGTTGAATAAATACAGTGGCTGCAGACAGATCAGCCGATTTTTGAATCTCTAAATAAGAATAATAAGATCCGGGGACATGGGATAAATCCTGTGTTCCTGGATCTTTTATGTTTCTGGAAAAATATGTAAAAAATGAAATGATTCTGTAATAATTTAGAATTTTGGAGGCAAAATCTACTGGATTTCAGGGTATAAAAATGTGAAATGTTACATGAATGTTACAAAAATGAAATGAAAGTATTGATTATTTGTGAGAATGTGTTATACTTAACCTACAAAATATTTAAGAGGTGTTTTTATGAAGAGTAAGAAAGTTCTTTCACTGCTGCTGGCATGTGCAGTGACCGTATCTATGGGAACAACCGTATTTGCTTCCACAGAAGATCAGATTGCAGCTGCACAGGCACAGAAGCAGGAAGCACAGGCAGGACTTGCACAGGCCCAGGCTAATATCAGCGGGCTGGAAAGCAAGAAACAGGAACTGGAGTCCTACCTTGCAGAACTGAATTCCCAATATAATGAACTTACAGACAGTATTTCACAGCTCAGCATTGAGGCTGCCGAGAAAGAAGAGGAGCTTAAGAATGTAAAGGCTCAGCTTGAAGTGGCAAAGCAGAATGCACAGGACCAGTACGAGGCAATGAAGATTCGTATCCAGTACATGTACGAGCATGGTGGAAGTACTATGCTTGAAATGCTTCTGTCATCTGATAATCTTTCTGATTTTATGAATCAGGCAAACAATGTGGCTACAATTTCTACATATGACAGAAACATGCTGAAGAAATATGAGGAGACACAGGAAGCAATCAAGACTCAGGAAACTCAGGTCGAAGAAGAGTCTGCTTCTATTGGAAATCTTCTTACAGAGAAAAGCTCTAAGCAGCAGGAAGTACAGAATCTGGTAGCATCGACCAGTGACAATATCAATTCCTATGTAAACCAGATCAGTGCAAGTCAGGAAGAGGCAGATGCTCTTATGGCTCAGGTGAACAGTGCAGACAGTAGTATTTCACAGCTGATGGAAGAGGCTGAACAGGAAAAAGCTGCCGAAGCTGCAGCGGCAGAAGCAGCAGCCGCACAGGAAACAGCAGAAGCGGCACAGGATGAAAATACAGATGAAGAAACAGATATAGAGGATGAATCTGGAGATGCTTCAGAAGCACAGGATACTTCTTCCGACAGTGAAGATACCACATATACAGAGGATACATCTTCAACGGACAGCAGTGATTACTCCGAAGATACATCTTCAGACAGTGCAACAGCTGAAGAGACGAGCAGTAGTTCTTCTGATACAAGTTCTTCAGAGACCAGCTCTTCCAGTCAGGGAACTTACCTTGGTAATTTTAAACTGACAGGATACTGTAACTGCGCACAGTGCTGCGGAACAGCTGGAAATGCAACCGCAAGTGGTACAACACCGGTGGCAGGACGTACTGTTGCAATGGCAGGGGTACCGTTTGGAACCAAACTTCTGATCAATGGAAATGTTTATACAGTAGAAGATCTCGGAACTCCTTATGGCCATGTTGACATTTACTGTAGCAGTCACAGCGAGGCACTGAGTTTTGGATTACAGTATGCGGATGTATACCAGTTAAATTAAATATAAGAATAATAAAAAGAGCTGTCTGGTTATGATGACCAGACAGCTCTTTTGACTGAAAACATATCAGATTGTGTATTACAGGTAAGGTGTTCCGGGAATCTCCGGATAACTTCCCATGCCGATCAGAAGTTCCAGTCCAACTTGACGGGCTTCCAGTACCGCTGCTTTAACAGCGCTGGCATCGCCGGAGATACCGAGAATCACTTCGTTAGAGTGGCTGGTTCCGATACTTGGCGTCATATAACAGGTGATATTTACAGCAGATGCTTTCATAGCGGTATCGGCCATTACAAGACCAATTGCAGCAGGAGATCCTGCCATGAAGCCGAATGCCTCGCCTGGTACGGCATGAAATGCTTTCTGCAGTGCAGCTCCCGCGCTTGCGGAATAAGTGAATTCCAGATGACCGGATTCGCTGATATAAAGCTCCCCTGCATTTTTCTTTGTAAGTTCGAGGCCAAGCTCGATTGCATGACGTACATCTGAAACATCATTGCCGCCAATTACAATATAGTTTCCATGACCACCCCAACCTTTGGTGTCTCGTGGAAATTCAATGGAAAGAACTTCGGTGTTGGTTGCTTTTACGGCATCATCGATTGCTGTGATCTGTCCGGCAGCACCTGTTCGGGAACTGAAAAGTCCAAGGGCGTGGTATTTCATTCCAACATTCATTTCTTTTAATAATGTATCATCAATACCGGAAATCACCAGTCCGATCGTATCCAGGACGGTTGTTCCGACAAATTCTGTTCTTGTACAGTGCGTACTGATACTCTTTACGTCGATCATGAGAAGACTCCTGTTCCGTCTGCCTGGGGCAGACGTTTTTTTCTTTATGATTGTTAAATAAATATCCTATTTATAAATATAATCTATTTTATGCTTACTTGCAAGAGAAAGAATGTGCCAGGCCACGTTGAAAAAGCTGACTGGGATTCGTGACTAAATTCGTGACCGTTGATTTCACACCCATTTTCCGGAATCTCTTTTTAAACGCAAAAAAACACCGAAACTCTTGATTTGCAAGAATTTCGGCGCCCCTGCCAAGTAGTCGAAGTGACAGGATTTGAACCTGCGGCCTCTGCGTCCCGAACGCAGCGCTCTACCAAACTGAGCCACACTTCGTTATTTGTTTTCGTTTCGTCGTTCGACGCAAGATATATTATATTATAGAGATGTGGAAATGTCAACAGGCTTTTTCAAAAAAGTTGCAAAAAGTTTTTTCATTGATTTAAATTATTATATAGTATATTTTGTTTGCAGGATTCAAACAAATTAAATTGAAAAGACCTGTTTGACATTTTCATTATAAAATAAAGAGTGATATTTGCTATATAGCCTTCTGCATATGCATAACCGTCTCAAAATATTCAATACTCATCGGGCGATAGTAGAGGAACCCCTGAATCTCATTGCATCCTTCATTTTTGAGGAAATCAGCGATCACTTCTGTTTCCACGCCCTCACATACGATTGATTTTTTCATGCGCTTCAACATATGGAACATTTTCTGTGAAAGATAGAGATTCAGAAACAGAAGCATTGCCATGAGCCCAAGTGTGAATTCGCAGAGATAAAGAGTATTTTTGCTTAAAATAAAAAAACTGTAGTGCAAATTGTACTACAGACAACGAAAATATAACACCAAATGACAGATGAAATTTTATTTTAAATCTTTGAAAAAATCTCCTACTTCACAGTCCAGAATCTTGGACAAATTGCAACGTGCAAAGAGCGTAGACCAGAGCAGCCAGTTCGCTGACTTTGATATTCATACGATTGGTTTCAATCTTGGCATAACTGCTCTTGGAGATCGGAATACCCATCAGATTCATTTTGGCAATGACCTGATCCTGTTTGAGTTTACATTGGTAGCGCCTTTTCTGAATGTTGCTGCCAATACTCATATCCATTCTGATCTTCTGTATCATATTTTCTCCATATCCTAATATTTCGCAATAAAGAAAGTTCTATGTATTGATGATAGAGAAGATTTTAGGTATAATGTTTCGTGATAAGGAAACATTTGCAATCAGATATCGCAGTAGACAAAAAATATGATCAGGAAATACTGGAAGGATGAATGAGAAAAATATGGATAAAGATTGGATAAAAGCAGTGACACTCCTTTGCATGATTGCACAGAACAATGCGGACTCTATGAAGCGGTCCGTTCGATATGCAGAGATCATGAAAAAGGAATACGGACTGGATGCCGAAAAATTTCAGCGGATTTATGACAGCTGGTTTTGCAGTGGTGAGATTCAGGAAAAATACCGGATTAAGGATTCGGTTACAGGAAGAGAACAGAAACTTCCTCTGTATCACAAAGGAGTAGATGGTATGTGCAGGATGCTCGAAGAAGGTATCATAGATGAAAAGGAATTCTTTGAGATATTCTGGGAAACACCTTATGAAACCCTGAAAGAAAATGAAAAGTATACAGGATTCTATCCTTCACTACCGGGTTGCATTGCATCGGCTGAAGGAAAAAATCAGCTGAAAGAAGAGATGCGTACTGCTTTGAAGAAATGGATTCGGTCAGCATTCTATATGTGGAGAGAAAACAATATCCTGGAAGAGTGATCTTCCGGGATTTTTTGCATATATATAAGTGATATGAAAAAAACGGGAGGAAGCTGCTTGGCTGAGTACCGACGTTTTGTGGCTTATGTATATGAATACCAGAAAGAGAAGAAGGGAAGCAACTGTGGATTTGTAAAAATAGAAGTACGGGGTGAGATCTGCAGAATCGAACTGCATCTGCAGTGTCCGGGACTGATGCCGGAGTCCACATGCAGTGTTTATGGATTTGTACGGAACAGGGGGCTGCTGGACGGAATTCTTCTTGGAGGCTGTGTAACGGGAGAAGGTAAGGTGGAGTGCATTCTGGAAATATCTGCAGGGAATATGGGAGACAGTGGAAAATCTCTGGATGAAATGGGGGGAATGATTTTTGTAACAGAGCAGGGTGGATTTTTTGGAACCGAATGGGATGATCAGATGATCCGGCCGGGAAACTTCCGAGTGGTGGAGAAAAAGATGATACCGGAAACGCAGCCAGATCTGTCGGAGACAGAGAGAAGCTCTGAAGAAGAAATTGCAGAATCAAAGACAGAGGCACCTGAGCAAGATAGGGATGACCGGACGGAGCAGGCAGAAAATGTACAGAAGGAAGAAACAACACAGCAGGAACTGCACTCGCAGTCTGTGCAGGAATCAGATGCTTCAGATCTGGTTTCTGAGGAAATGCTTCATGAACATGATAAACCACACCCATCGTGCCCTCTTCCGGGGACTCCCTGCGATGCTTTTTCTGACGGCGAGCTGAGTGACTGCCGTAAGATTTCACCACAGGATCTGTGTCATCTTGGGCGAAGGGCCTGTATGCTTCGAAATAATCGCTTCGTACAGTATGGCTCTTATAATTTCGGACATCTTCTTTTGTGCAGAAATAAATGTGGCCAGATGGTTCTTGGCATCCCTGGGGCGTATGATCAACAGGAGCGCTTCATGGCAAATATGTTTGGCTTTCCATATTTCAAAGAAAGCAGACATATTCAGATCCCGGGAGGCACAGGTGGATATTGGTATCGTTTAATCGATACCCCGGATTTCAACAAGCGGGATGGTCGTCAGTAAAATTTTGCGGAAGTGTTCAAGCTCTTCAAGAGAATAACTGCTGAAGCCAGGCTGCAGGACTTCATCGGAGTCTCTGTAAGCCTGGAGATAGTAGGCTTTGGCTCCTTTCAGCCATTGGCCGATCTGTATAAAATCATTTTCATTATGTAGTTCCTTTACAACTGTGGTCCGAAATTCATAATCGAGATTTCCGTGGAGCAGAAAAGAAACTGTTTCTTGAATGGCGGTCAGATCCGGATGCATCATGCCTGTGAGAGAAGGATAATTATCAGGACAGGCCTTGATATCCACGGCTGTCTTTTGAATCAGTCCTCTTTCGGCCAGATGCTTCAAGACGTCAGGACGAGTTCCGTTGGTATCCAGTTTGACAGGATACCCGAGGGCATGTATTTTGCAGATAAAATCTTCCAAATCAGAAGCAAGGGTAGGTTCTCCGCCGGAAATACAGACACCGTCCAGAATTCCGCGGCGTTTTTTCAGGAAAGAGAGTACTTCTTCTTCCGGGATCACTGGTTCATCTGCCGGATGCAGTACAAGAGAACTGTTCTGGCAGAACGGACAGCGGAAGTTGCAGCTTCCCAGAAAGATCGTAGCGGCTACCCTTCCTGGATAATCCAGTAAGGTTGTTTTGTTTAATCCATGAATTGCTGGCATAATTATCATTCCTGTCTTTAGAAAGTTGAGTAATCCGACAGTTTGCAGTGCCGGACGTATGAACTCTATTTTAAATTTTCCTCATTGATTTTGCAACCGACTTTTACTATACTGATTTGAAAAGAGCAACAACGATCAGGAGGAGAATCTTTTGACAGAACAGGAGCGTTTTATGAAAGAAGCCATCCGACAGGCAAAAAAAGCGCGGGCACTGGAAGAAGTGCCGATTGGCTGCGTGATCGTATCGGACGGAAAAATCATTGCGAGAGGATACAACAGAAGAAATACAGATAAAAATACATTGTCACATGCGGAACTGAATGCGATCCGTAAAGCAAGCAAAAAACTGGGCGACTGGCGGCTGGAAGGATGTACGATGTATGTGACACTGGAGCCATGTCAGATGTGCGCCGGAGCACTGGTACAGTCCAGAATTGATGAGGTTGTGATCGGAAGTATGAACCCAAAAGCAGGCTGTGCAGGATCGGTCCTGAATCTTTTGCAGGTAGACAATTTTAATCATCAGGTAAAAATTACCCGTGGTGTTCTGGAAGAAGAATGTTCGATGATGCTGTCGGATTTTTTTCGAGAACTCCGCGAAAAGAAAAAACGTCTGAAAATGCTTGCGAAGCAGCAGGTGGAACAGGCCTGGGATGATTAAAAAGCAAGCCCCTTGTTTTTTGTTCCGGAAGTGATATGATAAGAAAAAGAAAATACGAGGAGGATTTTGAAATGACACTGGAAGCATTAAGAAAAGACATGGTTGCTGCCATGAAAGCAAAAGATAAAACAACGAAGGATGCAGTGTCTTCACTGGTATCAGCAGTAAAAAAAGCTGCCATTGATGAAGGCTGCAGAGAGGATGTTCCGGAAGCACTGGTTGACCGTGTGATCCTGAAAGAAATGAAAACAGTCAAAGAACAGCTGGATACCTGTCCGGAAAGCCGTGATGATCTTCGCGCTGAATATCAGGCAAGATATGATGTGATTGCAAAATATGCGCCACAGCAGATGAGCGCAGAAGAAATCCGCACATACCTGGAAGAAAAATTTGCAGATGTGCTTGCCACCAAGAATAAAGGTCAGATCATGAAAGCGGTTATGGGAGATCTCAAAGGTAAAGCAGATGGCAAACTGATCAATCAGGTCGTTGCTGATATCTGTAAATAAAAAATGTGCATAAAGTCTGATCCCAAAAACAGACTTTAGAATAAACCAAAATTTTAAGCCAAAAACATAAGACCGGAGACAGAAGGAAAGAGAATTCCTCTGTTTCCGGTCTTATTGCATAAAAAAATACTCTATAGAAATGATATCCACAGAGCAGAATAATCTTTTTTCCGCGCGCCGCACTTCGAAATGTTCCCATGAACGTTACCTTTACAGTTAACTCGGCCCAGGCACCCTCACGGCACACAAGAGCTTCTGCTTAGTGCTGCTACATTCCTGTCCTGACACGGTTCACAGATTCCTGTTGCGTGAGACCCAAACGTCAACGCCACTTATAAAGGGCAGCTCCACAGGAGACAAACCTCAGATTGGCATCACCCCTGCTGTAGCGGATTGCAGGTACAGGGCACCGCTAT